>MCND01000071.1_pt1 | contig 47753 bp, 19 predicted proteins | sample 778211 | NCBI WGS metagenome assembly MCND01 (sample SAMN04296812, study PRJNA304217) | bioreactor metagenome | isolation source: activated sludge enriched with benzalkonium chloride | place: Turkey: Istanbul urban wastewater treatment plant
CTGCCCAGCGGAGGGTTGCCATGACCTGCCAGTAATGCAGTTGGCTGCGCTCGATGCGCAATGACGAGACCTCGTGGTACCCGCGCAGGAAATCCTCCAGCAGGCCGATACCGCCCGCCTCGAGATCCGGACGGGTGAAACGCCAGCAGCGGGCGGTGAACCAGCCAAGGTCCTCGCAAGGATCGCCCCAGCCGCTGAATTCCCAGTCGAGCACCGCTTCTAGGCCCTGCTCGCTGGCCATGTAGTTGCCCGTGCGGTAATCGCGATGCAGCAGGCACTGGTCGTTGCTGGATGGCGCGTGCAGTTCACACCAGCGCAGGCCCCACTCCAGGGCTGGGTAAGCTTCGGCCAGGGTGTCGAGGTAGCGGCGATAGGCACTGATGGTATTCAGGGCCGGTGCACGGTCCGGCATGGGCAGGAAATCCAGCGCTGCGCACGGTGGACGGATTTGATGCAGGCGCGCCAGGTTGGCCCCCAGTTGCGCCGCTAGCCGCGCCTGGCCGCGGGCGCCGGCTCCTGCGCTGAGCAGGCGTCCTGCAGCCACCCCCGAAACGAACTCCATGAGGAAGAACACCCGTCCGTGAACACTCGGGTCACGGCACAGCCAGAGCGGCCGCGGTACTTTTCCCCCGGCCTGGTGGACCACCTGCAACACGGCAAATTCCTGTTCGCGATCGAGGCTCGCCGGCAGCGCGGAAAGCGCATCGCTGCGCAGTACCCAGTGTCGGGTACCAGCCCATGGGCCGCCTTCGATCTGCAGTTCGAGCAGCCAGTTTTCCTGGATCGCGCCACCGCTCAGGCGCTTGCGGGCATCGATGACCACTCGCGTGGCGGCGGCATGCTCGCGGATGAAGTCGACCAGGCGCTGATCGTCGGTCGGGCTTGCGGGCGCGTTGCCAGTGGTGGGTCTCATAGGGGAACTGCTCATGGATCGATGGTCCCTGCCTTCAGTTTTGAATTAGCAGGTCAGCAGGAGCAATGCCTGTGCCAACTCTTCGCTGATCGCCCGCAAGCCACGCCAATCCTGGCGTCTGCTGTCTCAGTGAGAAGCGATGCAACAGCGCCGCGTTTCATACTTGAAAGAAATACTGCACTATCGAGGCATTTCATTTATGAACAGGTCTAGTCATGCACTCCCCCGCCTCCCAGGTCGTCGTGCTCATCAGCCACCTGCAACGTCCCCGGCAACGCAGCCGCCTTGCCCTGGTGGTGGCCGGGCTCGCCGCGGACTACCCTCACACCCATATCGAAGTGCTCGACACCTCGGTGTCCGAAGCGTTGCAGACCGCCCGCGAGCTGGAACAGCGCGGTGACGCCGACGTGTTCGTCTGCGCCGGCGCCACCGCTGCCTACCTGCGCAAGCACCTAGCACGACCGGTGCTGTCCATGCAGGTGGGCGGCGCTGACCTGCTGCGTGCGCTGGGGCACGCCCGGGAGCACTCCTCGCAAGTGGCCTTGCTCAGCTACAGCAGCATCAATCACGACCTACAGGCGATGAATGCACTGTTCACCGTGCCGGTTCACCAGGCCGCCTACAACTCCCTGGAAGAAGCCCGCCAGGCAGTCGAACAGGCCGCCCGGCTGGGCTATCTCAGCATAATAGGGTCGTCGACGGTGGTGGAGCTGGCGGAACAGGCAGGGCTGTATGGGGTGCTGTCGCTCAGTGAGGACACAGTACGCAAGGCGCTCGAGGAGGCCCTGGGCATCCTCGATAGCCAGCGCGTAGAGATCGCCAAGCGCCGCCATTTGAACGCCGTGCTGCAACACATTCCCACTGGCGTGGCGGCGGTCGATAACCAGGGCCTGGTGCAATCCCTGAATCCGGCCCTGGCGCACCTGCTGGAGCTGCCAGCCAGTGCAGCCCTGGGCCGGCCACTGCAGCAGCTGTGCCCGGAGCTGGACTTGCAACAGGCATTGCTGGATGGCAGCGGCGAAGAAAACCGGGTGATCCGTCTCGGCTCCCATGCGGTGGTTAGCAATTTGCTGCCGATCCTCGAAAACGGCGAGCGTACTGGCCTGGTCTTGACCTGCCAGGACATCACCGCCGTACAGCGGGCGGACCAGCGCATCCGCTCCACCCGCCGCCCGGGTGCATTCACCGCCCGCTACCGGCTTGAGCAACTCAGCGGCAACAGCCGCTCCAGCCGCGAACTGCTGCAGATGGCCAAGCGTTTCGCCGCCAGCCACTCGACCATCCTGATCACCGGCGAAAGCGGCACCGGCAAGGAGTTGTTGGCCCAGGGCATCCATAACGAGAGCCCTCGCCAGCAGGGGCCTTTCGTCGGCATCAACTGCGCGGCGTTTCCCGAGTCGCTATTGGAAAGCGAACTGTTCGGCTACGAGGAAGGCGCCTTCAGCGGCTCGCGCAAGGGCGGCAAGCCCGGACTGCTCGAAGCGGCCCACCGCGGCACGCTGTTTCTCGATGAAATCGGCGATATGCCCGTATCGTTGCAAACCCGCCTACTGCGAGTGCTGCAGGAGCGAGAGGTGCTGCGCCTGGGTGGCACCGAGCCGACTTCCATCGATGTACGGATCATCGCAGCAACTCACCAGGACCTGCACGCCGCCATGAATGATGGAGATTTTCGCAGCGACCTGTATTACCGGCTTAACATCCTACGGCTGCAGACCACCCCGCTGCGCGAGCGACCAGAGGATATTGCCCTGATCTGCCGGGGCATTAGCCAGCGCCTGCTGGTCCAGGGCCAGCCGCCGGGGGCAGCTGAGATACCGGCCGCCCTGCTGCCGTACCTGACCCGCTATGCCTGGCCAGGCAACGTCCGGGAACTGGAGAACGTGATCGAGAGGGCGATGCTCTCGGCCCGCGAACTGCTAAGCGAGCAGGGGCTGGATGAGTATTACCTGATCCGCGTGCTGCCCGAACTGTGCGAAGGCTCCCCTCTGCCACAGGTACGGAAAAAGTCGCCACGGGATACGGATCTGCACCGCGTTGGTAAGGCCGCGCAATTACGTCACGTACAAGAGACGCTTGAAAGCTGTCAGGGCAACCTCGACGAAGCGGCACATCGCCTGGGCATCAGCCGGACCACATTGTGGCGCCGGCTGCGCTCCGAGCGTTGAATACATAATAAGCATACACAAGGCAGCCCTTTACTCCGCACTCTTCAACTGTATCGCGCTGAAACAGCAGTGCACGCGAGCAGCAGCTTCGCCAAATGCTTGTCAGCGCCGCTCGGATCTTTGCGTTGCTTAAGTTGTTCCAGCCTACCTATTGCTACGGCATTTTTTGATTGTCACTTCCCCAACCTTCGGCATGGCCGATCGCCAGGTTTTCTCGGTTTCTCTTGGTATTGATCGCCAATGCCAAGCGCTCGGAAAATGCGGTCCGACCCAGCAGATCATCTTGCTGTAGCGTGATCGGTCGGTTATCGACGAACTGTAAATTGTCGTTCGTCATTGATTGCCTCCCTGAATAGCCTGCTCAACCTACACGAAGTAACGTACCCGCAACGAGCCTATCAAGGGTGCTGACGCCGTTTGTTGTACAGGGTTTCCGCAGCAGCACTAATTGCGCCTTCTGGTTCTCCGCGCACGCACGGTGTGTCAAGGCAGTTTCGCTGCGTTTCTGCCGGCTTATCTTGGTCCAGTCGATCTTGCAGCGCGTAGAACTGATCGCCAGCCTGCACTGCAGCGAGGCGTGCCTGGTCCAGTTGGTCAGATAGCATCAGCGTTTGTGCCAAGTAGGCCTTTACTCTCGTCCCGGGCCTTATCAATCTCACGATACATCCTTTCTTCGAGATCTGGGTGTAGCGCTGCTGCTCGCTACGCACATGCTCGGACTGTGCAAGGCTTCCCTGCCACTGCTGACGAACCTAGATAAATTGTGCATGCGCCTCGTCACGTTACGCCGGCAGACCGCAGCGCTGCCTGCACAGGTCGTCGATTTGCACCTGATATTGAGTTAGCAAGTGCTCCAGATTGGCCAGGCCGGCATCCAGTGCGCCTAGCGCCTCGCGCTCTTATGTCAGTACTTGGCGCTGACCGGCTAACGCCTGCTCCGTGACGCTCTGGGCCAGGGTGACGGCCCGCTGCTAGATGGTCAAAAAGGCCTGCGCCACCTCCCTCGGCAGATCGGGCAGCCGTGTCTCACCACGCAAGCGCCCGGCCAACTGTTGCCATCATTGATCCAGCAACGCACCAACCCGCGCCGGACTACCCCGTCCGAGCTGCAAGTGCACCCGCTCCACCGTCGACCGCTCGCCGCGAGCCAATACAGCATCCGCGGGGGCAAACACGTCAGTTCCGGCACCCTACTGCCATGGCCCGTCTCCAGCTATATTAGATCTGATAAGCAAAGGTTATCCGAACCTATTGCAGCGGTGAGCGAAATGAAATTGACAGAGCCGGTGAAGATCCCCTCCTCTCAGTTGTTGGTGCTGGCGGAGTTGACCGACAGCACCCGCGCCGCGGCCGAGGCATTCATTGCGGCCGGCACCGCAACCAATACTGTGCGCAGTTACCAGAGTGCCCTCACCTACTGGTCGGCCTGGCTGCGGCTGCGCTACGGACACGTGCTGGGCGATGCGCCACTCCCCGCGACCGTGGCCGTGCAGTTCGTCCTTGATCATTTGGCCCGGCCGTTGGCCGACGGTACCTGGGCGCACCTGCTGCCGCCGGCGATCGACGTGGCGCTGGTGACCGCCCGGGTCAAGGGCGGACTGGGGGCGCTGGCCTTCAATACCGTCAGTCACCGCCTTTCGGTGCTCGGCAAATGGCATCGGCTCAACGGCTGGGCCAATCCGTGCGAAGAACCGGCGCTGAAGACCTTGCTCCGCGACGCGCGCAAGGCGCAATCGCGCCAGGGTGTGACGGTGCGCAAGAAAACCGCGATCGTGCTGGAGCCGTTGCAGGCGCTACTCGCCACTTGCACCGACGGCGTGCGCGGGGTACGTGATCGCGCTCTCCTCCTGCTGGCATGGAGTGGCGGTGGCCGTCGGCGGTCCGAGGTGGTCGGCCTGCAGGTCGGCGACGTGCGCCAACTGGATGCTGACACCTGGCTGTACGCTCTCGGCACCACCAAGACAGACACCGGCGGGGTGCACCGTGAGAAGCCGCTGCGCGGCCCAGCAGCGCAGGCCCTCGCTGCCTGGCTGGTGGCGGCACCTGCTGACAGTGGCCCGCTGTTCCGCCGGCTTTACAAAGGTGACAAGGTCGGCACTACAGCGCTGTCAGCGGACCAAGTCGCACGCATTGTCCAGCGCCGAGCGCAACTGGCGGGTCTCGACGGCGATTGGGCGGCGCACAGTTTAAGGTCGGGGTTTATAACCGAGGCCGGGCGCCAGGGCGTGCCGCTCGGCGAAGTGATGGCCATGACTGAACATCGCAGTGTCACCACGGTGATGGGTTACTTTCAGGCAGGCTCCCTGCTCGACAGTCGGGCCAGTCAGCTCCTCGGACCGACACCGATAGCGAGCGAAGCTGCGCCAGAACCAGCAGCCGGGTCAAAGGGGGCGAGCGTCTTCTGCGCGTCAGCCATGACGAACGCGGGAGACTGAGGCGGTTGCGTCGCTGATCGATAGGTCTGGTGGAGAGATAAAGCCACTTAGGCAGAGGCTGCGTACACCTGAAGTTACATGGGGAACAAGTCGATGGCAAAAATGCTTTTGCTGGGAGTACTGCTGTGGTAAGCCGCTCGCGGCACCAGCGAATTCGCTGGTAGGCTACAGGTGAGGTGTCGTTCGACGGAGGCATAGACTGAGAGGAAAAACCGCTCCAACGCATTGATCGCGGTGCCTTCATGATCCTCGTAGAAGTACGACAGATAGCCCATACCATCGCGATCGTGGATGACCATGCCTTTCTGCAAATGGTAGGAGTGGTCCAGACCGGTGATTTCGTCCGGGAGGAGCTGGAAAGTATCGTGATCGAACTCCTGATAGCTCTCTGGGTGCCGAAATGAGTGAAAGTGCTTGCTGACAGTCCCCAACGTCGGAGCGTTGAACATGAACAAGTATGTCCTCGCCGCGAGTCGCAGGTTTTGGAAACTCTGGAAATAGTGAATGACCTCATGAAACCCGGCCCGGTTGATCGAGGTTTTTACTTCGATAATGGCAATCACCGCCTCCGCCGGCCCCCCCCTACTCGATAGAACGGGGCATATCGGTGCGAGTCGTAAATCAGAATGTCGCACTGCTTGGATAAACCGCCCACGCTGTCGATGATGAAGCCCTGCTCCACACTGACCGCCCCCGGCAGGTGGTCTTTGAGGAACTGGCGAAGCACCGCTTCGGCCAGTGCGCTAGTGGTCGGTTTGTGGCGGGTGATGTACACCTTGGCCTGGGCGATCTTGCTGTACAGTTCCTGACTCGCATGATCAAAGTAGTGACTCATGCCTTCTCCCTTTAAAGGTAAGCCGCAATGCTGATGGCTGCCGCCGGCCAAGCCCCATCGATTGTCGGTATGACGCACCATCTCGACAAGACGCCGCCGCGCTGGCAGTTGAACACCCGCAGCGGTTCACCCTGCAGCACCAACGCAGTGGCCTCCAAAAAATTACTAATGTACCAGTGCATCGTTGCTTATCGCTTGAAAATGACGTGACAGCGGGCTGCTTGCACGTTGCGTGATTTCTTCCGTTTGCTAGGCTGGAAACAGATCTCCGTCAGGCGCAACGGAGGGATCTGCATGAGCGCCAACGCACTCAATGATCACCACTTGGCGCATCGTGCGCCGCTGCCCCAGGGTATCTATGGCAGCAGATCCTAGGAGGCTTGGGGGCTTCTGGGCCGCAACCACAGCCCTGTGGGCATGACCGTTCATAAGTCCTTGGCTCCAGGAAACCCTGCAGCAAGACGTTTCGCTCGATCCGCGAAGTGCGAATCTGTGCAACTGAAAGCCACCTCATGCACGATTCATCAGTGATGATTGCCTGTCGGAGCAGCCCATGGCACTACTGCAAACTATCTATTTCATCCCCGGTCTCGGTCAGGAAATCACCGATTTTCTGTTGCACACCGTGCCCCTGCGTAGACGGCGTAAAGTGGCGCGCTACCTTCAGCATGTCGACCTATGGTTGCGCCACACACAGTACAAATCGCTCAGTGAGAGCCTGCTGCCGCTAGAGGCCTATGTATATTTTTATATTTCACATATCTCTGTATACCCCGGACCGGCAGAGCCCACAGAACCCAGGAATTACTACCTTCCAGTGTACATTGATGACTTGCTCATCCAGCGTAAACTGAAGGGCTTGGGTCGACTGAGCAATCGCCAGGCCACTTCCAGAATCGCCGCCGCTATGAACTGGCAGGAACATCGCTTCGGCAAAAATCTGGACCCCCTGCGCTCCCAGATGAAGAAGCTCTACCGTCAAGCCACTCACTTTGTCCATGCCGTTGAACTCACAGCACACACTAAATTGTACTCAGGCGAAAGCCTGGAACTGATAAGCGGAAGTTGCAGAGGTGTGGAGCACTGGGTGAGGGATCTCGCGATGCTTCGTTTGTTACAAGAAACGGGATGCACCACATCGGATCTGGCCAAAGCAAAATTCGCCGATCTTCTTTACGGATACAATGATGCGTGGTATTTCCAATTCGGCAATGATAAGGAGATCTGCCTCACCGAAGGGAGCGCCACCCTCTTGCAGGCGTTACTGGGCCGACATCATCATTTGGCGAAACATCGCGTTAATCACCAAAAGCTGTTCAGCATGGGAGACGCTGGAGTCGAATTCGAGATGAGTGCCGACGAGATAGAAGTCGTATTAGAACGCCGCTACCGCTTTGCGCTAATGCTAAGCAGCGTGAACTGCCCATCGGTTGTCAATCTTTACGATCCTGACGCCACACCCTTTCCGGAAGGATTTGTCAGTGAGTGTGAGGCGCTCATTCCACCCCTTGGAAAAACCCACAAGGTCGTCAACCTCCAATTTACGGCCGACTTTGATAGAGCACTTGAGCGCCCTACCTCCGCTGCCTCAGAAGACCAATATTTTTACGAAGATTGGGACGCTGCGATTCGCAACTCCAGACTGGCATTGGCAGAATCGGAGGTTTTACACGCCAATGAAACACCTGCCGAAACACAGAATGCCAATCTGCGACAGAAGCACGTGCTGATTGCCGGCGAAAGCATCGATGAAACGGCCTGGGTCAATTGGGGCGTAGACTAATTGTTTATCACTGTGACAGCGACGCATACGTCTCTCGCTGCGCCGGTTTGCTCACCTTCCACCGACCGAGCTCACCGAAAACGGAGCGGGCTGTAAAATGGAATTCACAAGCGGCTTGCTGGGGAAGGATAATCAGCGCCCATGCAGCGGGTCCTACCCACCGGCGATAGATCACTTGATTGGGGTTCGCCCTATAGCAGGTTAGATCCGATTGAGGTAGCCGGCGTATCTGCCTGGTGATGAAAAAAATAATTTCATGAGCTAGTATTTTCGTCATCAGCCATTTTCTTTCGCGTTCCCCTTTGAGTGAAGCAAATACTTCGTGCGTCCGTTTCGATTCAAGCCAAGCTCCCAGTTTTCTGTTGACACATGACCTTGCCTTCGAGCACAAGTCAGATGGCGTTTTAACCCCGTACCAAAAACATAACCAGTCAAGATAGCCGACGAGTTGGTACCCTTGCTTGGGCACCTCACACTCCTCAATACTCCGCCAAATTCCGGCAAGCTTTTGCTTACTCAGTTTGATTTCAGGAAGAAAGCGCTTTCTAATTTTCCGGAAAATACACTTCAAAATCGGAACAAGGTCTTTGACTGTCAGCTCTATTACCGATCTTTCAACTGGCGAGCAACGACTGATGTTACTGACTCTGTAAAAACCCACATTTTTATCACCCTGACCTGATGCAGCCCTAGTCTGAACCTCATTGAACAGCGCACGCTGATGCACCGCAAAATCAGTGATGGCCGAGGAAAACTGAGCGGCATTATCAAAGTAAATATTGGTCGGCTGATTTATATCAAAAAACACCTGACTGTCCCTGCCGCGCTCAAAAATTCGATGGGCCAAAATTAGGCGGTTTAGCCCGGATTTATTCAAATAGGACCGGCCACTTTGACAGCCCTTGAGTCGCAGTAGATGGCCACAATGGTTGCAGCCGTATGGTTCACGGAACAACCTGCTGTTTAACGAGTAGTCCATCGCCCCTCCGCAGGTCTGACACGCTTGGCTCAACTCGACCTGATGGATCGGGCACTGCTTGATGAGTAAGTATTGAAATAGGGAGTAGTGCATGCCACGCACCATGCATACTGGACACACTCTTAAAGTGGCTGCAATGTGATCATTGCTCGGTACAGCTGACGGCACTAAAAAAAGTGCATTTTGCTGCGCTCTATCGAGGGTAAAGCACTCGTGGATCGCTACAGGGTTCACAGCCGTGATGTGGGCGAGGTTTGGGAATCGGCTAAGTTTGCCGTTACCCTCGCTCTTTGATGGCGCAAAGATTTTAACCAGCGCAGCCCCATGGATGACGTTATAAAGTGCAAACCGGCTTAGAATCGAATATGCAGATTCGTAAGCCATGTACAGTGGGGCCACCGGACAGTACCTAGGGTTGATGCTCAGCGTCTTAGTATCCGGGACGATTATCATCATCAAGCGTTCGGATCAGCAGCTTTACTATTGCGCGTTGCGGCCTGAAACCAAGATTCACGTATAGATCGCAAACTGAACTCCCTGGTAATGGTGTAGCTTGGGTGATCCATGTCGACACTATCGCGCAAAATAATCTCTATCGTTTTACTGAAATACTGCATCGGTATTTCCATTTTGCTTTTCAGCTTCAACTCCTTATAAGCATCACAAAAGGCATCCCACAGTATGTCTTTCACTTGCGCCAGCCTAAAGCCATTGGCATATGCCTGTGGGACAAAGAATTTGGTGAACGTCCATGTGGAATTGGCCGGATAAGGGGTACTGTCAAAAAAGCCAAGGCAGGTCGCGAAATCTTCTTTTTCGCGTATTCCGCGGAAAGGGTGCTCGTAAAGCATGAACCTATTAACAATAGCCTCTCCCTCCACCCCGGTATTGAGGAAGGTTTTCTTCTGTTCCAGCAGTTGCTGCTGCCCTACCAGGATGGGAAGCAATATCACGCCCTTTAGCCGCAGGTCATTGTAGATATCCTTGACCCAGTCAAAATGCTGCTGCTGAAGCCGCTGAGCTTCATCAATGAACAGAATAAAGACCTGCCGTGAATCCTTGCACGCCGCCTGCTCCATGAAATTCACTAACCGAAGATGTTTTTTTGAGAGGCTAACATTGTCATTCCACTGCTTGTGACCGACCACCGCCAGCAGTGAGTTATAAAAATTACCTTTCGTGGCTGATATTTCCCGCTTCGCGTTGTAAATAACAACAGGAAAATCCGGAAAATCTTGCGTAAGGCATTGCTGGCAATAAAGCATTGCCCAGGTCTTACCGTAACGGGTATGCCCCCAGATGACTAAACCAGAATCTCTGCGACGAATAACCTTAAGCACAAGCGCGTAAGTCTCACCGATCGAAAATGTCGGAATCAAATACCGCTGATTGCAGACAGGATGAAGATCAACCTCGACGGGTCTCGTATCCTGGATATCCATTTGCACCCTCTATTTCAAAAAGTGAAAACTTTAAACAGCTTTACTCTGTCGACTTGTGATTCCGATGCCGGGGGAGGCGTTTCTTCCTCGACAGACGAACCTGATGAAACCATGCCAGTGTTTTTGTAGAGGTTCGTCGCGCTCTCTCGAGTCATTTTGTTACCTTTCAATTGAAACCTACGGACAGCTTCAATGAATGACTCACTTTCCGTAAAGCGGAATTGTCCGTCCTTCACGGCCTTTGAAATCTCGGTCTGCAATTTGTAGCTGTGTGGCGTGATTGAGTAAGGTGGCGGCGGTGTCAGCACACCAATAAACGCACCAGACTCATCAAGCAAATTGATCGAAGAGACATCTCTACGAGAGTACTCAATGATCATTTTCCGCCCCGCCGAATTACTTCGCAATACGTCCGGATTTCGGTATTTCTGGTAAGCAAAGTTAATGAACGCGCCCCCATATTTGGCATTTGACTGCACGATCTTTGGCTCGCGAATTCTCGTAAACGCTGCCTCATTTTGATAACGAATAGGCAGTGTGTTCGGCGGCAACGCCCTTGCCTTCATACGCATGAGGAACAAGTCCAATGGGGTGTGGCCTTGGATTGACGCGTGCGGCCGACCGTTATAGTCAGAGATCACTATGTCCACGGCACTTTCCAACTCTTCTAGAGACAGCAACATCTTCAAAGGGTTTTTGGATTTTGGCGATAAACGTGCCTTGATCTCGTCTGCGGACTCACTACCCGTGGTACCAATTATTTTGTGAGAAAAATTTTGCACTAAATAGAGAAAAAAACGCTCCACAACAGGGCGATCATTGGGCGTGTGCGGTCTGCCGAACTCCACCACACAGCCAAGCCTATCATTTAGCACCTCAATCACATGCTTCGCCTTATGCGCCCAAGCATTATCCAGTTTTAGTGTGGACCACGTTTGCCACGCGCCCGAACTTTCTGAGGGGAACCCCCCTTCATCGCAATAACGGGTATCAGGAATATTCAGCGGTGGACGAGCGTGTGGGCTCAGGGCTCGATAAATCGCCGTTAGCAAGTCGACTTGATCATAGTTGTGACCCAGTGCCAATGAATAGCCCAACACGCACCTTGAAAATTTTTCGATCAGACAAATTAGCCAGACCCTAAGAATTTCATATTCAACAGGCTCCCCATAGGCATCCCTTTCGCGAATAACCAAGCGAATATCCAATTTGTGTCCATCTGCTTCAACTTGCTCCAAGATATCCGATGGATCAATATCTCGGACGCTCTCGTTAGCTTGTGAGGACTTCAACTCCTGCTCTGCTTTCAATTCTCGGTGTTTATCCTGCAACCACCTCCTAAGCCCGCTTATACCTTCGGTTTTTTGATTTAATGGGTATTCATTTTTGGTAACTCCAACCTCAATGCACTTGCGCACGAACGCTTTATGAACCGCTATAAAGTAGTCGCCGCCAGATTTCCGAGGTTTATATCTACGGGCTTGCGCTTTCAGCCAATCATCCACATCTGGATGTTGCTCAACGAAGTGCGTAAAAACGCCGGAATATCCTTGCGTTGCGGATGAACTGGGCTGCGCTGTCCGATTATATTTTCTTTCACCGCTGCGCTTATAAGGTATTGCGGCCACCCAGCCAATGGGACTTCCGGATTTGTCCAGCGCTTCGCACTTGTCGATGACTCGATAAAGCGTTGAGCGGGGTATCCCGTATTTTTCTTGAATTTCCTCTAGCGATGCGCCTTCCTTCAAGAACGCCCGGATAGCTTTAATACGATTCTCCGTCGGACCTCGAAGGCCATCCGGCAGGACCGTTAAGTCAACAGCGCGCCATTTATCACAGTCGTAACCTTCTCGTTCGCGTTCGGACCTAGAAAATCGTTGATCACTCATCCTGGGCATCTCCATGGCCTAATTGGGATGTCCCACTTAATTTTGTCGAACTCAAACTCTTGACGTTCAATCGGCCCTTTCTGACTAACTCGAACACCAAAGCTGCGCCCTTTTCGCCAAAATCCTGCTCAACCGCGTGCATAGCGCTGCTCACCGTAAGTCCATGCCTTGGGAGGAGTCTCATTACTTCGCGAAGATTGCGCTCAGTCAGTGCATCTCTCTGCTTGTTGATATAGGAAAGCATGAGTAGGTAGTTTTCGTAGCGGGTACGTTCTGATTTCAGGAAGTCAGTATCTAAAATTTCGCAGAGAAAGCCGTTATCGTCGGCATAATTCTGGACTTCAACGGTCGTGCTGGTTCCCAGGCACGACTTGGACACCACAATGATTGAAGCGTGGCTATTCTCGAACGCAAGCGCAACCGGAATTCTAACTTTGTCCAATTCGATGAAACGCTGGTTCACGGTTAAATCGCTCACCCAAGGATCAAACTCCACCTCGGCGAATCGCCACAGCGTGGGTCGGCAGAACAAGCTGACCTTTTCGTTTTGCTTATGACTGAACACCACGAATTCTGGAGCGCCCGCTGGTCGTGAAGGATGGGAGAGTGGGTCCATTGCTTTCCTTTTGACTAATACCCGCAAAATCATTAACTTATGAAGTTGCAAAATTGCACATGCACTCAAAAGTTTCATAATTAGAGAGGAAGTATGGGTGACAGATGGTCAATCGTTATATTTTATAAGAATATAAAATATATTCTTTATTTCTGGAGGGGGGTGGACAGTCTAGGGGGTATATAGATCGACTTCGATTTATAACTGGATTTCCATTAGAAATACTTAAGTGAGGTCGTCAAAGACGATGGATGCATTTCAAATGCTGAGTTTCAAATTTTGAAAGTCTCGAATTTTCGAAGTCGCAAGCCTACCCCCTAGGTGGTTTTTCACGGATGAATATGCTTTTTGCGGACCTGGATGACTCAGGCCTGCCAAGCTACTTCAGCCACCCGCTGAAGTGGATTTTGTAATTGCCAAAGTGCTCCGCACTCAACTCAAGAGCTCCAATCCGCGCTCGTCGATGACTGGCACGGCTTCGAGCAAGTAACGCTTGAAACTCTCCAGCGTTGCATTGCTAGTGCTGCGCGCCGGCCAGACCCAATAGACGGTGTTGAACTCATCCACCACATGCAGCAACCAGCGCATTGTCAACGTCGACCAAGCAATCGCCTGGCATGAGTGCGGGAAATTTTCGGCCCCTCGCGGTCGAACAGCGCGTAACCAAAATGCTCTTCGAGGGTTTTAACGTGCCGGCTCACGGCACTTTGGATGATGAACAGGTTTTCTGCGGCCTGGGTAAATGAGCTGAAACGCGCGGCGCAATTCAAGGGCGCGTAATGCGTTTTGATCCTGAGTACCATGATTTTTACTCATCGTTACCTGGCTTTTTTTCTGCTTTTAAATACAGAGCGCTTGCCAAATAATGAGCCATATAAACAAGCGATCGAACTTATAAAGCACTCGAGCGAAACAGCAACTTACCTCCAGCTATCATTGCGTGCGGCATGCACCCTCCTCGCTGTGGTCTTCATCATGCTTAAACACACAGAAGACGACTGGTGATGCCAGATTTCAATCAATTCCTGTCCCCCAGTATCCAGCAAACCCGACTCGATCAAGTGGTGGAATCCGATATGTTGAAGGACATCGCGCTCGAACTTGTGAGGCCACACGCCGAGGCAGCCCTGGCATTTGAGCAGGAGCAAGGACGGCTACAGCAGGCGTGCGGATTTTGAGCCCGCACATCCTCATCGACCAGGCCATCGAGGGCGTTGCCGATCCCGACAGTGAGCCCGGCATCGATATCCTGGTGCAAGGCCTGATCACCCGCCTTTTCACTGATGGGGCAATCACCACTGCTGAATTCAACCACTACTGCAAGCGCTTGATGGACGTCTGTCAAAAGCGCAAGGAGGCAGAATGATCCCTTCCCCAGTCAAGTCGCTCATCGACGAGCAGTTGGCAGACATCTCCGCCCACAACCTGCGCGATGCCTACTGAATTTCCGCTTTTTCGGTAATAAGAAAGGCTTCCTGCATTTGAAAAACCTGCCAATCGGTACGGTGCCTCCGCCCCCAGCGATCACGCCGGGCTGAATAAAATAAGCCGCCCTGCTGTTGGTTCTGCCCTCTCCACTTCTGCCATTAACTTCCCACTCTAAAGGCCCTGTAAAATGACAGAGATATCGGGGACATCCGGTGTCTGCGTCAATAGCGATAACGGCCACCTTTCTTCAAGCTAAGCATGCTCTCTAGTTGCTCGGGCAGCGCTTGTTTCAGCGCCTGTTCGGTGTAACTTATTTTTCACTTTCGACTGTCATTCAGCCCTCTCTGCGGCCCACTGCTTACTGTCTGAATATAGTCGCTGTCATGGATTAAACACCCTCTCTTGTTCCATCAACTTTCCAGCGCTGCGTTTGCCGCAGCCGATGAGTGCATGACCATGGAAGAGCTAAGTTATTTGAAGAAAGTCGAATCCAACGCACGCACCTATGCCGCCAATTTCCAGCGCCTGTTCGTCAGCGGCAACGGGGTGTGGCTCAGGGATGCGCAAGGCAAGGAATACCTCGACTGCCTGGCCAACGCCGGTACCCTGGCGCTGGGCCATAACCCGCCGGAAGTCAAAGACGCGGTGCTGGAGTTCCTGGGCTCCGACCAGTTGCAGCAAGCACTGGACCTCTCCACTCCGGCCAAACATGCCTTTGTGCAGGAGCTGTTTTCACAACTGCCGGCAGGCATGCGCGATACCAGCAAGATCCTGTTCTGCGGCCCCAGCGGCTCGGATGCGGTGGAAGCGGCGATCAAGCTGGCGCGCCACTACACCAAACGTGCGGCATTGATGGCGTTTCACGGTGGCTATCACGGCATGACGGCTGGCGCCCTCTCGGCCATGGGCAACCTCAACCCCAAGGGCATCCCCAGCGTTACTGCACAAAACACCCATTTCCTGCCATTTCCGTACCGCTTCCGCTGCCCGTTCGGTACCGACGGTGAGCAAACCGATCAACTGTCGCTCGAGTACATCCGCACCGTGCTGTCGGACCCTGAAGGTGGCGTCACCCGCCCGGCCGCCGTGCTCGTCGAAGTGGTGCAAGGCGAAGGCGGCTGCATTCCTGCCTCGAACGCCTGGCTGCGCGGGCTGCGCGAGATCACCCATGAGCTGGGTATCGTGCTGATCATCGACGAAGTCCAGACCGGCCTGGGCCGCACCGGCAGCACCTTTGCCATCGAACACGCAGGGATCGTCCCCGATATTCTGGTGCTGTCCAAGGCCATCGGTGGCGGCTATCCGTTGTCGGTCATTGTCTACGCCGAACACCTCGACACCTGGGGCCCGGGCATGCACGCCGGTACCTTCCGTGGCAATCAGATCGCTATGGTCGCCGGGCGCGCAACCATGCGCCACATTCGCCAGGCGGGCCTGGTGGAACACGCCGCCGCACGCGGAGCGCAACTGCTCGCCGGCCTGCAGGACATTGCCCTGCGCCATGATGCGATTGCCGACGTGCGTGGCCGTGGCCTGATGATCGGCGTCGAGGTCACCAAGCCGCGTACGGAGAGCCGCACCGGCCTGGGCGACGGCACACTGGCCAAGGCGATCAAGCTCAACTGCTTCGACAACGGCCTCGTCATCGAGACCGGTGGGCGCCACGGTTCGGTATTGCGCTTCCTGCCCGCCCTGACCATCACCGAAGCCCAGGTTGGCAGCGTACTTGATCGTTTCGAAGACGCCATCAGCAGCGCCACCGCGCACCGTTTGCAGGTGGTCGGCTAAGCCCATGAAAACAGCAGCAGCGCCGAGCTGCTGTTGTGCCATGCCAAACCTGATGCAATGAAAAGCCCGCCAACCGACACCGGTTGGCGGGCTTTTTGGTATGCGCTTCAGTCCCGGGCAAGCGACTCGATCGGATCCAGCCGCGCAGCATTACGCGCAGGTACAAACCCGAAGATGATGCCGATCAGGCTGGAGCACACGAAGGCGGTGATAATCGATTCCAGCGAAAACACCATCTGCCATTCCGTGATCACCAGGGAGAACACGAACCCGATACCAAACGACAACGCAATCCCGATCACCCCGCCAATCAGACAAACCATCACCGCCTCCACCAGAAACTGTTGGCGAATGTCCGACTGCCGCGCCCCGACCGCCATGCGAATACCGATTTCGCGTGTACGCTCGGTCACCGACACCAGCATGATGTTCATCACCCCGATGCCACCCACCACCAGTGAGATCAGCGCAATCAACGACAGCAGCAATGCCAGCGACTGGCTGGTTTTCTGCACGGTTTGCATGATGCTATCGAGGTTGTAGGTGAAAAAGTCCTTGGTCCCGTGGCGCTGTTGCAACAGCTTGACCACGTTATCCTCCACCACCTTGCTCGGCTGGCCATCCTTGATCCGCACCGTGATGCTGTCCAGGTAGCGTTGACCCAACAGGCGCCCGGCGGCGGTTTCGTAAGGCACCCAGACGTTGAGTGCCTTGCTGGTGTTGAAGATATTCTTATTGTCCGCCGCCACCCCAATCACCGTGCACGGCAGGTTGCCCACCAAAATGATCTGGCCCAGCGCCTCGACGTCCGGGCCGAACAGGCGATTACGGGTGTTGTGGTCAATCACCACCACTTGGGCCTGGTGGGTGTCGTCGTCCTGGCTGAAGGTGATGCCTTCGGCGATCTTGATCCCGCGGACCTGGAACGAGCTGGCACTCACGCCATTCACCGTGGCGTTCACATCGATATTGCCAAAGCGCAACAGCAGGTTGCGTCCGGCGTTAGGGGTGGCACTGTCGATGTAATGCAACTCGCTGAGGGCGGTCACATCGGACAACACCAGGGTTTCAATCGCCGACGCATGGCTGTCGCCAAAGTCGGTGCCCGGGTAGATGTCGATGGTGTTGCTGCCGATCGCCTGAATATCATTCAAGACATAGCGCTTGGCGCCCTCCCCGATGGCCACGATCGACACCACCGACGTGATGCCGATCACGATGCCGAGCATGGTTAACAAGGTTCGCATGCGGTGGGAAATCAGCGCGACCCAGGCCATCACGAAGGCTTCCTTGAACAACCCCAGGCTCGCCACCAGACGCCGCCCCGGCGTAGCCCGGCCCTGGGTGGGAACCGGGGCCTCGACCTCCGGTGCGGCGCGCTCGTTGAGGCGGTCACTGAGCACTTCGCCGTCGCGCATCTCGATGATGCGCTCGGCGTGGGCCGCAACCTTGGCGTCGTGGGTCACGATAATCACGGTATGCCCCGCCGCATGCAGCTCCAGCAGGATGTTCATCACTTCCTTGCCGCTGGCGGTATCGAGGGCGCCGGTCGGCTCATCCGCGAGGATCACCTCGCCACCGTTCATCAATGCCCGGGCGATACTCACCCGCTGCTGCTGCCCACCGGACAACTGGCTCGGCCGGTTGACCAAGTGATTGGCCAGGCCCAGCCGGGCCAGCAGTTCCTTGGCGCGGCTATGGCGCTGGCCTTCCGGCACGCCGGCATAAATCGCCGGCATCTCGACGTTATGCATGGCGCTCAAGTGCGGCAGCAAATGATAACGCTGGAAGATAAAACCAAAATGGTCGCGGCGCAGTTCCGCCAGCTCCTGGTCCGCCAGGTCACGGGTTTCGCGACCGCTGATGGTGTAGCTGCCGTCAGTGGCGTAGTCCAGGCAACCGAGAATGTTCATCAGGGTCGACTTGCCTGAGCCCGACGCCCCGGTGATCGCCACCATTTCCCCGGTGTTGATGGTGAGGCTGACATTCTTGAGTGCCATGAAGGCTTTTTCACCGGCCATAAAGCTGCGGCTGATGCCTTTGAGTTCCAACAATGCTTGGGTCATTGTCAGCTCCCCGCCACGGCCGGCGTCGGATCACCGATGACGACCTGGTCGCCCTCCTCCAGGCCATCCTTGATCTGGGCCTTGACCTTGTTGTTGATCCCCACCTGCACGTTGCGCTCCTGAGCGTGGCCGGTCTCATCCACCACCCGCACTACGTACGAACCGTCGTCATTGCGCTTGCCCAGGGCCGCAACCGGCATCATCAGGACATCCTTGGCGGTGTCGCGCACGATGCGCACTTGGGCGGTCATCGAGATGCGCAGGCGATGATCAGGGTTTGGCACATCAAACAGGGCGTTGTAGAACACCGCGGTGTTCTGTTTGGTCGTACCGGCGGCCTGGGTGTCCAGGTAGTTCTGCGGTGCCGGTTCAGTGCCGCGCAGTTTGCCGTAGTAGCGTTTATTGGACTCGCCAAGGATGGTGAAGTACACCTCCTGGCCTGGCTGGATGTGAATCACATCGGCTTCCGAGACCTGGGCCTTGATGGTCATGGTGTCCAGGTCCGCCAATTTCAGCAGCACCGGCGCCAGCTGCTCGGCGATCACGGTCTGGCCTTCCTGGGTGACGATGCCCACCACGTCACCGTCCATCGGTGCAACGATACGCGTATAGCCGAGGTTGACTTTGGCGGTGTCGATCTGGATTCGCGCATTTTTCAGCTGCGCATCCAGGGCTACCAGGTTGGCGCTCTGCACCAGGTAATTGGATTCGGCGGTCTCGAAATCCTGGCGGGAGATGGCCGCGTCCGATTGCAGGCGGTTGTAACGCTCCCACACCGATTTGGTCTGGACCACTTGTGCTGCCGTGGCCTTGCGTTGTGCTTCGAGGTTTTCCTCGTTGACCTGCGCCTGGCGCAGGGCGTTCTGCAGCACCAGCGGATCGATTTCCGCCAGCCATTGGCCCTTCTTGACCTTGTCGCCGAGCTTGACCTTCAGCGATTTCAATTGACCGGAGATCTGGGCGCCGACGTCGACCTGTTTGATCCCCTGCAAGATCCCGGTGGCAAGCACCGAGTTCTCGATCTCGCCCCGCTCGACCCTGGCGGTCAAATACTGGGGTGGCTCAGCCGGTGACTGCACCGAATAGACAATCAGGCCGGCAACAACGGTCAGGCCTACGCCCCAGACAACCTTGCGAAACTTCGACTTTTCCATAGATGACCACTAATACGTTGAAAGGTAGACCCGGCCACAGGCCGGGCTTGCGCTAAGTTGCTCGAATGTTCGCTTCAGGTAGGGGCGCAAGCGCCCGTGCCGGCTCCCCCTGTATCACGCGTCATGAGGTCACCTTGCCGGGCGGCACGATCAGGCCGTCGTGCCACCAGGACGCCAGGCTGTAGACGTGCGGCGCCTTGAGCAGGGTGAAATGGTTGCCTGGCCCGTACCAGGTCTGCAGGTGATCCGTGTGTCGGCTCCAGCCCTCGATCATGCTGGTCTGCTCACGTTGATTGCCCTGTGCATCCAGCGTCGGATCATCGGCCAACACCAGGCGCACCGGACCGTTGTAGCGCTGGCGCGGCTGGTAGACCGTGCGCAGCGCAGCACCAAAGGCACGCGCCGGCCCTTGCATCACATCAGGTGTGGAGCGCGCCGAAAGCATGCCGACGCGCACCATGGCGGCGTGCAAGGTTGCCAGTTGTGCCGATTCATCCAGATCAACAAAGGCCTGCTGATCAATCCCGAACGGTTTTCCAGCCGCCAGTTGCAGGGTTTCGATCAGGCGCAGTAGCACGCCGGTTGCGGTGTACGGCTTGCCGACCACGCCCGAACTGCCCGGTGATTCACTGTCGATCAGGGTCAGCGACAACACTTCGCGCCCCTGGGCCTGCAGGCGCAGAGCCATCTCGAAGGCTACCCAGCCACCAAAAGAATGCCCCAGCAGATGCACCGGCCCATGCGGGCATTGCTGTTCCAGTGCCTGCAGATAGGCCTGCGCCGCCGTTTCCACGCGGCTGTGGGGCAACGCCTTGGCGTCCAGCCCGCGGGGTTGCAGGCCATGGATCGGCCAGGCCGGCCCGAACGCATCACTCAGGCCGATAAACCCTGTGACGCTATCGCCGGCCCCCGGTATGCAGAAGATCGGTGCCTGCCCGGCCTGCCCGCTCTGAATCGTCAGCACCGGTTGGTAGGGTGTGTTGGCCGACGTTGCCGGCAAGGCATTCAAGGCATCGCCGATGGCCTGACCCAACGCCGCGATGTGCGGCGCCTGCATCATGCTCTGGTGGTCGCCTGGCACCCTGATACGCTGCAGCAGGGCCGTCGGCAGAACCTCATCCCAACCCAGCGTGTCACTGCTGCGCGAAGCCTCATCCATGCGTTCTTCGGCCGTGAACAAATGCACCGGCATGGTCAGCGGCAACAAGCTGTAATGGGCTTGCCCATGGCCATGGGCGACTTCACGGTCCAGGTAGGCCCACAAGGCGTCACGGGACAGCGCCGCCAGCTGCGGTTGCAGCAAGCCGGCGTCGCAGCAGCGTTGCCACAGGGTGTCAAAGTCCATCTGTGCCGCGTCACCCTCCAACTGCGTGAGGGTGGCCAGCGCCTGTCCATCCACGGGCCGTTGAGCCTGGCAGAAGGCGCGGCACTGTTCGAGCAGGTGCAGGCTGTGGGCATGGGCCACCGACCAGCGCGCCTTGCCTTGATCGACCAGACGCGGCACGTGGGTGTCCAACAGGCCGAGGAAACTCACCTCCTCGTCCATGCCGATCAGCTGCGCGGCGATTTCATACGCCAGCAACCCGCCGAACGACCAGCCGGCCAAACGGTAGGGGCCGTGGGGCTGCACGCTGCGCATCATGTCGATGTGCCGGGCGGCCATGCATTCCAGGGTCCGCAACTGCGGCTCGCCCCAGGCCACGCCTTCCAGGCCGTAGACCGGAATGTCCGCATCCACATGCCGGGCCAGCGCTGGGAAATACACATTCAGCCCGCTGAACTCATGCACCAGGAACAATGGCGCCTGGGTGCCGCCGGCACGTACCGTGACCAGGCCTTGCTCGAGTGCCGGCGCATCGCTGCGCAAGCGCAGCAGCGCGGCCATCGACGCGACGCTGGCGTGCTGGAACAACTGCGCCAGGGTGACCGGCAGGCCGTCCTGGGTCAGCAGGCTGACCAGGCGAATCGCCAGCAGCGAATGCCCGCCCATTTCAAAGAAGCTGTCGTGGCGCCCTACCCTTGCCAGCTTCAACACGTGGGCCCAGTGGCCCGCCAGGCGTTCTTCCAGCGCCCCGACCGGCGCTGCATAGTCGCGGCTAAGCGCCGCCTGCTCAGGCGCCGGCAACGCCTTGCGGTCGAGTTTGCCGTTCGGTGTCACCGGCAAGCTGTCCAGCTGGACATACGCGCTCGGCAGCATGTACTGCGGCAAGTGGCTCAGCAGTTCTTCACGCAGTTGCTCGATTGAGACCGTCGAACCGCACAGGTAAGCCACCAATTGCTTGCCGGCGACCTGCCCTTCACTGTCGTCGCGAGCCATGACCACGGCCTCCCGTACGCCTTCACAGGCCAACAGCGCGCTTTCGACTTCGCCCAATTCGATACGGAAACCACGGATTTTCACCTGATCGTCGTTACGCCCCAGGTATTCCAGGGTGCCGTCCGGCAACCAGCGACCCAGGTCGCCGGTCTTGTACAGACGGCCCGGGCTGTCGCTGAACGGGTCGGCCAGGAAGCGCTCACTGCTCAGTTGCGGCTGGTTGAGGTACCCGCGGGCGATCCCGATACCGGCCAGGTGAATCTCACCGGCCACCCCCAGGCCCGTCGGATGCCCATGGGCGTCCAACACATACACTCGGGTGTTGGCGATCGGACGCCCAATGGCCCGAGGATGCGGGTTGGCGGCAAACACTTCATTGGCGGTCGCAATGATCGTCGCTTCAGTCGGGCCATAGGTATTGAGCAAGCGCGGCGTGTGGCCGCTGCGCAGGAACCAATGCTGCACCGCCTCCGGGCTCAGTTCTTCGCCCCCCACCACAATGACCCGCACAGACGCCGGAATGACAGTGCTGTGATCGTCCGCCAGGCCTTGCCAGAAGCGAGTCGGCAAGCTGATCACCGACAGCCGTGCCTGCGCCGCCAGGCTCCAGAATTGCGCGGCATCGGTCAACCAGTCGGCACTGCGCAGCACCAGGGTGGCGCCGCAAGTCAGCGCGCCAAAAATCTCTTCGATGGACGCGTCGAAGTTGATGGTCGCAAATTGCAGCGCACGATCCCCCGCCCCCAAGCCGGTCAAGCCACGAATCGCCTGGATTTCATTGCACAGGCCGGCATGCTCGATCATCACGCCCTTCGGCGTGCCGGTCGAACCGGAGGTATAGAGCACATAGGCCAGGTGTTCGCTGACTAGCCCCAACTGCGCAGGCTGCGGGTTGTGCGTGCCCAGCTCGCGCCAGGGTTGCAGCGCGCTGTTCAAGGTCACCACCTGCATGGCCTGTGGCAGCGTGCCGAGCAGCGGCAGCACCGCGTACTCGCTGAGCAACACCCGTGGCGCACTGTCGCCGAGCATGAAAGCCAGGCGTTGCGGCGGGTAAGCCGGGTCGAGCGGTACGTACGCAGCACCGGATTTGAGGGTGGCGAGCAAGGCCACCACCATCTGCATCCCGCGCTCCAGCGCGATAGCGACACGGTCGTCAGGCTGCACGCCGAGGGTAATCAAATGATGGGCCAACTGGTTGGCCTGGGCATTCAGTTCGGCGTAGCTCAGCGCCTGGCCGTCGAACTCCAGCGCGATCGCGCCGGGGGTACGCAGTACCTGGGCCTCGAACAGGCCATGGATCAGTTGATCCTGGGCTTCGTCGGTATGAGTCTGGTTAAAGTCCAGCAGTACCTGCTGACGTTCGGCCAGCGGCAGGATCTCCAGGCTGCTCAGCGACGCGTCCGGAGTACGTTCCAGGGCATCCACCAGGCTGTCGAGTGCGCCGTGCATATAGCCGCAGACCCGTTGTGCGCCAACTTCCGGGCTGACCTGAACGGTCAGGGCGAAGGCCTGGCCAAAGTCGTCGACGTCCAGCGACAGTGGGTAGTTGCTGCGTTCTTCACCGCCCAGCGCGTGGATGCCGGTCCATACCGCGATGTCTTCACTGGAGGCGGCACCTGCACTGTGACGGTAGTTGAGCAAGGCACTGAACAACGGTGCCGGGGCGGCAACACCGCTGCAACGCTGGGCCAGGGCCAGAGACGCGTGTTCATGACCGAGCAACGTGCTCAAGCGCGCATGGGTGGCCTTGACCCCGGCCTGTGCACCCTCGGCGCCCACGCTGACGCGCAACGGCAAGGTGTTGAGGAACAGCCCCAAGGCGCGTTCACCGCCCTGCAGCCCTCCCATCAGCACCGTGCCGAACACCACCTCATCCTGGCCGCAGACATGCGCCAGTACTTGCGCCCAAGCCACATGCATCAGGCTCGCGGCGCTGACGCCCAGTTGCCGTGCGGCGCTGCGCAGACGCTGGCCAAGGTCCTCGTCCACAAGCAGTTGCGCCGCTTCCAGCGTGCCGCCGGCTTGCACATCGTGCAGGCCAAACGGCAAGGTCGGCTCGTCGATGTCTGCCAGCATCGCGCTGAAAAACGCTTCATGCTCCTGCTCCGTCAGGCCCAGGCGCGCCTGGGCCACATAGTTGCGGTACGGCACGGGCGCGCTCAAGCGGTCTTGCTGACCGGTGAGGAACGCCTGCAACTCGTACTGCAAGAGATCCATGGCGACGTGATCGAACAGCATGTGGTGGAACATCAGCAGCGCACACCACTGCTGTTGCCCAACGTCATAGGCACCCACCAGGCGCATCAGCGGCGCGTCGCGCAGGTCCATGCGGAAATGCTGCGGGTTGAAACGCTCACGCAGTTGCGCACCGGCATCGCCTTCGCCGTCCAGGTTCAACTCTTCCAGGGCAAACGGCACGTGGCGCAACACCACCTGCACCGGCTCGCCCAAGCCTTCCCAGCGCATGGTGGAGCGCAGGATGTCGTTACGCTCGACCACGCCTTGCAGGGCTTGGGTAAAGGCATCGAGGCGCTCGCGGCTGTCGAAACTGAACGACGCCTGCTCCAGGTACAAATCGCCCTCATCCGCCAACAGGTGGTGATACAGGATGCCTTCCTGCAACGGCGTCATGCCGTAGATGTCCTGTACGTTGGCCAGTTGGCCCGGCACGCTGGCAACGATGCTGTCGATCTCGTCCTGGCTGAGGCTGGCCAGCGGCAGCAACTCAGGCGTGATGCGTGGGCAATCAGCCTCAATGGCATTGGCCGGAATCACCAGCGCGCGGCTGCTGCCGACGACTTTGGCCAACCCGGCAAGGGTCGGATGGGTAAACAAGGCACCGACGTCGACCCGCAGGTCTTCCTGGCGCATGCGCTCCACCAGCTTGACCGCCAGCAACGAATGGCCGCCGAGCTCGAAGAAGTTGTCATGCCGACCCACTTGTTCCAGCTGCAGCACTTGCTCCCAGACTAGCGCCAGGCGGCGTTCGATACGCCCTTGCGGTGCCTGGTAATCACGGCTCGCCACCGCCGACTGATCCGGGGCCGGCAAGGCTTTGCGGTCCAGTTTGCGGTTCGGCGTGAGCGGCAGCGCTTGCAGGGTGACGAAGGCTGACGGAATCATGTATTCCGCCAGCAACGGCGCCAGGTAGCTGCGCAATCCGGCGGCGCTCAGCTCGACCCCGGCATGCGGCACCACGTAGGCCACCAGGCGCTTCTCGCCGGGGCGGTCTTCGCGTGCAATCACTGCAACTTCCTTGACGCCGGCGCAGTTGCCCAGGCGCGATTCGATTTCGCCCAGTTCGATGCGGAAACCACGCACCTTGACCTGGAAGTCATTACGGCCCAGGTACTCGATCGAGCCATCCGCCAGGTAACGTGCCAAGTCACCGGTCTTGTACATCCGCGCACCCGGTACCGGGCTGAACGGGTCGGCAATAAAGCGCTCGGTGCTGATCTGTTCAAGGTTCAGATAACCGCGTGCCACGCCGTCGCCACCAATGAAAATCTCCCCCGCCACACCCAATGGCACCGGCTGCTGCCGGCTGTCGAGCAGGTAGATACGGGTGTTGGCCATCGGTTTGCCGATGGTGGTGTTGCCATTGATGTCGCCGGTGTAACTCACGTAAGCGGTGGTGCAGGACACCGTCGCTTCGGTCGGGCCGTAGGTGTTGATCAGCCGTACATGGGCCGGGCGCGCCTCGTCCCAGAGCTTGAGTTTTTGCGCTGACAACGCATCCCCCGTCACGTTGATCAAGCGCACATCACGCAGATGGGCCTGGGCCTGCTGCGGATCGTGATGCCATTCAGCGGCCAGGGTGTGCCAGTGAGCGGCCGTCAGGTGCAGGAAGGTCGGCGTAATGGCCGGGTCCCGCGCGGCTTCGGTGCCGAACACATGGCGGCTTGGCGCCAGGGTCGCGCCCGCCAACAGGGCCGGGAAGATCTCCTCCACCGACAGGTCGAAGTTCAGCGTGTTCTGTTGCAACACGGTGTCCTGCGGCGTCAAGCCGAACAGGCGCGCGGCGTCGAGGCTGTAGTTGACCAGCCCGCGGTGCTCGATCATCACCCCTTTGGGGTTGCCGGTGGAGCCGGAGGTGTAGATCACATACGCCAGGTGACGGGCATTGAGGCCCGGCACCACCGGGTTGTGGTCGGCACCCTCGACCGGTTCATCCAGCAACACACTCGGGATCGCCAGGGCCGGCAGACGGTCCTGCAACGGACGCTGGGTCAGCACCGCCGAAGGTGTACTGTCGGCAATCATGTAAGCCAGGCGCTCCGGCGGGTAATTGGGGTCCAGCGGCACATAAGCAGCGCCGGCCTTGAGCACCCCGAGCAGGCCCACCAGCACCTCATCGCCGCGCTCGGCGCAGATCGCCACGCGCTCGTCCGGGCCAATGCCCAGGCCGATCAGGTGATGCGCCAGGCGGTTGGCCCGGCGGTTGAGCTCGGCATAACTGATGCGCCCAGCTTCGAACGCCACCGCGATGGCCTGCGGCGTGGCCTCGACCTGGGCTTCAAACAACTGGTGAATAGTGGCCTCGTGCGGGTAAGCGACTTCGGTTTTGTTGAGTGCGTGCAGCAGGTAATCGCGCTCCTCCTCATCCACCAGCGCGATATGCGCCAACTGCGCCTGGTCATCGGCGACCATCGCGTGCAGCAGTCGCTTGAAATACCCCAGGTACCGTTGCAGGGTGGATTCCTCAAACAGCGCCGTGGCGTACTCCAGGTTACCGGCGATGTGGCCTTGCACTTCCCCCAGGTCCAGGGACAGGTCGAATTTGGCGAAGTTGCTGGTCTCGCCGACCGCTTCGAACTGCAGGTCACCCATCACCAGGCTTGGGCCGTCGCTGTTCTGCCAGGTCAGCAGGGTCTGGAACACCGGGCTATGGGCCAGGCTGCGCGCCGGCTTGACCACTTCCACCACTTGCTCGAACGGCAAGTCCTGATGGGCTTGCGCTGCCAGCGTGCGGTCCCTGGCATGCGCCAGCAAAGCGGCGACGGTCAGGTCCTCGCCCGCACCAATACGCACGGCGAGGGTGTTGACGAACAGGCCGATCAGGCCTTCGACTTCGGCACGCATGCGGTTGGCGGCCGGCGAACCGATCACCACCTCATCCTGGCCGGACAGACGGCAGAGCAACGCGCCCCACGCGGCCATCATGGTCATGTACAGCGTGGTGCCGTGGCGTTGACTCAAGGCCTTGAGCCCGGCGGTAAGGTCGACGTCGAGCAACAGGGTCAAGGTCGCGCCGCTGTAGTCCTGGCGCGCCGGGCGTGGACGGTCGGTGGGCAGCATCAGCAAGGCGGGTGCATCCGCCAGCGCTTGCTGCCAGTACTGGCTCTGTTGCTGCAACACCTCGCCACTCAACCAGCGGCGCTGCCACACGGCAAAATCGCCGTACTGCAGGGCCAGCGGCGGCAGCGGGTCCGGCTGGCCGTGGCGGAAGGCCTCGTACAGCGCCATCAGTTCACGGGTCAGCACACCCATCGACCAGCCATCGGAGACGATGTGGTGCATGGTCAACAACAGCACGTGATGGTCGTCGGCACGCTGCAACAGCTGTGCACGAATCAGCGGCCCCTGCTCCAGGTCGAACGGTTGCAGCGCGTCGGCGCTGATGTGCGCTTGCACAGCGGCCTCGCTGTCGACGTCCAGACGCCGCAGCGCAAAGGCCCGCTCGGCCGGGTCGATACGCACCAGCGCCTCGCTGTTGTGCTGCACGAAACGACTGCGCAGGGCTTCGTGGCGCGCCACGATGGCCGTGAGCGCGCGTTCCAGCGCGTCGGCATCCAGGTGACCGCGCAGCCTGAGGGCAATCGGCATGTTGTAGGCGGTGCTGGCGCCCTCCATCTGCGCCAGGAACCACAAGCGCTGCTGGGCAAACGACAGCGGCAAATCCTGGTCGCGCGATACCGGCAAAATCGCCGGCAAGGTACTGCGGGACGCCTGTGCCAGCACCTGGGCCAATGCGGCCAGTTGCGGGTGGGCAAACAGATCGGCCAGGGCCAGTTCCACACCCAGACGCTGGCGCACCTGGGAAATCAGGCGCATCGCCAACAGCGAATGACCGCCCAAATCAAAGAAATGCCCTTGCCGGCTAATCTGTTCCAGCCCCAGCAGGTCCTGCCAGATATGCGCGAGGGTGGCTTCAATCTCGCCCTCGGGCGCTTCATACACACCGCTGACCACTGCATCGAGGCCCGGCGCCGGCAGCGCCTTGCGATCCAGCTTGCCGTTGGGGTTCAGGGGCAATGCGTCAAGTTGCACATAGGCCGACGGCACCATGTACTCCGGCAGTGCGCTTTGCAGGTAGGCGCGCAGCTCTTCGATCTGCGGCGCGAGGCCGGTGAAGTAGGCCACCAGCCGCTCATCACGTACCAGTACCGCAGCCTCGGTGACTTCCGGGTGGGCCGCGAGCAGCGCTTCGATTTCGCCCAGCTCGATGCGCAGGCCGCGGATCTTGACCTGGTCGTCGTTGCGGCCCAAGTAGTCGAGCGTGCCGTCGGCGCGGTAACGCGCCAGGTCACCGGTTCGGTACATGCGCCCGCCCGGCGTGAACGGATCGTCGAGGAAGCGTTCGGCAGTCAGTGCTTCACGGTTGAGGTAACCACGGGCCACGCCGGCGCCGCCGATGTAGAGCTCACCCACGCTGCCGGTCGGCACCAGTTGCCCGTAGGCGTCCAGCACGTAGAGCGTGAGGTTGCGCAATGGCCGGCCCAGCGGAATATCTGTGGCACCGTAGCTGTCCAGGTCAGCGTCGACCGCATGCCAGGCAACCACGTCGCTGCATTCGGTCGGGCCATAACTGTTGATGAATTGCGGACGCGGCACCTGCAGTTTTTCCAATTGCGACAGCTTGATCGGCTCGCCACCCAGCACCACGCGGCGCAACTGGCTCAGGGCGGACTGCTGGTCGGCCTCGATCAGCGCATAAAACGCGCTGGGAGCCAGGTTGATGTGGGTGATCGCCTGGTCGCTGATCTGGCGCACGATGCTCGAAGGATCAAACGGGCTGTCCGCCAGGTGTAAGGTGGCCCCCACGGCCAGGCTGGCGAAGATGTTTTTCTGGGTCAGGTCAAAGCTGTGGGAGGTCAGCAGCAACACTGCATCGCTGGCATTAAGACCCACGTCGTCAAGGTACCAGCCAAGCATGTTGACCACGCCCTGATGCTCGACCATGACGCCCTTGGGCTGGCCGGTGGAGCCTGAGGTGTAGATCACATAGGTCAAGTGTGTGGCCGTCAGTTCGGCCACCTGCGGGTTATGCAGGTTCGGGGTGTACGCGTCATTACGGTCGAGGTCGACCACCGGCAGGCCCGGTTCGCCGGCCAGGTGCGCGGTGGCACTGTGCACCAGCAGCGCCGCCGGGGCGCTGTCGTGCAACATGTAGTGAATGCGCTCCAGCGGGTAGTTCGGGTCGATCGGCACATAGGCGCCGCCGGCCTTGAGAATCGCCAGCAAGCCGACAATCAGCTCGGCGCTGCGCTCCACACAGATCGCCACGCGGGCATCGGGCTGTACGCCAAGCTCGCGCAGGTGGTGGGCCAGTCGGTTGGCACGCTCGTTTAGCTCGCGGTAGGTCAGTGAACCGTTGCCGGCCTGCACGGCACGGGCATCCGGTGTGCGCAGTGCCTGAGCCTCGAACAGGCTGTGCACCGTGGCGCCCGGCAATGCAGTGCGCAGGCCGCCAAGACCGGCCAGCTGCTGTTGACGCTCGTCATCATCGAGCAGCGGCACACGGGCAAGCAGTGCCTGATCGTCGGCGACCATGGCGCGCAACATGCGCTCAAGGTAGCCGAGGTGACGGGTCAGGGTCGGTGCATCAAACAACGCCGTGGCGTAGCTCAGGGAGCCGATGATATGGCCCTGGGCCTCGCACAGCTCCAGCGACAGGTCGAATTTCGCCGCGCTGTTGATCTGGCCGCTGCCTTCCAGCACCAGGTCACCGAGTACCGGTGCCACACTTTCGTTGTTCTGCCACGTCAGCATGGTCTGGAAAATCGGGCTGTAGGCCATGCTGCGCACAGGTTTGATGATATCCACCACCTGTTCGAACGGCAGGTCCTGATGGGCCTGCGCGCCCAGCGTCTGGGCCTTGACCCGCGCCAGCAGGGTTTGCACGGTCGGCTCACCCGAGGCGTCGATACGCACGGCCAGGGTGTTGACGAACAGACCGATCAGGCCTTCGACCTCGACACGGTTGCGGTTGGCCACCGGTGAACCGATCACCACTTCATCCTGCCCGGCCAGACGGCTGAGCAACGCGCCCCAGGCCGCCAGCAGCGTCATGTACAGCGTGGTGCCATGGCGTTGGCTGAGGGTCTTGAGGCCCTGGGTCAGCTCGGTATCCAGTTGCAGGTTCAGCACCGCACCGGCGAAGTCCTGCTGCGCGGGACGCGGGCGGTCAGTGGGCAACGTCAACATGGCCGGCGCACCGGCCAGAGCCTGTTGCCAATACAGGTTTTGCTGTTGCAACACCTCGCCACTCAACCAGCGGCGCTGCCACACGGCGAAGTCGGCGTATTGCAGGGCCAGCGGCGGCAACGGGTCGGCCAGGCCCTGGCTGAAGGCGCCATACAGCGCCATCAGCTCGCGGGTCAGCACGCCCATCGACCACCCGTCAGAAGCGATATGGTGCAGGGTCAACAGCAGCACGTGGTGTTCGTCACCCATGCGCACCAGGCGCGCACGCAGCAACGGCCCGTTGACCAGGTCAAACGGGGCCAGCGCCTCGTGCTCGGTCAAAGCCTGCAACTGCTGCGCTGCATCGGCCAGCTCGCGCAGGTCGTTGTGCTCAAGCACAAAGGCGCCTTCGACCGGGGTGATGACCAACTGCGGCTCATCGTTATCGACCACAAACACACTGCGCAGCACTTCATGCCGGCTGACGATCTGCGCCAGGGCGCGCTCCAGCGCCAGCGCATCAAGGGCGCCACGCAGGCCCAGGCCAATCGGCATGTTGTAGGCGGCGCCGACATTGTCCATCTGCGCCAGGAACCACAGGCGCTGCTGGGCAAACGACAGTGGCAGCGCCTCTTCACGGGACACCGGCACGATCGGCGGCAGACTGCTGCGCCCCGCCTTGGCCACCGCCTGGGCGAGGGCCGAGAGTTGCGGGTGGGCAAACAGCGCTGCAAGGTCCAGTTCCACCCCCAGGTGCACACGCACCTGGGAAATCAAACGCATGGCCAACAACGAATGCCCGCCCAGCTCGAAGAAGTGATCTTCACGCCCGACCTGCTCGACCTTGAGCAATTGGCTCCAGATCTGCGCCAGCGCCACTTCCACCTCGCCCTGCGGCGCTTCATAGCCACGGCTGAGCAAGGCTTCCTGATCCGGGATCGGCAGCGCTTTGCGGTCCACCTTGCCGTTATTGGTCAACGGCAGGCTGTCGAGGCGCACATAGGCACGCGGCACCATGTACTCCGGCAGCTGCTCTTGCAGCCAGGTGCGCAGGGCCTGGATGTCCAACGCCTGGTGCTCGGTGAAGTAGGCCACCAGGCGCTTGCTGCCCGGCTCGTCCTCACGGGCCAGCACCACGACCTCGTTGATCTGCGGGTGTTCGCCGAGGCGGTTTTCGATCTCCCCGAGTTCAATGCGGAAACCACGGATCTTCACTTGGTCGTCATTACGGCCCAGGCAATCCAGTTCGCCCTTGGCCAACCAGCGGCCAAGGTCGCCCGTGCGGTACATCAACGCGCCCGGCTCGTGGCTGAACGGGTCCAGAATAAACTTCTCGGCGGTCAGCTCGGGCCGGTTCAGGTAACCCTTGGCGACGCCTTTGCCGCCAATGTAGATCTCCCCGACAACGCCCAACGGTACCGGCTGCTGGCGTTGGTCGAGCAGGTAAATGCGCGTATTGGAAATCGGCCCGCCGATCGGCACGCTCTCGGCATCGTCGGCCAGCGCACGCACTTCAAAGGTGGTGGCGTAGGTGGTGCTTTCGGTCGGGCCGTAGCAATGCACCAGACGCAGCTTGGGCGCATGCTCAAGCAGGCTGCGGAACGCCGCCGGGTCCGCGCGTTCGCCACCACACAGCAGCATGCGCAAGCCCTTGAGGGCGTCGGGAATCAGCTGTACGTACTGGTTGAACAGCGCCGTGGTGGTGAACAGGATCGTGACCGCCGATTCGCTCAACACAGCGCCAAAACGCAGCGGGTCAAGCAGCGTGTCGTGGTCGATCACCACCACTTGGCCGCCATTGAGCAAGGCGCCCCAGACGTCCATGGTGCTGGCGTCGAACGCCGGGTTGGAGGCAAAGGCAATACGGTCATGGGTATTGAAATCGGCATAACCACCGTTGATCACCAGCCGCGTGATGCCCCGGTGCGGCACCAGCACGCCCTTGGGCACGCCGGTGGAACCGGAGGTGTACATGATGTAGGCGACCGACTCGGCAGACTGTTCAATGGCCGGGTCGTGGACCGGAGCATCGCTCAGGTCGAGGCTGTCCAGGTCCAGGCGCTCGCCGCCTTCGGGGGCTTGATGGGCGCTGGTGGTGAGCAGCCATCGCGCGCCGCTGTCCTGGCGCATGAAGGTTTGACGGTCGGCGGGAGCGTTGACATCCAGCGGCACATACACCGCGGCTGCCTTGCTGATTGCCAGTTGGCTGGCCAGCAAGTCTACGGAACGCTCCAGCAGGATGGCGACACTGTCACCCGCCTGCACGCCCAGGCCGATCAGGTGGTGGGCCAGGCGGTTGGCGCGCCGGTTCAATTGCGCATAGCTCAGCGACTGTTCAGCGTGAACCACCGCTACAGCGTCCGGCCGGATGCGTACCTGAGCCTCGAACAACGCGTGCACGGTCGAGGTCTGCGGGAACGGACGCTCGCTGTCGTTGAAGGCTTCCAGCAGTTCCTGGCGCTCAGCCTCGGGCAAGACCGACAGGTCCTGCAACGGTGTACCGGGCGCATGTTCCAGGGCATCGACCAATTGCGCCAGCGCCGCCTGCATATAGACGCACACACGCAGTGCACCAATCCCCACCAGCGCCTGGGCATTGAGTTGAAAGCCGCTGCCGAAGTCATCGACGTTAAGCACCAGCGGGTAGTTGGTGCGCTCTTCCATGCTCAGCGCCTGAATGCCGTCCCAGGCGGCAATGTCTGCGGTGGACACAGGCGCGGCCGCACTGTGGCGGTAGTTGAGCAAGGTGTTGAACAACGCCTGCGCCGCCGGCATGCCGCTGCAATGCTGGGCCAGCGACAAGGACGCATGTTCGTGGGCCAGCAGTTGCGCCAGTTGCGTGTGAGTGGCACGCACTGCTTCGCGGGCCCCGTGGGCGCCGATGCTGACACGCAACGGCAATGTGTTGATGAACAAGCCCAGCGCACGCCCTGCCCCTTCACCGCCTTGCAAGCGGCCCAACAGCACCGTGCCGAACACCACGTCCTCACGGCCACTGACCTGCGCCAGCACCTGGCCCCACGCCAGGTGCATCAGGCTCGCAGCGCTGACCCCAAGCACCCGCGCCTGCTCACGCAGCCGCCCGCCCAGTACGCTGTCGAGCATCAGGTGCGATTCCTCGACCCCCCTGCCGTCGCCCTGCACATTCTGCAGGCCGAACGCCAGGGTCGGTTCATCGATATCACCCAGCATCTCGCCGAAGAACGCTTCATGGGCCCGGCGATCGGCGCCCAGGCGCGACTGCGCCACATGCTCGCGATACGGAATCGACGGCGGCAACTGTGCGCTCTGGCCTTTGAGGCTGGCCTGGACCTCCTCGATCAGCACCTCCAGCGCGGTATGGTCGAGCACCATGTGGTGGAACAAAAGGATGCCGACCCAGCGCTGGTTGGCACTGTCCTCGGTGTAGGCCAAATGCATCAGCGGAGCACGGGTCATGTCCAGGCGGTAGTGGCGCGGGTCGAACCGACTGTGCAGTTGCGCCAGTACGTCACCCTCGGTCGGGTCGATGGCCACTTGCTCCAGGCCCAGCGAAGCTTGGCGCCATACCACTTGCACAGGCTCCACGAGCCCTTCCCAGGCGATGCTGCTGCGCAGGATGTCGTGACGGTCGATCACGCTTTGCAGGGCCTTGGCGAACAGGTTGAGCGGTTCGGGCCCGGTAAACGAAAACAGCATGTGCAGCAGATAGGCATCACCCTGATCCGCTGCCAGGTGGTGGTAGAACATACCGTCCTGCAGCGGTGCGAGGCTGTAGATATCCTGCACATTGCGCACGCCGCCGGGCACGCTGGCGACGATGCGATCGATGCTGCTTTGGTCCAGTTCGGCCAGGGGCAGCAGGTCGGGAGTGATCTGCTCGCAGCCAGGCTCGATCAGGTTGGCCGGCACCTGCAGCTGCGCATGGCCGCCCACGGCAGCCGCCAGGGCCGCCAAAGTGGGCTGGCCAAAAAGGACACGCACATCGGCGCTCAGTTCGAGCTGGCGCATGCGTTCGATCAATTTCACCGCCAGCAGCGAATGGCCGCCCAGTTCGAAGAAGTTGTCGTGCCGCCCCACCCGTTCCACGCCCAGCAACTCTTGCCACAGCGCGGCGAGGGTCTGCTCCACCTCCCCCTCCGGACACTCGTATTCGCGCCGCGCCAGGGCATCGCCATCCGGCGCCGGCAAGGCTTTGCGATCAAGCTTGCCGTTGGTGGTCAACGGCAAGCGCTCAAGCATCACGAATGCGCTGGGCACCATGTAATCGGCCAAGGACACCAGCAACTGCTGGCGCAGGTCGGCCGCCACAAGTTCGGCGCCATCGGCCGCGATGACGTAGGCCACCAGGCGCTTGTTGCCGGGCTGGTCCTCGCGAGCAATCACCACCGCGTCACGTACGCCGTCACAGGCCGCGAGGTGCGCCTCGATTTCCCCGAGTTCGATACGGAAACCACGGATCTTCACCTGGTCGTCATTGCGTCCCAGGTAGTCGATGCTGCCATCTGGCAACCAGCGGCCCAGGTCACCGGTCTTGTACAGGCGGGCATCGGCACGCCCGCTGAACGGGTCGGCGATAAAGCGCTCGGCATTGAGTTCCGGGCGGTTCAAGTAACCACGTGCCACCCCGGCACCGCCGACGTACAACTCACCCACGACGCCCACCGGCACCGGTTCGCGTGCGCTGTCGAGCACGTAGAGCTGCAAGTCCGGAATACGCCCGCCAATCGGGCTGGCCCCCACCAACTGCGCATCCGCCGCTTCAAGGGCGCGGTAAGTCACATGCACCGTGGTTTCGGTGATGCCGTACATGTTTACCAGTTGCGTACCGGCGTTGGCCGTACGCGCATACCAAGGCTTGAGCATCCCCGGTTCCAGGGCTTCGCCACCGAAAATCACCTGGCGCAGGGAATGCTTCAAGGCACTCTGGCCCTGGGCGGCGATCAATGAACGGAAGGCACTCGGGGTCTGGTTGAGGATGGTCACACCGGCACTGCACAGCAGCGCATAGCACTCGTCCGGCGAGCGGCTGGTGAGTTGCGGCACTACCAGCAACTGCCCGCCGTGGATCAGCGCGCCCCAGATTTCCCAGACCGAGAAGTCGAAGGCGAACGAGTGGAACAGCGCCCACACGTCCTTGTCATTGAAGTTGAACCACCCTTCGGTGGCGGAGAACAGCCGCGCCACGTTGCGGTGCTCGATCATCACACCTTTGGGCAGGCCGGTGGAGCCTGAGGTGTAGATCACGTAAGCCAGGTTGGCCGAGGTCAGGCCAGGCACTTGCGGGTTCTGCATCGGCTGCAGTTGCAGGTCCGTCGCGTCCAGGTCAATCACCGGCACCGCAAGTTCGGCAATCCGCGCCTGAGTCGCCGCCTGCACCAGCACCGCCACCGGCGCACTGTCCTGCAGGGTGTAACTGATGCGTTCCTGCGGGTAGGCAGGGTCGATCGGCACGTAACCGGCACCCGCCTTGAGGATGCCGAGCAAGCCGATGATCATTTCCAGCCCGCGCTCCACGCAGATCGCCACCCGCTCATCCGGGCTTACGCCCAGGCTCAGCAGGCGGTGCGCGACCCTGTTCGCGCGCGTGTTCAGCTCGGCGTAGCTCAGGTGACTGTCTTCAAACACCACCGCGATGGCATCGGGCTGTTCGGCCGCCTGGCGCTCGATCTGGTGATGAATCAACGCGGCATCGGCATACAGGCTGTCCGTGGCGTTCCAGTGTTGCAACAGTTGCTCACGCTCAAGCGCCGGCAACATGCCCAGGCTTGGCAGCGCCGCTTGTGGAGTCTGTTCCAGCGCCTGCACGAGGTTTTCCAGCACACATTGCATATAGCCGCAGATGCGTGCGGCACCAATGGTGCCGTCGGCCATGACCGACAGGCTGAAGGCATCGCCCATGTCGTTGACCGACAGGGTCAGTGGGTAGTTGGTGCGTTCCTTGCTGTCGAGGATGCCGATACCTTCCCAGGCGGCCTGCGCGGCCTGGGACACATCCCCACCGCCAAGCTGACGGTAGTTGAGCAGCGAGCTGAACAGCGGCGTAGAGGGCGCAACCTTGCTGCAGCGCTGCGCCAGCACCAGCGACGCGTGCTCATGGCTGAGCAAACCGGTCAGGCGCGCATGGGTCGTTTTGACCAGGCTGCGTACGCCCGCCTCACTTAGGCTGATGCGCAACGGCAGCGTGTTGATGAACATCCCCAGGGCGCGGTCGGCGCCTTCGCCGCCTTGCAGGCGCCCCAGCAAGACCGTACCGAACACCACGTCATCGCGGCCGGAAACACCGCCCAGCACCCGGGCCCAGGCCAGGTGATACAGGCTCGCCGGGGTCACGCCCAACTGCCGAGCCTGCTTGCGCAGGCGCGTGTTGAGGGTGTCATCGAGTTGCAGCAGCACCTCTTCCACCCCGTGGCCATCGCCTTGCACATCCTGCAGGCCAAACGGCAGGGTTGGCTCGTCGATATCGCCCAGCATTTCACTGAAGAACGCTTCGTGTTCTTCGCGGCTCACGCCCAGGCGTGCCTGCGCCACGTAGTTGCGATACGGCACCGAAGCCGGCAATTGTGCTTCTTCACCGCGGGTATGGGCTTCGACTTCGGTGATCAGCATGCGCAGGGAGGTGGCGTCGTCCACCAGGTGGTGCAATAGCAACACGGCCACCCAGCGTTCGTTGGGGGCGTCCTCGCTGTAGCCGATGCGCATCAGCGGGGCCTGGCGAATGTCCAGGCGATGGTGGCGCGGGTTGAGGCAGGCGGTCAGTTGTTCAGCGATATCACCGGCGGCCGGATCCAGGGGGATTTCATCAAGGCCCAGCTGTGCCTCGCGCCAGACCACTTGCACCGGCTCGTCCAGGCGCTCCCAGACCACCGCCGTACGCAGAATGTCGTGTCGCGAAATCACGCCTTGCAGTGCGTCGGCGAAACGTGTCAGCCGCTCGCGGCTGGTGAAGCTGAAGGTCACGTATTGCAGATAGGGGTCGCCCTGGGCGGCCGCCAAATGGTGGTACAGGATGCCCTCTTGCAGGGGCGCCAGGCTGTAGATTTCCTGGACGTTGCGCGCCCCGCCCGGCACCGTCGCCACGATGCGCTCGATGGCGTCCTGATCGAGGTCCGCCAGGGGCAGCATGTCCGGGGTGATGTGATCGCAACCCTCGGGCACACGATTGGCGGGCACCTCCACGTCCTTGCTCGCACCGGCGACAGCCGAGGCCAGGGCCGCGAGGGTCGGCTGGCCGAACAGCACACGCACATCGGCACCGAGCCCGACCTGGCGCATGCGCTCGATCAACTTGACCGCCAGCAACGAGTGGCCACCCAACTCGAAAAAGTGATCCTGGCGCCCAACCTGCTCAACATTGAGCAAGTCCTGCCAGATCGTCGCGATTGCAGTTTCGACCGCACCTTGAGGTGCTTCGTACTGACGCCGCGCCAGTGCGTCGGCGTCCGGTGCCGGCAAGGCCTTGCGGTCGAGCTTGCCGTTGGTGGTCAACGGGAAGCTGTCGAGCATGACAAACGCGGCAGGCACCATGTACTCGGCCAGATGCACCAGCAACTGGGTCCGCAGGTCGGCGGCGTTCGGCGCCATGCCCTCTTCACCAATCACATAGGCCACCAGGCGTTTGTCCCCCGGCGTGTCTTCACGGGCAATCACCACGGCTTCGCGCACGCCGTCACAGGCTGCCAGGCGCGCTTCGATTTCGCCCAATTCAATGCGGAAACCGCGAATTTTCACCTGGTCGTCGTTACGCCCCAGGTAGTCGATGCTGCCGTCTGCCAGGCGACGGCCCAGATCGCCAGTCTTGTACAGGCGAGCGCCGGGGCGGCCGCTGAACGGGTCGGCGATAAAGCGCTCGGCATTGAGTTCCGGGCGGTTCAGGTAACCACGGGCCACGCCCGCGCCACCGACGTACAGCTCGCCCACCACCCCGACCGGCACGGGTTCGCGCCGATCATCGAGCACATACAACTGCAAGTCCGGAATGCCCCCGCCAATCGGGCTGGCGCCCACCAGCTGCGCATCCGCCGCTTCAAGGGCGCGATAAGTCACATGCACTGTGGTTTCAGTGATGCCGTACATGTTCACCAGTTGCGTACCGCTATTGGCGGTGTGCGCGTACCACGGCTTGAGAATCCCCGGTTCCAGCGCTTCGCCGCCAAAAATCACCTGGCGCAGGGCGTGCTTGAGGGTGCTTTGGCCCTGGGCAACGATCAGTGCGCGGAAGGCGCTCGGGGTCTGGTTGAGAATGGTCACACCGGCGCTGCACAGCAGCGCATAGCATTCATCGGGCGAGCGGCTGGTCAGCTGCGGCACCACCAGCAACTGCCCGCCGTGCATCAGCGCGCCCCAGATTTCCCAGACCGAGAAGTCGAAGGCGAACGAGTGGAACAAAGCCCATACGTCGTGATCGTTGAAGTGGAACCAGTCCTCGGTGGCGGTGAACAGGCGCGCCACGTTGCGGTGTTCGATCATCACGCCCTTGGGCAACCCGGTGGAACCGGAGGTGTAGATCACATAGGCCAGGTTCGCCGGCGTCAGGCCCGCGACCTGGGGGTTGCCGGTTGATTCGTCCTGGCAGTCCCCCGCATCCAGCGTGATCACCGGCACCGACAATTCGGCCACCCGGGTGTGGGTGGCCTGTTGCACCAGCACGGCCACCGGCGCGCTGTCTTGCAAGGTGTAGCTGATGCGTTCCTGGGGGTAGGCCGGATCGATGGGGACGTAACCGGCACCAGCCTTGAGAATACCCAACAGGCCAATGATCATTTCCAGACCGCGCTCGACGCAGATCGCTACGCGATCATCCGGGCGCACGCCCAACGCCAGCAGGCGATGCGCGACCTGGTTGGCGCGCTTGTTGAGCGCGCCGTAGCTCAGGCGCTGGTCATCAAACACCACCGCGACAGCGTCAGGCCGCGCCGCCGCACGGGCTTCGACCTGGCTGTGGATCAGTGCGCTGTCGGCATACACCGTTTCGTTGCTGTTCCAGGCGTGCAGCAGATGCTCACGCTCGGTTGCAGGCAGGATACCCAGGGTTTGCAGCGGCGCCTGCGGGGTGTGTTCCAGCGCATCGACCTGACTCTGCAAGGCGGCATTGAGGTAGCGCGCGACACGCTCGGCACCTATGTCGGGGCCCGCGAGTACCGTGATATGGAAATCCTCACCCAGGTCATCGAAGTTGACGGTCAAGGGGTAGTTGGTACGCTCCTGTGCCCCGAGCGCTTGCATGCCGGCCCAGGCGACCTGCGCTTCGGTGGTGGCGCCGATGGCACTGTGGCGGTAATTGAGCATCGCGCTGAACAGCGGCGTGGGCGTGGCCACGGCGCTGCAGCGCTGGGCCAGAGCCAGCGAGGCGTGCTCATGCGCAAGCAGCGCGGTCAGGCGCTGATGGGTCAGCTTCAGGCCACTGCGCACGCTTTGCGCGCCGACGCTGACACGCAGCGGCAAGGTGTTGATGAACATGCCCAGGGCGCGGTCAGAGCCCTCGCCCGCGTGCATGCGACCCAGCAGGACCGTACCGAAGACGACTTCCTCGCGCCCGGATACCTTGCCCAGCACTTGCGCCAGCGCCAGGTGCACCATGCTGGCGGCACTCACGCCTATCTGGCGCGCCTGGGCACGCAGGCGCTTGCTCAAACCGCTGTCGAGCATCAGGTGGCTTTCGTCGATACCGTGACCATCCCCCTGAACATCCTGCGCGCCGAAAGGCAGGGTCGGCTCGTCGATGTCGCCCAGCATCTCGCGAAAGAACGCTTCATGCTGCTGTTCCGTCACACCCAGCAGAGCCTGGGCCACGTAGTTACGGTACGGCACCGGCTCGCCGAGGTGCTCGACCTGCCCCAGCAGGAAGGCCTGCATTTCGTGCTGCACCACCTCCATCGCGGTATGGTCCAGCGCCATGTGGTGAAACATCAACACCGCCACCCAACGCTGATTCGCTGAATCCAGCGCAAAAGCCATGCGCATCATCGGCGCCTGGCGAATATCCAGGCGATAATGACGGGCATCGAAGCGACCTTGCAGTTGGGTCAGCACGTCACCGTCGCGCGGGTCCAGGTGCACTTCCTCACTGACCAGCGCGGCCTTGCGCAGCACCACCTGGACCGGTTCATCGAGGCTCTCCCACAACACCGTGGTGCGCAGAATATCGTGACGCTTGATCACGTACTGCAAGGCTTCGGTGAATTGCTCCAGGCGCTCGCGGCTGTCGAACGCGTACTGCGATTGCAGCAGATACGGGTCACCCTGCTCGGCGGACAAGTGGTGGTACAGCATGCCTTGCTGCAACGGCGCCAGCGGGTAGATGTCTTTCACGTTTGCCAGGCCACCGGGCACGGCCTCGACAATCTGGTCGATGGTCGCCTGGTCCAGCGTCGTCAATGGCAGCATCTGCGGGGTAATGCGATAGGCCGGGCTCAGCCAGTCGCCACCGTTGCGGGCGATCAACTCAAGCAATTGCGCCTTGTGCCTGCGCAGGCTGTCGATCACCCCGTCATCGAGCCCCTCATCGTCGCCCAGGATGATCAGGTCATCCTCTTCACGTTGAAGATGGATCGGGTGGGTCGAAAGAACTGCCATCAATTCGCTGAAGTGCATGGTGTGCCCTGCTTAAGATTCGAAAACAATGACGAAAAAGCCCGAATTCGCGTGTAACCGAAAAACCGGGCATCGAACGCCGGCGCATGCCTTCCATGGACAGAGGCGCCGCCGCCGACAGGTTCAAAAAGTGATGGGTTGAATGCCCGCCACAGGGCTCCCCACAGGGCAGGAAAACTAAAACATCCGCACTGAGGTGTATGTCATGGGAAGCCGGGACAATGGGGATGCCCAGCGGATAAACATGCGGGAGCCGGCTTGCCCGGCTCCCACGGTTAAAGGTTTATGCCTGCCAGATTGGCCACACCCAAGCGCCAAGGCGGGAGTCGCCCTGCCAAAGCACAACAGCTCCCACAGGGGAGCTGTTGTGCATCGCGTCAAATGCGCCGCTTGCGCTCAAGGGTCGGCACGCTGGATTGCGGCACCACCACGTGCTCCACCTGCCCCACCGCTGCCGCCATGGCTGCCAGCGTCGGTTGGGCAAGCAGCACGCGCAAGTCAGCGTCCAGCCCTTGCTTGCGCATCTGCTCAACCAGGCTGACCGCCAGCAACGAATGCCCACCCAGCTCGAAGAAGTGGTCATGACGCCCCACCCGTTCAACCTTGAGCACCGTTTGCCACAGCTGCGCCAATGCCACTTCCACCGGCCCCTCGGGCGCCTCGTAGGCACGGCTGAGCACCGCGTCCTGGTCCGGCGCCGGCAAGGCCTTACGGTCGACTTTACCGTTGCCGGTCAGCGGCAGGCTGTCCAGGCGTACATAGGCGGCTGGCACCATGTACTCCGGCAACTGCCCCTGCAGGCGGGCGCGCAGAGCCTCGATATCCAGGCTTTCGCGTTCGGTAAAATAGGCCACCAGACGCTTGTGCCCTGGCTCGTCCTGGCGGGCCAGCACCACGGCATCCTTGACGCCAGGGCAGCCGGCCAAGCGGGTTTCGATCTCGCCCAGCTCGATACGGAAGCCACGGATCTTCACCTGTTGGTCGTTGCGCCCCTGATACTGCAACGTACCGTCGGCGCGCCAGGCCACCAGGTCGCCCGTGCGGTACATCAAGCCGCCGTCGCTGAACGGGTCGACGAGGAATTTCTCTGCCGTCAATTCAGGCCGGTTGAGGTACCCCAGCGCCACACCCTGCCCACCGATGTACAGCTCACCGGTCACCCCGACCGGCACGGGCTGCTGATGCGCATCAAGCACATAAGCGCGGCTGTTGCCGACCGGTTTGCCAATTGGAATGCTGCCCTCATCCGCCCGGGTGATCTCATGGGTGGTCGAGAAGGTCGTGGCTTCGGTCGGGCCATACCCGTTCAGCAGATGCCTAGGAGCACCGCCTTTGAGTACCCGGGCAATCACGCTCGGGTCCAGCACATCGCCGCCGACGATCAGGTAGCGCAGGCGCGCAAAGGCCTCCAGCAAACCCTCGGCGTATTGATGGAACAACCCGGCAGTCATCCACACCACGCTGACGTCCTGCTGCTGCAACAGGGCGGCAAACGCATGTTGCGTCAACAGCGTGTCCTGGTCGATCACCACCACCGCGCCGCCATTGAGCAACGGCGCCCAGACTTCCAGGGTGCTGGCATCAAACGCCGGGTTGGACGCGAACGCCACGCGGTCGTGCTGATTGAAATCGGCATAACCGTTATTGATCACCAGTCGTGTGATGGCTCGATGGGGCACCCGCACACCCTTGGGTGTACCGGTAGAGCCGGAGGTGTACATGATGTACGCCGCCGCCTCGCTGCTGACCACCACCGCCGGCTGGTCATCAGGCAGTTGGCCCAAGTGGGCCTGATCCAGATCGAGCCGCTGCACCTGCAACGCCTTGCCCAGCCCGGCGTGGCTCAACAGCAACGTCGCCTGGCTGTCGCTGAGCATGAAGGCCTGGCGTTCGACGGGTGCATTGACGTCCAGCGGCACATACACCAGCGCGCATTTGCTCAGGGCCAGTTGGCTCACGAGCAGGTCAATCGAACGCTCCAGCAGCACGGCCACGCTTGACCCTTCCGGCATTCCCAGGCTGATCAGGTGATGGGCCAGACGGTTAGCACGGGCGTTCAGTTCGGCATAGCTCACCTGTTGCTCGCCATGCACCGCCGCCACGGCCTGCGGCTGCGCCTGTGCCCACGACTCGAACACCTGGTGCACCGGCATGCTCGCCGGATAGTCACGTACGGTGGCATTGAATCCGTGCAGCACATGCCTGCGCTCCTCTGCGGGCAGGATCGACGGGTGCTGGAAAGCAGCATGGGGAGCCTGCTCCAGGGCATCGAGCAGATCGCCCAGCACCGTGGTCATGTACCCCAGCACGCGCTCTGCACCGACCGACTGCGGCGCCAGGGCATTGACCCGGAAGTCCTCGCCCACATCGTCCACCGAAAGAATCAACGGATAGCTGTCGACCCCTTCCCCGCCGATCATTTCGATCCCTTCCCAGGCCGCCCGGCTGGCGTCGCTGGCGCTGGCCGAACCATGACGGTAATTGAGCAAGGCACTGAACAACGGCGCCGGCGCGGCAACCCCACTGCAGCGTTGAGCCAGGGTCAATGACGCATGCTCATGGGCGAGCAACTGGCTCAAGGCGGCATGGTTACGCTTGACGGCCACCGACACACTGTCATCGGTCAGGCGCACACGCAGCGGCAACGTATTGATGAACATGCCCAGGGAGCGGTCGGCGCCTTCGCCGGCCTGCAAGCGACCGAGCAACACCGTGCCGAACACCACGTCGTCGCGCGACGACACCGCACCGACCACCTGCGCCCATGCCCAGTGATACAGGCTGGCCGCACTGACGCCCAGTTGCCGCGCCTGCTGGCGCAGGCGCTGGCTGAACGCCGCGCCCAGCCAGTATTCGGCTTCTTCGCTAGGGTCCCGCGCGCTGTCGATGCGTTGCACGCCAAACGGCAGCGTCGGCTCGTCGACATCGCCGAGCATCTGGGTAAAGAACGCCTCGTGGGCCGCGCGGTCCTTGCCCTGCATGGCCTGAGCGACATAATTGCGGTACGGCACCGAAGCCCCGAGTTGCGCCTCACAACCACTCATGTGCGCTTCGATTTCCGCCACCAGCACGCCCATGGACGTGGCGTCATTGACCAGGTGGTGGAAGCTGAGCATGCCAATCCAGCGCTGATGCTGCGGATCATGGGCGAAGCCCAGATGCATCATCGGTGCCTGGCGGATGTCCATGCGGTGACGCCCCAGGCTGAAGTGCTCGCGCAGTTGCGCCAGCACCTCGCCCGCTTGCGGGATGAACTCCTCAACCGTCAGCGGGGCCTCGCGCCAGACCACTTGCACCGGTGCTTCCAGTTGCGCCCAGAACAGGCTGGTACGCAGGATGTCATGGCGTGCGATCACCCGTTGCAGGGCCTGGGCAAACCCTTCCAGGCGCTGGCGGCTGTCGAATGCGAACAGCGCATGTTGCTGGTACGGGTCGCCCTGCTCGGCGCTGATATGGTGGTACAACAAGCCCTCCTGCAGCGGTGCCAGGGCATAGATGTCCTGCACGTTGGCCACGCCGCCCGGGACACTGGCGACAATTCGCTCGATACTCGCCTGATCCAGTGTGGCCAGGGGCAGCAGGTCCGGGGTGATCTGCGTGCAATCCGGCTCGATCCGATTGCGCGGCACCGCCACTTCGTGACCGGCACCCACGGAAGCAGCGAGCGCTGCCAGGGTTGGCTGACTGAACAGCACGCGTACATCGGCCTGCAAACCGGCCTGGCGCATGCGTTCCACCAGGCCCACCGCCAGCAATGAATGCCCGCCCAGTTCGAAGAAGTTGTCGTGACGGCCCACCTGCTCCAGCTTCAGCACTTCGGCCCAGATCTGCGCCAGGGTGGTTTCCACTTCCCCTTCAGGTGCCTCATAGCCACGGCTGATCAGCGCATCCAGCCCCGGTTCCGGCAGCGCCCGGCGGTCGAGCTTGCCATTGGCGGTGAGCGGCATATGGTCGAGCCGCACATAGGCGCTCGGCACCATGTACTCGGGCAATTGCGCCTGCAACCAACTGCGCAAGTCTTCGATCGACACGGCTTGCGTCTCGGTGAAGTAAGCGACCAGGCGCGCCTCCCGCGCCAGTACCACGGCTTCGCGAACCTGGGCATGCTCGCCCAGGCGGGTTTCGATTTCGCCCAGCTCGATACGCACACCGCGGATCTTCACCTGGTCATCGTTACGCCCCAGGTAATCCAGTGTGCCGTCCGGCAACCAGCGCGCCAGGTCGCCGGTGCGGTACATACGCGCCTGCGGGTCGTGGCTGAACGGATCCTTGAGGAAGCGCTCGGCGGTCATTTGCGCACGGTTCAGGTAACCGCGCGCCACCCCGGCCCCGGCCACGTACAGCTCGCCGGCAACACCGACGGGCACCGGCTGTTGATGCGCGTCCAGCAGGTACACCTGGGTGTTGGCCACCGGCCTGCCGATATGCAGCGCCTGGCCGGCCTCGACCACACCGGAGGTGGCGACAACCGTGGCCTCGGTCGGGCCATAGTTGTTGACCAGTTTGAAGCGCTGTGGCGTGTGGAACTGACGCAGGCGGTCGCCACCGACCAACAGGGTCTTGAGGGTCGGGTGTTGCAGGTTCTGGCTGAAGGCGTACTCCGCCACCGGCGTGGGCAGGAAGCTCACGTCCAGCGGCTGCGCCAGCCACCACTTGAGCAGCGCATCAATGTCTTCGCCGCCCTCCCGGGCCGGTGGCAAGTGCAGGGTGGCGCCCACGCACAGGGCTGGCCAGATTTCCCAAGCCATGGCGTCAAAACCGAACCCGGCAACGCTGGAGGTGTGGCTCCCGTGCCGCAGCTCAAACGTGTCGCAGTGCCAGTTCACCAGGTTTTCCAGGGTCTGGTGCTCAACCATCACGCCCTTGGGCAGCCCGGTCGATCCGGAGGTGTAGATCACGTACGCCAGGTGCGCAGGGGTGAGCCCGCTGACCTGCGGGTTACCCTTCGACGGCCCTTGCCACAGGCGACTGTCCAGCTCCAGCACTGGCGCGGTCACGGTGGGCAAGCGCTGCGCCAGGGCGGGCTGCATCAGCACGGCCACGGGTGTGCTGTCCTCCAGCAGGTAACTCAAGCGTTCGGCCGGGTGCGCCGGGTCGATCGGCACATAGCACGCGCCCGCCTTGAGAATCGCTACCAGCCCGACCAGCATTTCCAGGCTGCGCCGCGCGCAGATGGCCACGCGGTCGTCGGGCTGCACGCCCAGTTCGATCAACTGGTGCGCCAGCTGATTGGCCTGCCGGTTCAACTCGCTGTACGTCAGGCTTTGGCCCTGGTACACCACGGCCAGCGCGTGGGGGTACAGCTCGACCTGGGTTTCAAAGCGCTGGTGAAGGGTGTGCCCGACGGGGAAGTCGATCTGCGTGGCGTTGAAACCGCTCAACAATTGCTGGCGTTCATGAGCCGGCAGGATCGACAGGTGATGCATCGGCGTGTCCGCCGCGTGCTCCAGAGCCTGTACCAGGCCCTCGACCACACCCACGACATAGTCGCAGATGCGCTGCGCGCCCACCGAGGCCACCACCAGCGCGCTGAGGCTGAACGCTTGGCCTTGATCGTTGACGCTCAAGGTCAGCGGGTAGTTGCTGTGTTCCTGTGCCTGCAACAGTTGCATGCCTTGCCAGGCCTCGGCTTCGGCACCGGACACCGGTGCGCCATGGCTGTGGCGATAGTTGAGCAAGGCACTGAACAGCGCCGTGGATTGCGCGACGCTGCTGCAGCGTTGCGCCAGGGCCAGCGAGGCATGCTCGTGGGCCAGCAGGCCGTTGAGCCGTGCATGGGTGGCCTTGAGCGCAGCCTGCACGCCGACACCTCCCAGGTCGACACGCAACGGCAGGGTATTGATAAACATCCCCAGCGCCCGCTCCGCCCCCTCGCCGCCTTGCATGCGGCCCATCAACACCGTGCCGAACACCACGCGCTCGGTACTCGACACCACACCCAGCACCTGAGCCCACGCCAGGTGGAACAGGCTGGCGGGGCTGACGCCCAGTTGCCGCGTCTGCACGCGCAGGCGCCGACTCAGCTCGGCGTCAAGCGGCATATAGGCTTCCTCTACCGGCTCGTCATCGGCAATCCCTTGCAGACCAAAGGCCAGGGTTGGCTCCTCAATGTCCGCCAGCTGTTCGCGGAAGAACCGCTCGTGCGCCTGCTCGCCCTGCCCCAGGCGGGTTTGCGCCACATAGTTGCGGTACGGCACCGGGGCCTGCAGCTGTGCCGTCTCGCCCATGAGGAAGGCTTGCATTTCCTGCTGCACCACCTCCATGGCCACGTGATCGAGGATCATGTGATGGAACAACAGCGTGGCGACCACGCGGCCATCGGTGGCCTCTTCGGCATACAGCAGCTGCATCATCGGCGCCTGGGTCAGGTCCAGGCGTGGCTGCCGGATATCCGGCGACGCACGCTGCACCGACAGCCGCGCAGTGCGCCACACCACCTGCATCGGTTGTTGCAGGCCCTCCCAAACCACGCTGGTGCGCAGGATGTCATGGCGTTCGATCACCTGTTGCAGCGCTGCGCTGAACGCGTGCAAGCGCTCGATGTGCTCGAAGGCGTAGCGCAATTGCATGACGTAAGGGTCGCCGTGCACCGCGCTGAGGTGGTGATAGAGGATGCCTTCCTGCAACGGTGCCAACGGGTAGATGTCCTGCACGTTGGCCGCGCCACCGCTGACTGTGGCGACGATGCGCTCGATGCTCACCTGGTCAAGGGTGGCCAGCGGCAACATCGACGGCGTAATGCGGGTGCAGTCGGCCGGGATCAGGTTGGCCGGTACCGCCTGCTCTTCGCTCGCCCCCACCGATGCGGCCAGCGCCGCCAGGGTCGGCTGATTGAACAAGGTGCGCACGTCCGCCTTCAAGCCGGCTTCACGCATGCGTCCCATCAGGTTGACCATCAACAGCGAATGGCCGCCCAGTTCAAAGAAGTGGTCGTGACGCCCGACTTGTTCCACCTCGAGCAG
>MCND01000072.1_pt1 | contig 46997 bp, 53 predicted proteins | sample 778211 | NCBI WGS metagenome assembly MCND01 (sample SAMN04296812, study PRJNA304217) | bioreactor metagenome | isolation source: activated sludge enriched with benzalkonium chloride | place: Turkey: Istanbul urban wastewater treatment plant
CGTGCGCGACATGTATGCGGCCATCCTCGCCGCCGGCGCGCTGGGCTATGTGCTGAACATTCTATTTCTCGTGCTGGAAAAGCGCGTGGTCCACTGGAGCGGCCGCTGATGTCCACCGTCCTCAATCCCATCATCGCCCCCGGCCCCGCCGCCGCCCCGTTCGAGCCCGGTCCGCTGGGCACACACATCACCATACGCGGGCTGACCAAGTACTTCGCCGGCTGGCCGCTATACGAGGACTTCAACCTCGACATCCCCAAGGGCAAGATCGTCTCGGTATTCGGTCCCAACGGCTGCGGCAAGTCCACGTTGATCAACATGATCGCCGGCCTGATTCCCATCGACTCGGGCGAGATCCTGTTCGACGGCAAATCGCTGGCGCAGACCAAGATCGGCTACGTCTTCCAGAACTACCGCGAAGCGATGTTCCCGTGGCTGCGCACCATCGACAACATCGCCTATCCGCTGCGCCTGGAAGGCCGCGGCAAGGCCGAGGTGGATGCGCGGGTCGAAGAACTGGTGGCCTCGTTCGACGTCAAGTTCGACCTGAACCGCTATCCCTACGAACTGTCCGGCGGCCAGCAGCAGACCGCCTCGATCATGCGCGCGCTGGCGCCCGGACCCGAGGTGCTGTTCCTGGACGAACCCTTCTCCGCGCTGGACTTCGAGATGACGCTGTTCATCCGCGAAAAGCTGCAGGAGGTCTTCATGCAGACCGGCACCACCATGCTGCTGGTGTCGCACGACCTGGAGGAAGCCGTGTACCTGGCGGACCAGGTGCTGCTGCTGACCAAGCGGCCCACCCGGGTCGCGGAGATCCTGGATTACCGCGACGCGCGTCCCCGCACGGTGGCGACGCTGTCCGAACCCAGCTTCATCCAGATGAAGAAACTCAGCCTGGAAATCTTCCAGCGCGAAGTGCGCAAGTAAATCCCCCGTACCGGAGAGTCCGCCATGACCCAGGAAACCATCGACCAATATGTGCGCAGCGCACTGGCGCTGGCCGGCTATGCCCTGCGCGAGCAGGCGGTGGCCGACGTGACGCAACAGTTCGCGCGCATCCAGGACATCGCGGCCGGCTTCGTCGACGAGCCGCTGGCCGTGGAGCTGGAATCGGCCGCGGTGTTCCGCCCGTGAGCGGCCCCGCGCAGGACATTGCGCGCCAGGTCCGCGCCGGCGAACGCAGCGCCATGGCCGTGCTGGACGCCACGCTGGCTCGTGTGCGCGAGCGCGACCCGGGCTACAACTGCTTCACTGCCGTCACCGAAAGCCGGGCGCGGCAGGAAGCGGCGGCCATCGACGCGCGCCGCGCCCGCGGCGAGGCGCTGCCGCCGCTGGCGGGCGTGCCCTATGCGGTCAAAAACCTGTTCGACATCACCGACCAAGTCACCCTGGCCGGCGCGCGGGTCAACGCCTCCAACCCGCCCGCGCGGCGCGACGCCAGGCTGGTCGAACGCATGCGCGAGGCCGGCGCGGTGCTGATCGGCGCGCTGAACATGGACGAGCACGCTTATGGCTTCACCACGGAAAACAGCCACTACGGCGCCTGCCGCAACCCGCACGACACCACCCGCATCGCCGGCGGCTCGTCCGGCGGCAGCGCCGCCGCGGTCGCGGGCGGCCTGGTGCCGCTGACGCTGGGCTCGGACACCAACGGCTCGATCCGCGTGCCCGCCTCGCTGTGCGGCGTGTTCGGCCTGAAGCCCACCTTCGGCCGCTTGTCGCGCGCCGGCTCGTTTCCGTTCGTCGGCAGCCTCGACCACCTGGGGCCGTTCACGGCCAGCGCCAGCGACCTGGCCATCGCCTACGACGCGCTGCAGGGCGCCGACGCCGACGACGTGGCCTGCGCCGAACGCCCGGCCGACCCCGCGCTGGCGGCGCTGGCCAGCGGCATGCGCGGACTGCGGGTGGCGGTACTGGGCGGCTACTTTTCCGAATGGGCCGGACCGCAGGCCCGCCGCGCCGTCGAGATCGCGGCGCGCGCGCTGGACGCCACGGCCGTGGTCGAACTGCAAGGCGCGGCCCAGGCGCGCGCGGCGGCCTTCGTCATCACGGCGGCGGAAGGCGGCGCCCTGCATCGCCGCAGGCTCGTCACGCACTACGACTATTACGAACCGCTGTCGCGCGACCGGCTGGTCGCAGGCAGCCTCGTGCCCGCGGCCTGGGCGCAGCAGGCGCAGCGCATCCGCCATCGCGTCTATCGCGAAGCGCTGGCGCTGTTCGAGCACTACGACGTGCTGATCGCTCCCGCCACGCCGGTGCCGGCCACGCCCATCGGCTCGGACTGGCTGACGCTGGCCGGCCAGCGGCTGCCGGCGCGCGCCAGCATGGGCATCCTGACGCAGCCGCTGTCATGCATCGGCCTGCCGGTCTGCGCCGCGCCGCTCTGGCCCGAAGCCGGACAGGACGACCACCTGCCGCTGGGCGTGCAGCTGATCGGCGCGCCCTGGCGCGAAGCCGATTGCCTGCGCGCGGCGCAGGCGCTGCAACAGGCCGGCATTGCCCGCGCCCGCCCTCTTTGAACCACCGATCCGAGGCCACGACATGGGAACCGCCTTCGCCGTCATCGACATACCGCGCACGCTGGCCGACACCGCCTACGGCACGCTGAAGCGGGACATCCTGGACTTCCGGCTGGCGCCGGGCGACCGCTTCACCGAAACCGAGATCGCCGACCGCCTGCAGGTCAGCCGCACGCCGGTGCGCGAGGCCCTGTTCCGGCTGGAGCGCGAAGGCTATCTGGAGGTGCGCCAGCGCAATGGCTGGCTGGTCAAGCCGCTGGACTTCAACACGCTGGATCATTTCTACGAGCTGCGCAGCGTGTTGGAGGCGGCCGCGGTGCAGTCGCTGTGCGCGTCGGCCAGCGCCGCCGACCGCCAGCGCGCGCTGCGCCCGCTGGCCGACGTCTGGCTGGTCGACCCAAGCGAACGTTCCAGCGACTGCGAGCGGCTGGCGGACCTGGACGAGCGCTTCCACATCGACCTGGTCGCCGCAGCGGGCAACCCCGAAATCGCGCGCGTGCATCGCGCAGCCACCGAACGCATCCGCATCGTACGCCGGCTGGACTTCACCCTGCCCGAGCGTATCGGCAAGACCTATGAAGAGCACGGCGCCATACTGGATGCCGCGCTGGCCGCAGACGCGGCGCGTGCGGTCGCGCTGTTGCAAGCGCATATCCAGGGCAGCCAGGCCGCGGTGCGGAAGATCACGCTGCACCGGTTGTATTCCGCCCGCGGCGCGCGCGCGGCCTGAACAGGCCGCGCATGCCCGCGTCAGCCCGCGCGCAGCCAGCGATGCAGCATGCGCGCCACCAACGGCATGCAGATGAACACCATGACCGGCGTCAGCGCTACGCTGGTGATGAGCACGCGCCAAAACACCGGCAAGAGGTTCAAGGGCTCGCTGGCCAGGATGGAGAACGCCAACAGCACCGGAAAATAGGCGAGCCAGATGCTGACGGCCTGCTTCCAGCGCGGCGGCGCGCTGGTCCTGGGCGCGAACCAGTCGTCCGTGCCGCTGACGCGGCGCTCGTGGCTGGCGCGCACCAGCGCCGCTCCACGCTCCAGCCACATGCGGCGCGGCAGGGAGTTTTCCCAACGGCCGAGGCTGGCGGCATCGGCAAAGCGCAGCACGATCTGGTACTGGTCGCCGCCTTCCGCCGGCTGCAGCACGCCGGAGCCGAGAAAGCCCGGGAAACCTGCCGCGAGGATTTCGCCCTGGCGCATCCAGGACAGGAAATCGCCATAGCGCTCGGGCGCGATGTGCCGGGTGACCAACATGGTGACCGGGGCGGAAACGGTAGAACGGGACATGGCGAAACTCCTGGAACGGCGCGTAGCTTGTTATGCAGCATTAGCGCTAGCAAGCGGCATGCCAGGACCGGCGCGCCGCGCTCCCCCACGAGGCCGAAACACCGCGGCTCCCGGGATGGATGCGCCGCACCGCAGGACACACCACACTGGTGATTACCCCTATATTTCGCACCACAACGGTGCCAACTGGAGCAGCAAGCATGGATATCAATCTGCCCGACGTCGTGGCGGAAGTCACAGCCGCCCTGGACCGCTACGAAACCGCCCTGGTGAACAACCAGGTGGAGGTGCTGGACGTGCTCTTCTGGAACAGCCCTCACACGCTGCGCTATGGCGCGGGCGAGAATCTCTACGGCTACGATGCCATCCGCGCCTTCCGCGCGGCGCGGTCGCCGCAAGGCCTGGCCCGCCGCGTGTTGCGCACGGTCGTCACCACCTACGGCCAGGATTTCGCAACGGCCAATCTGGAGTTCCAGCGCGACGGCAGCGGCCGCATCGGCCGGCAAAGCCAGACCTGGATGCGCACGCCTGAAGGATGGCGCGTGGTCGCTGCCCATGTCAGCCTGATGAGCTGACGCGCCAGCCCGCGCGCGGGCGACATCATGGCGTCATGATCATGAATAAACATATCCGCGATCGAGATTGAGCGGGCTTGCTTACAGGTCTACACTGACATTCCCGTCCACCCCTTGGAGCCTGCGCCCCATGAGCACCTACAAGATTGCCGTTTTCGTCGGAAGCCTGCGCGCTGCCTCGTTCAACCTGCGGCTGGCCCGCGCGCTCGAAAAGCTGGTGCCCGCGGACTTCAAGTTCGAATACGTGAGCCTGGGCGACGTGCCGCTCTACAACCAGGACAACGAGAACAACCTGCCCGCCCCCGCCGCCAAGCTCAAGCAGCAGATCGCCGACGCCCAGGGCATCCTGTTCGTGTCGCCCGAGCACAACCGCTCCGTGCCCGCCGCCATCAAGAACGCCATCGACTGGGGCTCGCGTCCCTGGGGCCAGAACTCCTGGACCGGCAAGGCCGTCGGCATCGTCGGCACCTCGCCCAGCGCCGCCGGCACTGCGTTGATGCAGCAGCACCTGCGCAACATCCTGGCTGCCGAGGGCGCCAACGCCCTGACCACGCCCGAGGTCTTCCTGCAATACACGGAAGGCCTGGTCGACGACCAGTACAACATCACCAACGAAGGCACCCGCAAGTTCCTGCAAGGCTGGGTGGACCGCTACGTGGACTGGATCAAGAAGTTCAACGCCTGATCGCCGCCGCTGCCGGCGCGGGCTCCTCCCGGCCGGCAGAGATCGCCCGTCTACCTCCGGGCGATCCAGCCCCCCGATACGTCGGGGGGCTTTTTTTTGCAGCGACGACGATCGCCGCTGGAGCATCCAATGCCGCCAGAGCGCCGGCCCGCCGCCGGGCCGCCCCAAGGCGGGCCAGCCCCCCCGGGGGGCAGCAAGCGAGCGCAGCGAGTGCGGCGTGGGGGCTCACACTACACCTCACACTTATCCCCGCCAACTGTGGAGAAGGTTGAGGACAGCCTTGGGGCAGAATGAAAAACCCTAGTCCCGCCAAGCACTTGCAAGGCCCGGTCAAAAATTGCGCAATCATCCTTTTGGATGATTCTTGACGCACTTATCCACTGAAATCAGGGTGACTCCGGGGACTTGCGCGGTGGCCGCGCCAAAATGTGGATTTGTCCCCGCGTTCTGTGGAGAAGCATGAGGACAGTATGAGGGCAGGTCGGAAATTCCCTTGCATATCAAGCGTCTGCAAGGGGTGGTCAAAAATGGCTCAAACGTCGTATCGAAGTGCCCAGGTTGTCCCCGCCAAATGTGGATAAGCCTGAGGACAGTATGAGGGCAGCATGCAAAAAGCCTTATGCGCCAAGCACTTGAAGGGGCCGCTCAAGAAACGCCCATTGCCGCCAGGGTCACGATGCCACAACGGATCACGAGGACGGCAGGCGAAAGCGAAGCGGGCTTGTCCCCACCGAATGTGGACAAGCCTCTGAACAGTCGGATAACAAGCTGGAAAAGTCCTTACCCGACAATCACTTGCAAGGCGTGCTCAAGAAAGAAGCAGCAAGCGGACTCACTCGTTCCCTTCCAGCCGCATGCCTATCTTCATGCCGACCTGCCAGTACGCCACCTTGCCGTCCTTGATGTGGCCGCGCACTTCGGTGACTTCGAACCAGTCCAGGTTGCGCAGCGTCTCTGACGCGCGCGCGATGGCCTGGGAGATGGCGTCGTCGGTGGACTTGGTGGATGAGCCCACCAGTTCGATTTGCTTGTAGACATGATTCGACATAGCTCGTCTCCGCTAAGGGGGTGAGTCGTGCATCGTCGGCCTGGCGGCGGTGTTCCGGCGCTTACGACCGGCAATCCATTCGAACACACAGCATACGCCCACGGCGCTAGAGTGGTGTTACGAGTTCCGTCGCACCGGTCTCGGCGCGGCGGAACGCGTTCCCGCAACGCAAGCTAGGAGGTGTCGTCATGCCTGAACGAAAAACCCTGGAACGCGCGGCGCGCGACAAACGCCAAGGAAAATCCGCTTCCACGCAGGCCGGAGAATTCGTGCGCGAGGAAATCGAACACGTGCGCGAAGGCAAGCACGGCGTGCGGTCCACCAAGCAGGCCATCGCAATCGGGCTGTCCAAGGCGCGCCGCGCCGGCGTCGCCCTGCCCACGCCGAAAAAGGCCAGCGCGGCGACCAAGCGCAAGGCAAAGCAGGACAGCGACGCGGCCCATGATGGACATGCCAAGTCCGCCAAACGCGCCAAGGCCACCACCACCGCCCTGAAGAAGGAAAGCGCCAAGCCCGCATCGCGCAGCGCGTTGTCGCGGCAAGCGAGCGCATCGGCCTCCAAGCGCAGCGCCGCTGCCCGCTCGGCCGCGGCCAAGAAGGCTGCCGCCACCAAGGGCGCCGCGGGACGCTCCGCCGCCGCGAAGAAAGCCGCCCGCACGCGCGCGGCAAACCAGCGGGCCAGCCACGCCCACTGACGCGGCAGCGATGCCCGGCTAGCCCGCCTCGAACGCCTTGAAGCGCTCATGCAGGAACTCGCGCAGGCGCTTGACCGCCGGCGACAGCAGCATGCGGTGCACGCACAGCAGGTATAGCGGCGACGGCTCGCTGGTGTAGTCGGCCAGGACTTCGATGAGCCTGCCCGCGCGCAGGTCGGCCAGCACGTCAAAGCGCGACTTGTAGGCCAGGCCATGGCCAGCCAGCGCCCAGCGGCGCACCAGTTCGCCGTCATCGCCGACGCGGTCGCCCTTGACCGGTACGGTGAGCGCGGCGCCCTCGTGCCTGAAGGCCCAGCGGTCGTGCAGGGTTTCGCCCAGCACGAAGGACAGGCAGTTGTGGCGGCGCAGGTCATCGGGCACCTGCGGCACGCCATGGCGCGCAAGGTATGCGGGCGAGGCGCACACCACGCGGCGGTTGTGCTCGGACAGCGGCAGGGCCACCAGTCCCGAGTCGTTCGGCGTGCCATAGCGCACCGCAAGATCCACCGGCTGGCGGTACAGGTCGGCCAGGCGGTCGCTGATGCGCACCTGGAAGTTGACGCGCGGATGCCGTTCCTGGAATTCATCCAGCCATGGCAGCAGCACGTGGCGGCCCAGGTCGGACGGGATCGACAAGGACAGCGTGCCGGAGATCTCCGTCTTGTTGCGCGCCACGGCGTTCCTGCCCGCGTCCAGCGCCGACAGCGCCGCGCGGGCATGCTCCAGATAGCGTGCGCCGTCGCTGGTCAGCCTGAGGCTGCGCGTAGTGCGCACGAACAGGCGCGCATCCAGGGCCTGCTCCAGCCGCTTGAGCGCGGCGCTGGCGACCGCGGGCGTCAGGTCCAGTTCGCGCGCGGCGGCGGAAAAGCTGCCCTGGTCCGCAGCCGCCATGAATATCTTCAGATCCTCGAACCGCACCATGCCGGCCTCATTTTCAAAAAAATATTGAAACTGACTGCGATGCTAGCCGCTTTTTCGCTGGTTTGGACTGGGTAATGATGGCTCCATTCCCCGACACACAAGGAGTCACCCGCATGAAAATCGAACTGAACGGCAAGAAAGCCCTGGTCACCGGATCGTCCGGCGGCATCGGCCTGGCCATCGCCGCGGGCCTGGCCGAGGCCGGCGCCGAAGTCGTGCTGCACGGCCGCAACGCCGACAAGCTGGCGCAGGCCGCCGCCTCGCTTGCCCAGCAGTTTCCCGCCGCCCGCGTGAGCACCGTGCAGGCCGACCTCGCCACCGCCGACGGCGCGGCCTCGATCTCGGCCGCCCATCCCGACGTCGACATCCTGGTCAACAACGCCGGCTACTTCGCCCCCAAGTCCTTCACCGAAATCACCGACGACGACTGGCAGTACATGCTGGACACCAACGTCATGAGCGGCGTGCGCCTGTCGCGCTATTACCTGCCGCGCATGCTGGCCGCCGGCTGGGGCCGCATCGTGTTCATTTCCAGCGAATCCGGGGTGCAGATCCCCGCGGAGATGATCCACTACGGCGTCAGCAAGACCGCCTTGCTGGGCGTGTCGCGCGGACTGGCCGAACTGACCGCCGGCACCGGCGTCACCGTCAACGCGGTGCTGCCCGGCCCCACGCGCTCGGAGGGCGTATCGGACTTTTTCGCCGAAATGGCCAAGGAGCAAGGCGTGACGCAGGACCAGATGGAACGCGACTTCATCGCCCAGCATCGCCCCACTTCGCTGCTGCGTCGCCTGGCCACCGTGGAGGAAGTGGCCAACATGGTCGTCTACACCTGCTCGACGCAAGCCGCGGCCACCAACGGCGCGGCGCTGCGCGTGGACGGCGGCGTGGTGCGTTCCATCATCTGAGCCCGGTACGCAACCATGAAAGCCATCGCCTTTTTCAAGAACCTGCCCGCCGACCACCCCGAGGCGCTGCAGGACATCACCCTGGCCGACCCCGTGCCTGGCGACCACGACCTACTGGTCGAAGTCCGCGCCATCTCGGTGAATCCGGTGGACGTGAAGATCCGCGCCAAGCGCACGCCCAAGGACGGCCAGCCCGAGGTCATAGGCTGGGACGCCGCCGGCATCGTGCGCGCGGTGGGCGCCAAGACCAGCCTGTTCAAGCCGGGCGACCGCGTCTGGTATGCCGGTGCGCTGAACCGACCCGGCGCCAACAGCGAGCTGCACGTGGTGGACGAGCGCATCGTCGGCCATATGCCCGATAGCCTGGATTACGCCCAGGCCGCGGCGCTGCCGCTGACCACCATCACCGCGTGGGAGCTGCTGTTCGACCGGCTGCGCGTGCTGGACAACGCCGCCCCCAGCCAGGGCAGCCTGCTGGTCATCGGCGCCGCGGGCGGCGTGGGCTCCATCCTGGTGCAGCTGGCGCGCCAGTTGACCGGACTGACAGTGATCGGCACCGCTTCGCGTCCGGAAACCCAGGCTTGGGTGCGCGAGCTGGGCGCGCATCACGTCATCGACCACAGCCAGCCGCTGGCCCCCGAGCTCAAGCGCATCGGCTTCGAGCACGTCAGCCACATTGCCGGCCTGACCCAGACCGACCAGCATTTCGCGCAGATGGCCGAAGCGATTGCGCCGCAAGGCAAGATCGCCCTGATCGACGACCCCTCCGCCATCGATGTGCGCCTGCTCAAGTCCAAGTCGGCATCGCTGCATTGGGAATTCATGTTCGCGCGTCCGCTGCACGGCACGCCCGACATGATCGCGCAGCACGAACTGCTGAACCAGGCCGCCCGCCTGATCGACGAGGGCGCGCTGCGCACTACGCTGGGCGCGCACTACGGCAAGATCAATGCCGAAAACCTGCGCCGCGCGCACGCCTTCATCGAAAGCGGCAAGGCGCAGGGCAAGATCGTGCTGGAAGGGTTCTAGGGTGCAATCGCGATGCCTCGCCGCACCCGGCGGCGGGGTATCTCGCAATTGCAGGCAGAAAGCAGTACAAACTCGACTGCGCGCAAACACATGCGCGACATCATCGGGAGTCTCTTCTGCTCGACCACATTCTCAATCAGGCGCTTGAACCCGTGCTCTGGGGGATGGTGGCCTTCACCCTGCTGATGCTGCGGCTGGCCCCTTTGCAAGGATGGAAGGCCGCCATCGTCGCCGCCATCACGGCCGGACTGGTCTTCGACACGGTGCAGTTCCGCGTCGGGCCGCCGCGCCTGTGGGACTCGCAGGTGCTGGCTTCGGTGCTGGCCGCCCTGCTGGCGGCCGCCGTGCTGGAACTGCTGTTGCTGCTGCTGCGCCGCTCGCGCGCCGAGCAGGCCTGAAACATCAAACCGGCATCCGGCCCCGGCCGGATGCGCGTCACGCGCCTGCTTTCAAGCGCGCCCTTCCCGCTTGGCGCGGGCGTGGGGATCGTTGATCTCGGCTTCCAGCTCGGCGATCAGCCACTCCAACCAGCCATTTTCACTGCGCGCATAAACCACGGCGGCAGGCGTCTTGCCCGTGCGCCAGCCCGGCTGGTGCACGTCCATCCAAGCGCCCAGGCTCTTGTGCGGCGCCAGCAGACCCGACAGCCACGACCACAGATAGTCGGGCACGTTGCGGCGGAATCCTTGCGCGCAGGCGTAGAGGGTGGGCTCAAGCGGCAGGTTGCCGGCGCGGGCCAGCCTCGCCTGCACGCGGCGCAGCGTCTCGGCCGCGGCCTGCAATTGTTCGGTGCTGAGCTTTTTCATTGGAGGACTCCTGGACTTGGTTTGCCCGGATTATCGCCGCATGCAGGAACGCTTTCAAAGCGCCGCCTGTCGCGGCATCAGGAACGCGCCGCTCGGGGCGGCTCCAGACCGAACAACGCGGTCGCGGTAAAGCGCGCCCCGGGTTCAAGCACCCGCATGCCGCTGCGGGCCTCGCCGCCCGCCGCAAGGTTGAACGCGTCCGCCACATTGGTGACCGGCTCGACGCAAAGGAACTCCGAACCTCCCGCGGTGTAGACCACCAGGTGCGCAAACGCCGGATCGGCGTGCAGCGACAACTGGTGCCCATCGGGCCAATGCAGGGTGGCCCGCCCTGCCCATTGCGACAAGTAGGTATCGCAGCCGCTGGCCGAACGCCGCAGCTCGCGCACGTGGACGGATTTGCTGCCGGCGGGCAATCCGTCGGCGTCCGCTGGCCACTCGCGGCGCGCATGCAGCGTGACGCGCTCGGCCGTGAAATAGGGATGCAGGCCCAGGCCGCAGGGCATGGGCGTGTCGCCGAGATTGACGATGGCCAGCGCCACGCTCAGGCCGCGCGCGTCCAGTTGGTAGCGCTGCACGCATTCATACGGCCAAGGCCAGCCCAGCACGCCGGCGGGCTGCTCCAGCACCAAGTCGACGCTGTCCGGGGCGTGGCTGCGCACGTGCCACTGCTGGTACAGGCCCGCGCCATGGATCGCATGGGGCCGGTCAGGTACCGACTGCAACGCGTGCCTGGCGCCGTTGAAGGTGAACACGCCATCGCGGATACGGTTGGAGTAAGGCGCCAGCGGATACGAGCCCGCCCGCGGCCAGTGCCCGGCGGGCCACTGCGTGTCGGTCAGGGGCACGATCCAGTCATGGTCGCCGGTGGACAATCGCGTCAGGCGGCCGCCGCCGCCCGGCGCGAACTCGGCCTGGTGCGGGCCGCTGGCGATGGTGATGCGCTCGCTGGCGTCCAGCGTGGCCGGAACGGATAGAACCTGCATGGATAGGAAACTCCGGCGGCGGAAACAGGGCCGCGCGCTGCGATTGTGCAGTCGGCGGACGGGCGGGGGCAAGCGCCGATGTCCGCGTACCTGGACGACATGGTCTTGCCCAAGCACGGCTCGAGCGCCCGCCCAAGTGTGACAGAGTGTAAAGGCAACAAGCACCCAAGCGGCCCCCGGCAATGGGGGTTTTCCGTTCAGCCGAATTTCGGTGCGCGCCGGATGTGGAATACGCGCCACACCCCCCACTTTCCCTGTCGGCGACCTGCTGGCATCATGCGGCGCGTAGGGCACCTGTCAAGCATCTGAACAAGGAAAAAAAGTGCGATTCAGTTTTCTCAAGGCCCTGCTAGTCTGCTTGTGCGGCGCCATGCTGAGCGCCTGCACCACCTGGGACGTGGCGATGCTGCGCCACAAGGGCAAGCCGGTCAACGACATCGTGACCGAGTGGGGCGTCCCCGATCGCGTGTATGCCAGTGAAAACCTGCCGATCGGGCAGTTGGTCTACATGTGGCAGACCTCCGGCGAAGTCTCGTGGGACGAGGCCGTCGGCACCTTCTACGTTCCTCCGCCGGGAGGCGTCAGCTACGGCTTCGGCAACAACACGGGCACCATCTACCAGCGCCGCACCGGCGTCGCCAGCTGCTACACCATGCTCCACGTCGACGAGAAGGGCATCGTCGTCGGCGGCGACCTCGTCAACAACGGCACGACCTGCAAAATGTGGTGATGGCGGCGCCAGGCGGATCGCCCATGCGCCTCGCCGGCCGGCCTCCCATCGGACAACCCGCAAGAGAATTCCTGATGATGAACATGAAAGCCACCCTCATCCCCTTGCTCGCCCTGGCTCTGCTGTACGGCCCAGCCTTCGGCGCCGAGAAAAAGCCCACGGAGGGCGACATTTCCCGGGCGATCGCCTATACGGATGTGATGCGCGCCTACGCCTACAGCAAGCAAGCCGCTGAGTTCAAGGCCCGCTTCGACAAGATCGGCCCGGGCGCCGACGGCCTGGAAGCCATGACCAATGCAGCCAATCTCATGAGCCTGGCAAACCAGGCCATGCGCGCGGCCTGCGCGCGCGAACCGCACTATGTGGAAAAAGGCATCGAGGCCTTCCGCTGCAGCAAGATCAAGTAGCCGGTCCTGAACCAGCCGATTGAAGCGCCGTTGCGGAGCTGACGGCGCTTCAATCGCTCTCCTTCGCAGGACGCTGCAACAAAGCCGCCCTGCACACGGGCTGCGGCTTTCGACGAGATCACCGCCCGCTTTCTTCAAATTCAGCGGGCGCCTGCCGGATGGCGGGTATCGGCTTTGCTGTTTCTCCCCTTGCTGGTCGTCGTATCGTAGCCGCCGCTTAGGTTGGAAGTACTTCGGGAACTGGCGCCATCGCTGTATCTCGTGTCGTAGCCACCGCTCAAGTTGGACGTGCTGCGCGAGTTCCGCCCATCGCTGTAAGTCGTGTCATAGCCGCCGCTCAGGTTGGACGTGCTCCGGGAGGTGGTGCCGTCGCTATACCTCGTGTCCAAGCCACCGCTCAAGTTGGATGTGCTGCGCGAAGTCCGCCCGTCGCTGTACGTCGTGTCGTAGCCGCCGCTCAGGTTGGACGTGCTCCGCGAGGTAGTGCCGTCGTCATAGGTGCAGTCTTGCCCACCCGACAGATTGGACGTGCATCTTTCCGCCTGGGCGGTCGCGGCTGCGAACACGGCAAGCACGACGAAAGACAACTTGGACACGATTTTCATTTTGATCCCTATGGCGTGGAGGCTGATGCCGTCATCGCCGCGTTGTTGTGCGGCGTGGCGATCACCATAGCGACTATTCCCGCGAGCGGATGCGGGCGTTTTGCGCAAAGCGATTTCAGCCGGTTTCGGGCCGATTCAGCCGGTTTCCTGGCCGCATTTTCCCTGCGCCCGCCCTGCCTGCCGGCGTAGCAATTCAATTGCTTCTGTTCTCGCCAAGCGCCGGTGACCGAGCCGTCGGCATGGCCATATTGATGCGACCTGGGCAGCAGAGACCTGCGCCGACACAGGGTTCGAGGTCATCAAGAAGTTGGGCAATATCATGAACAAGCGAGGTCCGGACAAAACCAGCATCCGTCCCTCCCCGCAGCGGTTCGCGCGCCCGATACAATCACGGGCATGAATTCCGCAACGCAAAACACCGCCGCCGACGCCCACCCGGGCCACACCCCCATGATGCAGCAATACCTCCGCCTGAAAGCGGAGGCGGGTCCCTTGCTGCTTTTCTACCGCATGGGGGACTTCTATGAAATGTTCTACGAAGACGCGGAGCGCGGCGCGCGTCTGCTCAATCTGACGCTGACCAAGCGCGGCTCGTCCAACGGCACGCCGATCCCGATGGCCGGGCTGCCGGTGCATGCCATGGAGCAGTACCTGGCACGGCTGGTCGCGATGGGCGAGTCCATCGCCATCTGCGAGCAGATCGGCGATCCGGCGGCCTCCAAGGGGCCGGTCGAGCGCCGCATCGTGCGCATCGTCACGCCGGGCACGCTGACAGACGACGCGCTGCTGCCGGCCAAGGCGGACCGCGCGTTGGCTGCCGTGTTCGTGGGCGGCACCGCACGCGCGCCGCGCGCCGGGCTGGCCTGGCTGAACCTGGCCAGCGGCGAATTCCGCGTGACCGAATGCGCGCCCGCGCAGCTGGAATCCGAGCTGCACCGCATCGCGCCGGCCGAGATCGTCTGCGCCGACAGCGCCGAATTCGACTTCCCCTTCGAAGGCGCTCGGGCCCGCGTGCCCGACTGGCACTTCGAAGCGGACAGCGCCCGCGCCCACCTGCTGGCGCACTTCAAGACCGACACGCTGGCGGGCTTCGATATCGAGGACATGCCGGCCGGCGTCTGCGCCGCGGGCGCCCTGCTGCGCTACGCGGCCCGTACCCAGTCGCAGGCCCTGGCCCACGTGCAGAGCCTGTCGGCGGAACGCCCCGGCCAGTACGTGCTGCTGGACCCGGTCACGCGCCGCAACCTGGAGCTGACGCAGACGCTGTCCGGCGAAGATTCGCCGACGCTGTTCTCGCTGCTGGACGGCTGCCGCACGCCCATGGGCAGCCGGCTGCTGCGCCGCTGGCTGCATCATCCGCTGCGCGAGAACGAGCAGGCGCTGGCGCGCCAGCAAGCCATTTCGGCGCTGCTGGCGGGCCGCATGGACATGGAACAGAACTTTGGCGCGGCCGGCTTTGGTTCGGCCGGCCTGCTGGAGTCGCTGCGCGGCGCGTTGAACGCCTTCCCGGACATCGAGCGCATCGCCGCCCGCCTGGCGTTGCGTTCGGTGCGCCCGCGCGAGCTGGCCAGCCTGCGCGACGCGCTGCAGGCCCTGCCGGCGCTGCGCGACCAGGTGGAGCCCATGGCGGACTCGCCGCGGTTGGGCGAGCTGGTCTCGCACCTGTCGGTGGATCCGGCCCTGGCCGCGCTGCTGGTGCGCGCCATCGCCGCCGAACCCGCTGTCGCCATCCGCGACGGCGGCGTGCTGGCAGCGGGCTTTGACGCCGAACTCGACGAACTGCGCGGCCTGGCTGCCGACGGCGGCGATTTCCTGGTGCAACTGGAAGCGCGCGAACGCGAGCGCACCGGCATCAGCAACCTGCGCGTGGAGTTCAACCGCGTGCATGGCTTCTATATCGAAGTCACCAAAGGCCAGACCGCCAAGGTGCCGGAGGACTACCGCCGCCGCCAGACGCTGAAGAACGCCGAACGCTACATCACGCCCGAACTCAAGACCTGGGAAGACAAGGTGCTGTCCGCCCAGGACCGCTCGCTGGCCCGCGAAAAATGGCTGTTCGAACAATTGCTGGACGTGCTGGCCGAACATGTGCGCCCGCTGTCGGATTGCGCCGCCGCGCTGGCCGAACTGGACGCGCTGGCCGCCCTGGCCGACCACGCGCGCCGCCACGACTGGATCGCGCCCGAACTGTCTGAGCAGGCCGACATCGACATCGAGGCCGGCCGCCACCCGGTGGTCGAGCACGCCATCGAACGCTTCACGCCGAATGGCTGCCGGCTGGAGCCGGCGCGCCGCATGCTGCTCATCACCGGCCCGAACATGGGCGGTAAATCGACCTACATGCGGCAGGTGGCGCTGATCGTGCTGCTGGCGCGCATCGGCAGCTTCGTGCCCGCCTCGCGCGCCCGCATCGGCAAGATCGACCGCATCTTCACCCGCATCGGCGCGGCTGACGACCTGGCGGGCGGCCGCTCGACCTTCATGATGGAAATGACCGAAGCGGCTGCAATCCTGTCGGCCAGCACGCCCAACAGCCTGGTGCTGATGGACGAGATCGGCCGCGGCACGTCCACCTACGACGGCCTGGCGCTGGCCTGGGCCATCGCCTGCCGCCTGCTGGCCCACAACCGCGCGCTGACGCTGTTCGCCACCCACTATTTCGAGCTGACCCGCCTGCCGGCGGAACAGCCGGCCTCGGCCAACGTGCACCTGGCCGCGGCGGAATCGGCCGGCGGCATCGTGTTCCTGCACGAAGTGCGCGAAGGCCCGGCCAGCCGCAGCTACGGGATCCAGGTGGCGCAGCGCGCGGGCGTGCCCGCCGCGGTGATCCGCCAGGCCTCGCGCGAGCTGGAACGCCTGGAGGCGCAAGGCGCCCCCACGCCACAGCTCGGCCTGTTCGCGGCGGCGGCTGACGCCGACGCCCAGGCCTATGCCGACGCCGACCGCTCCGACGACCTCGAGGCCCTGGATGCCCTGCGCGAGGAACTCGCCGCCATCGACCCCGACAGCCTGACGCCGCGCGAAGCGCTGGACGCCCTCTACCGCCTGAAGAAGCACCTGCAATGAACCTCGACCATCCCTTGTCCCTGCTGGGCAACCAGAGCCCGAACGACTTCATGCGCCGCTACTGGCAGCGCAAGCCCCTCCTGATCCGCCAGGCCATCCCCGGCTTCAAGCCCCCGGTCACGATCGCCGCCATCAAGAAGCTGGCGCGCCGCGATGACGTGGAGTCGCGCCTGATCTGGCGCGAGAACGGCGAATGGCAGATGGAGAACGGCCCCTTCGCGCGCCTGCCCAAGGACAATGAAGGCGACTGGACCTTGCTGGTGCAAAGCGTGGACCTGCACAGCGACGCCGCATCCGAGCTGATGCAGCTGTTCCGCTTCATCCCAGACGCGCGGCTGGACGACGTGATGATCAGCATCGCCAGCCATGGCGGCGGCGTGGGTCCGCACTTCGACAGCTACGACGTGTTCCTGCTGCAGGCGGCGGGCGAACGCGAATGGCGCTATGGACGCCAGAAGGACCTGTCGCTGGAACCGGACCTGCCGCTGAAGATCCTGAGCCGCTTCGAACCAGAAGAAACCGCCGTGCTGGCCCCCGGCGACATGCTCTACCTGCCACCGCAAGCCGCGCACGACGGCATGGCCGTGGGCGACGGCTGCATGACCATCTCGATCGGCTTTCGCGCGCCCACGCAGGCGACGCTGGCGCGCGGGCTGCTCGAAGCAGCCGCGGACCAGGTCATGGCGCGTGTCGGTCTCCTGGGCGGTCCCTATGGCGAACCCGCCCTGCCCGGTCCGAAGCTGTCCGCCGTCTATCGCGACCCCGGCCAGCCCGCGGTCGACACACCCGCCGCCCTGCCCGACGCGCTGGTGGCCGCCACGCTGGAAACCGTGGAAAAGCTGCGCTTCGACGACGCGCTGGCCTCGCGCTTCCTGGGCTGCTGGCTGACCGAGCCCAGCAATCTCAGCGTGTTCGACGCGCCCGAAGGCATGGAGGTGGACCTGGAAGAAGACTGGCCGGCCGCAGGCCGGCTGGTGCTGGACCGCCGCAGCCGCATGCTCTATCGCGGCAAGCAGCTCTTCATCAATGGCGAAACGGCCATGGTGCCGGCGGATGCCGCCCTGCGCACGCTGGCGGATGCGCGCAGCCTGGATTGTTCGGACCCGTCCTGCATCCGCCTGACCGACGACGCGCGCTCCTGCCTGGCGGACTGGCTCGATTCCGGCTGGATCCGCTACGTCGCGGCGTAGCATCCCGACACGGCTCCGTATCAGTCCTGTACAGAAGGAAATCAGGTCTGATACGCGGGACACATCAAGAAAGACTTAACACGAAGCTGAAAGGTTTGTTGCCGTTGGGATGCGACCTTTTTAACTTTCATACGCGTTGCGCCCGCGTGTTCCTGTAGCCTGACTTCTGGTTTCCCCTAATGGGGTTTCAAGAGTCGTCATCTACAGGAGTCTAAAAATGATGAGCAAAACCTTGATTATTGCTTCGGTGCTGGCCGTCGCGCTGAGCGCCTGCAACAAGAAGGAAGATGCCCCGGCGCCCGCGACCAACCCCGCTCCGGGCGCCAGCACGCCTGCCCCCACCACGACGCCTCCGGCCACCTCGCCGGCTCCGGCGCCCACGCCCAACACCACGCCGGGCGGCGGTTCGACCACCCCGGGCGGCTCGACCACGCCCGCGTCCTAATAAAAACTCAGCGACGAACCCCCGCTCTGAGGACGCAAGAAAAAGCCCCGGCTGCCGCAGCCGGGGCTTTTTTGCGTCCAGGGAGGGCTGATGAGCAATACATGACCGCCGCACAGCCCCTCGCGGCGCGTAAAGTAAAACCCTGCAAATCGCGCCCAAATAAAAAGAGGCCCCATCAGGGGCCTCTCTTGCTCTGGCCTGCGCCTGGGCGCAGGGCCGGCCGGTCTTACATCTTGTCCTTCAGCACGCTCAGCAGACGCTGAGCGGTGGCGCTGTTGTCGCGCGCGCCATTGGCATCCAGCACCGTCACCGTGGTCTGGTCGCCGGTGGCGGCCAGGTGGATGCGGTACTGCGGCGCCTCGGCCTTCTTGTCGCCCGAGAACATGCGGCTGAAGAAGCCCGGCTGCTCGATCTTCTCGCCCGTGTCGGTATCGACGTAGCGGACGAAGTAGTCGCCAGCGGAGCGATCCCGGTCGTCCACGGCAAAGCCGCCGCCGTCCAGCGCCACGCCGACACGACGCCATGCGCGGTCGTACGATTCGCTGACGATGAGCGAGGCGCCCTGGGCGCGGACGTCCTGCTGCACGGCAGGCTTCTGCGGCGTGGCCTCGGCCTGCTGCACCAGCTTGCGGGCGTTGTCGACGTCGGAACCCAGGTAGACCATCATGCGGGCAAGCATGGCGGCGTTCAGGCCCGGATCTTCCTTGCCGTTCTGCCATTGCACCTGCATGCCGTCGCCGCCCACTCGCTTTTCAAGCATCTGGCGATGGCTGACGTAGATCTCGGTGTGGCCATTGACGCGTTCGACGCGCGTGCGGAATTTCTCGCGCTCGCCGCTATCCCAGGCCGACTCCAGAACCATGCCGAGCGCCTGGCGCAACCAGCTTTCCGGAATCTTGGCGCGGTTTTCCGCCCAATCGGTTTCGATCAGGCCGGCGCCAGGATTGTTGCTGGCCACGGTGAAGCCGCTTTCGGTCCAGAAGTCGATCAGGCGCGGGAAGATATCTTCCGGCGGACGGTCCACTACCAGCCAGCGCAGATCGCCGTCGCGCTCGACGCGCATGTCCTGGCGGCCGGGCAGCACGTTGCTGGTCTTGGGCTGGCTGGCTTGCGCCTGGCCCTGCTGCTGGAACTGCGAATAAGTGGTCGAGCCCGAAGCCGGCGCGCGATAACGCGGGTCGCTATTGGCCTGGGTCAGGTCGGGCGGGATGCTGAGGGGCTCTCCGCGCTGGGTGACTGCGCTCTTGTAATTGACGGACTCTTCATTGCCCAGGAATTGATTGACCTCGCTGCAACCGGCCAACAACACCAGAGACATCAATGCCGACAAACCGGCATGACGCTTGTTCATACGTATCCTCACGATATTTAGAGCAGGCCCGTTTCCTGGAGCGCGGCACGCACGGTCGCGTGGTGCTGCGATCCCAGTTCAACCAGCGGCAGCCGGTAACCCAGTGCGCTGCGGCCCATTTCGGCCAACGCCCACTTGACAGGGATGGGGTTGGCTTCAACGAACAAAGCCTTGTTCAGACGCGCCAGGTACGCATTAAGTTCACGCACCTTGGGCACATTGCCAGCCAGGGCGGCGGCACAGAGCTCGCGCATGAGCTTGGGCGCCACGTTGGCGGTTACGGAGATATTGCCGCGCGCGCCCAGCAGGATCAGGGCGGCGGCGGTGGGGTCATCGCCGCTGAAGACCTGGAAGCTGGCCGGCGCTTCGCGCAGCAACAGGCCGCCGCGGGCGATGTCGCCCGTGGCGTCCTTGATGCCGATGATGCCCGGCACCTGCGCCAGGCGCAGGACCGTTTCGTTGCTCATATCGGCAACGGTACGGCCCGGCACGTTGTACAGGATGGTGGGCAGATCGACGGCTTCCGCGATGGTGCGGAAGTGGCGGTACAAGCCTTCTTGCGAGGGCTTGTTGTAATAGGGAACGACCGACAGGCCGGCCTGCGCGCCGACCGCCTTGGCGTGGCGCGTCAGGTGGATGGCTTCGTCGGTGGAGTTGGCGCCGACGCCGGCGATGACCGGAATGCGGCCCGCAGCGTGTTCGACAGCGACGCGGATCAGCTCCGCATGTTCTTCCATGGAGACCGTGGGCGACTCCCCGGTGGTGCCGACCACCACCAGCGCGTCGGTGCCTTCCTGGATGTGCCAGTCGATCAGCGACCGGTAGGCAGCGTAATCCAGGCTGCCGTCGGGCTGCATCGGGGTGACCAGGGCCACCATGCTGCCTTGGAAATTAACGCCTGCGGCGGTTGCAGGGGATGCCATAAATGTAGGGCTCCAAAACCCCGCGGCGGGATGCCTCGGGGCCAGAATCAAAGAAACCGTTAAGTTTAACGGATATTGGCTGAAATCCTACAGAAACCACTGGACGATGGTCGTCCCCAGGGAGAGCACCGGCCGCATCAATAGCCAGAGCACATCCGTCACCAAGAGAATGACGACGATCACCAGGCCGTACGGCTCGATTTTCGAGTATTGCCAGGCCAGGCGGTTGGGCAGCAGGCTGAAGAGGATGCGTCCCCCGTCCAGCGGCAGGATGGGCAGCAGATTCAGGGCCATGAGCACCAGGTTGACGTTCACGCCGGCCACGGCCATTTCAAACCAGAACGACTCCTGCAGGCCGGACTCCAGGAAGAGGCGCAGCGAAAACGCCCACATGACCGCCATGAGCAGGTTGGCGGCGGGCCCAGCCAGCGCCACCCACAGCATGTCCTGCTTGGGCCGGCGCAAGCGGCTGAAATCGACTGGCACGGGCTTGGCCCAGCCGAACAGCATGCCCGGGCTGCCCAGCAGCTTGGAGGCCAGCAGGATCGCCACCGGCACCAGTAGCGTGCCGACCGGATCGATATGCCGCGCCGGATTCAGGCTGATACGCCCGGCCTGATAGGCCGTCGGGTCGCCGAACATGCGCGCGACAAAGCCGTGCGCGGCTTCGTGCAGGGTGATGGCGAAGATGACCGGTATCGCGTAGACCGCAATGGTTTGGATGATGTCATTCATGGCGAACCGGATTGTAGATGAGCCGCGCGCCGGCGCATGCCGGCGAGCAGGTCGGCGCGGCGGACGCGCTCAGGCAAGACCGAGGGTGGCAGGATCGCCGCGTCCGACACGCACCACCACCGGCTCTTCGCTGGTGAGGTCGATCACGGTGGTGGGCGATTGCGGGCAGGCGCCCGCGTCGATGATTGCTGCCAGGTCGTGGTCGTAGCGTTCGCGGATTTCTTCCGCGTCGTTCAACGCTTCGGTCTCGTCCTTGGGGATGAGCGTGGTGGACAGCAGGGGCGCCCCCACCTGCTCCAGCAGGCCCAGCATGACCGCATGATCCGGCACGCGAATGCCTATGGTCTTGCGCGAAGGATGCGACACGCGGCGCGGCACTTCCTTGGTGGCTTCGAGGATGAAGGTCCAGGGCCCCGGCGTGGCGGCCTTCAGCAGTCTGTACTGGCGGTTGTCGACGCGCGCGAAGTGGCCGATTTCGGCCAGGTCACGGCACAGCAGCGTGAGATGATGGCGTTCGTCCAGGCCCCGCAGGCGGCGCAGCCCGTCGGCGGCGTTCTTGTCGTCCAGCCGCGCGACCACGGCATAGCTCGAATCGGTAGGTACTGCGACCAGCCCGCCATCGGCCAGCCATTGGGCCGCCTGCTTCAGCAGGCGCGGTTGCGGATTCGCGGGATGGATATCGAAATACAAGGCCATGGGTTTATCCTAACACTCTTGAAGGCCGCTCAGTACAGAGCGGCGATGCAAAATGGCGGGAACGCCGACCCGCCCGGAGAAACAGTATGCGCCTTGATGACTCGCGCGAAAGCGACAATGTGGAAGACCGCCGTTCCAGCGGCCCACGCATCGGCGGCCGCGGCACCATCGGCATAGGCACGATCGTGCTGGCCCTGGTCGCCATGTATTTCGGCGTGGACCCCAGCGTGGTCCTGCAGATGGCCGAAGGCCCGCCCGCGCAGCAGCAGCAAGGGCCGGCCACGCGTCCGCCCGCCAACGATACGCAGGCCATCTTCGTCTCGAAGGTGCTCGGCGAAACCGAAGACACCTGGAGCGCCATCTTCCAGAAAGACCTGAATCGCCAGTACGTGGCGCCCAAGCTGGTGCTGTTCCGCGGCGCCACGCCCACGGCCTGCGGCACCGGACAATCCGCCATGGGCCCGTTCTACTGTCCCGGCGACAGCAAGGTGTACATCGACCTGGCCTTCTTCGACGAATTGCAGAACCGCTTCAAGGCGCCGGGCGATTTTGCCCAGGCCTATGTGATCGCCCATGAGGTCGGACATCATGTCCAGCACCTGCTCGGCATCTCGGACCAGGTCGACAACCTGCGCCGCCGCAATCCGTCCCAGGCCAATGCCTTGTCGGTGCGCATGGAGTTGCAGGCCGACTGCTTCGCGGGCTTGTGGGCGCAACGCGCCAACGCGGCGCGCAACATCCTGGAAAGCGGCGACGTGGAAGAGGCGCTGGGCGCCGCCACCGCGATCGGCGACGACCGCCTGCAGAAGCAAAGCCAGGGCTATGCGGTGCCCGATTCCTTCACCCACGGATCGTCGGCCCAGCGCGTGCGCTGGTTCAAGCGCGGGCTGGAGAGCGGCAGCATCAAACAGTGCGACACGTTCGGCGCCAGTTCGCTATAGCCGCGTGGACATGCACTTGCGCGCCGCCCCCTTTACTGTATATCCATACAGCGAAAGGGGCGGCGCAGTCTTCATCTTGTAAGATTACGCCCCCTCGCAGTGTTGCGCGCGCGCCCCGCCGCCGCGCGGCGCTTGCCAGGCGCGCTGTCCGGCGCGCGCATTTCCAAGACCCTAGATCAGTTCCATGGCCAACAAGTTCGAACCGTTAATCACCGTTGATGAGGTGCAAGAGATTCTTGCCGAACCCAAGGAAACCGTAAAACCGATCGCCTGGGCGCCCAAACCCGCCGCCAGCAATCCCCAATGGCTGGAATTCGCCTGTGCCTGCCGGGTCAAGGGCGAGGTGCGCGAAGACGTGATTTTCCGCGCGACCTATCGCGGCGCGCGCACCGCCGTGCACGGCCAGGCCACCATCTTCCTGGCCGAGGCGTTCTGCGCTAGCCTCTTCGTGGGCCCGCACCGCGTGTTCGGCGTGGACACCGACGACTCCTTCCACACCAGCCTGGTGGGCGAAGGCCGGCCGCAGTACCGCAAGCCGCTTGCGGACCGCAGCCATGAACACATCTGGGTGGACGAAGGCGAAGGCTATGCCGAGCCCATCGTGCCCGCCCTGCAGAATATCGGCGCGCTGATGCAATATTTCCTGCCGCGGGCGAACCTGACGCTCACCGGCGGATTTGCGCATCCCCTCAAAGGCCGCCAAATCGAATTGATCCTATGAGCACTTTCCTGGAAGCCTCCGGCTGGACCGTCCTGCCGGCGGGCGAGCACGCCATCCGCGCCATATCGCCCATGACGCTGGGCCTGGACGGGCAGCACGCGGCCTTCTTCATCGCGCATCCCGACGAGTCCACGTTCTACCTGACCGACGCCTGCGAGACCGCGATGCACGCGTCCAGCTACGGCATCGACCTGGCGGCAAAGCGCATCGATATCCTGAACGAAACCCCGGGCGTCAGCCTGGCGCACTTTGACCGCGACGGCGCCATCGTCGCCAGCGGCCCCAATGAACAGCTGCAGGAAGCGCTGTGGGATGCGGTCAAGCTGGCGATGGCGCTGTCGTTCCAGTGCGCCAAATGGATGCCGAAGTTCAGCCAGCTGCGGTTCCGCGCCCTGGTCGGGCGGGCGCTGACGGCAGGCGTGGGCGTGAACCGCATGGTCAAGGGTGCGCGCGCCAAGGGCAGCAGCGGCCACACGGCGGACTTCGCCTTCGCGGTGCGCGCAGCCGGCAGCACCGCGCTGACCTACATCGAGCCGATCGCCCTGAAGGCCGGCAAGAAAATGGATTGGACGCAGGTCTACCAGACCCACGGCAAGATGTCGGACGTGAAGATGGCGGACGCGCGCAACTCGCGCATGGTCATCCTGGAGGATGGCGCCTCGGCCGAGGAGTTCAAGAAGGCCGTGACCATCCTGGAACAGTCCGCGACCGTGCAAACGCTCGCCAAGACCCGGGATTGGCGGGAAGTCTTCTCCGGCTAGGACGGCGTCAGGCTGGCAGGTTGGTCAGGCCGTCGACGATTTCGCGGCCGTGCAGGATGGCCGCATGCACCGCTTCGCGCGGACTGTAGACAAAGCCGCCCTCGGCAAAGCGGGGAACCGGATATTCGTCGCCGCCTTCGAGCACGGCGCCTGCCTGGACCACCATCACCGACGCTATGAATACGGGGCCGCTGGATTGCGCCTGAACCTCGGCGTCTGCGCCCCGGGACACTTTGGCCGTCAGCCGGTATCCCTTGTAGATCAAGTTGTTCTGATGCACTTCGGATGCCCTCTTTCTGCGACCCAGCATACCCCGCCTGTCCATGACAGTTCGGATATGTTTTGTAACGAGGGCAGAGAATAGAAACACTGTTGCGCCGCAAGAATTGTGTCCCCGTTTTCTGGAGGTACTGCGCGCGACACATGCGTGCAGCGCATGACCAGGGTTGACGCGGCTTGCGGCGCAATGCGGGGCTCAATCAGGCCCCGTCCCCGCATCGGTTCACGGGGATTTCCCTAGATCTGTTGCATATGCACACCATTCAGGCGGCGACATGCCGGTCTCGCTGGGCGCCCGCGGCGGGCTGGTCATCGGCCGGGCCGAAAAAGGCGGGAAACTGCTTTTCGCCCTTTTTCGTGACGCTCAGCGCGCGCGAATCCAGGTCCTTGCTGATCCAGCCGCGGCCCGTGAGCGCATCCAGCAAGGCCGCGCCCAAGGCGCCGCCCAGGTGCGAGCGGCGTTCGCTCCAGTCCAGGCAGGAGCATGCGAAGCGCCGCCGGCGCTGGCGCGCCTGGGCCACATCCACGCCGATCTGCGCCAGCGCGGCCTCGCCCAAGGGCGTCAGCAGATAGTCGCGCCCATCCGCCGCCAGCCACTTGCGCGACAGCATGGCGTCATGGATGCGCACCGCCAGCGTGCCCGCCATGTGGTCATAGCAGGTCCGCGCCTCGCGCAGCGCCGACGGCGTGTTGGGCTTGAACGGCACGCGCTCCGCCCCGGCCACCACCAGCAAGGCTTCAAGCGCATGGGCGACCTCGGCATTGGCCAGGCGGTAGTAGCGGTGCTTGCCCTGCACGGCCATTTCCACCAGGCCCTGCTCCCGCAGGCGCTGGAAATGGCTGCTGGCCGTGGAGGCGCCGATATCGGCGGCGGCGGCCAGTTCGGTCGCCGTGCGGGCGCGGCCGTCCAGCAGCACGCACAGCATGCGCGCCCGCGCCGGATCGGCGATGGCGCCCGCCACGGCGGAGAGATTGATGTCGGCGAACTCGGATTCCATGATTCGACCCATATCAAAGTGTTGTGTGCAAGCTCAAGCATACTGCGGCTCAACACCACAAGACAGCCGGCTTGCCCGGACATCCATCCATGCGCACCCCCCGGAAATTCTTCGGCTGGACCGTTCTTTACGCCACCTTTGCGCTGGCGGTCTTCGGCTGGGGCGTCGGCTTCTACGGCCCGCCCGTGTTCCTGCACGCGGTGGCGCAGCGCACCGGCTGGGGCGTGGCGCTGGTATCCGGCGCCGTCACCCTGCACTTTCTTTGCGGCACCTTGGTCGTCGCCAACCTGCCGCGCCTGTACCGGCGCTGCGGCGTGCCCGCCGTCACCTTGGGCGGCGCCGTGCTGCTTGCGCTCGGCGTGGGCGGCTGGGCCACGGCAGAGCAGCCCTGGCAGTTGTACGCGGCCGCGCTGTTCTCGGGCATGGGCTGGGTGACGCTGGGCGCCGCCGCCGTCAACGCGCTGATCTCGCCCTGGTTCGTGCAGCGCCGGCCCGCCGCGCTGGGCATGGCCTACAACGGCGCCAGCGTCGGCGGCATCGTGTTTTCGCCCTTGTGGGTCTACCTGATCGGCCAGGCGGGATTTGCCCAGGCCGCCCTGTGGGTGGGCCTGGCGATGGTGGTCGTGATCGCCGTGCTGTCGCGCAAGGTGTTCGCCGTCACGCCGCAGCAGCTCGGCCAGGAGCCGGATGGCATATCCGCAGCGGCTCAGACGCCTGCCGCGGCAATCCAGGCCGCGTCGCCAGCGCCGCTAGCCAATCTTTGGCGCGACCGGGCCTTCCTCACCTTGGCCGCGGGCATGGCGCTGGGCCTGTTCGCCCAGATCGGCCTGATCGCGCATCTGCTGTCGATGCTGGCGCCCTTGCTGGGCGCGCAGACCGCCGGCCTGGCCATGGGGCTGGCCACGGCCGCGGCCATCGGCGGACGCACGCTGGTCGGTTGGCTGATGCCAGCCGGTGCCGACCGGCGCAAGGTGGCCTGCCTGGCCTATGCCATCCAGATCGCCGGCTCGCTGGTGCTGATGCTGGCCGCCGAGCACGCCTGGGCCATCTGGCTGGGCGTGCTGCTGTTCGGCTCGGGCATCGGGAACGCGACCTCGCTGCCGCCGCTGATCGCGCAGACCGAGTTCGCCCGCGTGGACACGCAACGCGTGGTGCCGCTGATCGTCGCCATGTCGCAAGGCGCCTATGCTTTCGCGCCCGCCTTGTTCGGCATGCTGCGGGCATGGTCCGAACAGGCCGGACAGCCGCTGCTCTGGTTCCTGGCCGTGACGGCCAGCCTGCAGGCCGCGGCCATCGCCTGTTTCGCGCTGGGGCGGATTACTCCAGCCCGCCGCGGCGGGCAACCAGCCCAGCCATGACGGCATCGCCGTTCTCGCCCGCCAGGCCTTCGGCCACGCCGCGCCTGTCGGCTAGCGTGCGGTTCTGGCTGACTTTCCATTTGCCCTCGATGCGCACAATGGGAATTTCCACGCCGATGATGGCGCGCATCTGGGCCGCGATGAAATCCGCCGGCGCGTCGGCCACGCGCCAGGGTTGCGCGCGCGCCCTTTCCTGGCTGTCGGTCAGCGCGTCCAGCTGGGCGCGCAGCCAGGCCGGATCGTCCTGGATCACAGGCGTGCCCCAGGCGTGCACGGCGACGAAGTTCCAGGTGGGCACGACCTTGTGCGTTTCGGCCTTGGTCGGGTACCACGACGGCGTGACGTAGGCCTGCGGGCCATGGAAAACGACCAGGCATTCGCGGCCCGCCGCCAGGTCGGCAAGCTGCGGGTTGGCGCGGGCCATATGCAGGCGCAGTACGCCATGCGGCCCTTCGGGATACAGCAGACAGGGAATGTGATTCGCCATCAGCCCGCCCTCCCCGCTGGTGGTGAGCACGCCCAGGGGATGGGCGCGGATGAATTCGTGCTGGACTTCGAGCGAGTCTTCGCGAAAGGCGGACGGCAGGTACATGGCGGGTTCGGCGGTAGCGGCTGAAAACCACAAGATACCGCCATCGTGGCTCCATTTCCAGGACCAGCCGAGGCTCTTTTCATGGAGCCAGAAGTGTCATGCTGGCAGCGGCTTTTCCAACAGGATGGTGGTAAAGCCGCTGTCCCATTCTTCGTCGGGATAGGTATCGATCTCGGCGTAGCCGTGCTTGCCGTAGAACTGGCGGCTGCGTGTATTGAAAGAGTCCGTCTCCAGCCGCGCGCGCGCAAATCCCGCAGCGCGGATGGCCGCTTCCATCCAGGCCAGCAAGGCGCCGCCCGCGCCCTGGCCTTGCCTTGCGGGATGCACGTGCAAGGCCCAGATGAAGTCGTTCTCCCAATCCGCCATGCCTGCAAGCGCGCCGTCGATTTCGCAGACCATGAACAGATTCCCCCTGGTGCGCACGTACTGGGCGGTCTTGCCGCTGGCGCGGAACTGCCGGTCCCGTTGCGCCGTCATTTCCGGCATCCACGTGCTTTCGTAGGTGCGCATCAGCAGGTCTTCCAGCAAGACGGCATCCTCGGGCCTGGCCGGCCTGATCATGAATTTCTGTTGTTGGTCGGTCATGCGCGGCAGTGTAGCAATGCCCGCCAAGGTCACGGATGAGGATGCGCGCGGCTATCGTCGCACGCGCTCGTACGCCTGGTTCATGCGTTCCCGCGCCCCGGTTTCGTTGGCGTAGGCGCGATCGTAGGTGTCCAGGCAACCCTGCGTGGGGTTCGGCCATTTGATCGCGGCGATCGCGGCGGTGAGCTCGTCGCGGGCCCGCTGCCAATCCTTGACGGCGGCATACCATTGCTTGGCGGTGTCCATAGTTGTCTCCCTATGTTCACTCGTCCATCGTAGTCCTGCGGCGGCGTTGCGCGGCCGCTATTACGGCTTACCCGAAACGGAATTTTCGGCCGGTACGGGATTTCATTCCAGTTTTCCCAAAATGGAATTCTGCTTTGCAGCGGAACAGTTTTTCCACCCCGCCCGCGGCGGCAAGAGCGGCGCGAAAAAGAGCAATAATTGGGCCGCCCCGGCGCGCTCGCGGCCCTTCCGTGCGCCGCGCCGAACGTCATTTTCAGGAACAGAAGAACATGAAGATCCGTCTCGCTCTGGCCGCCTGCTGTGCGGTGATCGGCCTTGCCGGCTGCACTAACCTGCCCAAGCCTCAGAACTACTCCACCTCCCTGGGCGAAAACCAAAGCCGGCTCAAGCAGGATCCCGATTGGAGCGCCGGCATGGTCTGGGTTCGCCCCGGTCCGCCGATCGCCAGCCAATACCAGAAGAAACTCATCCTGGAGCCGGTGCAATACATCCAGGGCGACCGGCCCGACGAGCTGGATATGAAGCAGGACAACGCCATGCGCGAACGCGTGCTGGCCTACCTGAACGAAGCGATCCGGCGCGAGTTCCAGCAAGCGGGTTATCAATTGTTGAACCAGCCCGCGCCGCACGCGCTGCGCCTGAGCGCCGCCATTACCGGCACCTTCCGCAACGAACGCGACCCCAGGATGATGGAGTACATCCCCATCGGCTTCGTCATCGGCCAGACCGTCAAGGCCGCCGGCTACCGCGACCAGTCCGCGCGCCTGCTGCTGGAAGCGGCCTTGCGCGATGCCAGTACCAACGAACTGCTCATCACGTCGCTGGGTACCGTCACGGGCGGCAATCTGCCCTCGGACCGCAAGCCCACCGCGGACGACGTGCGCAGCGCCATCGACGACTGGGCGCGCCACGCGCGCGAACAGTTCGACCGCATCTGGCTGGAAGACGCGCCAGAAGCCGGTTAGAACCGGCGGCGGCACTGACACTCCCTATCAGTGTTGACAGGCCCTGATCCATCAGGGCGGAACATAACGGGCCGAAGTGGGTCGAATCCATCGCGTTTTTCACCTGAAAATCACGATGTGATGAATATTGACGTCAACCCTCACTTACCCAGCGCCACGGCTAATGCTACTGTTCCGCCTGTGCAAGGAGTACATGCAATGGATCAGAAAACCAAGCCCTGGGCTTTTCCCAAGCCGCATCCGGAAAACACCCCCCGGGGCGAACGCAACAAACAGGAGTTCGACGCTCCTGCCCAAGACCCGAAATCCGCGCCCAAGCCGCGCGCAAAGAAGGAGACGCCGGCAGCCAGCCGGGCTCGCACATGAGTCCGGCGGGGCGCCCCCGGCCGCTCCACGCATAAGCTCGTCCCGCCTGCCCATGGCCCAGCGCCCGCATTCGTGACCGACGGCGCGCATCGCGGAAACCAGGATGGCCATGATCGCCGATCCACCGCTGCGAGGCAGCGGCAAGATTACCGGAGTGTTCTTCGACCCAGCAGGAGAAATCGCGGCCGTGGCCTCCGAGTTTCCCCTGCTCGCGAACCCGCGCGCCCGCGCGGCGTATGGCGGCCAGACGCTGCGCTACCGCGTGGCGCTGTACCGCCGCGGCAGCCTCATCCCGTTCGCGGCTTGCGACGAGCTGCGCCATCCCATCAATGACGTCGCCTTCCATCCGACTCAACCCGTGGTCGCGATCGGCGCCGGCAGCTACGACGGCGGCTACCTGTTCGAGGGCGACCTGCTGGCCTGGGACTGGTGCAGTGGCCTCTCCCGGCGGTTCTTCCACAACATTCCCGAAGTCGCGCGTTGCGCCTTCGACCCGGCGGGCGATGGGATCGAGGCCTGGGTGCGGCCGTGGGATGAAGAATGGGCCGGCCTGCCCGACGAGCCGCCCGACGCCGCCTTCAGCACGCTGTTCGTCGTGCGCGCGCCCTACGGCGCGGCAACCTGGTCCGATGCCAGACCGCGCGAACTGGAACTGTCGAGCGACGCCATCGCCCCGGATGGAGATCGGCCCGCGCCGGCCGCTGAAGCCCGCCTCGCGCAATGGCTGGGATTGCCGCAACTGGCGAACCGCCCAGCCATCCATGATCTTGCATGGCTGGACGCCAGGCGCATCGCGGTGGCGCACGGCGGCTGCCTGCTCGAAATCCATGACATCGAACACGGCCTGGCCACCATGTACTCCGGCGCCGGCCATGGCGCCGAGATCATCCGGGCGGCGGGCATCCATGTACACGCCGTGGAGCCCTCGAAGCGGCCCGGCATGATGTGGCGCCAGGATGCCAGGCTGTATGCCCTGACCGGCCAAGGACTGGACCTCGTCGGCGAGTACGACGGCGAATACACCTTCTCGGCCTCGTCGCAAGGCGTATTGCTGGGCCGCAGGAACCGCGTCCCCGCCGCCAGGAATGCGCGCGACCTGCTGCGCAACCTGCACACGGGCGCCGAACGGCGCGTGGACCTGGGCCACTACGACTGCTTCAATCACTACCTCCGCATCAGCGGCGCGCCGTCGCTGTTCTGCGTGCAGGGCACGCCTGCAAGTTCCCACGAGGCCAAGCGCCTGTGCATGGTCATGCCCGACGGCCAGGCCAAACCGCTATGGCCGGTGCTCAAGGCCAACGGCAAACCCGACAGCCACGCCATGGAACTTGCCGGCTGCTACGTCGACGACGCGCAAGGCGCCGGCCTGGTCATCAGCGGGCGGCACTACTCTCCTGCCGTCAATGTCGCCTGCGCCGGCTTCATCTACCGCAAGCCGCTGGACCGCGACCGTGAACTCTGGCGGCATCCCACCACCGCCTCGGCCAGCGCGGTCGTCTTCATGCCCGGCCCCGGGCTGATCGCCGCCGCGTTCCTGGACGGCGGCCTGCTGCTGCTGGATGCCGCCTCGGGCGAAGTCCGGTTGCGCGCCAGGATGCGGCTGGACGGTATGCCGACGCTGGTCCACGCGATGGATGCGCATGAGGAAAAACTGGCCTTGGGAACGGCCGACGGCAGGATAGCGGTGGCCACCGCAGGCGAGCTGCTGGCGCGCGGCGCGACGTCCGGCTGGGTGGAAATCGGCTAAGCGTAATCCCCTAGGCCCGCCGCGCAAGACACCCGCTATCCTCGCGGACGTGTCTATGCGCGACTCCCCATGACCCCTCGTCTGGATCTATATACGCTGCAGGTGTTCCTGGCCGTGCTGGAAGAAGGCAGCATCGCCGCCGCGGCCGCGCGCGAACATATCGCGCCATCAGCGCTTTCGAAACGCCTGTCCGAACTCGAACGCGTCCTGGACGTGCCGCTGTTCCAGCGCCACGCGCGCGGCGTGGAGCCCACCAGCGCGGCGCGCGCGCTGGCGCGGCGCGCACGCACCTTGCTGCATCAGACCCAGGACCTGGCCGCCGAAATCCGCGACTACTCCACCGGCCTGCGCGGCCGCGTGCGCGTCGCCGCCAACCTGTCTTCGATAGCGCAATTCCTGCCGATGGAATTGCGCCGTTTCCTGACGCGGCACCCCAACGTGCAGATCGACCTGGAAGAGTCCGTCAGTTCCGGCGTCACCCGCGCCGTGATCGACAACGCCGCCGACATCGGCGTCTACACACAGTCCGACGAAGAGAACGGGCTGGACATCTTCCCCTACCACCGCGATGTCATGGCGCTGGTGGCGCCCTCCGGACACCCTCTGTCGCGGCACCGGCAGGTCTCGTTCGCCGACACCCTGGACTACGACCATGTCGGCATGCACCGGGGCAGCGCCGCGAACTATCTGTTCACGCGCGAAGCCGCCTCCATGAGCCGCTCCCTGCGGCTGCGCTTTCAGGTCACCTCCTACGACGCGCTGGTATCCATGGTGCGCGCCGACCTGGGTATCGGCATCGTGCCCGCCAAAGCCCTGTCCGCTTACGTATGCGACGAGCTGTGCATCATTCCGCTGACCGATGCCTGGGCCAGGCGCCAGCTGAAATTGTGCGTGCGCAGCAATGAATCGCTATCGGGCGCCGCCCGGCTGCTGCTGGATCACCTGATCGCCGAAGCCGCAACGCAGCAATAGGATGCGCCGGCCTGCCCATGCGCGACGCGTGGGTTCCGAGCCATCGCGTTTCGCGATACCCCGCCGAATATTCACGATTTGTCCTGCCTGGGACCATCGCAGAAGATGGTGCCGACAACCCATGTCCCGGACATCGCCGTGCAAGGCCCTTGCGGGCACAGGATCCGGGCGCCAGGAGACGAAAGCCGTGAGCCTTCCAGACCGAGTCGAAATCGTGGAAGTCGGCATGCGCGACGGACTGCAGATCGAGTCCGAGTTCGTGCCCACCGACACCAAAATCCAGATCCTGAACGCGCTGATCGATGCCGGCGTGCGGCACTTCGAAGCCACCTCCTTCGTCTCGCCGCGCGCCGTGCCGCAGATGCGCGACGCGCAGGAAGTCCTGCAAGGCGTGCGCAAGCGCCCAGGCGTCGTGCTGGGCGCGCTGGCGCCCAACCGCAAGGGCGTCGAACGCGCCCTGCAATCGCAGGCCGACGAGATCGTCGTGTTCCTGTCCGCCACCGAGAGCCACAACACCAAGAACCTGAACCGTCCGGTCGAGCAGTCGCTGCGCGACATCGAGGACATCGCGCAGCTGCTGCAGGACCACCCCATCAAGCGCAAGGGCGCCATTGCCGTCGCCTTCGGCTGCCCCTTCGAAGGCAATGTGGACCTGGGCCGCATCCGGACCATCTTCGATCAGTTCGCGCGCCAGGGCTTCGATGCGGTGACGCTGGGCGACACCACCGGCATGGCCACGCCCCGGCTGGTGCGCGACACGGTCGAGACGCTGCGGGCCGACCATCCCGGCATCAAGATCTCGCTGCACTTCCACAACACGCGCGGCATCGGCCTGGTGAACGTGGTGGAAGGCCTGCGCGCCGGCATCACCTCATACGAGTCCTCGCTGGCCGGATTGGGCGGCTGCCCCTTCGCGCCGGGCGCCACCGGCAACATCTGCACCGAAGACCTGGTCTACCTGCTCGACGAGATGGGCGTGGACAGCGGCATCGACCTGGGCGCGCTGATCAAGGTGGCTCAGCGGCTGGAAGGCATCGTCGGCCGCGGCCTGCCCGGCCAGCTGATGAAGGCGGGACCGCGCCTGCGCCTGCACGACTACGGCGTGGCCGCCGGCGCGATCGGCTGAGGAGCCCCCATGGACAGCAAATCGAATGGCCGCGCGGCCCTGGACCTGTCGGCGGTGCGCGAGACCGGCGTCAATCTGAACCGCCCCGAATGCGTGCTGAGCACGGCCGCGGGCGATCTCTACGTGTCGGACAAGGCCGGCGGCATACGCCACATCCTGCCCAACGGCGAAGCGCGCCTGATCGGCGCCCAGCCCGGCCTGATACCCAACGGCTTCGCGCTGCTGCGCGACGGCTCGTTTGCCGTCGCCAACCTGGCCGACGACGGCGGCGTCTGGCGCGTGCAGCGCGACGGCACGGCCGAGCCCTACATCATGGAGATCGACGGCGTGGCGCTACCCGGCGTCAACTTCGTCTGGCTGGACGAGCGCGAACGCCTGTGGATCTGCGTCAGCACCGTGCGCCGCGGCGACCACCAGTTCCGCCGCGACATCGCCGACGGTTTCATCGCCGTGCACGACGAACACGGCACTCGCGTCGTGGCCCGGGACGTGCATTGGACCAACGAATGCCGCACCGATCCGGACGGCACGCACCTGTACGTCAACGAAACCTTCGGCCGGCGCCTGCTGCGCTTTCGCATCGGCGCCAACGGCGACCTCGGCGAGCGCACAGTCATCACGGAATTCGGCAAGGGCACCTATCCCGATGGCATGGCGGTCGATGAAGAGGGTCACATCTGGGTGATCAGCGTGGTCTCCAACCGGGTCATACGCGTCAGCCCGAAAGGGGAACAGCAGCTCATGCTGGAGGACGGCGACGCCGCGCACATCGACCGGCTGGAAGCCGAATACCTCGCCAACCGCCTGAGCCGCCCCATGGTCTACGACAACCATAGCAAGCGGCTGCAGAACATCACCAGCCTGGCGTTCGGCGGCCCCGACCGCAAGACCGCCTATATGGGCTGCATCAATGGCTCCAGCCTGGCGGTGTTCGATTCGCCGGTCGCCGGGCTCAAGCCCGTGCACTGGAACTGGTAGGCCGGATCCGCATCCCGGAGGAGACATCATGCACAAGAAAATATCGCAGCATCTGGTCCGCGCCTCGGCTGCCCTGCTGGCGCTTTCGATCACCGCCGCCGGCGCATTCGCGCCCGCGGGCCAGGCGCAGGCGCGGGAAATGAAGATCGCGACCATCGCCGCCTCCAACAGCCCCTGGGACCACGCCATGCGCGCCTTTGCCGAAGAGGCCGCCCGGCAATCCCAGAACGACCTGCAGGTGCACGTCTACACGGACGGGCAACTGGGCGACATCAGCAAGATCCTCTCTTCCATGCAGCTGGGCACGCTGGACATGGGTTACTTCGGCCTCGGGTCCGTGGTGTTCCTGCGCGGCGCCCAACCGCTGAACATCCTGTACGCGCCCTATCTGTTCAAGAGCGGCGAGCAGGCCGAGCGCATCATCAACAGCGACGAGTTCGCCCAGATCTTCGACGACGTGGCCAAGAAATCCGGCGTGCGAGTGTTTGCGGCCTTCGGCATACGCTCGCCGCGCGCGCTGCAAACCGTATCGCGGCCCATCAACAAACCCGAAGACGTCAAGGGCCTGAAGCTGCGCATTCCCGCCATCCCCATCCTGAAGTCCACCTTCGAGAAGCTGGGCGCGCAGGTCGTGCCGCTGGGCATGACCGAAATCTACACGGCGCTGGGCCGCGGCATGATAGATGGCCAGGACAATGGCTTTGACCTGTCGATCCCGCTGCGCTTCCACGAAGAAGCCAAGTACTGGGCGGCGACCGACCACGCCTACGAGCTGACTGGCTGGTTCATTTCCGAACGCGTCTGGCAAGGCCTGGACGCCAGGCAACGCCAGGCGCTGACCGAGGCGGCCAAGGCCGGCGGCAAGGTCGCCACCAAGCTGGACCAGGAGCTGGACGACAACGCGGTCAAGATCCTGAAGGAAGCCGGCGTCACTTACACGCAGCCCGACAAGGCCGCGTTCAAGGCGGCGCTGGCCACCGTCTACCAGCAGTACGAAGGCAAGGATTGGCCGGCCGGCATGGTCGAACGCATCCAAAAGATGCAGGAGTAAGCCATGGCCGCGCCCATGCCCGCGCCCACTATGCACGCCTCACCGCGCGCGGCCTCCGGCTGGCGTGGCCTGGCGCTGCGCGCCGACCGCGCCGTGTGCTGGATCGGCCGGCTCGCGGTCGCCCTCACCCTGGCCATGGTGCTGGTGTTCTGCTTCGCCCAGGTCCTGGACCGCTATCTGCTGAAGACGCAGTTCGACGCCTGGGACCAGGTCGCGCGCATCGGCATGCTGTGGTGCGCGTTCGTCGGCGCGGCCATGGCGCTGCGCGAGCGCCGCAACGTGGTCATAGACATCATCGACCGCCATTTGCCGGAACGCGTGCGGCGCGCGCGCGACCGCCTGTTCGACGCCTGCCTGCTGGTCCTGGCCGCCACCCTGTTCTACAAGGGCCTGGACGTGGTCGCCGTGGGCAACTTCCAGGACATCGTCGGAACGCCTTTCACCTATGCCGTCAGCTACGCCTCGCTGACCGTGGGCATGGTGTTCTTCATGCTGTTCCTGGCCCTGCGCCTGCTGATCCCCGACGCCCCCGCGCCGCATGACGCCTTCGCGCGCGGCGAGCCCGACACACCGGGAACGCATCCATGATCCTCTTTTCCGTCGTGCTTTTCGTCGTGCTCATCCTGGTAGGCCTGGACATAGGCTTCGCGATGATCACCGCCGCCTTGATAGGCATGCTGTTCAAGGGCGGCGGCGGGGTCGATATCGCCCAGGCGCCGCTGTCGATGCTGGGCGGCATAGACGAGACCGCCCTGGTCGCGATCCCCCTCTTCATCCTGGCCGGCGAACTGATGAACCGCGGCGGCGTCACGCTGCGGCTCATCAACTGGTCCATGGCCATGGTCGGACATATGCGCGGCAGCCTGTCGCAAGTCTCGTTGACCACCAACCTGGTCATGGCGGGCATCAGCGGCTCCGCCGTGGCTGACGCCAGCGCCATCGGCACCGCCATGATCCCCTCGATGAAACGCGAGGGTTACCGGCGCGGCTACCCCGAGGCGGTCATCGCCTGCGGCGCGATGCTGGGTCCCATCCTGCCCCCGTCGATCCCGATGATCGTCTATGCGGTGCTGGCCAACCTGTCCATCATCCGCCTGTTCCTGGCGGGCATCATTCCCGGCTTCATGCTGCTGGCGGGCTACATGGCCATATGCGCCTGGCAGGCGCGGCGCCATGGCTACAAATCGCGTCCGCGGGCCAGTTGGCCGGAACGCGCCAAGGTGACGCGAGCATCCATCTGGGCCTTGATGATGCCCGTCCTGATCATCGCCGGCATACGCTTCGGCCTGCTGACGGATACCGAGGCCGCGGCGTTCGTGGCCGTGTACGCCCTGCTCGTCGGCCTGGCCGTATACCGGGAACTGAAGCCGGGCGAGCTGGGATCGGCCTTCTACTCGGCCGGGCGCACCATGGCCGTGGTACTGTTCCTGCTGGCCGCCGCCGGCCCCTTCAGCTGGCTGATCAGCGAATCGCGCGTCGCGACCGCCATCGCCAAGGGCATATTGGGCATCTCGGATCAGCCCTGGGTGGTGCTGCTGACGGTGAACCTGTTCCTGATCCTGGTGGGCAAGATCCTGGAGCCGCTGCCGGCCATGATCATCACGCTGCCGGCGCTGCTGCCCATTGGCGCCCAGCTCGGCATGGACCCGATCCAGTACGCCATGATCCTGATCCTGAACCTGATGACGGGCATGCTGACGCCGCCGGTCGGCATCCTGCTGTTCGTCACGTCCGCCGTGGGCCGCACCCCGATAGGCCCCATCGTGCGCGAAATCGTGCCCTTCTTCATCTGGTCGCTGATCGTGCTCGCGCTGATCTGCGCCTTTCCTCCCCTGACCTTGTGGCTGCCGCGACTGGGCGGCTGACCACGATCCACGCAGATGCAAACCATGCCACTTACCGGAATCCGCGTCCTGGACCTGACCCGCATCATCTCCGGGCCGTATTGCACATCCATCCTGGCCGACATGGGCGCCGAAGTGATCAAGATCGAAGCGCCCGGCGAAGGCGATCCGATCCGCCGCCAAGGCGTGATCAAGGACGGCCTGAGCTGGTACTTCGCCAACTACAACCGCAACAAGCGCTCGGTGACGCTGGACCTGTACAGCGCCGAAGGCAAGGACGTCCTGCGCCAGCTGATACCGCGCTGCGACGTCGTGATCGAAAACTACCGGCCCGGCATCATGGACAAGATGGGCTTCGGCGACGAGGCCCTGAAAGCGCTGCGGCCGGACATCATCCATTGCAGCATCAATGGCTTCGGCGCATCCGGCCCCTATCGCGACCGGCCCGCCTTCGACTTCATCGCCCAGGCCATGAGCGGCTTCATGAGCCTGAATGGCGGCGAGGACGATCCGCCCATGCGCGCCGGCCCGCCCATCAGCGACCTGGCCGCCGGCCTGAATGGCGCGCTGGGCGTGGTGGCCGCGCTCTTGCGCCGCGAGCGCACCGGCCGTGGCGACTCCATCAGCGTCAGCCTGCTGTCCAGCATGATCGGGCTGCTCAGCTTCCAGGCCTCGAACTACTTCGCCAGCGGCGAGCTGCCTGCGCGAACTGGCAACGACCACGGCATCGTCGCGCCCTACGGGCTGTTCGAAACGGCCGACGGCCAGGTCGCGATCGCCCCGTCCAACGACGCCATGTATGAAAAGCTCCTGGACGCGCTGGAACTGCCCGAACTGCGCGCCCATCCGGAATTCCAGGCCAATGCCGATCGCATGCTGAACCGCGCATCCGTCAAGGCGGCCATCGAAGCCCGCACCCGCCAGCAGAGCAGCCACTACTGGATCGAACGCCTGAACCAGCATGGCGTGCCCTGCGGACAGGTGCTGAACCTGCAGGAAGTGTTCGACGACCCGCAGGTCGCGGACCAGGGGATGGCCATGGACGTTCCCCACCCCGACGGCCAGCAGGTGCGCATGCTGGGCTTTCCGATCAAGTTCGCCGAGGCGCCCTGCCAGGTCCGCAACGCCGCCCCCGCGCTGGGCGCCGACACCGATGCGGTCCTGGAAGAACTGGGGCTTTCCCGCGCCCGGATAAGGGAACTGCACGAGAAAGGAACCGTCTAGCCTCTACAGCCCCGCCCCGATTCAGCAGTACGCGTCAGCAGCATCCGCAGCAACCGACGTCTGGCGACCACGACCGGACGCGCCCACCAAGGAATGGAGACCACAACCATGCTACGTGCCCTAATGTTCTCGGCCTGCGCGCTCGCCGCCTGCGCCCCCGCCGCTGCACAGCAGTACCCGAACCAGCCCATACGCGTCATCGTGCCGTTCACGCCGGGCGGCGGCACCGACTTCCTGTCGCGCACCGTCGCCGCCAAGCTGTCCGACTCGGTGAAGTGGAACGTCGTCGCCGAGAACCGGCCCGGCGCCGGCGGCACCATAGGCATCACCACCGCCGCGCGCGCCAAGCCCGACGGCTACGAGATCGTCATGGGCCAGGTCGACAACCTGGCCGTGGCGCCTTCGCTCTACACCAAGCTGGCCTATGACCCGATCAAGGACTTCGAGCCCATAGGCATCGTCGGCGAAGCCCCGCTGGTGGTCGTGGCCAACAAGAACGGGCCGTACAAGTCCCTCAAGGACCTGATCGCCGCCGCCAAGAAGGCGCCCGGCACGATCAACTACGGCTCGCCGGGAGCCGGCACCATCACGCACCTGGCCGCCGAGCTGCTGCAGCTCCAGGCGGGCATCAAGCTCGTGCACGTGCCCTACAAGGGATCGGGCCCGGCCATGGCCGACCTGCTCGGCGGCCAGGTGCCCATCATCTTCACGTCCATCCCCTCGGCCGCGCCGCAGATCAAGGCCGGCAGCGCCGTCCCGCTCGCCGTCACCTCGGCCAAGCGCAGCCCGGCCATGCCGGACGTGCCCACCATCGCGGAATCCGGCTACCCCGACTTCGACGTGCGCGTCTGGTACGGACTGCTGGCCCCCGCAAAGACGCCCAAGCCCATCATCCAGACCCTGAACACGGAGCTCAACAAGATCCTGGCCTTGAAGGACGTGCAGGACGCGCTGGCGGCACAGGGCGCAACCGCCATGCCCACCACGCCCGCGCAGTTTTCGCAGACCATCGCCGCGGACTACAAGAAGTGGCGCGGCGTCATCCAGTCCGCCAACGTGAAACTTGAATAGCGCCGGACGTTGAGTTTTCGGCAGCCATCGGTACCGCAAACCGCCGCCCCATTTCAACACCCGCGCGGCCTGGAAAACAGCCTAGGCCAAACGCATGCACCGCCTCATGCGTATGCACGACGCTCCCCAGGGAAGCGCCGCGCATGCGCTTGGATGATGGGCCGCAGCAGCATTGACAGGGATAGGGCCAGTCGAGACGATGACCTCAGCGCCACAGCTTTCAACGTGGCGCAAGTGAAGGAGGCTCATCATGTCAATCTCGTGCAGACGACTGGAGGATGTGATTGCGGTCTCGGCAGCAGGAGACCAATACCGGATCGAACGACATATCATTCAACAACCCGCTACGGAAGAAAGTCCCGATCCATGCATCGTGCTGCAATGCCGCCTATCCACTGGCGGCGCCGTGATCTGGGAGGGCAAGGACGTGTATCGATTGAAGTCTGGTGAAATCCTCCGGCCGGTGAATCGGAGGAAGAAGAAGAGTCCTTTTGAAGGGTAGGAATGAAAAGCCCGCGGCTGTACTTGCGGGCTTTTGATTGGGCGACTCCAGACTTGCGATCCGATCATCCTCCTGGCGTTGCGCCCATCGACCGCCCTCTTGGCGCCCATTCTTCTAGACAGACTTTACGCGCCCTGCCGTGACGACAAGTCCAACGCCGGCCATCACCAACGCAATACCAGCCGATGTCATCCAGCCCGGGATCTCGCCAAGAACGACGATGCCGATCAGAGCGGCAAAGGCGGGAGCGAGAGCCCCAAAGATCGCCGCGCGCGGGCCTCCCAGTCGGCGAACGGCTTCCGTATAGAAGAACATTCCAAGGATCGCGACCGCGACGCCCTGCGCCACGACTTGAAATGCCAAAGCCGCGGCAGGCGCCGAGAAAATGTTCGGCTTCAGGCACAGGAAGTAGATCGGCGCGAACAGCAACGCCGAGAAGCAATTGACTAGCGCCGTCGCATGCCAGGGACTGATGCCAGAGCGCCTTTGCGCCACCGTGAAGCTCGCAAAAAACAGACCCGCAAGAAGGAATAGGAAATCGCCTCGCCATTCCCCGGCGGCGCGATTCGCGATGAGCGAGTAGCCCCCGATGCAAAACACTCCTGCAATGACGACTCCCATGCCGCCAAGCTGTTTCCTGGTGAATCTCTCGTGGAACAGAACCCCGGACAGCACGGCCACCCAGATTGGCATCATCCCTATCATGAGTGTTGCAACATGAGAGGCCGGTGCAAACTGCATCCCCACCGAACCCAACAGCATGAAAGGAACGCCGGCGCCAAGCACCATTACCACCAAGCGCGGCATACCGATCTGTTGTATGCCCAGCCCCTTTCGCACAAGGATAGGCCACAGAAGCAGGCCCGACACGCCAAAGCGCAGGAACGTCACGTCGGAAGGTCCAAGGCTGGTCGTCACCGCGTAGCGCGTGGCGACGGACCACCCCGACCAAATCAATGCGACTGCCAAGCCGCAAAGCACTCCCGATGCGGCGCTGGGTTCTCCCATGACACCGGTACCGATGGATCCGATTCTCACAGCCCTGGTCCTATTCTCGATAAAGATTGCTCACGAAACAGACTCTAGGCAGAATTGGGAACCGTGAAAAATTGATTATTGAGAATGGACCATTCTTTAAAAGCGATGAATCAATGGAATTCTCAGACTTAAAGATCTTTCTTGCGGTAGTGCGCTCCGGCGGCGTAGTGCGCGCAGCCGAAGTGCTGCATCGAGCGCAATCAAGCGTCACTTCCCGCATCAAGGCCTTGGAAGAAAAGCTGGGCGTTCAGCTTTTTTTGCGTGAGGGCCGCCGCCTGCAACTCTCGCCAGCCGGAAAGATCCTGGTCGGCTATGCCGAGCGCATTGTTGAACTGTCGAGGGAAGCCACAAGCGCCGTAAACGCAGACCAGCCTTCGGGCGTCCTGCGGCTTGGCGCAATGGAGAGCACGGCCGCCGTGCGGTTGCCATACCCTCTCGGCCTATATCATGAGCGCTATCCGGCCGTGGCGTTGGAGCTTTCCTCCGGAGATCCCCGCGACCTGGTCAAAAAGGTTCTCGGTTCAGAACTGGACGCCGCACTGATTGCCGACCCGGTATCGGATCCCCGGCTGGAGGCAAAAGCCATTTATGACGAGGAACTCGTCATCATCGCCGAAGCAAAGCACAGCGGGATTTCATCGCCCAGGGACCTGGCCTCCAGATCGATACTGGCATTCCATCCTGGATGCCCGCACCGCAAGCGCCTGGAAAATTGGTTTGCGCGCGGAAACATCGAGCCTGAGCGGATCGTCGAAGTCGGCTCGTATCACCTGATCCTGGGGTGCGTCGCGGTCGGCATGGGCATAGCCCTGGTTCCCTACAGTGTCCTGAGCACATATGCCGAGCGGGACAGGCTGAGCGTCCATAAGCTGAAAGCAAAATTCAGAAACGTGAAAACTCGCCTGATCTGGCGCAAGGATGCGCCACAGGCAAAGATTCTCGCCTTGGCGGCGGTACTCACGGAGAGCTATCTGATGCAGGAAAGCGCCGCCGAGAAAATCTACGCCCCCCACACCCCGGACGACTGACACCAGCACTGCCGCCGCGGCACCCGCTGCGGCGGAATCGGGAAGCGGCCGAGGCGCGCTAGGTTTTCTCCCACGCTTGCACCACGGCGCGCTGCCGCGCCGCGCATTCCCCATACCGCAGCGCCAGCGCGATGTAGCTGCGCGCAAGATCGTCCCAGCTATCGCTCTTCACCTCTGGCACCTGCGGGCAAGGCTGGGCCAGGTTGGCCGGCAGCATTGGCCAGACGGCCGGCTTCGTTGAGGTGCCGCAGCCGCCCAGCGTCAATGTGGCAGCCAGCAGGCAGAGGGCTCTGGACTTCGACACGGGTGTACCTCTCGATGATCTTGGGGTTGGCGTCGCGCAGCGCGATGAGCGCCCCCTCCAGGGTTTCGGATATGCCGCCCAGGCGCACCGTCTGACGCTTGAACTCGGCCAGTTCGGCCAGCGCGTAGTCGGCGTTTGCCTGGTCGATGCCGGCACGGTACTGAGCTGAGCCATACCAGCGCACGCCCAGAACGGAAACGACCACCAGGATGGCGCCGATCAGATACGGCGCCAAAGTACGTAGCGATACGTTCATGCACGCCCCTTCCAGTCGCGTGGAATCTGGAAATGCGGGCCGTCTTTGAGCGTCTTCCAGTCGCCGCCCCACTCCACCGGCACGCCAAGCTCGGCCGCGCAGGCTTTGACCATCTGAGCCAGATCGGCGAAGGCCTGCCAGTTGCTCCACGGAATCGCCCCACCGATCAAAGGCGCCAGGTCGACGGCATGGCTCAAGCCATCCGCCTGCGGCAAGTGGTAGCTGGCTATTGTCTGGCTGGCGCCCTTGGCGACGTTCTCGCGCTGTTGCGCAATGGTCCGGACGCCTTCCACCACGGTGAAATCGACAAGGGCGCGCTGAATCGCCAGTTGGACGATCGCGACCAAGTCAGGATGCACGCCGACCAAGCGGCTTAGGCTGCGTGGAGATAGCTGAAACGTGTTCATTGGCGGGGCCTCCGATGCTCCGCCGTCGCCGCGGTGACAAGCAAAGCCACCGATCTGGCCAGCACCGCCCAAAGCGTCAAGGTGTTAGAGCCTTCCACGTCATGCCCCTTTTCCGCGCACGCGGTCAATCACGGCCTGCCATAGCGCGCCAATGGGGGCTGCCAGCACAGCCTCCCACCCGCGCGAAACGATAGCCATGCCAAACATGCCAGTCAGAAATCCAGCCAACCCCTCCGGAATGCCCAGCAGCAGCGACAGGTACGGCGAGGCGTAATAGGCGACCAATGAGCCGCTCGCTGCCATGCCCAGCCGCGCCGGCCACGACCCTTGCAGGTAGTGCATCGACACCACCGCGCCCAACACGCCAGCAAGCTTTGCCGCGAGGGCGTCGAAATCTTGGATGTTCAATCTCGTTCCTCGTAGGACTGGGTAGGGTGATGGGTCACCCCCTCTGCCCCCCCAAACCACCGTACATGCGGTTCCGCATACCGCGGTTCAGTTGCGCCACGCCTTCATGCCGTTACGCTTCACTTCAACCACTGTGACCAGTTCATGGCGGGACTCGCAACCACAGGAGTGCGCCCATGCTGGGCACACCAAAAAAAGCCCGCAGAAGCGGGCTCGGGATCCTGTCGAAGTTGTGCGCCTGCCGTCACACGGGGGCCTGCGGCCAATCAATGGACTGCGGGAATCCGGATTGCAACGGGACATCACGGAGCGAGGCACGGTAGTCGAGCTGGTGCCGGGCAGCGCATTCGGCGTACTGGAACGCCAGCGCCGCATGCACCTTCGCTAGATCGTCCCAGGAGGTCGAATCAACGCGGGGGATCGGCGGGCACAGCTCACTGGCGCACGCCATACAAATGCCGCTCCAGCGCGATGCCCGTCACCAGCTGCACGCCCAGCGCGGCCGCGGCGGCATAGCCCTTCCGGCCGATCAGGATTGCAGGCAGACCCACTTATCCACCTCCCTGCGCGAGACCAAACCGGGCAGCGTCACCAGCACACCGCCCTGCCGTCCCTTGACCCAACGTTCGAACTCAGCACAGCCGCCGGCATAATCGCCCGCGTTGAACTTGCGCCGCATTGTGGACTGCCCAAGATTGCCCGCGCCCAGGTTGTAGGTGAAGTCGATGTGCGCCGCACGCTGCCAGTCGTTGAGCGGCGCCGTGATCAGGCGCCGCACGGCACGGTCGGCGATAGCTAGGTCAGAGTCCCGCCATGCATCGCATACGGCGTCGGTGTATAGCCGCTTCGGATCGATATCGGGGTCGGTATGTCCGTCACATACAGTGAGTACGCCAACCGGGTCGATGTAGAGCTTGCCACGAACTTTGCCTGGTTCGAAGTGCGCCACCAGCACTCCAGCGATCACTAGCGGACCACCAACCGCAGCAGCCAGGATTTTCTGTTTTAGGCTTTGAGGAATCATTTCCAGAATCCCTAAACTGCGGCCATCGCTGCCAACGTAGCCGCAATTGCCGCCGCGATATACCCGATAGGACGCACCAGCTTTCCCAGCCCCTGCAATACCTTGAAGCCCCCCGGCCAACGCCGGGAAGGTGTCCACGATGTCCTGAGTGTTCTGCCGAATCTGTTCTATCGAATCGGTGTTCTGAGCGGTGGCTACGGTGTTTGTCTGCATGTCGCGCTTGATCTTTTCCATACGGTCCTCAAACATGACGAGGCGTGCATGGGTGGATTTCACAAAAGCGGTGAGATTCGGGTCAGCCATGGGCTCCCCCAAGTCTAGTTTTGATCAATGAGAGCTTCCCAACCGATGTTCCCGGCAGTGGTATTTGGGTAATTTTCTCCGCTGGCCGTCGTCGCATTGACAGTCACAGCAGTGGCTGACACCCCTTGAACATCGGGGATAAACGCGACCCCTCCTAGCGTCGTGCCATTCGCTTTGAAAGTGATGACTGTCGGAAAAACCGGGTAAGCATGGTTGAACACTACGGATGCGCTGGCGTTGTTGCTACTCGTCACCCCAGGCACGCTGGCAACACCAGATTGTCGCGGCAGCGTATATCTGGATACCGTGACGCCGGGCCCAACATTCTCGACATACGAAGCGCCTGTGGCCAGGTTGTAGACACTGGGGATAGCTACACGCGAAACGGTGCCCACACCCGAAGTACGGCTGATGCGCAAGAACTGCGTCAACCCAGATGCATCAAGATCACTCCCCTCCACAATAATGGAGGGTTGATGAGTGGTACCGGTTATGACCAGAGAAACCGCATATGCCGTCGAAGCGGGGGCCTTAAAGCTACACCCTCGCAACACAAATTTGCAGGGCGCGCGTGTTGCAGAAGATAGATTGCCGAAATCGACAATCCCGAAACCCGAAGCGTTGGGGTTGGTAATGGATTCGAAAGCACATGAAGTGAATTCGAACGAACCTCCCCGCAGTTCCGCTGCGTAAACGGCTATGCCGTTGCCATTTTGCTTACCGTTGAACCGGACACCTACGAACTTATGATTTTGGCCGCCTAGGGCTGAACCATTTTGGAACGTTCCCCCGAAGAATCTGAAATCTTCCGTATTCCCGTGAAGATCCTGAGATGCTGTTCCAGCATAGTTGCCCGTTTGGGCTACCTGCACCGTGACATCCCGGCTGCTAACACCACCCACCACGTCATAGCCGCCGCCTGTCAAACCATGCCGTCCGGCATTGAGTGATGCCCCAACCACAACACCACCATGGCTGTTCGCGATGGACAGCCCGTATTCGTCGTTCGTAGCTGGCTGACTTTGGAATGCCGAACCAAAGAATTGAAAATCCATGCAGCGCTCAAACTCTAGGGATGCCCCCAGCGCACCCGTACACCATACGTTGCGCATAACTGGGCGGTCGATCATACGCATCGCAACGCCCACAATCTCCAGGGCAGGTGCCAGCACGGTGAAGTCCGAAAACACAGTGGCCGCGCCGTCTAGGCGGTACAGGTTCACTGCCCCCAGCGCATAGCTGTCATAAAGTGAGTTCATCAACCGCACCGTCGTGCCGCTGATGCTATTCACTCGCACGAATTCCCCAGCACGGTATTGAGCGCGCCAGCCCGACCAAGAAAAATCCGTGGGGTTGTAGATAACCAGGGCATTGCCTTTCGCCACGCCGGAAACAGATGCCAGAGAAAGCGTGTCATTGCCGATGGTCGCGTTGGCGGAAAGGTTCGACACCTGTGTAAGGGCTCCGGATACGCTAATCACGCTGGCATCAGGCCAAGATGTGGCCGCGGAAGCGTCGATGATTGAGCGCGCGCCATCACCCTCCACAATGTCGCCGGGTTTGAATGCCAACATTTGGGTGATCTTGTACGAGCCCCCCGGAATGTACTTACGCCGGGACTCTGCTGCGGCAAACGCCTTCATTGGTAGCGTGTCATCGGCGACTCCATCCCCAACAGCGCCGAAATCCTGAGGCGTAAGTCGCTCTTCTAGCTTGCTTTGTACGGTGCGCGGCACCGTGCCAGTGCCACGCTGCTTAAATCCGATCATGTTGGCGCCTTTCGACGCGTCATTCGCATTCGCTAGATCGGCCCGGATAGCCGAATCCGTGTTTTGCAGGTCCTGAGAGGACGCCGCCCCAGTCACATCATCCTGTGACCACACCGAAACGTCGTTCGCATCCTTCAGAACGAACGTATAGACCTGGTTGGAAAGCAGGTAGATGATCGCCTCACCCGAGGCGTTCAGGACTATGGGGTTGGTATTGGCCGCCGACTGCTGCGCATCTTGATATGTCGCTGCCGGCGTAGTGGTTTTTTTCTGATAGGTGTAAAGCTTGGCTTCCACCATAGGGTGGCCAAAATCATCAATGGCCTTGAAGCGGGGCAGTATGTAGGATGCAACGGTCATTTCTTAGCCTCAATAAAAATGCCCCGCACGGGGCGGGGCACATGAATGAATGATGAACAGTTTTGGCGCGTTCTTATCGGCGGCGCGATTATCGGAGTACTGCCTTGGGTGATCTCATGGCTGAAAGAGTTGATTCAAGGCTGGAGCGGCCACGACGCCC
>MCND01000073.1_pt1 | contig 46835 bp, 47 predicted proteins | sample 778211 | NCBI WGS metagenome assembly MCND01 (sample SAMN04296812, study PRJNA304217) | bioreactor metagenome | isolation source: activated sludge enriched with benzalkonium chloride | place: Turkey: Istanbul urban wastewater treatment plant
GTGAGCGTGCCGGTCCAGGCGGCCAGGCGTTCCTGGTCGCGCGAGGCCAGCGCGGCCTGCAATTGCGTGTGCGACTGGTCCAGCGTCTGCAGCAGCGCCGCGGAATGCTGTTCGAAGGTGGCGGCCGCGGCGGCCAGGGCCTCGCGGTTGTCGCCGGCCAGCTTCTCGCCGGCTTGCTCCTGGCGCGCCAGGGCGCTGGCCCATTGCTGCGAGACGCCCTCGGCGGCCGCTTCCATGCGGGCCGATACGCTTTCCAGCAAGCGGGCCTGGACTTCCGCCTGCCCGGTAATGTCGCGCACGGTCTGCGCGAGCGTGGCGCTGATGGCTTCCTGGCGTTCGGCGGCCTGCGCGCCGGACTGTTCCCATTCCTGGCGCAGCGTGGCGCCCATGGCGCCGAGTGTTTCGGTCCAGGCGGCCAGGCGTTGCTGGTCGCGCGAGGCGAGATCGGACTGCAGCAGGGTGTGCGATTGGTTCAGGGTGCGCAAGAGCGAGGCCGAATGCTGCTCGAAGCTGGCCGCGGCCGCGGTCAGGGCTTGCAGGTTGTCGCCCGCCAGCTTTTCGCTGGCCTGTTCCTGGCGCGACAGCGCCTGGGTCCAGGCTTGCGACATGCTGCCCGACGATTCCTCCAGGCGCGAGGACACGCTGTCCAGCAGGGCGGCCGAGCGCTGTTCGAAGGTCTGGGCGAAGTGGTCGAGCGAGGCGCGCAGGTCCTGGGACAGGGCCTCGCTGGCGCGCTGCTGGCCGGCCAGGGCCTGGTTCCAGATCCCGGCGACATTGCTGGTGGTGGCCTGGAAGCCCGAGGTCAGGCCTTCCAATTGGCGCTGCACGGCTTGCGCCACGGTGTCCTGCAGGGACGCGGTTTCGCGCGACAGGCTGGCCATCGTCGCTTCCACCACGGGTTGCAGGGCGGCGCCGGCCGAGCGCGCGCTTTGCGACACGCTTTCCTTCATGGACTGTTCCATGACGGCGGCCAGGCGCGAATAGGCGGTCTCGGCCTTGCCCTGGAACGCGTCCTGGCTGGCCATGTGGCGGTCGCTCAGGGCCTGGTTCTGGCGCGCCATGTCGCTCATCATGGCTTGCAGCTTGTCGACCAGGGTGGGCATGGCTTCGGCCTGGCGCTGCATGACCTCGGCCTGGCGTTGCAGCAGCTTGAAGGATTCCTCGCGCTGATAGCCCTGCGAGTACACGCGCAGCGTGGTCGCGGCCTTGCCGTCCAGCAGTTGCGCGGCGCGCACGCGTTCGCGCCGGCACAGGGCGGCCAGGAGGCCCAGCATGGCGGAGCTGGCCACGCCGGCGATCGAGGTGCCGAAGGCGAAGCCCAGGCCCTTGACCGGCGCGGCGAGCGAGGCGCGGATGGCGGCCAGGTCGGTCGCGCTTTCCAGCGCCAGGCCGGTGCCGCGCAGGGTCACGACCATGCCCAGGAACGTGCCCAGCATGCCCAGCAGCACCAGCAGGCCGACCAGGTACGGCGTCAGCGCCGGGCCGGGCAGGCCCGCGCGTTCGCCTTCGATGCGCAGGCGCGCGGCATTGCGCAGGCTCGGCGGCAACTGGTCCAGCCAGGATCCCAGATTGCCGGGGGCTTCGGACAGGCCGGAGAGCGCGCGCGTCAGCGCGGACGTCGCTTGCTGGTAGCGCAGCAGTTCAAGCGCGCCGCCCAGGTAACAGACGCCTATCAGCAAGGTCACGGCCAGCGCCAGCGGGTTGGTGCCCGCATAGCCCACGCCGATCCAGCCCATGACGGCCAGACCCGCCAAGAAAACCACGAGATTAGTCAGATATTTGGACATAGTGTCCCGGTTAGCTGGCGCGAAGGGTGGCAAGCAGCCCTTCGACCGGTTGTAAACGAACATCCAGTTCGGCAAGCAGCACGCTGCGCATGTCTTTGCGGAACGTGTCGAGCCAGGCGCCCGGCGTTATCGACGCCTGCGCCGCTGCGGGCGCCGCGCCCGTTTCGGCCGCTGCGCCCATTTCGGCCGCGGCATCGGTTTGCGCCTCGGTTTCAGCGTTGGCTTCGGCTTCAGCCAATGCGGCGGCCTCGGCCAAGGCCGCGGCCTCCGCGTCGCGCAGGCGCTCGAAATGGCCTTGCAGCAACTTCGGAATCGCGCCGAACAGCGCGCGTTCCTTGGGCAGCAGGGCGCGGTCCATGATGGCGTCGACCACCGCCAGGCGCGTCATTTCGCCATTCCTGGCCGCGACCATGCCGCGCAGCCGGCTGCGCAGATTGCCCACGGCGGTTTCCATCGTGTGCTGCAACGACAGATAGCGCTGGCGAAAATTCGCGTAATCGGCGTCGGCCTCGGCCAGCGCCGCCAGTTGTTTGGCGGGCGCGGGCGCTTGTCCCGGCGTGCGCCGCTTGGCGGCCGTGGCTGCGGTGTCGCTGGCGATGGCGTCGGCCAGCGTGGTGCGCACGCGTTCGCACTCGCGCTCTTCGGCGCTGCTGAACATGCGCGCGCCGGGGGCGATCACCGGCGGGCAGGTATTCAGCGCCGCCGAGAGCGCGATCGCGTCCGTCCAGCCGAGCCACTGGCTCAGATGGTCCGAGAGCGATTGCCTGGATTGCGCAACGTCGACATCCGTCAGGCGAGTCAGCAAGCGAATGAGCGTCGGGCCGCTTAAACCTGTGCGCTGTGGGGCCTGCAACATACCACCAGAGTCAAAAAGGGGGGAGTTTACACGCTGGAGGGGGCGCCAGGGGCCAGGGGCGAACGGCGAGGGCGCGCCGCCCGTAAAAATAGGGTCGCATCTGCTGGGGATGCAATATTGTGACGGGCGTTACGCGGCCCGGCAGATCCGGAGTTCCGGCGTCAGGCCATGCGCCAGGCCGTCCTGCGGGGTGTCCAGGTATTCAGCCAGAAAATCGATGAGCCGCCGGGTCCGGGCGGGCAGCAAGCGGGTTTCGGTCACGGCGTGGACCTCGATCGGGCCCAGGTTCCAGGCCGGCAGCACGCGCGCCAGCTCGCCCGAGCGCAGCCGGCTGCTTTCGTCGCCGCCCAGTGCGGCGATGCCGGCGCCCAGCACGGCAAGCTGCCTGGCCATGCAGGCGTCGTTGGCGCCATAGCGGTATTCCACTGGGACCAGCAACTGTTCGCGGCCGCGCTGCAACGGCCAGGGCGCGGGCTGGCCGCCGCCGGCGCGAAGGCCGATGCAGTCATGCCGCGCCAGGTCGGCGGGACTGAGGGGCGTGCCGCGGGCCGCCAGGTAGGCGGGCGAGGCGTACAGCTGGGCATGGACCGCGCCCAGGCGGCGCGCCACCAGCGACGAGTCGGGCTGTTCGCCCAGGCGGATGGAGACATCGCCGATCTCGGGCGGGTGCTCGGCGAATTCGGGTCCCACCACGCTCATCTGCAGGCGGATATCAGGGTAGCGGCTGCCGAACGCCACCAGGGCGGGGATCAGGGCGTCCAGCGCATAGGCCGCGGGCAGTTGGACGCGCAGCGGCCCGCTGGGGATTTCCAGCTGGTCGCGCAGTTCCTCATGGGCGATCTCGGCCTCGGCCACGATGCGCCGGCAGCGTTCGAAATACAGCCGCCCCGCGTCAGTCAGCTCGACCCGGCGCGTGTTGCGGCTGAGCAGCCGCAGGCCGACCGCGCGCTCCAGCTCGGCCACCTGGCGCGATACCGTGGAGGTGGGCATGCCGAGCGTCGCGGCGGCCCGGCTGAAGCTATGCGCCTTCGCCACTTCGGCGAACAATTCCATGCCATGCAGGCGTTTCATGTATGCATCTCCCGCGCGGTCCGGACGGATCGGCGCCATGTTCCATTGCTTGATGTGCGTGTTGCCGGCAGCCCTGGGAAGGCCAGCCGTCGCAGGAGGGCATTGTCGGCACGGGGTTTTAATAATTCTTTAAAGCGCCGCCGTGCCAGGGAAATGGGCCGTCCGTCCGCCTGGAATGGGCCTGGCCCGGGTTTCAGCGTATCTCGGGATAGCCGGCCGCCGCGGCGGCTTGCGCCATGTCGCTCAGGACCGTGTACGAGGCCGGATCCGGAGGGGTGAAGCGCGCGACGTGCGCGGCGCGCAGTAGCGGCAAGTGTGCCGCATCCTCGTGCATGGAGAGCAGGGCATCCGACAGGGCCTGCGCGGCGGCCGGATCCACGTCGGGTCCGGCCACCAGCAGAGGATTCGGCGTCCACGGCGTATAGGCCAACGTGCGCAATCCGGCCAGCGCGGCCGGGTCGTGCACGCGCAGCAGATCCAGATACCAGCCATCGGCCGCCGTCAGGTCGATCTCGCCGTCGGCCAGGGCGCGCAGCAGGCCCCGCGGGTTGCCATAAGGCCCCTTGGACGCCGCGAACAGGGCGCCGCCGGCCGCAGCCAGCCCGGCCAGCGCCGCGCGCGGCGCGTTCCAGCCCGATTGCGAATCACGCACCATCCAGCCATAGCGGCTGCCGGCCGCATCGGCCAGCGACGACCAGCCGCAGTCGGCGCGCACCAGGAATTCGCTGCGGTAGCGCGGCAGGCCTTCGTAGGCCGGCCAGTCCGGCACCACCGCGGCGACCGCCGCAAAGGCCCGGCCCGCCTGCAGCGCGCTGACGTAGGGCCAGCCGCACATGAAGACGCCGCACAGGCCGGGCCGCTCCCATAGTTCGCCGATGGGCGTGGGCCAGGCATGCTCGACGACGCGCACGTCCAGTCCGGCGCGGGCGTGCGCGGCCTGCAGCAGCGCGTGCCAGGCAGCCCGCGCCGCCGGAGCCACGTCGTACATGCGCGTCGAAGTGATGAGATCCATGGGCTGCGCCTACGCGAATTTCAAGGTCTGGCCCAGGCCCATCTTGCGGGCCTTTTCCAGCATGGCGTGGCCCAGCGCGATGTCGGTGGTGGACAGGCCGCGGTGCCAGAACAGGATGGTTTCGTCATCGCGCTCGCGGCCCGGCTTCAGGCCCGCCACGATCTGGCCCAGCTCGGCGTGCAGGTTTTCTTGCGTGATGCGGTCGCTGTCGACGTGGGCGCGCAGCGCGCCATAGGGCAGGCCCTTGCGGCATTGGCCCCAGTCATCGACCACCACCTTGCTCATGATGTCGGTCAGGCTCAGTTCCACCGCGCTCATGGTGCCGTAGGGCATGACCAGGGCGCCCGGCTTGATCCACTCGGTCTTGAGCAGCGGCGTGGGCTCGGGCAGGCGCGAGGCTTCGACCACGATGTCGGCGCCGCGCACGCAGGATTCCCAGTCATTGACGACCTTCACCGGTTTGCCCAGGTCGCGCGACAGGCGTTCGCCGAAGGCCTGCTGGCTTTCCGGGCGGCGCGAGTGCACGCGGATTTCGTCGAAGTCGTAGAGGCTGTCGAGCAGCCGCACGTTCCAATAGGAGGTGCCGCGCGACCCGATATGGCCCAGCACCTTGCTGTTCTTGCGCGCCAGGTACTTGGCGCCCAGTGCCGTGACGGCGCCGGTGCGCATGTCGGTGATGGCGGTCGCGTCGACCACGGCCAGCGGCTTGCCGTTGACCGGATCGAACAGGTTGAGCAGCGCCATCTCCGAAGGCAGGCCGACCTTGTAGTTGTCGACGAAGTCGCTGACCACCTTCACGCCCGCCACGTGCAGCGGCTCGATGTAGCCGCGCAGCACATTGAAGTGACCCTTGGCGGAAGACTCCGGCACCAGGTGCATGCGCGGTTCGATGACGGTCTTGCCGCGCCCCTGGGCGTCCAGCGCGCTTTGCACGGCGGCCAGGATCTCGGCGTCGGTCAGCGCCAGCGCGCGCACGTCGGGGCCGTTCAGGTAGGTGATGTCTATGGATTGCATGGTGTCTCCTCTGTTTATTGGATAGGCTGGATGCCGGCCTGCTTGACGATGGCCGCCCACTTTGCGGTTTCCTGCTGGATCGCCTGGGTGAAATCCGCGCAGTTCGAGCCGGCGGGCTCCACGCCCAGGCCGGCGAACTTCTGGCGCACGGACTCCTTCTGCAGCACGGCGGCGATGTCGGCCTGCAACTGGTCGAGGATCGCCGGCGGCACCTGGGCCGGCGCGACGATGCCGTACCAGGAGGTCACGTCAAAGCCTGGATAGCCGCTTTCCGCCACCGTGGGCACGTCCTTCAATTGCGGCAGGCGCTGCGGACCGGCCACCGCCAGCGCGCGCAGCTTGCCGGACTGGATATGCGGCAGCACGGTCGACACGCCGGCGAACATCATGTCCACGTTGCCTGCGACCACGTCGTTGACCGCCGCGGCCATGGCGTTGTACGGAATGTGGCGCGTGACGATGCCGGCCGACTGGTTCAGCAGTTCGCCCGCCAGGTGGGCGCCGCTGCCGGGGCCCGGCGAGGAATAGTTGAGCTTGTCCGGATGCTGGCGCGCATAGGCCACCAGTTCGGTGAAGCTCTTGACCGGCACCTTGTCATTGACCACCAGCACATTGGGCGAGGTGGCCAGCATGGTCACCGGCGCGAAGTCGCGGGCGGTGTTGAAGGGCAGCTTGGTATAGAGCAGCGGGTTCACGGTCAGGTTGCCCGCCGGCGCCAGGGCCAGCGTATAGCCGTCCGGATTGGCGCGGGCGACAAAGTCCATGCCGATGTTGCCGGAGGCGCCGACCTTGTTTTCGATGATGACCGGCACGCCCCATTTGCCGTTGAGTTCCTGGCCGACGATGCGGGGCAGCGCATCGGCGATGCCGCCCGCGCCAAACGGCACGACGATGGTGACGGGCCTGGCGGGATACTTGCCTTCGGCTGCCGTGGCTGGCGCTGCCAGCGCGACAGCCAGGAGCGCACTGCCCAGGCATGGCGCTAAGTACTTTTTCATGGTCATTCCCCTTGTTGTGTGGTTCAGGTCGCGGCGTGGCGCTTACCGCGCCGTGTCGCGCTCCTGGTCCAGAAACCGGTCGGCGCGCGCAATGTCGTCGGCCAGCCTTCTGTCTTGCGAAAGAAACGGCACCTCCTGGCGGAAGGCCGCCAGCACCTCGCCGGTCCCTTTGCCCACCATACGGCGCGGTTCCGCGCGTGTGCGCAGGTCCACGGCCTGTGCCGCATGGATCAGCTCTATGCCCAACAGCGTGCGCAGGCGCCCGGCCTGCATACCCACGCGCTGGGCTGCCAGCGGGCCGTTGGTGGCCACGTCTTCGATGTTGCCGGCGACCGCCAGCGCATCGGACGAGACGGGCTGCGACAGTGTCCGGATCTCGGTCGCCAGGAGCGACACGGGCTTCTGGATCGTGGTGTAGGCCAGCGTGGTGTCATTGGGCGAGAGGAAGCGCGGCAGCTTGGTGAAGGCCGGGTCGCCCATGCGCAGCACGCGTTGCGCCGAAGACTGGGCCACCTGGGCCAGCGCCACGCCCACCGACTGCAGCGGCACCACCCAGGCGGTGGGATCGAAGCCGGCGCTGGGCAGCACCGCGCCGCGCAGCTTGCCCTGCGTCACGTAGTAACGGGTTTCCTGCGGCGTGGCGCCCGGCGGCGGCGAGACATCCAGCGCCACGGTCGGGTTGTCATCGGAGCTGTTGATCTGCACCAGCAGCTGAACGTCCAGCTGGCGCAGCGCTTCGCGGGCCGCGCCATGGACCTGGCTCACGGTGCGGAAGCTCAGGGGATCCTGCAACGGCCGCTGTTCATCCGTCTGCCACAGCGCGCTGCCTTCGAGCAGCGAGAGGATGCGCCGGGCCACCTGCTGCTGCGCCGGATATGGACGCTGGCCCTGGGTGGCGGGCAGCAAGGGCGCGATATTGCCGTTCAGGCCTTCGAGCGACAAGGCCGCCACTTCGTCGGCGCGGTCCAGCACCCGGCTGGCGTCGTGCGCGGCCAGGATGGCCAGCGCCGCGCCATAGGCGTTGGAACTCAATAGGGACAGCGAATCCTTGGCGTAGGGCTGGACTGGCGCCAGGCCGGCCTGGCGCATGGCCTCGGCCGCCGGCATGCGCTTGCCGCCAGCTTCCACCATGCCTTCGCCCATCATGGCCAGCCCGATCTGCGGCAGGATGGTGATGTCGGCCTGGCCGACCGATCCTTGTCCCAGCACCACCGGCGTCAAACCCTTGTTGAGAAAGTCGGCGTACTGGCGCACCAGGGCCGGGCTCATGCCGGTGCCGCCGGCCAGCGCCGTGTTCAGGCGTATCAGCATGGCGGCGCGCACCGTATCCGCGGATGCAGGCTCGCCATAGGCCACGGTGTGCGACAGCAGCATGCGGTGGTTGAAGGCCGCCGACAAGGCGCGGGCCTCGTCCGACAGCGTGTCGCCGAAGAAGATGGTCTGGTCCTTGTTCTGGCCCACGCCGCGGTTCAGGCCGTACACGGGCTGCCCCAGGCGTCCGTATTCCAGCAGCAGGTCGTGCGAGCGGGCCACGCGCTGCCATGCGGTTTCGGTGGGCGCCACGGGCTGGCCGCCGCGCGCCACGGCGACCACGTCCGCGGTGGTGAGCGAGCGTCCGTCCAGCGCCAAGGGCGCCTTTCGGGCCGCGGCGCGCGCTTCGGCGGCAGCGGCGGGCGCGGCGGCTGTGGCCGTGGTGGCTGTGGTGGCCGACCAGGCGGGCGCGGCAGCAAGGGCCGTGGCCAGGGCCAATAGCAGCGGACCTGCGCACTGGTGTGTAAAGCCTCTGAAAACGCGAACTTCAACTGCTGGAAGATGACGCATCACTGCTCCTGGGCGGGAGGGAAGTAGAAGGACTGCAGCGTGAGGTGGGGGCGGATCCGGGGCCGACGGATGGCGCGTACTGGAAGGCGAGGGGTGATGCCCAGGTGCGGTGCGGCGGGCGGCGCTCTTGGCGCGTTCCGCGGATGCGGTGTCAGCGGGATTCATTTAACTCGTATATACAAGTACAGTCAAGCGTGTGCCAATAGCTGATCGCCCGTATGGGGGGGACGTAGCCCGTGCCGCGCGCGGCTGCGCCGGGGCGCTTGCTAAAATTCACGGTTCCGGCCCATTGCCCGCCCTGCGTTTTCCGCAAGGGGCTGGCCGCGTTGCGACAGGCGCGCGCCGCGGGCATGGTGTCTTAATAAGTTCTTAAACCGCGGCCGGCATGCTGCGGCTTCGTTGACGGTCCTGGAGTTTTCTTGCGTGTCCTGCTAGTTGAAGACGACGCCATGTTGGGCGACGCCGTGCACACCAGCCTGGCGCAGTCCGGCGCCGACGTGCAATGGGTGCGCGACGTGGCGCAGGCGCGGCTGGCCTTGGTGGAGCACGGCTTCAATGCCGTGCTGCTGGACCTGGGGCTGCCGGACGGCAGCGGGCTGGCGGTGCTGAAGCACCTGCGTGCGCGCTATGACGCCACGCCGGTCCTGATCCTGACCGCCCGCGACCGGCTGAGCGAACGGATACAGGGCCTGGATGCGGGCGCCGACGACTACATCGTCAAGCCATTCCAACTGGACGAACTGCTGGCGCGGCTGCGCGCCGTGGTCCGGCGCAGCAGCAACGCCGTGGTCTCGGCCCTGCGCTGTCGCGACGTAGTGCTGGAGCCGGCCAGGCGGGCGGTGACGCGCGCGGGCGTCGAAGTCACCCTCAGCGCGCACGAATACCGCACGCTGCTGGCGCTGATGGAACGCATCGGCCACACCGTCAGCCGCGAACAGCTGGAGGCTGCCGTCTACGGCGACAGCGGCGCCATCGAAAGCAACACCGTGGCCGTCTACATCCATCAATTGCGCCGCAAGCTGGGCGACAAGCTCATCGCCACCGTGCACGGCCTGGGCTACCGCATCGAGGCTGGCGAATGAAGACGCTGCGCAAGCAGCTCACGCTGACGCTGCTGTTGACGATGGCCCTGTCCTGGATAGCGGTGTTCGCTTTCCAGCAGTACGAAGCCACGCGCTCGCAGACCGGCGCGCGCGATCAATGGCTGCACGACGCGGCCAGCCAGATGCTGGCGTCGCTGCCGGTCAGCCTGCTGGGCAACGAGGCTCCGTCCGAACGTTTCACCCCGCCCGCGTCCAGCCGCGTCGACGGCGACAAGGTGCGCTTCCACCTGTGGTCGCTGGCCGACCGCCGGCTGCTGCTGCGCTCGCCCGAGTCGCCCGAGCAGCCCTTGAGCGGCGGCTTCCAGGACGGCTATTCCGATGTGCGCGCCGACGGCGTGGACTGGCGCGTGTACACGATCTCCGACGCGCATGGGCGGGTGCAGGTGCAGGTGGCGCGGCCGCAGAGCGAATTGCGCGCCCAGTCGCTGTATAGCCTGAAGCGCGGACTGTTCATCGTGTCTGTCCTGTTCGTGCTGCTGGCCGTGGTGAGCTGGATGGTGGTCGGCCGCGCCTTTCGCAAGGTGGACCGCGCCGGCGTGGCCATTGCGCGGCGCGGTCCGTTCGACCTGGCGCCGCTGCCCATGGCCGGCATGCCCGGCGAACTGCGTCCCTTCATCCGTTCGATCAATCAGCTGCTGCTGCGCGTCAAGGGCGGCATGGACCGCGAGCGCCGTTTCCTGGAGGATGCGGCGCACGAGCTGCGCACCCCGCTGGCCGCGCTGAGCGCGCACGCGGAGCTGGTGGCCCGCAGCGCGGGCTCCGGCGACGCTCCGGCCGCCATCGAGAAACTGCGCCTGGTCGCCCAGCGCACCTCGCGCCTGTCCGAGCAATTGCTGGACCAGGCCCGCATGGACGCGCTCAGCGCCAGCGCGGATGAACCGGAACTGGTCGAGCTGGACGCGCTGGTCGCCATGCTGGTGCGCGATTGGGAAACCGATGCCACCCGCAAGCAGTTGCGCATCCAGCTGGACGTGCAGGCCTGCGCGGTCAGGGGGCGGCTGGATGCCTTGGGCGTGCTGGTCCGCAACCTGCTGGACAATGCCGTGCGCTATACGCAAAGCGGCGGCCAGATCGCCGTGTCCTGCGGACCGTCGGCGCACGGCGGGGCCTGCCTGCGCGTGGCGGACGATGGTCCGGGCATTGCGCCGGAGGAACGCGCGCGGGTGTTCGACCGCTTCTATCGCGCCCCGGGCAGCGCGGCGGGCGGCAGCGGCATCGGCCTGTCGCTGGTGGCGCAGATCGCGCAGCAGCATGGCGCCGAGATTACGCTGGGCGAGGGCCTGCGGGGCGCGGGCGTCGCGCTGACGGTGACCTTTCCGCCTGCAGGCGGGAGGACTCCCGCGGCGGGGGCGCCGCGCGCCTGAATCCGGCGGGCCGGGAAGCCGGCCGCCCTGACTACGCTGCGAAACCCCGCCAGATGGTAGATTAGTCCCCGGTAAGCGGACTGCGGGAGCGGCGGCAGTGGCGGGATTTCCATGGATGTTCTGATCACCTCGGCCGCACGCGCGCTGGCCGCCGGCAATCCGCTGGGCGCCCTGAACCTCGTGGCCTTGCGCGATGACGCGCCCGCGCTGGCCTTGCGCGGCATCGCCATGGCGCAACTGGGCGAATTCCGCCGCGCCCGGACCCTGCTGCGCAGCGCGGCCAGGAACTTCGATCCCCAAAATGCGCTGGCGCGCGCCCGATGCGTCGTGGCCGAGGCCGAGATCGCCCTGGTGTCGCGCGACCTGGCCTGGCCGGAGAAGGCGCTGGAGGCCGCGCGCGCCGCGCTGCAAGCCCATGGCGATCCGGCCAACGCCGCGCATGCGCGGCATCTGCAGGCCCGGCGCGAACTGCTGCTCGGCCAGCTCGACCGCGCCGAGGACACGTTGGCCTTGCTGGACCCGGCCTCGTTGGCTTCGGCGTCCCGCGCCATCCATGAACTGATCACGGCAGGCATCGCCCTGCGCCGCCTGCGCACGGGGCCGGCGCGCGCGGCGCTGACCCAGGCTGAGCTTGCCGCCCGCGTCGCCGGCATCCCCGCGCTGCTGGCCGAGGTCGAACACGCGACCCTGGTCCTGAACACGCCCGCCGCGCGGCTGATCGTGCAGGGCGTGCAGCGGTCCATCCTGCTGGATGAAGTGGAAGCGCTGCTGGCATCCGACACGCTGATCGTGGACGGTTGCCGCCATGCGGTGCGTAGCGCAGGCCGGGAAATCCCGCTGGCGAGCCGGCCGGTGCTGTTCGCGCTGGCCCGCGTCCTGGCCGAGGCCTGGCCGCAGCCCGCGCCCAGGGAAACGCTCATCGAGCAGGCGTTTCGTACCGCCTATTTCGATGAAACGCACCGCGCGCGCCTGCGCGTCGAGATCGGGCGCCTGCGCACGGTCCTGGACGGCGTGGCCGGGATCAGCGCCGCGCGCGGCGGCTTTGTCCTCAAGCCGCAGGCAGGACTGCCGGTCGCGCTATTGGCCCGGCCAAGCGGCGAGGGCGACAGGGATCAGGGAGCGGTGCTCGCCTGTCTGGCCGATGGCGAAGCCTGGTCCAGTTCGGCCCTGGCCCTGGCCTTGGGCGCCAGCCAGCGCACCGTGCAGCGCACGCTGGACGCGCTGGCCGCGACGGGCAAGGTACAGGCTTGCGGGCAGGGCCGGGCGCGCCGCTGGATGACGCCGCCGGTGCCGGGATTCACGACAACCTTGTTACTCCCGGCCGCGCTGGCCGCCGACTAGCATGAAGGCTCGAACTCCAGTCCAAGGACACCGACATGAAACGTACGCAAGCCCAGATCATTCGCGAGTACGGCCCATTTCCCGGCGTGCAGGCCGTGCACGGCGTAACCTATGACGGCCGGCAGGTGTGGTTCGCCGCCGGCGAAAAGCTGATCGCCATGGACCCCGGCAGCGGCAGCACGCAAGCCTCGATCGACATCGTGGCCGACGCCGGCACGGCCTTTGACGGCAAGCATCTCTATCAGATCTCCGACGGCACCATCGTCAAGCTGGAACCGCAAAGCGGGCGGGTGCTGAGCCGCATTCCCGCGCCGGGCGGCAGCGGCGCCTCGGGCATGGCCTGGGCCGAGGGCAGCCTCTGGGTGGCGGAGTACCGCCAGCGCAAGATCTACCAGGTGGACCCCGAAACCGGTCGGGTGCTGCGCACCATCGAATCCAACCGCTACGTCACCGGCGTGACCTGGGTGGACGGCCAGCTGTGGCACGGCACCTGGGAGGATGGAGCAAGCGACCTGCGGCAGCTGGACGAAAAGACCGGCGAAGTGCTGCAAAGCGTGGAAATGCCGGCCGGCATCGGCGTGTCGGGACTGGAATCGGATGGGGCCGGCTGCTTTTTCTGTGGCGGCGGCGACAGCGGCAAACTGAGGGCGGTGCGGCGCCCGCCAGCCGAGTCCGGCGACGCCGCGCTCACCAACGGATGATGTAGGGCCTGTCTCCCAGTTCCCACACGCCGTTTTTCCGTTCCAGCATGATGTACTCGGTTTGCCATTCGTCCGGCTGGTCCTCCGGCGCAAAGCCGGATAGGTATGGACGGAAGGCGGGATCCGCCGCCCAGTCCGCGGTGCTGCGGTCCAGCCGCCATTCGAACTTCACCGCCGAGACCAGGTTGGGGTTGTCGTCGAATGGATTCTTGAGCGGCTTGGTATGGGTGAGGATCTTGCCGATCTGCAGACCGGGGGCGCAGAACTTCGCGGTGTAGACCAGCTTGGAGCCGATGCGGGCCTCGCCGTCCGTGTAGTAGGGTCGGCCCTTGTCGGTCAGCTCCATGCGGCTGCTCGCGTCCTCGGGATCTTCGTCCGCTTGCGGCGGCCCGCCGTCGCCGTTGGCGCTGACGCGCTTGACCGTGACCACCTGATGCTTGATCAACCCCTGCACGATCCTGTCCTGGCTTTCCAGGAACGAGGTGTAGACATCGGTGGGCAAAGGCCGCACGCCCACGACGTTGACGCAGGCGCCGACCGGCGCATACGCCGGTTGCGCCGTGGCCTCGATCAGGATCTTGCGCATCTTGCCTTCGGTCAGGCCCGGCCCCAGGGGTGATTGCCACCATGCATAAAAACCCGCGGCGCCCGCGATGATCAGGCCCAAGGCCCAGGCTTTGCGTGGAATCCGGCGGCGGTTGACGGTGCGCTGCTTCTGGTTCATTCCTTTCCTTGCCGATTGTGGTTCCGCGATAGTAGCGCGGGACCGGTGCAGTCCTACTAGGCCTTGTCCTGCGAGGTCCCGCGGCGCAAAACCGGCAGGCAGGCAAAATACAGCCCGGCGCCCGCGATCCATGCCCATCCTTTCCACGCGTTCAGCGTCGCGGCATAGAGCGCCGTGATGGCCAGCGGCCCGACTATCGCGCTCAGGCTGGACAGCGCGGCCAGCGCGCCCTGCAACTGGCCCTGGCGTTCTTGCTCCACCTGCGTGGACAGCATGGCTTGCAATGCCGGCATGCCGATGCCGCCCGAGGCCAGCAGCAGCATGATGGGGAACGCCATCCACCCCCGCGACGCAAACGCCAACAGGACATAGCCCAGGGCATCGGCGCCCATGCCCAGCAGCAGCGTGCGCTTTTCGCCCAGCCGCGCCGTGACGGGCCCGGTGGCCAGCGCCTGTATCAGCGCGTGCAGCGCGCCGAATGCCGCGAGCGAGACGCCGACCGTGGCGGCATCCCACTGGTAGCGGTCCTCGCCGTAGATGACCCACAAGGTGGCAGGCACCTGTCCCACGAACTGCATGAGGAAGAAGACGGCCATCAGCGCGATGACCACCGTTCTGCCGCGCGTCCACAGGAACGAGGAGGCGGGCATGAGCGCCTTTAGCGACAGCGGCCGCCGTTCGCCGGCATGCGATTCGGGCAACAGGAAACAGCCCATCAGGAAATTGAGACCGTTCAGGATTGCGGCCGCCAGGAACGGCGCGTGCGGCGAGATGCCGCCCAGCAGGCCGCCGATGACGGGGCCCGCAATCATGCCGACGCCGAAGCAGGCGCTCATCAGGCCGAAGTAGCGCGCGCGTTCATGGCCCCGTGCAAGATCGGCGATGCAGGCGCCCGCCACGGCGCCCGTGGCGCCGGTGACGCCCGCCACGAGCCGCCCCAGATACAGGACCAGCAGGGCCGGGGTCGTCGCCATGATCAGGTAGTCGATGGCGGCGCCCGCCAGCGAGAGCAGCAGGATGGGCCTGCGGCCATAGCGGTCGGATAGCGCTCCCAGCGCCGGGGCGCACAAGAACTGCATCAGCGCATAGGCTGCCAGCAGGGCGCCGTAATGGCCGGCTATGTCCTCTGATTGGACCAGGCCGCGCAACAGGCCGGGCAGGACGGGCATGACCAGGCCTATGCCTGCGGCGTCCAGGGCGACGGTACTGAGGATGACCAGGGCGTGGCCGGCTCTCATGCGCGGCCTCGTTGCGGGTGGATGGACTGCATGTTGGTTGATCCGATTATTTATCGGTGATAAATTTTTCGATACGGTAATTTATCATCGATAAAATTTCAAGCCGAACGAGGAATCGCCATGACCAAATTGCAAGCGGATGCCGTGATCCGGGCCGGGCTGGACCTGCTGAACGAGGTCGGCGCCGATGGCCTGACGACGCGCAAGCTGGCCGAACGCCTGGGGGTCCAGCAGCCCGCGCTGTACTGGCATTTCAAGAACAAGCGCGCATTGCTGGACCGCCTGGGCGAGGCGATGCTGTCGGAGAGCCACAGCTATTCGCTGCCCAGGCGCGGCGACAACTGGCGTTCATTCCTCAACGGCAACGCGCGCAGTTTCCGGCGCGCGTTGCTGGCCTATCGCGATGGCGCGCGCATACACGCGGGCACCCGGCCGAGCGAACCGCAATTCGTAGCGGTGGAAGCGCAATTGGCGTTTCTGTGCGGGGAGGGGTTTGCGCCCGCCGATGCCGCCTATGCGCTGACGACGACCAGCTATTTCACGGTCGGCGCCGTGCTGGAACAGCAGGCCGCCGCGGCCGATGAGCAGGAGCGACAGGCCGGCGCGAAGCAGACCCCGTCCTCGGCAACGCCATTGCTTGCTGCGGCTTTGCAGGCGTTCGACGCCGCCGGACCCGATGCGGCTTTCGAATACGGGCTTGCAGCCATTGTCGATGGCCTGGAGCTGCGGCGCGCAAAGCCCGCCGCGCGGGGAAAGACCGTACGAAAGCACTAGTACCCCGTGTCTAGGGTAATTCCTGACAAGAAGCTGATTGTCAGCGATTAGTCAGAAAGGTTTAATCAGGCTCACGCTTTGCGCATCGTCCGCAATCGCGCCGGCGGGATTCCGCAGCAGGCTTCATCATCCCGCGCCCACGCAGGAGTAGTAACTACAAGCTGGTCCATGTAGTCCTAATTCAGGAGACAACACGCCATGCAACACGTTACCAAGCCCCGCCGCAAGTTCATCTCTGGCGCCGCTGTCGCCGGCGCCGCCGCGCTAGGATTTCCGGCGGTGGCCCGCGCGCAGAACGCCCCGGTTTCCCTGCGCTTCCAGAGCACCTGGCCCGCCAACGACATCTTCCACGAGTTCGCGCGCGACTATGCGCAGAAGGTCAACGACATGGCCGGCGGCCAGTTGAAGATCGAGATCCTGCCAGCCGGCGCCGTGGTCAAGGCCTTCGACCTGCTGGACGCGGTGTCCGCGGGAACGCTGGACGGCGGGCATGGAGTGGTCGCCTACTGGTATGGCAAGAACACGGCGGTGGCGCTGTGGGGCTCGGGCCCGTCCTTCGGCATGGACGCCAACATGCTGCTGGCCTGGCACGAATACGGCGGCGGCAAGGAACTGCTGGTCGAGATCCAGAAGGCCATGGGCGTGAACGTGGTGTCGCTGATGTACGGACCGATGCCGACTCAGCCTTTTGGATGGTTCAAACGGCCGATCACCAAGATGGAAGAGGTCAAGGGCCTCAAGTTCCGCACCGTCGGCCTGGCCATCGACATGTACACCGCCATGGGCGCGGCCGTGAACGCGCTGCCGGGCGGGGAAATCGTGCCCGCGCTGGACCGCGGCCTGCTGGACGGGGCGGAGTTCAACAATGCCTCGTCGGATCTGGCGCTGGGCTTCCAGGACGTCTCCAAGATCTGCATGCTGCAGAGCTTCCACCAGAGCGCGGAGCAGTTCGAAATCCTGTTCAACAAGGCCAAGTACGACGCGCTGCCCGACAACCTGAAACACATCCTGCGCAATGCCGCGCAGGCGGCCAGCGCCGACATGTCCTGGAAGGCGGCGAACCGCTATTCGCAGGACTATGGCAAGCTGCAGAAGGACCACAACGTCAAGTTCTACAAGACGCCCGACGCCATCCTGCAGCAGCAGCTGAAGATCTGGGACGAGATGATCGCCAAGCGCTCGGCCGAAAACCCCTTGTTCAAGAAAGTGCTGGAATCGCAGCGGGCCTTCGCCGAGCGGGTGGGGCGTTGGCACGGCGATACCTCGGTCAATTTCCGCATGGCCTACAACCACTACTTCTCGCGCTCCACCAAACAGGCTTGAAGGGCCGGTACCTGTATCCCGCGCCGCGCGCCGCACACCGGCGCGCGGCGGGACGCCATGCGTCTTGACCTGGAAGCGAGATGATCCGAATCATACGTTTCATAGACCGCATCTCCACTTTCGTCGGGCAGACCTTTGCCTGGTTGATCGTAGCTCTGACCTTGCACGTCTGCTGGGAGGTGGCTGCGCGCTACCTGTGGAACCAGCCCAGCGCCTGGGCGTTCGATATGCAGATGATGTATTACGGCATCCTGTTCATGATGGCGGGGGCCTATACCCTGGCCAAGAACGGACACGTGCGCGGAGACATCCTGTACGGCTTCCTGCCGCCGCGCGTGCAGGCGGCGCTGGACCTGATCCTATACATCGTGTTTTTCTTCCCCGGCGTGATCGCGCTGGTGTGGGCGGGCTGGTACTACGCCGGCTATTCCATCGCCATCCGTGAGCATTCGTCGCTGATGGCCAACGGGCCGCCCATCTATCCCTTCAAGGCCTTCATTCCGATAGCGGGTGCGGTGCTGCTGGTGCAGGGCGTGGCGGAAGTGCTGCGCTGCGTGCTGTGCCTGCAGCGCGGCGCCTGGCCCTCGCGCGAGGAGGACGTCGAGGAAGTGGACGTCGACAAGCTCAAGAAGATGGTGCATGTGAAGGACGAAGACATCGCCAAGCTGGACCGCTACGTCACTACCGGGGAGCCGCGTGCATGAAGATCCACAAAGCGCTTTGGTTCGGCCTGTCGTGCATCGGGCTTGTGCTGCTGATGATCGCGTTCCTGACTCCGTGGGACCATCTGACCACGGGACACATCGGCCTCTTGATGCTGGCGCTCATCGTGGTGGCCATCATGCTGGGCTTTCCGACGGCGTTCACGCTGATGGGCATGGGGGTGCTGTTCACCTTCCTGGCGTATTACATGCAGAGTTCGGACGCGGCCCGTTCGGTCGGTCAGACGCTGGACCTGATGGTGCAGCGGACCTACGCCACGATGACCAACGACTCGCTGATTTCGATTCCGCTGTTCGTGTTCATGGGCTATCTGGTCGAACGCGCCAACCTGATCGAAAAACTGTTCCGCTCCATGCATCTGGCGCTGGCGCGTTTGCCTGGCGCGCTGGCGGTGGCCACGTTGGCGACCTGCGCCATCTTTGCCACCGCCACCGGCATCGTGGGCGCTGTGGTCACGTTGATGGGCCTGCTGGCCATGCCCGCCATGTTGAAGGCCGGCTACAGCGTGCGCCTGACAGCCGGGTCGATCACGGCGGGCGGCTGCCTGGGCATCCTGTTGCCGCCTTCCGTGATGTTGATCGTTTACGGCGCGACCACTGGCGTGTCGGTGGTGCAGCTGTACGCCGGCGCCTTGTTCCCCGGCATCATGCTGGCGGTGCTGTACATGATTTACGTGATTATCGTGGCCAAGCTGCGCCCCGACATGGCGCCGCCCTTGCCTAAGGACCAACGCGGCGTGCCGTTGTCCCCCGAATCCGCGGCGCTGGCCTCCGGGGGCTACACGCGCGCCATGTCCGGCATGCTGGCGGCCTTGTTCAAGGGCCGCCGCAACAAGGACGTGCCGCTGGGCTTCCTGCTGCGCAATATGGGGATGGCGATTGCGCCGCTGGCGGTCACGGTGCTGCTGGTGGCCGTGGTCTACCAGGCGACGACACGGCCGGCGGTCGTGTACGAGATTCCGGCCGAGCTGCAGCTGGGATCGGGGGGATTTGATTCGGGCCTGAGCGAGCCGCCGTCGGACGGTGGGCTGGCGGAGCCGCCTTCGAACGAATTGGCCGAACCGCCTTCGAGCGAGCCGCCCGCGGCCGGCGGTCTGGCCGAGCCGCCTGGCACGCCCGCCGCGGCGCCAGCGGCCGCACCCGAGACGGCCGCCGCCGCGCAGGCGCCGGCTTCCGCCGGCGAGAGCATCGCCGCGCCTCAGGGTTTCTGGATCTTCACGGCCATCTGCGCGGCCATCCTGGCGGTCTTCTATGCGATGCTGACTTGGGCGCGCATGGAAATCTTCAAGATGCTGATGGCCTCGTTCTTCCCGCTGGCCGTGATGATCGCGGCGGTGCTGGGCTCCATCGCCTTCGGCCTGGCCACCCCCAGCGAGGCGGCGGCCATGGGCGCCATGGGCGGCGCGTTGCTGGCGCTGGCGTACCGGCGGCTGAACCTGCCGGTGCTGCGCGAATCGGTGTACCTGACCGCCAAGACCAGCGCCATGGTGTGCTGGCTGTTCGTCGGCTCATCGATCTTTTCGGCCGCGTTCGCGCTGCTGGGCGGACAGCGCATCATCGAGGAATGGGTGCTGTCGCTGGGACTGTCGCAGCTGCAGTTCCTGCTGCTGGCGCAGATCATCATCTTCCTGCTGGGCTGGCCGCTGGAGTGGACCGAGATCATCGTGATCTTCATGCCGATCTTCGTGCCGCTGCTCAACACCTTTGGCATCGACCCGCTGTTCTTCGGCCTGCTGGTGGCGCTGAACCTGCAGACGGCCTTCCTGTCGCCGCCGGTTGCGATGTCGGCGTTCTACCTGAAGGGCGTGTCGCCGCCGCACGTGACGCTGAACCAGATCTTCCTGGGCATGATGCCGTTTATGGGGATCCAGGTGGTGGCCATCTTCCTGCTGTACGTGTTCCCGGGCATCGGCATGTGGCTGCCGACGGTGCTGTACCGGTGAGGATCCATGGAGGCGGGCGCGCCGCCTCCAGCGCTGTCGAGGCTCAGGCCTGGGCCCGAGCCTCGCGCCGGCCCAGGCCGGCCGAATAGCGGATGAGATAGCCGTCGGGATCCTGCACCAGGAACTGGTGCACGCCCACCTCGGTGGTACCGGCGCGATACCACTTTTCCTCGGGCTGCATGTACAGCGGCCAGCCGGCCCCGCGCAAGGCGTCGACGATGGGCAAGATCGCGGGCACCTCGATCTGCAGATTGATCCCGCGTCCCAAGGGCGCTTCCAGCGGGCCGGTGATCCAGTTCCTGCCGTGGCCGTATTCCTCCAGCATGACCTGGGAGCCGTGCTTGTCCAGATAGGCGAAATTGTCTTCCGGGCGGTCGTAGGCTATCGAGAACCCGCAAAGCCCGCACCAGAATTGCAGGCTCTGGTGGATGTCCGACACCAGCAGTTCGGGCACGACGCGGGCGGCGGAAAATTCGGAGGCGGGTAGGACGGGGTAGGTCATGGCGGAGATTTCCAGGAACGGCGCGCAGGAGGGCGGGGATCAGGACTGCAGGATTGGGTCGGATTGAGCAGCAGGACGAGGCAGTGTATAGACGATGGTTTCGCGGTCGTAGTGGCGTTCGCGCGACCGGAGCGCAAACCCGAGCTTTTCCAGGACACGCACGGAGGCTTGGTTGTCGGGCCAGACAACCGCGACGAGTTCGGAAACCTCCGTCTCGCGCCAGGCGTAATCGCACAGCTGCTTCGCTGCCTGGCTCGCATATCCCTTGCCCCAAGCTGCGCGCTGCAGCCGATAGGCAAGCTGGATGCTGTCCGTGCCGGCCAGAGGGACCATGCTCACCCAGCCCACGGTGGCACCGTCTATGGTGATTGCCCAGTGGCCAAGTCGAGTCAGCGGTTCGCCCAGCCATGCCAGCAGCTCCCGCCGCCGTGCTTCGTCCGCCGGTTTGATGCCGGTGCTGTAGCGCATGACCTCGGGATCGGATTCCATGGCTAGCAGCATGGGGATGTCATCTTCCTGCATGCGGCGCAGGATCACGCGGGGAGGTAGGGGCATGGGTTCAGTCGCTGGCTGCTGAGGTAGCCAGGATGATAGCGGTTCGAATCCAACTACCCGCCTTGCGGAAATATAGTTAGGCGCCTTATTATAATGATATCGAGATTCACAGGATGGGATTACCCATGCAGGACCCGCAACACATGCTTGAACCCAAGCACCGCGCGCTGCTCGACGTCGCCGCCAGGCGCGGCCTGCCGTCGGCGGACGGCATCGGCCTTTGCTTTCAGTTGCTGTCGTTGGCCCGCGCCATCGACCGCGATTGTGCCGCCCGGCTGGCGCCGCGCCAGTTGTCGGAAGGGAAATTCGTGCTGCTGTTCCTGCTGCATGAGCAGACGGACGGCATGTCGCCGCATGAGCTGGCCGACGGCGCTGGGGTCACGCGGGCCACGGTCACGGGCCTGCTCGACGGCCTGGAGCGCGACGGCTTCGTGTCGCGGCGCGCGGGCAAGGACGACCGGCGCAAGATCGTCGTGAAGCTCAGCGCCAAGGGGCGGGCCGAGGCCGGCAAGCTCTTCAAGCAGCATACGGACTGGATAGGCTCGCTGTTCGCGGGCCTGAGCCTGGCAGAGCGGGCCAGCCTGCGCGAGTTGCTGGGCAAGATCTGGCAAGGTACCGACGCAGGCCAGGCCGCAGGGCAGGAGACAGAGCCATGAGCAAGAAGACTTCCGCCGCGCCGACGGGGCGTGGCGTAAAGGACATCAGCGCCGAACGCCTGGCGCAGCTGAACGCGGGTGAACCGGCCGGCAACTTGACCGAATGCCTGGCCGTGGACTTTGCCGGACTCATGCAGGCGGCCGCCCCGCAGGTGGGCGCCGAGGCCATCGCCGCTCTGCGCGCGCAGGCCGCGACGGGGATCTCCAAGCGCATGGCCGTGGCGGCGCGGACGTTGCTGGACGGCCTGGGCGCGGATGCCTTCAAGCAACTGCGCAATCACCGTTCGGATACCGTCCGCGGCTGGGCCTGCTTCATGGTCGGCGCAATGCCGGACCTGAGCTTGAAGCAGCGGCTGGCGCTGATCCGGCCGCTGGCCGACGACGCGCATTTCGGCGTAAGGGAATGGGCCTGGCTGGCGGTGCGCCCGCAACTGGCGGCGGAGCTGGATGCCGCGGTGGAACTGCTGCGCCCCTGGACGGCTGACGCCTCCGAACGCGTGCGCCGTTACGCCAGCGAGTCCCTGCGGCCGCGCGGCGTCTGGTGCGCGCACATCGCGGCCTTGAAGGCCGATCCCGCCAGGGCGCTGCCGTTGCTGGAACCGCTGCGGGCCGATCCGGCCGTCTATGTGCAGGACTCGGTGGCGAACTGGCTGAACGATGCCAGCAAGGACCAGCCGGACTGGGTGCGGGAGGTCTGCGCGCGCTGGTCCAAGGGCAAGCCGGCCGAGGCGACGCAACGCATCTGCAAACGCGCGCTGCGCTCCATCGGAGCCTAGGCGCAGGCTCATCGGATACGCTTGCGCCCGCCCGGCCGGCCAGCGATTACAACTGGCTCATGCCCCCGTCGGCGATGATCTCCGTGCCCACGATGAAGGCGGACTCGGGCGAGGCCAGGTGCAGCACCGTGGAGGCGATTTCCTGCGGCGTGCCGAAACGCCCCAGCGGCACCTGGGCGCGGATGCTGGCGGCGGTCTTCTCCAGCGCGGCGGCATCCAGTCCCAGCTTGTCGTAGATCGGCGTGGCGACCGGACCGGGGCTGATGACGTTGACGCGTATGCCGCGCGGCAGCAGCTCGGCCGACAAGGTCTTGGCCAGCGAAATCAGCGCGGCCTTGCTGGCCGCGTAGATCGATGAGGCGGGCATGCCGATGCGGGCGTTGATCGAGCCGTTGAGCACGATGGACGCACCCGGGTTGAGCAGCGGATCCAGCGCTTGCAACTGGAAGAAGGCGCCCTTGACGTTGGTCGAGAAGGTCTGGTCCCAGAGCGCTTCGGTGGCTTCGGCCAGCGGCGCGAAGCGGGCCACGCCGGCATTGATGAAGACGGCGTCCAGGCGGATGCCGGCCTGGCGCAGTTCGGCGGCCAGCGCGGCAGGGGCGCCGGGGGCGCCGGCGTCGTTGCGCAGCGCCAGCGCATGGGAGCCCAGGCTGGCGCGCACCTGCTTGAGCACCGCGGCGTCGCGGCCGGTCACTACCACGCGGGCGCCTTCGGCGGCGAAGGCCTGGGCCGCAGCCAAGCCGATGCCGCTGGTGCCGCCGGTGACCAGGACGGTCTTCTGTTCGAAACGGTTCATGGTGGGCTCCTTGGAAGCCGGGGTATGTACTGCGTGCCTGCCGCGGGCAGGATGGTCGAATTCCACGATAGATCAATCGAGGGCCGGGCGGGCGATTCGTTATAGTCATCGCTGACCGCGATCAATCTGCGGCAATGCGGCAAAGTCCGCGCGCAACAGTCCAAGGGACGGGCATGGAAGAGACGACACTGAACTGGGCATCGCTGGTCGATGACCTGAACAAATTGCTGCGCCTGAAGACCACGGTCATCGGCATGAAGCTCTACGAGCGCGAAGACGACATGGCCGCGGTCAAGGGCCTGCGGCGTCCGCAGGCCACGCACACCACCGACCAGGTCGTGGGCATGGCCGCCAGGCTGGGCTGGACGGTGGGGATCACGGGCGACGACCTGGTCGGCGCGCAATGCCGCGCCGTGGTCGGCCTGGGGCCGCAGGACGAGGCCTGGAAGCGCGGCGAGGATTACGTGGGCGTCTGGCACGCCACCCAGCAAGACGCCCAGGCGCGCCAGGAGGCGCTGTCCTGTGTGCCGGCGGGCAGGTACCGCGGGCTGGTGGTGTCGCCGCTGGCCTCGGGCCGGCTGGACCCGCCAGACATCTGCCTGATCTACGCCACCCCGGGCCAGATGATCATCCTCATCAATGGCCTGCAATGGAAGAACTACCGGCGCTTCGACTGGAGCGTGGTGGGCGAAACGGCCTGTGCCGACTCCTGGGGCCGGGCGCTGGCCACCGGGGAGCCCAGCCTGTCCCTGCCCTGTTACGCCGAGCGCCGCTACGGCGGCGTGCCCGACGAGGAAATGCTGATGGCCTTGCCGCCGCGCTACCTGCCCATCGCCATCGAGGGCATGAAGGCGCTATCGGCCAACGGCCTGCGCTACCCGATTCCGCCGTACGGCATCCAGAACGACGTGCGCGCCGGCATGGGCGTCAGCTACGCGCGCCCGCCCGAATCGGCGTCCAAGTCCTGATGCGCTGCGGCGCGCAAGGCGCCCGCCAGCACGCGGGCGGCCGGTCCCAGCGGCTGGTCGATGCGGTGCGCCAGATAGGTTTCGCTGGCTACCTGGCTGCCGCGGCCCAGGCTGTCGGTCGGCAGGCGCAGCAGGCGGCCTTCGGCCAGGTCGCGCTCGACCTGCCAGAAAGGCAGCCGGCCCCAGCCCACGCCCGCCAGGATCAGGGCGTGCTTGGTGTCCTGGCCGCTGACGCGGCAGGTCTGCGGCGACAGCACGGCGAAGTCCCGGCCCTGGGTCAGGGAGGAAGGGTCCATCTGCACGATCTGCACGTGATCGGCAAGTTCCGCCGGGCCCAGTGGCATGTCGGCGGCGACGCGCTGCGCCAGCGCATGCCGGGCGCCTACCACCGCCACCATCTGCACGGACGACAGGGCCTGCATCACGATGCGCGGATTGCGGAAATGGTCGCCCGCGACGATGGCCAGCGTATGACTGCGCGTCAGCAGGGCTTCCACCGGGCCGCCCAGGGGCAGCACGGATACGCGCACGGCGACGGACGGGTAGACGGCGCGCAGCGCGTTCAGGGCGGTGCCCACCTCGGCGATCGGAAACAGCGTGTCCACCGCCAGCGACAGCTCCAGCTCGACGCCTTCGCCCAGGCCCTGGGCGCGGGCGCGCATGGCGTCCACGCGCAGCAGGATGTCGCGGGCGTTGGCCAGCAGGGCCGCGCCTTGCGGCGTCATTACGGGCCGGTGGCCGCTGCGGTCGAACAGGGTCACGCCCAACTGCGCTTCCATGTTGGCGATGGCGTGGCTGACGGCCGATTGCACGCGCGACAGGCGGCGCGCGGCCGCGCGGAAACTGCCGGCGTCGGCCACGGCGGCGAACACGCGCAGCTGGTCCAGGGTCAGGGCGTCTATCATTCTGCCGGCTGATCTATCCAATCGATCAATTCCATCAAAAGATTATCACTTACCGGGATCGATTTGCGCTGGCATCCTGGCTGGGTCACAAAACAAGGGAGACAAGGATGGGCAAGGAAGGAACGCGCTGGTCGGCGGTGCTGGCCATCGTGGGGGCAGGGGTGGTTGCGGCGCTGCAAGTGGGCAAGGTCATCATTGCAGCGCCCTTGCTGCGCAAGGACATGGGGCTGGACCTGGCCTCCATCGGGGCGCTGGCCGCGGTGTTTTCGATCCTGGGCCTGGTCGGCGGCATAGCCGCGGGCGGCGTCATCAACCGCTATGGCGCGCGGCGCATGCTGCTGGCGGGGCTGGCGGCGACGGCGGTGGGCTCCGTGATGGGCGCGATGGCGTCCACCTACGGCGTCCTGCTGGTTTCGCGGGTGGTGGAGGGGCTGGGCTTCCTGATGATCACGGTGGCCGGTCCCGCGGCCCTGCAACGCATGGTGTCGGCGTCCACCCGCGACTTCGCCTTCGCGCTATGGAGCTGCTACATGCCGGCCGGGATGGCCATTGCGATGCTGGCCTCGCAAGCCTTCAGCGGCTGGCAGGCCTATTGGTGGTGCGCGGGCGCGGCGGTGCTGGTGGCCATGGTGTGCGTGGCGGCGCTGGCGCCGGCCAACCCGGGCGGCGCCAGCCTGTCGTGGCGGGGCTTGCGGCAGGACACGGCCGATACCATGGGCGCGCCCGGTCCGCGCATGCTGGCGCTGTCGTTCACGCTCTACAGCCTGATGTTCTTCGCGCTGTTCACCTTCCTGCCCGTGCTGCTGACCGAGCAGTTGGGCCTGCCGCTGGCGACCGCCGGCCTGTACAGCGCCATCGCCAGCGCTGCCAACGTGGTCGGCAACCTGGGCGCGGGCGTGCTGCTGGCGCGCGGCTGGCGCCGTTCGACATTGATCGCCTGCGCCAGCCTGATCATGGGCGCGGTGGCGCTCCTGATCTTCCGCTCCGTGCTGCCGGCCATGCCCACTTTCCTGTTGTGCGTGCTGTTCTCGGCGGTGGGCGGGCTGATACCGGCCACGCTGCTGGGCACGGCGCCGCTGCTGGCGCCGCGGCCGGCGCTGACCCCGGCTTCGGTCGGGTTGGTGATGCAGGGCAGCGGGCTGGGGCAGGTGATAGGTCCGCTGGCGGTGGGCGGCGCGATCGACCGCTACGGCTGGTCGGTCGCATCGCTGATCGTCGCGGCCGCCGGGCTGGGCGGGGTGTTTCTGGCGTGGCGCTTGCGGCGCCTCAAAGGTCCGGGGCTGTAGGCGGCGCGGATCGCGCGGTGGTGTCACGAGCCAGGCATATCATGGACACTCGTCCTGAAATGGAGCCATCATGCATACGCCTGCCCCCAGCCTGGTCATCTTCGATTGCGACGGCGTCCTGATCGATAGCGAAATCATCGCGGCGCGCGCCCAATCGCGGGCGCTGGCCGCGCATGGCATCGCCATCACGCCCGAGGACGCCGCGCGCCGCTTCGCCGGCATTCCCGACGCGGACATGTGGCAGACCCTGCAACAGGAAAACGCCCGCAGCCTGCCCGAAGGATTCGCGCGCGAATACGCGGACGGGCTGGAAACCATCTTCCGCCAGGAATTGCGCGCGCTGCCGGGCGCGCTGGAGACGGTTCGCATGCTGCGTGAGCGCGGCCTGCAGGTCTGCGTGGCCTCCAGCAGCACGCCGCCCAAGCTGGAGGCGGCCCTGAAACTGGTCGGCCTGTGGGATCAGTTCGCGCCCAATGTGTTCAGCACCGCGCAGGTGGCGCACGGCAAGCCGGCGCCGGACGTATTTCTCTTTGCCGCCCGGCAGATGCGCGCCGCGATCCTGGATTGCGTGGTGGTGGAAGACAGCGTGCCTGGCGTGTGCGCCGCCCGCGCCGCGCGCATGCGCGCCATCGGCTACGTGGGCGCGTCACACAACGGGCCGGACCAGCGCCAGCGCTTGCTGGACGAGGGCGCGTCGGACGTCATCGACGATCTGTGCCGGCTGCCGGAATTGCTGCTGCCCTAAGGCCTTGCGCCGCACAGGCCTGCGCTCGCACTTGCGGGACGCGGCATCAAGCGGTTGCGGGCAGTGGCTCCGGCTTGACCCGCACCGCGCGCAGCACGCCCACCATCAGGCAGGCGATGCCGATCAGCGTCAGCGGCTGGGGCATCTGTCCGCGCAGGATGTAGGCATAGGCCAGCGCCGCCAGCGTTTCAAACACGATCAGCTGTCCGGCCAGCGCGGTCGGCAGGCGCTGGCTGGCTTCGTTCCAGCACAAGGTGCCCAGCCAGGACGCGAACAGGCCGATGATCGCCATCAAGGCCAGGAAGACTTCGGGCCTGGGGCCGGCCGGCATGGGAAAGCTGCTGCCGGCCGCGGCCATGCCGGCCCACAGCACAAGATAGCCCGCCAGCGCCAGCGGCAATGTTGCCACGCCCTGGGCCGTGGCCCAGGTGCGCGAGCTGCGGTCGGGATGGGCGCGCAGCCAGTCCGCGTTGCGCAGCGGATACCAGGTCCAGCAAGCCACCGCGCCCAACGCCAGCAGCGCGCCGATGGCGTAGCGCGACATGTCGGCGTCGGCATCCTGGCGCAAGGCCTGCAATTCCACCTGATTGACGCAGGCAATGCCCAGCGCAATCAAGGCCAGCGCGGGCGCCAGCCGCTTCCAGGGCAGCCGGCCGTCGCGCCGCGCGTTGCGCAGGTTGGCGCTGATGGCGATGACCACCGGCAGGGTGCCGATGATCATGGTGGGCAGCGGGCCGCCCGCGCGCTGGATGGCGCTGGCCAGGCACAGGTAATAAAGCAGGTTGCCGATGGCGGCGAGCTTCAGCGCCTCGATCCAGTCGGCGCGCTGCAACTGGCGCAGCCCGCGGCGGTCCAGCCAGGCCAGCGGCAGGGCGATCAGGCCGAACGCCAGATAGCGCGCCACCGATTGCAGCGCGGCAGGGTATTCCGGCAGCAGCAGGGGCCCCACGAACACCAGCCCCCACATCAGGCCGGCGGCCAGGGCATAAAGGGTTCCAGCCCACATACGACGTCGCTCCAGGTCACGAATGGCGGCAGTCTAGCCAGCGGGCGGGCCGCGCGTCTTGTACCAGATTGCGGTGTGGAACTCAGGCGCGGACTTGCTTCTGATAACGGGCGGGTGTGACGCCGTAGCGGCGCGAGAAGGCGCGGGTCAGGTGGGCCTGGTCGGTCAGCCCCGAGGCCAGCGCCACTTGGGCAGGCGATTCGCCGGCGGCCAGTCGGCGCTTGGCCTCGAACAGCCGCAGCGCCATCAGCATCTGCTGTGGCGTGGCGTGGTACTGCGCCTGGAAGCTGCGCAGGAAATGAAAAGGGCTGAGCCCGGCCACGGCCGCGAGCTCGTCCAGGGTCAGGCGGCGCGCCAGGTTGGCGCGCAGGTAATCGATGACGGGCGCGAAGCGCGGCGCGCCTTCGTCGCGGGCCGCCCGCGGCACGCGCGCGTGGCGGCGGAATTCGCCCAGCAGCGCATACAGCGCGCTGTCGAAGGCCAGCGGTTCGCGTGCCTGCCACAAGGTGTCCAGCAGCGCGGTGACGCGCTGCGCGCCGGGGGCGTCATGGCCGACGGCCGTATCGAACCACCAGCCGTCTTCACCGGTGACGCGGGCCACCACCTCCGGGTCCAGGTAGACCATGCGGTAGCGCCAGCCGCCCTCGGTTTCGGCGCGGCCGGTGTGCAGCTCGTCCGGGTTCATCAACACCACCGAGCCCGAAGGCGCCAGATGTTCCGCGCCCCGGTAGCGGAAGCGCTCGACGCCGGCCTCGATGGCGCCCAGCCCGTAGGCTTCGTGGGTGTGGGGCTCGAAGGCATAGCGGATGATGTGCGCGCGGTACAGCTCCACGCCGGGCAGATGCGCCGCCTGCCGGAACTCGGCCCGGTCGCCGGGATGCTCGAACGCCTGCGGCACGCCCGGCATGGCGGGCGCGGCAAGGTCGGACGGGGCATGGTCGACGGGGCGCATGGAGGGATTTAAGCATGCCGGCCAGGGCCGCGGCGCCCGGACCGGCGCGCCTAGGCGTCGGACATGTCGCGCGCCCGCGCCAGCAGCAGTTCCCGCTCGCGCGCATTGCGCGTCATGCCGGCCGCGCGCTCAAACTCGGCGCGGGCCTCGGACTTGCGCCCCAGCTTGGCCAGCAGGTCCGCGCGCACGCTGGGCAGCCAGTGGTAGTTGGCCAGGGCCGGTTCCTCGGCCAGATGGTCGGCCAGGTCCAGCCCGGCCTGGGGGCCGAACGCCATGCCCACGGCCACGGCGCGGTTCAACTCCACCACCGGCGAGGGCATGGCCTGCGCCAGCGCGTCGTACAGCGCCACGATGCGCGGCCAGTCTGTTTCGTCGGGCGTGCGTGCGCGGGCGTGGCAGGCGGCCAACTCGGCCTGCAGGGCATAAGGGCCGCGCGGCGCGCCCAGGCTGTCCGACAGCGCCAGCGCTGCCAGCCCGCGGCGGATCAGCAAGGGGTCCCAGCGGCCGCGGTCCTGCTCCATCAGCAGGACGGGACGGCCTTGCGCGTCGGTCCGGGCATGCAGGCGCGACGCCTGCAATTCCATCAGCGCCGCCAGTCCGTGGACCTCGCTTTCGCCCGGCGCCAACTGGGCCAGGATGCGGCCCAGGCGCAGCGCTTCGTCGCATAGCGCCGGGCGCATCCAGTCATCGCCCGAGGTAGCCGAATAGCCCTCGTTGAAGATCAGGTAGATGACTTCCAGCACCGACGCCAGGCGCGGCGCGCGCTCCTCGGCCCGAGGGACTTCAAACGGCACGTTGGCCGCGGACAGGCTGCGCTTGGCGCGCACGATGCGCTGCGCGATGGTGGATTCCGATGCCAGGAAGGCGCGCGCGATCTCGGCCGTGGTCAGCCCGCCCAAAAGACGCAGGGTGAGCGCCACGCGCGCCTCGGTGGACAGCAGCGGATGGCAGGCGGTGAACACCAGCCGCAGCAGGTCGTCGCCGATGTCGTCCTGGCGCGCGGCGTCCAGCGCGTCGACGAAATCGGGCTCGACGTCGGCCTGCAGGGCCTCCAGCTCGTGCCCGATCTGCTCGTGCTTGCGCGTATGCAGCGCGTCCAGCCGCAGGCGGTCGCGCGCGCGATTCTTGGCGGTAGTCATCAGCCACGCTCCCGGGTTGTCCGGCACGCCGGTTTCGGGCCAGCGTTCCAGGGCGGCGACCAAGGCATCCTGCGCCAGCTCTTCAGCCAGCCCGACGTCGCGCACCAGGCGCGCGACGCCGGCGATGACGCTGGCGGACTCGATCCGCCAGACCGCCTCGATGGCGCGATGCACGGCCTCCCGCGTCATGCGTTGGGCACTTCGCCAGGGGCCATATACACCAGTTCCCAGACGTGGCCGTCCAGGTCCTCGAAGCCATGGGCGTACATGAATCCGTGGTCCTGGGGCTGGCGCGGAGCGGTGCCGCCGGCGGCGAGAGCGCGTTTCACCTGCTCGTCGACTTCGGCGCGGCTGTCGCAGGACAGCGCGATCAGCACCTCGGTGGTCTTGGTGGCATCGGCCACCGGCTTGCCGGTGAACGTCTGGAAGAAGTCCTTCACCAGCAGCATGACGTAGATGCTGTCGCTCACGACCATGCAGGCGCCCTGGTCGTTGGTGAACTGCGGATTGAAGCTGAAGCCCAGGCTCTTGAAGAAGGCCTGCGATTTCTGCATGTCAGCGATGGGGAGATTGACGAAGATCTGGTTGTGCATGATGTTCCCGCTTCCTTTTTAGTGTGTGTCCTGGCGCCTTTCTGCCAGGGTCTTGAGGTTGGCCAGCCCGTCTTCGAAATCCTTCCCGACGATGCTGTCCATGTTGAAAAAGAGATGCATCAGTTTGGCGACGTAGTTCAGCCGGCCTTTCATGGCCCAGGTGACCTGCGTGGCGTCGCCGGCCGGCGCCAGGGTGAAGTTGACCTGGTTGACGGCGGAGAAGGGCTTCACGAAGGTCAGCCGCAAGGCCACGGACGAATCCGGCACGGCGGTTTCGATCTGCATTTCGCCCACGCCGACTTCCTTGCTTTCCCAGGCATAGGTTGCGCCCGGGCCCGCCGTCACGGCGCCATAGGTGCCCTTGATCGCCGGGTCCTTCTTTTCGTAGGGGTTCCAGGTGTTGAAGGCGTGCAGGTCATTGATCAGGGGAAACACGCGCGCCGGCGGCGCCTGGATCCGCGCGCTGCGTTCGACGCGGAAGGTGTCCGGGCGCGTGGCCGCGTAGGCCAGCACGAGCACGATGGCAGCCAGGACGATGAGCAACAAGGTTTTCAGCATGAACGAGGTCCGTTGAAGGTGGCGGAGAGGGGGGTCATTGGCCGTTGCCGGGTATGCGCCGATAGCGTTCGACGCCCTCGCTGGGGCCGAACTCGTCCAGCTCGAAGACCTGGCGCACTTCGACGGCGCAGGGCTGGCCGGGGAAGGGCTGCGGAAAGCGCAGCGCCCATTGCATGGCTTCCTCGCGCGAGCGCACCTGGATCATGGTGTAGCCGGCGATCAGTTCCTTGGTGTCGGCGAAGGGGCCGTCGACCACCGTGCGCTGATCCTTGTCGTACTGCACCCGCCAGCCCTTGGAGGAGGGGTGCAGCCCATTGGCGTCCAACAGCACGCCGGCCTTGGCCAGCGCCTCGTGATAGGTCGCCATGGCGGCCAGCAGGCTTTCCTGCGGCATCACGCCGGCTTCACTGTCCGGCGTGGCGCGGACGATGATCATGTATCGCATTCTTGTGACTCCTCGATTCGGAAAACACAGCCCGAGGGTGGGCTTGTACTGGCACGACGAACGGCAAGACGCGAAATCGACAGAAAAATGAGGAGCCTAGGGTAAGTACTAGGTAAATGGCCTGAACACCGTTACAAAGGTACAGCCCTGGTTGCAGCGCGCCTCCATACACTCGCAGCGTCTACGACTTTGAACACCGATATGAAGATCCTGTGCAGTCTTGCCTTGCTGGTTTCCTTGCTGACGGGCTGTGCCGTCTATACCCCGAGCGGTGCGGTCATCGTTGATCCCCACGACGGCGGCGGCCGTGGTGGTTTCTGTCCGCCGGGCCAAGCCAAGAAAGGGAACTGTTGAATCGCGCGGCTGGCGCGCGCCAGCCGCCTGTGCATCATGGGCCGCGTGCCTACATGAAGCACGGCCCCAATTCGCGCACTTCCACCGTGGCCCATTGCGCCGCCGGACACTCGGCCGCCAGCGCCAACGCTTCTTCCCGGGTCTCGCAATTCAGCAGGAAGAAGCCGCCTATCATTTCCTTGGCCTCGGCATAGGGGCCGTCCACCAGGGAACGTTCGCCGTCGCGGATCCGCAGGCGCACGGCTTCCGATTCGGACTTCAGGGATTCCGCGCGGGCCAGCAGGCCGCGCGAGTTCAGGTCTTCCGCGTAGCGCAGCATCTGCGCGTAGGCTTCGCGGCCCTCTTCGGGCGTGCGCTGGGCGCGCTGGCCCACCGGTTCGACGATGAAAAGCAGATAGGACATGGGATCTTCCAGTTCGGACTGCCGATAAGGTTCGCCAGATTACCGCTATTTGTTGCGGCGGCGCCATCCCGCGATGCTTGCCCGGAAGCGTTCTTTGTAAGGAGAGGTAGATGGAGCCTCAGCCGTCGTTCCGCAGCACCGCCGCCCCGGTGCGCGGATTCACCAGCGTGACGTTTTCCAGCGCCTTGATGCGCCAGGCGCCGGCCTGCCGCGTCAACACGGCAAGAATCATGGTGTCGACGGCGTGCGCGCCCGCCGGATGGGCCGCGCCTGCCGAAAGGCGGCTCCAGAAGTGCACGACCGTCGCATCGGCGCCGACCGGCGTTACGTCGACCAGTTCGTTCGCCAGCGTGGAATCGCTGTAGATGGTGGCGTGGATGGGGCCATGCATCTTGACGATTTCCTCGACGCCGCGCACATAGTGGCCGAACCGGTTCACGAAGGTCGCATCCTCATGGAACAGCGCGCCCAGCGCTTGCATGTCGTGGTCGTTCCAGGCGGCCTGGAACGCGCCTGGGATGTCTTCGGGATTGTGCATCTGCGTCATGTGGATTCTTGCCCGTGTCTGTATAAAGAAAGGATGTCGCGCCGTACGTCTTCCTGGACAGCCGCAAGCATGAATAATGCGTCAGACTACGGAATCGGCGCTACCGGAGTTGCAGCCTGACACGCGCTGCCGGCACGCCCGTCACACTGAGAAGGTCCCATGGCATCCCGTACTCCCGCCTCCAAGGATGTGCCCACCGCCAGTTGGCTGCGCTGGCTGCCCGGACTGGCGGTGCTCAGGTCGTACCAGGCCGCCTGGCTGCCCAAAGACCTGGCCGCCGGCCTGGTGCTGACGACCATGCTGGTGCCGGTAGGCATTGCCTATGCCGAAGCCTCCGGCGTCCCAGGCGTCTACGGCCTTTATGCCACCATCATTCCGCTATTGGCCTATGCGCTGTTCGGCCCCAGCCGCATCCTGGTGCTGGGACCGGACTCGGCATTGGCCGCGCCCATCCTGGCGGTGGTGCTCAGCGTTTCCGAAGGCGACCCCATGCGCGCGGTGGCCGCGGCCAGCCTGATGGCCCTGGTCGCAGGGGTGTTCTGCATCGTGATGGGACTGCTGCGGCTGGGTTTCATCACCGAGCTGCTGTCCAAGCCTATCCGCTATGGCTACATGAACGGCATCGCGCTGACGGTGCTGGTCAGCCAGTTGCCCAAGCTGTTCGCGGTATCGATAGACGATGCCGGCCCCTTGACCGAATTGTGGCAGCTGGGGCGCGCCGTATTCCAAGGCGAGACCAACTGGTACAGCTTCGCGGTGGGCGCGGCGACCCTGGCGCTGATCCTGCTGCTCAAGCGCTACGATCGCGTGCCGGGCATCTTGATCGCCGTGATCCTGGCGACGCTGGCGGTCAGCCTGTTCCATCTGGACTCGCAAGGCGTGAAGGTGCTGGGCGAGATCCCGCAGGGCCTGCCCAAGTTCGTCTTGCCATGGCTCAGCCACGCGGACCTGGTCAAGATCGCGCTGGGCGGTTGCGCGGTGGCGCTGATCGCCTTCGCGGACACCAGTGTGCTGTCGCGCACCTATGCCGCGCGCACCAACACGCGGGTCGATCCGAACCAGGAAATGGTGGGCCTGGGCGTGGCCAACCTGGCGGCCGGCTTCTTCCAGGGCTTTCCGATCAGCAGCAGCGCTTCGCGCACGCCGGTGGCCGAGGCGGCGGGTTCGCGCACGCAGCTGACTGGCGTGGTGGGCGCGATAGCGGTGGCGGTGCTGCTGGTCGCGGCGCCCAATCTGCTGCGCTATCTGCCGAACAGCGCGCTGGCGGCCGTGGTGATAGCGGCGGCGATCGGCCTGTTCGAATTCAAGGACCTCCGGCGCATCTACCGCATCCAGCAGTGGGAGTTCTGGCTGTCGATGGCGTGCTTTGCCGGCGTGGCCGTGTTCGGCGCCATTCCCGGCATCTGCCTGGCCGTGCTGATCGCCGTGATCGAATTCCTGTGGGACGGCTGGCGTCCGCATTTCGCGGTGCTGGGCCGCGTGCCCAACCTGCGCGGCTACCACGACCTGAAACGTTATCCGAATGCCGCGCTGATCGACGGCCTGGTGCTGTTCCGCTGGGACGCGCCGCTGTTCTTCGCCAATGCCGAACTCTTCCAGCAACGCCTGATGGAAGCCGTGGAGGCCTCGCCCACGCCGGTGCGGCGGGTAGTGGTGGCCGCCGAGCCGGTCACTAGCGTCGACGTCACGTCGGCGGACATGCTGCGCGAACTGAGTCGCAGCCTAGCCCAGCAGGGTGCGGCGCTGCATTTCGCGGAAATGAAGGATCCCGTGCGCGACAAGCTCAAACGCTTCGAACTGACCGAGATATTCGGCGACGACCGCTTCCACCCCACGGTAGGGAGCGCGGTGGACAGCTATCTGGAGAGCGGGGGCGGCAGGCATCCTGGAGATTAGGGCCCGCCTCGCCTGGGTCAAGCCATCAAGACGGCGACCTGTTCGCCGAACAGGATCAGGGCAATGACTATCATGGCCAGCCCCGAGAACTGGCTGACCCTGCGCGCGGCGACCGGGCGCGATTGCAGCACGGCCTTGGACCCCAGGCCCACCAGGGTGTAGATGACGGCGCAATTCAGGATCTGCAGGATCCCCAAGGCCGTGATCTGCGTGGAGATCGGCCAGGCGCCGTCGCGGCTGGTGAATTGCGGCAGCAAGGCCAGGAACAGCAGGATGGCCTTGGGGTTCACGCCGCTGACCGCGAAACCCCTTGCCGCCCAGCCCAGCCAATGCCCGGCGGCCTGCGCATCGCCCGCCTTGGGCTCCGACGGATGCGCCAGTACGTTGGCCCCCAGCCAGAGCAGATACGCCGCGCCGACCAGCGTCAGGACGGTAAGGATGGCGGGTTCGCTCGCGACCAGGGCGCCTATGCCCGCCGCGACCACCATGGTGATCATCAGATAGCCGGTCAACATGCCCGCGACGGCGGGAAGGACGGCCTTGTCCCGCAAGCCGGCGGATATGGCATACGCCCAATCCGCGCCCGGGACGACAACCAAAGAAAGCGAAACAAGCCAAAACGCCACCAGATTGCCGGTTTCCAACTGCGTACCCCAAATGAATCTCAGGCGGGGAATGTTATCGGCGAAGCAAGGGGAAGTGCTCCTGCTATCTACCGGAAGAAGCGTAGTTTTGGGTAGAATCTTCCTCATGGATGACATAGATAGAAAAATTCTGGCGCAGCTACAGGAAGACGGCCGGATTTCCATCACGGACCTGGCGGAACGGGTCGGCCTGAGCCTGTCTCCGTGCCACCGGCGGCTGCGGGCGCTGGAAGAGGCGGGCGTCATCAGCGGCTATGGCGCCAACATCAACCTGGCCGCGGTCGGGCTGAATTTCTCGGCCATCGTCTTCGTCACGATGCGCGAAGGCAGCAGCGACCGGGTGTCGGCGTTCGAGGCCGCCCTGGCCGACATTCCCGAGGTAGTGCAGGCGCAGCGGCTGTTCGGCGATCCGGACTACATGCTGCATGTCGTCACCCAGGACCTGCCCGCGTTCCAGGCGCTCTATGACCGCGTGTTGTCGGCGCTGCCGAGCGTGCTGCGGCTGAGATCGACGCTGGTGATGAAGAACGTGCTGCGGAACCGGCCGGTGCCCTTGTGAGGTCTAGCGGCGGCTGACGGCGGGACGGGCTGCAATATCCGATTCCTGTCGCGGGCGGGCAGCCGGTACAGGCCGCGTGGCGCAAAATGAGTGGCGACCCGCTATCCCTTCCCCTACGCTGCCGGTGTTTCTTGCTTGGCCGGGCAATGGCTGCCCAGGTTTTTTATCTGTTCCACGCTTTCACAAGTCATTCTGTCGGAGCATTTGAATGAAGCTAACACGTCGAGAATTCAACGCCGGTGGCGTCGCCTTGCTGGCAACCGCCACCCTGGGTGCTTCCGCGCGCGCGGCCGACGGCCTGGTCGCGAATTTCCCGGAAGGCGATGAGCGGTTCGCGCTGGCGACCGAAGCCTATATTTACGCGTATCCCCTGGTGACGATGGAAATGACCCGCCGGGTCATCACCAACGTCGCGGAGCCGAAGGGCACCCGCGCTCCCATGGGCCATCTCATCAAGCTGCGCCAATATCCCGACGCCAAATTCCGCGACGTGACCGCGCCGAACGCCGACACCCTCTACACCACGGCCTTTTTCGATGTGGGCGACGAGCCCTGGGTCGTCAGCCTGCCCGACCTGGACGACCGCTACGCGCTGTTCCCGATGCTTGATGGCTGGACGACCGTGTTTGATGTGCCTGGAAAACGCACGACCGGCACAGGTCCCCAAACCTTCGTGGTGACGGGGCCGGGCTGGGAAGGCGCGATTCCTTCAGGCATGACGCAATACAAGTCGCCGACCAGCATCGTGTGGCTGCTGGGCCGCATCTACTGTTCAGGCACGCCGGAAGACTATGCCAAAGTCCACAAGCTGCAGGATGAAGTAAAGCTCTGTCCCCTCAGCGCCTGGGGCAAGAGCTGGAATCCGCCCCAAGGCAAGGTCGATCCCGCCATCGACATGAAAGCGTCCGTCCGCGACCAGGTCAACAACATGGACGCGATCGAATACTTCACCTTGTTTGCCGAGCTGCTGAAAAGAAACCCGCCGAGCGCGGCGGATGCGCCCATGGTGGCGAAGCTCGCTTCGATGGGTATCGTGCCTGGCCAGAACTTCGACAAGAGCAAGCTCGATCCCGCCCTTGCCAAACGGATTCCGCAGGTGGGTTTCGGACGGATCATGACGCACTTCAAGTCCAGCGGCGGCGACATCCAGGACGTCGACGGCTGGGGCTTCACGACGAAGACGGGTATTTATGGCACCAACTATATCCAGCGCGCCCTGATCACCGCGATAGGCTTGGGCGCCAACCGGCCGCAGGATGCGATCTATCCCACCTCCCTGAAATCGGATACCGGGGCGATCAAGCGCGTCTACAACGGGTCGGAAAAGTACGTGCTGTCGTTCAAGAAGGGGCTTACGCCGCCGGTTTCCGGATTCTGGTCATTGACCATGTATGACGCGGACTACTTCTTTGTCGACAACCCCCTCAACCGCTATTCCATCAGCGCGCGCCAACCGCTGAAAGCAAAAGCGGACGGCTCGATCGATCTGCTCATCCAGCACGAATCTCCCGGCCCGGGCCTGGAGTCGAACTGGCTGCCGGCGCCCAAGGGAGAATTCATCCTGATGATGCGCCTCTATTGGCCCAATGAGAGCGATCCTTCGATCATCAACGGATCGTGGACCATTCCGCCGGTAAGAAGAGTCAGCTGATCCGCCAGCGATGAAAAAGAAAATCACGGGCTGCCTGCTTGGCGGCTTGCTCTATGCCGGTTGCGTTGCAGGCGCGGAAGGGGAGGCTGCCGCCGCAGACTCCCCGCCTTCCAGCGAATGGGCGTACTCGATCACGCCGTACTTCTGGGCAGCCGGGCTGTCGGGCAAGACATCCCAATCGCGTTCGCCCGTCATCGATTTTGACGCGGGCTTCGACAAGCTGTTCGACAACCTCGATTTCGGCGCCATGCTGATCGGCGAGGCGCGCAAAGGGCGCTACAGCATCTTCGGCGATCTGATCTACACAAAAATCGGTTCGCAAGGCGATACGCCGCACGGCATTCTGGCCACCAGCGCAGAGGTGCAGACGTCGACATTTGCCGGACTTATCGGAGTCGGTTATTCCGTCCTCGAGAACTCGCCGCACCAGTTGGACGTCGTGGCGGGCTTGCGGGTCTGGTCGGTCGATACCGACCTCACCCTGAAAGGCGCGCATCTTAATGGCAGAAAGACCAGCGACGGCGCCACGTGGGTCGATGGGCTGGTGGGAGTACGCGGAAACTACGTGTTGACCCAGAAGTTCTACATCACCGGTTGGGGCCTGATCGGCGCAGGCGGTGCGGATGCGGACTGGGATGTAGGGCTGGGTGTCGGCTACAACTTCAGCAAGAGCGTGTCGGCGGCCGTCGGCTACCGCGCCCTGGGCGTGGATTACAACCGAGGGGGGTTCAAGTTTGACGCCGTGCTGCAGGGGCCGATGGCGGGTTTGACCATACGCTTCTAGCCTGCTTTCTGGCTGAGCCGATACTCGTGCGGCGCCATGCCGGCGGCATGGCGAAACGCGCGCGCGAAATTCGCGGGACTGGAATATCCAAATTCCGTCGCAATCTCGGTGATCGAAGCATTCGTTCCCGCGAGCAATTCCTTCGCGCGGCGCATGCGGATGACGTTCACGAGTTCTCTGAAGTCGGAGCCGCTATCGCGGCGCAGCACGCGTTGCAGCGTGCGCACGCTGCTGCCCAACGCCCGAGCCGTGCTGTCGATCGACACGGCGCCGCTTTGAACCTGCGCGCGGATGTGCGCGACCACCACGCCCAGAAAATTGCCCAGATCGGCAGGTTCCAGCAGCACCCGCGCGACGTCTTCGATCGTCACCAGGCGCGGCCGATGTCCCGCCTTGGCAGGGCGCTGCAGCAAGCGGGCGTCAATGCAGACGGATACGGCTTCGGCCTCGAATACGAGGGGACACAGGAAGATATCCTCGAAAGGAGCGCATGCCGCCGGACGGCGTATGTCCAGTTCGATCCGGATGGGAAGAAAGTCCGCTTCCACATAGGGGCGCAGCAGGCTGAGCAGCACCGACGCGGTGCCGGTTGCAATGTGCGGGTAGCCTCGACGGCCCCGCATGGCATGGAAATAGCTGATTCGGGCAATGCCCTGGTCGATCGTGAGCTGCATCCGGTCGCCCGTGCTGTGGTAGCCCAATGAGGACGCGGCCCGCGCGATCGCTTCGCCCAGGCTGTCGGCAGCCAGAACATATTCTCCCCAGCGGCCGTAGGTCTTGAGAGACAAGCATGGCGCGGCAAGCAGGGCCAGGTTGGCTTCGCCGGAACGCCGTTCGATCTCCCACAGGAAGTCTGTCATGACGACCTGGGGGATAAAGCACTCCTGGTTTTCGATCAGCTCGATATCGAGCATCACGGCTTCCTTGGCGTACCTCAAGATCCTGTCGCCGAACGCGTGCCGCACCAGGCTTGATACCCCTGCCAAGGTCGTGACTGACTTCACGGGAGGCGCCAGAGCGCCGGAACCTGGAGATGGCCGACAGGATGCTGGCGTCAAATGAGTGGTGACTGGGTTCACTTCTGACTACCTTTGCCATGTAGTTACGTAGAACCTGTCAACTCTCTTTTTTGAGAATTGCAGAGGTCGGTCCTGTCGTGCGAATCAAATATTACATTCGGCGGAACGAGCCAGCCGCTCGCGCTGCCGTTTTACAACATCGGTGGAGAGAAATATGAAGCCAGGCAAATTTGCGGTATTGGCGTGTTTAATGCTGGCGGTCTCGGGTTGCGTTACCAAAAAGACCTATGACAAAGAGGCCCAGTTGGCGGCCGAGTATGCGGCTCTCAACCAAAAGCTCACTACGGAGTTGAGCGGTGAGCGCGCGCAGATCACGCAACTGCAAAATGAACTCAAGGTGACGATGGTCAACGAGATACTTTTCCCCGAGGGCGGCTGGAGACTTAGTCCGAAAGGTGAACAGACTCTCGCCAAGATAGCCCCTACACTTTCCAATCTGCCGGGGCAGCAGGTCGTGGTGCAGGGATTCACCGACAATGAACCGATCGGCCCGGAGTTGAGATCACATTTCCCCTCCAACCTCGAACTGTCGTCCGCAAGAGCGGACAATGTCGCGCGCTTCCTGACCTCGAAGGGAGTGCCGTTGAATTCGATTTCGGCGCAAGGCTTTGGTGATGCCCGCCCGGTGGCAAGCAACTCGACGCCTCAAGGCAAGGCGCAGAACCGGCGTGTCGAGATCGTGATTACGTCGGCCGGACGACCTTAGCCCATTTCTTGTCCGCCAGAGCGCGCTCCCGAACGGGGCCTGGCAGTGTTCGGGAGTTGAATGCCGGGGGAATTCTCTGATCGAACGATCCAGGACCGGGAGGCGGCGCATGATCTGGGAAGATGATTGGCTTTGGGGCTTGCCATTATTCGTCGCCACTATCGTCATGCACGTCACGGCATTCATGACCATGGCCAGGATACTGGCTGCGGCGCCGGCCCACTGGGGCCAGAGCAAGATCCTCTTTGGCCTGTCCGTTGCAATCTTTGCCTTGTTTGCAGCGATCCTGCACGCTCTGGAGGCGCTGGCCTGGGCCTTGCTCTATGTGCACATAGGCGCAGTCCCGGATCTTTCCGCGGCCATCCTCTATTCGCTGGAGGCCATCACCAGTTATGGGCACGCGCCGGCGTTCTTGCCGCCTCATTGGCAGCTCGTCGGCGCCATCGAGGCGGTGAACGGACTCATCCTGTTTGGTCTCACCACGGCGTTCTTCTTTGCCGCGATCCAGAATGACCGGCCGAGAAGCCCAAGAATGCGGTAGCGCTTCGCTTGGGCCGCGTGGCGACCCTTGTGGCGCTAGCCCTGGCTGGGTGCGCTTGCCGGCGCGGCAGGCACCGGACCCTGCGCCGCCTTCTGCGGCGCCGCGATGTCCATGATCAGTTCCACGCGCCGGTTGGCCGCGCGGCCGGCGGGGGTATCGTTGGACTCGATGGGACGGGTCTCGGCGTAGCCGACGGCGCGCAGGCGTTGGGCCGATACGCCGTCGCGGACCAGTTCACGCAGCACGCTGGTGGCGCGGCTGCTGGACAGTTCCCAGTTGGACGCGAATTGCCGGGTCTGGATGGGCACCGGGTCGCTGTGGCCCTCGACCGAGACCTGGTATTCGTTCTTGTTGAGGATGGCGGCCAGGCGCTTGATCACGTCCAGGCCGGTGGGGCTGAGGGTGGCCTGGCCGGATGGGAACAGCAGTTCATTGCTGATGCGAAAGCTCACCGACTGTTCGTTGATGATCACATCCACCGATTTGCCCAGGTCGCCCAGACCGAGCGACTCCTTGGACGGCGCGCGCAGCGGCGGGGCGGCGTCGGCGACGATCGCGCCTTCCTGCGTTGGCTGCGCCGGCGCGGCCGCGACCGTGGCCGCCGGCGCCTCGGCCTGCGCCCAGCTTGCGGGAATCTGGACGGCGTCGAATTCGGAATACTCGCCGTCGTAAGCGGGCAGGCCGCTGGCGGCCAGCGTGCCGACCAATTCCACCGGCTGTTCCGACTGGCCGAAGGCGCCGCCATGCAGGCGCGTGAGCGCCAGCAGAACGACCAGCATGGCCAGGAGCAGGGTGATCAGGTCCAGATAGCTCAGCAGCCAGTTCTCGGAGTCCTGTTCGACGGTTTCCTCGACGTGCCAGCGGGCGTAGCGGTCCTTGCGGTCGCTCTTGCTGGGACGCCAGCCGCTATTGGCCGCCGCTTTCTCGGCGCGTAGCTGGGCCTGGCGGGCCTGCTCGATCCGTTGCGCCAGGGTGGGGGAAATCAGGCTCATTGGCGCGCGGCGGCAGGACGGGCGATGGAGACGGGTTGGGCCGCGGCAGGTTTGGCCGCGGGCTTGATCTGGCCTTCTGCCTTGGCTTGCGCGGCCTGCGGCTTGGCGTCCGCGCCGCCGTCGTAGATTTCGTCCTCGACGTGCATGACGAAGGAATTCAGGGTTTCGCGCACCACCGCTGGGCCGCGCTTCTCGCACATCATGGCGATGCCCTGCAGCACCATGTTCATGGATTCGACGCGCCTTGCGGTGCGGCGTTCCAGCTTGAGCGCGATGGGCTTGCAGACCAGGTTGGCCAGCAGGATGCCGTAGAAGGTGGTCATCAGGCCGATGGCCAGCTGCTGGCCGATCATCTGCATGCTGCCGTCGCCCAGCACCGACATCAGGTTGATCAGGCCCACCAGCGTGCCCAGCATGCCGAAGGCCGGAGCGAAGGTGGCCATGACGCGGAACATCTGGGCCTCGGCCTGTTCGCGGGCGCGCAGCCGCGCCACACGCCATTGCAGCAGCTCGATGATCTGGTCCTCGGGCGTATTGTCGATGATCAGCTGCACGCCGGTGCGCAGAAAGGGGTTGCTGACCTTCTTGAGTTCCTGCTCGACCTTGCGGACGTCGGTGTTCATCCACAGCTGGGCCATGGACACCAGTTCCTCGATGTCGCGCTGCTGGTCGTGCTGGTCGTTGCGAAAGACGGTGCGCACCAGCTTGAAGACGCGCAGCACTTCCGACAGCGGGTAGGCGATGAACACGGCGGCCGCGGTGCCGCCCAGCACGATGGCCAGGCCCGGCAGGTTGATGTACATGCCGGGGTCGGTGGCGGCCAGGGCCACGACGATAACCAGGGTAAGCAGGCCGACGGCGGCGCCGATGACGGTAGACGGATTCATGGATCTTGCCCGATAAACATAGGCATTCCGTGCGCGGAATGCCGGATTTTCGGGAATTCTAGCCAGCGCCGGGCCGGGTCAATCGGCCGGAAAACGGGGCGAAAAGGGCGGTAAGCGGCGGCTTGGACCGGGCCAGGGGGCGCGCGTCATCCCGAAAATAATGGGGTCGGATAAGATGCAGGATCGTCTGGCGCCTGGCGCCGGCCTGCCGCCGGCCCGGCGTCAGCCCAGGCGGCGCTTGCGGGCGTTCCATTCCTCGCGGCTGATCTCCCAGATTTCCGTGGGCAGGCGGCCGCTGACGTAGCCGCGTTCCTCGGTGCCGACCAGTCGCATGCCGCTGCGCTGCGAGATGCGGCGCGAAGCCGCGTTGACAGCGGCCTTGGGGGCGCGCAGCAGCGGCTTGCCCAACACTTCGAACCAGTAGGCGGTGGCGGCCTCGCTGGCCTCGGTCATGTAGCCGCGGCCTTGATGGGCGGGGTCCAGCCAGAAACCGCGGTTGTTCCAGGGATCGTCGTCCATCAGGCTGACGATGCCGATCAGGCTGCCGGGCGCCTGGCGGGTGCGGATGGACCAGTGCCACTCCTTGCCCCGCCGCATCGCAGGGATCGCCACTTGCTCCAGATAGTGGCGCGCGCCGTCGGGCGGGTAGGGCCATGGCACTTGATCGACCAGGTAGCGCACCACTTCCCACTGCGGAAACAGGCGCTGGATGGCCTCGGCATCGCCGATTTCCAAGGGCTGCAGGACCAGGCGGTCGGTGGCAAGAGGCGGGAACAACGGAGCTTCAGGCATGGCTGCTGGGGGGTGGCGCCGCGTATCGGCGGCAGATATGTATATCATGAGCGTCATCTGGCGGCGTCTCGCCCGGCGCCGCCGCAGCATTGGAGCAAAAACATGAATACCCCCAACGAAAACGTCAGCATGGCGCTTTTCTGTGATTTCGAGAACGTGGCGCTGGGCGTGCGCGACACCAAATACCAGAAGTTCGATATCCGGCCGGTGCTGGAACGGCTGCTGCTCAAGGGCAGCATCGTGGTCAAGAAGGCCTATTGCGACTGGGAGCGGTACAAGGAATTCAAGGCCCCCATGCACGAGGCCAATTTCGAACTGATCGAGATCCCGCACGTGCGCCAGTCCGGCAAGAATTCCGCCGACATCCGGCTGGTGGTCGACGCGCTGGACTTTTGCTACACCAAGTCCCACGTCAACACCTTCGTGATCATCAGCGGGGATTCCGATTTTTCGCCCCTGGTGTCCAAGCTGCGCGAGAACAACAAGAAGGTGATCGGCGTGGGCGTGAAGCAGTCCACCTCGGACCTGCTCATCGCCAACTGCGATGAATTCATCTTCTATGACGACCTGGCGCGCGAAGGCCAGCGCGCGGCGGACGCCCGCCGCGACAACCGTGGCGGTGGCACGGCGAGCCAGCAGCGCCGCACGCCCGACGAGGAACGCCGCCGCAAGGAAGAACTGGAAGCGCGCAAGACCCAGGCCGTGGAAATGGTCGCGGAGACCTTCGAGGCGCTCATGGCCGAACGCGGCGACAGCGGCAAGATCTGGGCCTCCGCCCTGAAGGACGCCCTCAAGCGCCGCCGGCCGGATTTCAACGAGTCCTACTACGGCTTCCGCGCCTTCGGCAACCTGCTGGACGAGGCGCAATCGCGCGGCCTGCTGGAAGTCGGGCGCGAGGAAAACGCCGGCACCTATGTGTACCGCGACAGCGCGGACGGCGCGCCGGCCGCGAATCGCGCCGCCGCCGATGGCGGATCCCGTTCCGCCCCGGCCCGTCAGCCGGCAGCGGCCGAGACCGGCGACGCGCCTGCAGGCGCGGCCCAGGAAGAATCCCGTTCCCGCTCCGGCCGCAAATCGCGCGGCGGGCGCAAGTCGGGCGGCGAGGGCAGGGGAACCGGCCAGACGGCCGAGCAGGAAGCCGCTGGCGAGAGCGCTGCCGCGCCGTCCGAAGCTTCGTCGGTGGCGTCTGCCGTTCAACCCGCAGCCGAAGCGCCGGCCAAGGCGCCGGCCCCGACCGCGGCAGCCGCGCAATCCCCCGCCCCAGCGCCGGCGACCGCGCAGCCCGATGCCGCCGGGCAAGCCGGCGAACAAGCGGATGCCGCCAAGCTGGACGCCATGCGGGCCGACGCCCTGGCTCGGGCGCAGGAATCGAAACCTGTCCAACCTTCGCGTCTGCCGCCCATGCCCAAGCCCCTGCCGCAAGCGCGCCAGCCGTTGCCGGCGGTGAATATCGCTGAATGGACCTTTGCCCAACCTGCCGCGGAAAGCCGTAGCCAGCCTGCGAGCAAGACGCCTGCCAAGATGTCCGACCCGTTCGAGGGCGGCATGGCCAGGATTGCCGCAAGGGACGAGACCCAGGCCGGCAAGCCCGTGGCGGACACGCCTGCGGTGGCAGAACCCGCAGCCGGCAAGCCCGCTGCGAAGCGGGCCACGACGCGCAGCCGTCCCGCTGCCAAGAAGACCGCCGCCAAGACCGCGCCGGCTGATCAGGCGGCGGCCGAGCCAGCGGCTGCGGCGGTTGCCGAAGCGCCCGCCAAGCCTGCCCGCAAGACTGCCAGCAAGACCGCCGGCAAGGCAGCTCCCCGCGCGCGCCGGGCCAGCAAGACGGCCGAGGAATCCTGAAGCCCGCGCTTCAGGGCTGACCGCGCTTAACCGCCCGGGCCGTTGTAGCGGCCCGGCGTGGCGCCTAGCTCGCGCTTGAACATGGCGATGAAGGCGCTGACGTTGTCGTAACCCAGCTCCAGCGCCACCGTGGTCACGGCGGCGCCCTCCGCCAGCATTTCCTGCGCCCGCATCAGGCGGGCGCGCTGCCGCCAGGCGCCCAGGGTCAGGCCGGTTTCCGCCAGATAGCGGCGCGCCAGCGTGCGCGGCGACATGCCGATCTCGGCAGCCCATTCTTCCTGTGTCCGCATATCGGAGGGGCGGTCCGATAGTGCAAGCGCCAGCCGTTGCAGCCGCGGATCACGGGGCAGGAACAGCGCCTGGCCGGCATGCGGCAAGGTCCGGATTTCATCCCGGATCACTTCAATCAGACGGCTGCGCGCCGGAGCTGCCGCGTCGTCCTGCCAGGAAGCAGCGCGGCTCACGGCGGCCAGTAGCAGGTCAGAGGCTTGCAGCACGCAAGGCTCGGCGGGCAGCCCCGCGCAAGCCGCCGGGCTCAGGTACGCGCTGTAGCCGGCATACGGGCCGTGCGAGTACAGCCCGTGCGGCAGGTCGGGAGGTATCCAGACCGTCTGGCGGGCTGCCACCACCCATTGATGCGCTCCCGCATAGACTGTCAGCAAGCCTTGGTAGGCGCCCAATAGCTGTCCCCGCGCGTGCTGGTGCATGGCGGTATGGCGCAGCGCGCCGTCCTGGCTGCGTATGGCGATCAGCCTGGGGCCGCCATGGGCGCGAGCGCGTGCGGGGTCGAGCAAGGGCGGGTTGGGAGCAGGCAACGCCATTGGCAGAAACACCGTATTGAATGGCCAGAACCGCGCAGACTTGCCACGCGGACGCGTCTATCGTAACGCTAGTCTTGAACAGCGACAGGAGCACAACATGAAAGCACGCGACGTCTTGCCCGACGGCAGGGATCTGGGGGAGTTCAACGGCATGGCCGTGCGCAAGGGCACGGTGGGGGCGTTTCTCGCCAACGCCCGCGTCTGCCTCGACCCGCAGGCGACGGCCCAGGCCGTGGCCGTTGCGCGCAGGGACATCCAGGAGGCCTTGCCGGCGCTGAACGCGCTGGGACTGTTCGAGGTGCTGCAAGTACGCGATCCCGCGTTGCGCGCCTGGATGCGTGAAATAGGGGCGGCCGCGAGCTGAGTTTCGGGCACGCAGGCGTCCGGGCGCCAGGCCCGGTGCTCTATCATGCATGCTTTGGATAAAGGCCGCGCGCTGTGCTGCGGCCCATCGCCTCGGATGACGCATGCAATACGTTCTGGTCAGTTCCTGCCTGCTGGGCAACCCCGTGCGCTACGACGGACGCGGCGCGCCCCATGACAACGCCGTGCTTACTCGTTGGCGGGACGAGGGCCGGGTGGTGGCCGTCTGTCCGGAAATGGCGGGCGGCATGCCGGTTCCGCGCCCGCCCACCGAGATCGAGCCGGACGCGGACGCCGCCG
>MCND01000075.1_pt1 | contig 46418 bp, 31 predicted proteins | sample 778211 | NCBI WGS metagenome assembly MCND01 (sample SAMN04296812, study PRJNA304217) | bioreactor metagenome | isolation source: activated sludge enriched with benzalkonium chloride | place: Turkey: Istanbul urban wastewater treatment plant
GGTCTTGCCGCCGGGGATGATGTCGTTGAGCAGCACGCCGGTTTCATACGGCTTGATCGTGGCACGCACGCCCACGCCTTGCAGGTAGCCCGACACGGCCTGGGCCACTTCGCGGAAGTTCGAATCGCTGCCGCGCACGTCGATCTGCACGGTGGCGCCCGGCTTCACGCCGGCCGCGGCCAGCAGCTTCTTGGCTTCGGCGGGGTTGAAGGGCAGGGGCTTCTGCTCGGGGTTGTAGCCGAAGGACTGCGGACCCTGGAAGCTGGCGATGGTCTTGGCCTGGCCCAGCAACAGTTGCTTGACGATGGCGTCGCGGTCCACGGCCATGATCAGCGCGCGGCGCACGTCGCGGTTCTGCGTGATGCCGTTCTTGGTGTTGTAGCGCAGCGCATAGGCCACCGGGCCGCCGGTGGAGATGACGTCGGCGTTGCCGGACTTCTTCACGGTGTCGATCAGGCCCAGCGGGATCAGCGTGGCGATGTCGATGCGGCCGGCCTGCAGCTCGGCCACCTGGGTGCCGGGTTCGCCGATGAAGCGGTAGACCACCTTGTCCAGCTTGGGCTTGCCGCCCCAGTAGTCGTCGTTGCGCGCCAGCGTCACGTTGACCTTGGGCTGGTAGCTTTCAAATTTGAACGGGCCGGTGCCGACCGGGTTGATGTTGAAGTTGTCCTCGCCCTTTTCCTTGATGTACTTGGGCGGCACGATCATGGCGCCGTAGCCGGCCAGCTTGGTCAGCAGGACCGGGTCGGGCTGCTTCAGGATGAAGTCCACGGTGTACTCGTCCACCACCTTGATCTCGCCGATCGAGTCGTAGTTGGCCTTTTGCGGACCCTTGGCGCCTTCCGCGCCCAACAGGCGCTCGAAGGTGAACTTCACGGCTTCGGCGTTGAAGGGCTCGCCATTGTGGAACTTGACGCCTTCGCGCAGCTTGAAGCGCAGGCGCTTGTTGTCGTCCAGGTATTCCCAGCTGGTGGCCAGGCCCGGCTGCAGCTTCAGGTCGGCGCCGCGCATGGTCAGGCCGTCATACAGGTTGCTGCCCACCGAACCCCAGAAGGTCACGAAGGTGTCGATCGGGTCCCAGCTGCCCGGATCCTGGTTGATGGCGACATTGAGCGTGCCGGCGGCGTGGGCGGTCGCGAAGACTGCGGGCAGCGCGCCGCCCAGCGCCAGGGCCAGGGCGGCGGCGGTGTAGGTTTTACGTAGGGAGAGCATGTTCAACTCCAGGAACGGGAAGCCGGACGGGCCGACGTGGAAAAGGGGTGGCGGCTCAAGCCGCGCGGGCCACCTGGTGGCCGGGCGCGAACTCAACCAGGGGAATGATGGCGGGCTCGTCGCCGACGCGCCGCACCGGGCTGGGGATCTCGCCTTCGATCAGCGAGGTGTCGATGTGACGGCCGGGCTCGGCCACGGGCACGGCGGCCAGCAGCTTCTTCGTGTAAGCGTGCTGCGGCGATTCGAAAATCTGGCGGCGGGTGCCGAGTTCGACGATCTGGCCCAGGTACAGCACCGCGACGCGGTGGCTGACTTTCTCCACCACCGCCATGTCGTGCGTGATGAACAGATAGGACAGGCCGCGGTCCTTCTGCAGGTCCATCAGCAGGTTCAGGATCTGCGCCTGGATCGATACGTCCAGCGCCGACACCGATTCGTCCGCGATGATCAGTTTGGGATTGCTGGCCAGCGCGCGCGCGATGCAGACGCGCTGGCGTTGGCCGCCCGAGAATTCATGCGGATAGCGCTTGGCGTGTTCGGGCTTCAGGCCGACCTGCTCCAGCAGTTCGCCGATGCGGCGGGCGATGGCGTCTTCGCTGGTCAAAAGGCCGTGCGTGCGGATGGGCTCGGCGATGCTGAAGGCCACCGTCTTGCGCGGATCCAGCGAGGCGTAGGGATCCTGGAAGATGTACTGGATTTCCTGGCGCAGGCGCTGGCGGCCAGCGCTGTCCATCGAGAAGATGTCCTCGCCGTTGTAGCGCACGGCGCCCGAGGTCGGCGCCACCAGCTGCTGCAAGGTCTTGCCGATGGTGGACTTGCCGCTGCCGGATTCGCCTACCAGCGCCAGCGTTTCGCCAGGGTAGACATCGAAGCTCACTTCTTCCACGGCGTGCACGCGGTGCGTGACGCGGCCGAAGAAATTGTGGCCGACGTCGAAGCGGGTGGTCAGCTTTTCCACGCGCAGCACGGGCTCGTCGTAGCGCGCCGTATCCTGCTCGCGGGTTTCGCCGACTTCGCGCAGCGTGTCGCCTTCCAGCACGGTCTGCGGCGTGCGCAGCGGCAGGTCGCGGCCCGTCAGGCTGCCCAGGCGCGGCACTGCCGCCAGCAGCGCGCGGGTGTAGGGGTGCTTGGGCGCGTTGAAAATTTCATCCACCGTGCCTTGCTCGACCTTCTTGCCGCGCAGCATCACCACCACGTCGTCGGCCATTTCCGCGACCACGCCCATGTCGTGCGTGATGAAGATCACGGCCGTGCCCAGGTCGCGCTGCAGTTCGCGGATGGTGTTCAGGATCTGCGCCTGGATGGTGACGTCCAGCGCCGTGGTCGGCTCGTCGGCGATCAGCAGCCGCGGCTGGCAGGACAGCGCCATCGCGATCATCACGCGCTGGCGCATGCCGCCCGACAGCTGGTGCGGATAGCGGTCCAGCATCTGCTCGGCATCGGGCAGGCGCACTTTTTCCAGCAGCTTGCGGGCCGCCTGGCGGGCGGCCGAGCGCGACAGCTGCTGGTGCAGCATGATGGCCTCGACGATCTGGTCGCCGACGGTGAAGACCGGATTCAGCGAGGTCATCGGCTCCTGGAAGATCATCGCGATGTCGTTGCCGCGGATGGCGCGCATGTCTTCATCGGAGGCCGCGGTCAGGTCGACCTCGCGGTCGGCGCCGTCGCGGAACAGGATCTGCCCCGTGGCGATGCGGCCGCTGGTGTAGTCCGTCAGGCGCATGATGGCCATGGATGTGACCGACTTGCCCGAGCCCGACTCGCCCACGATGGCCAGAGTCCTGCCGGGACGCACCTCGAAATCCAGGTTGTCGACGGCGCGGAACACGCCGTTTTCGGTATTGAAGTCGACCGACACGCCGCGCACGGACAGCAGCGGAGCGGAAGAAGATGCGGTGATGCTAGACAACGTGGATTCTCACAGGGAGGTGGCGGCGCGGGCAGCCTGGTCGTACAGGCCCGAAAGGGCGCGCAGGGTGTTGGCCAGCTGATGGCTGGCGTCGTCCGCGGCGGGGGAGTCGATGAAGGGTTTGACGAGGCACTGCTCGCGCACTTCGGCGTAGCGTTGGATCGCCGCCGCGCCGGCGTCGGTGGCCGTGTAGATCACTTCCTTGCCGGTCTTGGCGCTTTGCACCACGCCCAGGCGCTCCAGCTTCTTCAGCGAGTAGTTCACCAGATGGGTGTCTTCGACATTGAGCGTGAAGCAGATGTCCGCCAGTTTCTTGCCGCGGCCGCGGTGGAACACGTGGTTCAGCACCAGGATGTCCAGCGAGGTCAGCTCGGGCAGTCCCGCACAGGCCATGCAGCGCACCATCCAGCGGTTGAACGCGTGCGAGGCGATGATCAGGCCGAATTCGACTTCGGAAAGCTCGGGGGCTGAAGAGGCCAGGTGGGACGAGGAAACGATGGCGTCCCGGACGGATACAGGCATGGGCAACGGGGGGAAGGGGACGGATCGGCGATAAAACGTTGGCGAATTATTGACGATTTGTTGATATGGCCGTATCGGGGATAACCCGTGTGCAACCGGCTGGTCCTAGGCTTTGCCGCCAGATTTCGGACTTCTCCTATTCACCAACGACGCGCGTCCGCGTAAAAAAATACCGTCGGCTCGCTGGCTTCGCGTCGCTTGCGGTTTGTTTCAAATCAAATCATTCCTGCTACAAACGTGATAGTTCCGGGGTGCGGAACTATGGCATTCGTGCGTCAATTGCCTCTTCTTTGTCGACTAATTTCGACTAAGTACACCCATTTCTGAATTTATACATTCAGATATTTATTGTCATTAATTGTGTTTTAAGGCAAACTCGAAAAACATTTAGTTTCATACAGCGATAACAAGGAGCGCCGCGCACGTCCGCAGGCGCCATACCGGCATGAATCACTACTGGCGCCTGCGCATGGCCGCAGGCATGTTGGCGGCTGGCTTTTTTCCGGCCGGATCCGGCGCTCAGCCGCTGCCCGAGGCAGCCTTGCGCGCCACCGAGATCGAACGCCGCCAAGAGCAGGAACTGGGGGCGCAGCGCGCCCGCGCGGCCGAGCGGCCGGACGTACTATCGCCCGCCGCGCCGGCGGCCGGCGGCCTGGTGCTGCCGGTTGAAACGCCTTGCTTCGCCCTCAAGCAAGTCGTCTGGGACGGGGCGCAGCCTGCCGAAGCGCTGGCGCGCGCGGCCGATGCGGTCATCGGCCATTGCGTGGGCGGGCTGGGGTTGCGGGCCTTGCAGGAACATCTGATCGGCCTGCTGATCGACCGTGGACTCGTCACGGCGCGGGTAGTCGTGCCGGAACAATCCCTGGCCTCGGGCACGCTGACGCTGCGCTATCTGCCGGGCCGCATCTCCGCCGTCAAGGGCGAGGACGCCATCGGCTGGTGGCGCACGGCCTTGCCCACGGGACCGGGCGGCGAAGTGAACCAGCGCGATCTGGACCAGGCGCTTGAGAACATCCGCAGGCTGGGCAGCCAGGCCGATGCGGCCATCGACGTCGCGCCCGGACCGGAACTGGGCGATTCCGACATCCTCATCCGTCCCGGCACCGGCAAGCGCTGGCATGGGTACATCGGCGGCGACAACGCCGGCATGGACGCCATCGGCAAGTACCAGGTCAACGCCGGCCTGACCCTGGACTCGCCCCTGTTCCTGTACGACCAGTTGTCGGTGTCGTGGAACAGCAATGCGCGCTGGCGCGATGCGGAATCGAACACGCGCGCGGCTTCCCTGAACTACAGCATTCCGTTTGGCTACTGGACCTTCTTCGCCGGCGCCAGCAAATCCACCTACCGGCAAACCGTGGCCGGCTTCGATGAGCCCATCATCTACGGCGGCACCACCAAGCAGGTGCAGGCAGGCGTTTCCGTGGTCCCGTATCGCGGCGCCACCTACAAGGGCACGGCATCGCTGACCCTGTTGCGCAAGCGCACCACCAGCACGCTCAACGACGTGGATATTGAGGTGCAGCGGCGCGACGTCACCGGCTACGAGTTCAACGTGGGGCATCGCCACTATTTGGGCCGCGCAGCGCTGGACGTCGGCGGGGGCGTGCGCGGCACGCTGACCGGGCTGTCCGACCGGCCCGGATACGTCTATGGCGATCCGGACTGGAACGGGCGCAGCACCATAGTGTCGGCCAATGCAGGCCTATATCTGCCGTTCGAATTGGCGGAGCAGCCCTGGGCCTATCAGCTGAACTGGCAGATCCAGCATGCCAGGACGCCCATCGTGCCGTCCGACTACTTCACCATCGGCAACCGCTATGCGGTGCGGGGTTTCGACGGCCAGATGACGCTGGCCGCCGAGGATGGCTGGACCTTGCGCAACGACTTGTCGCTGGGTCTGGACAAGCTGCTGCGGGTGCCTGGCCACCAGTTGTACACGGGTCTGGACGTGGGCCGGGTGGGCGGCCCGTCGGCGGCATCGCTGTCCGGCCGCACGCTGGTCGGCGCCGTGGCCGGGCTGCGCGGACGGCTCGCCATGCCCTATGTCAATGCCAGCTATGACCTGTCTGCCGGCTGGCCGCTGAAAAAACCCGAGTCCCTGAAAACCGCCTCGACCCTGTTCGCGGCGGTGCTGATGTTCGAGTTCTGACCCGGCGGCTGCGCGCCGCCAAGCCGTTGTCCATTCTTAGTCCAACCGGATACGCATGATGTCCAAGCTTCGCTCCCTGATAGTCTGGTCCGTCGTCTTCACCCAGGTCTGGTCGCCAGTGCTGGCGCAGACCTTGCCGATTTCGGTGGACAAGAGCGTGGCGGGAGCGAAGCCCTCCGTCGGCGTCAGCAACGGCGTACCCGTCATCAACATCGCGCCGCCTTCGGCCGGCGGCGTGTCCAACAACCGCTACACGCAGTTCAACGTCGGTCCTTCCGGCGCGGTGCTCAATAACAGCGGCGGCGCCAGCCAGACCCAACTGGCGGGACAGGTCGGCGGCAATCCCATGCTGGGCAATCAGCGCGCCAGCACCATTCTCAACCAGGTCACCGCGCCCAACCCGTCGCAACTGCTGGGCACTTTGGAAGTGGCCGGCAACCGCGCCAATGTGATCGTCGCCAACCCCGCGGGCATCACCTGCAACGGCTGCGGCTTTCTGAACGCGGACCGCGCCACCCTGACCACGGGCAAGCCCCAAGTCGGACCGGACGGCAGCATCGGCTTCGATATCGCTTCGGGCAAGATCCGCGTCGAAGGCGCCGGCCTGAACGGCGCCAATCTCAGCCAGGTGGACCTGCTGGCGCGCACCCTGGAGATCAACGCGGACGTGTGGGCCGACAAGCTCAACGTGACGGCGGGCGCGGCGCGCGTCGACTACGCCACGGGTGCCGTTTCCGCCCAGGCGGGTGAAGGCGCGGCGCCCGAAGTGGCGCTGGATACCGCGGCGCTGGGCGGCATGTATGCCAACAGCGTGCGCCTGATCGGCACCGAGGCCGGCGTGGGCGTGAACATCGGCGGCAACCTGGTGGCGCTGACCGGCGACCTGCAGGTCACCGCCGCGGGCGACGTCCGCATTGCGCCGCGCGGCACCGCGCAGGCGGCCGGCAATCTGCGCGTGGACAGCGGCCGCGATATGGCCGTGCAAGGCGCGGCACAGGCTGGCGGCAGTGCCGCGCTTGTGGCTGCGCGCGACGTTTCCGTGCAGGGCGCGGTCGGCGCCGGTGGCGCCTTGACGCTCGATGCTGGTGGCGATGCGGCTGTCGGCGCGCAGGGCAGCCTGCGCACGCAAGGCGCCTTGCGCGTGGCGGCGGGCAAGGATATCTCCCTGTCGGGAGACTTGCTGACTTCGGACCAGGACGTGCGTGCGCAAGCCGGACGCAATCTGAAGATGGCGGGCAAGGCGGTTGCGCCGCAGCCCGGGCAAGGCGGGAACACGGGTGGCGGGACCGGCGCCGGTGCGGGAACCGGCAATGGTTCGGGCACGGGCTCTGGCTCTGGAACGGGAACTGGGTCTGGATCTGGCGCCGGCGCCGAACCCGGCAAGACTCCCGAACCGGCGGTGCCGGGTGACCAGAGCGGTGGCGTCGCCACGACGGTCGGCGTGGTCTCCGCGAAGGAAGGCGTCACGCTGCAGGCGGGACGCGACATGCTGCTGTCGCGCCAGGTGTATGCGTCCGGCGTGTTGCAGGTGCAGGCAGGCGCGGACGCGGTGTCGGAGGCCGGCGCACAGCTGCAGTCCGCAGGCGGCATGACGATACGCGCGGGCTCGGGCGTCACGCTGGCCGGCGCGGCCCTCACCGATGGCGCGATGCTCGTCGAATCCACGCGCGACCTGCGCCTGGACGGCAGCGCACTGGCGTATGGCGGAGCGCTGGACCTGAAGAGCGGCGGCGATCTGCGCATGGGCGCGGCCAGCAAGGCGCAGGGCAGGCGTGTTGGAATCGATGCGGCGCGCGATCTGCGGGCCGATGGCGAACTGGTGTCGGAGAACGCGGCCGCACTGAAGGCCGGACGCGAGGCTGCGGTGGACGCCCGGGTGCTGGCGCGCGGCGACCTGGACCTGAGCGCGCAAGGCGCCACGGCTGTCACCGGACAGGTGGAAGCGCTGGGCCGCGCGCGGCTGCGGTCCGGAGCAGGCATTGCGCTTGCGGGCAGCCTGAGCGGCAATCAGGGCGTGGATATGCGCGCGGCGGGCCCGCTCGCCATCAGTGGCGCGGTGGGCGCGGCAGCGGGTGAACTGACGCTGGTTTCCGATGGCGACCTGTCGGTCAGCGGCAGCGCGCAGGCAGGCGGCCCGGCCAGGTTGGACACGCAGGGCGCGCTGAACGTGGCGGGCACGGTGTCCTCGCTGGCCGGCTTGACGGCTCAGGCCGCGCGCGATGCCGCGGTTGACGGCAAGCTGCTGGCCGGCGGTCCGCTGCTGCTTGAAGCGATAGGGCAGGTGGCGGCGGGCGCGGACTCGCGTCTGCAGGCGGACGGCGCCATGCAACTGCGCGCAGGCCAGAACATGCTTCTGGCTGGCGTGGCGGAAACCAATGCCGGCCTGACGCTGGGCGCGGGCCGTGACCTGCGCGTGGACGGCGCGGCTTTGGCCTATGGCGGCCAGCTGTCGATGAACGCTGGCAACAATCTGCGCTTGGCCAACGCCAGCAGAACCCAGGGTGAGGGCGTGTCGGCGCGCGCGGGCGGTGGCCTGCAGGCGGACGGCGCGATGGCCGCGCGCGGTGACATCGCGTTGACTGCGGGGCGTGATGCGCAGCTCGGCGGCAAGACGGTCGCCACCAACGACGTGACGCTGGCGGGCGGACGCAACCTGGCCATTGCGCAGGGCGCGCAGCTGGAGGCGGAACGCTCGGCGCAGATCCAGGCGGGGCAGGATGCCGCGCTGGCTGGCGCTGTGCGCACCAATCAGGGCATACGCATCGACGCCGCCGGCAAGTTGCGGCTGGACGGAGAAGCGTCCTCGGTCGCTGGCGCCATCGATTTGCTCGCGGGCGGCGATCTGTCCGTGGGCGCGCAGGGCAAGGCATATGCGGGTGGCGCGCTCAGCGGCGCAAGCGGCGGCGCGTTGCGCGTGGATGGCGAACTGGCCGGCCAAGGCGGCCTGAGCCTGGCATCGGCGGGTAGCGCGATGGCCGATGGCCGGTTGCTGTCCGGCGATGCCTTGTCGCTGCAGGCGGGTGCGGACCTGCGCACGGGCCAGGCGGCGCAACTGCAATCGTCCAAGGGCATGACGCTGAGCGCGGGCCAGGACGCCAGTCTTGCGGGCGTTGCCTTGAGCGATGGCGGCATCGCGATCGACGCAAAACGCGAGCTGCGCGTGGACGGCAGCGCGCTGGCCTACGGCGGCGGCCTGTCGATGAGCGCCGGTCGTGATCTGTGGCTGGGCGATATCAGCAAGACCCAGGGCAAAGGCATCACCGCCCTGGCAGGGCGCAACTTGGACGCTGGCGGCGAGATGGTGGCGCTGGGCTCCGCAACGCTCATCGCGGGCCGCGACGCGGCCATCGGTTCCAGGCTTGGCGCCGACGGCGGCATAACGTTGCGCGCGCAAGGCGCGGCGCAAGTCACGGGCCAGCTGGAGGCGACCGGCGCGGCCAGCCTGCAAACCGGCGGCGACATGGCGCTGTCGGGCAGCCTGCTCAGCAACCAGGGCACGGAACTGCGGGCTGGGGGCGCGCTGGACGTCAGCGGCACGGCCGGCGCGGCGCAGGGCGCATTGACCCTGGCCGCCGATGGCGACCTGGCCATCAGCGGCAGCGCCCAATCCGGCGGTCCCTTGTCCATGGCCGCCAAGGGCGCGCTGAACGTGGCGGGCACGGTATCCTCGCTGGCCGCGTTGACGGCCCAGGCCGCGGGCGATGCGACGGTCAATGGCAAGCTGCTGGCCGGCGGCCCGCTGCTGGTGGAAACGCTGGGCCGGTTGGCCGCGGGCGCGGACGCACGCCTGCAATCGGAAGACGCCATGCGGTTGCGCGCGGGCCAGGATCTGGTCCTGGCGGGCGAGGCGGAAGCCAACAAGAGCTTGGCGTTGGACGCCGCGCGCGATCTGCGCGTGGACGGCGCGGCATTGGCCTACGGCGGCCAACTGTCGATGGGCGCGGGCAACGATCTGCGCTTGGGCAACGCCAGCCGCACGCAGGGCGAGGGCGTAGCCGCGCGCGCCGGCGGCGATCTGCTGGCAGACGGAGCCATGGCTGCGCGCGGCGACGTTGCATTGATCGCAGGCCGCGATGCCAGCCTCGGCGGCAAGACCGTGGCCGCAGGCGACCTGAAGCTCGATGGCGGGCGCAATCTGGCCATCGCCCAAGCGGCGCAACTGGACGCGGAAGGCAAGGCGCAACTCAAGGCGGGGCAGGATGCGACGCTGGCGGGCGCATTGCGCAGCAACCAGGGCAACCGCATCGAGGCAGCCGGTGCGCTGCGCCTGGACGGTACGACTTCCGCGGCATCGGGCGCAATCGAGCTGCTCGCCGGCGGGGACCTGACGGTGGGCAGCAGCGGCAAGGCGCTGGCAGGCGGCGCGCTGCGCGGCGAGAGCGGCGGCGCGTTGTCGGTCGCTGGCGAACTGGCGGGCCAGGGCGCGCTGACTTTCGTATCGGTGGGCGGCGCAACGGTGGACGGCAAGCTGCTGTCCGGCGACGCCTTGTCGTTGCGCGCGGGCAAGGACCTGCGCACGGGACAGACGGCGCAGCTGCAATCGTCCAAGAACATGACGCTGAGCGCGGGCCAGGAAGCTAGCCTTGCGGGCGCTGCCCTGAGCGATGGTGGCATCGCGATCAGCGCAACACGCGAGTTGCGCGTGGACGGCAGCGCGCTGGCCTACGGCGGCGGCTTGTCCATGGACGCCGGCAGCGATCTGCTGCTGGGCGCAGCCAGCAAGACGCAGGGCAAGGGCGTCACGGCCCAGGCGGCGCGCGACCTCGCCACGGCTGGCGAAATGGTGGCGGCGGGATCGGCCGCCCTCACGGCGGGCCGCGATGCGGTGTTCGGCGCCAAGCTCGGCGCCGACGGCGACCTGACGCTGCGCGCGCTGGAGTCGGCGCAGGTCACGGGCGAACTGCAAACGACGGGCGCTGCAAGCCTGCAAGCTGGCGGCGACGTGGCGCTGTCGGGCAGCCTGCTCAGCAACCAGGGCACGGAACTGCGGGCGGGAGGCGCGCTGGACCTCAGCGGAACGGCCGGCGCGGCCTCGGGCGCATTGACCCTGGCCTCGGACGGCGACATGACGGTGGGCGGCAGCGCCCAATCCGGCGGCCCCTTGTCCATGGTCGCGAAGGGCGCGCTGAACGTGGCGGGCACGGTGTCCTCGCTGGCCGGGTTGACGGCGCAAGCCGGAACCGATGCCACGGTAACGGGCAAGCTGCTGGCCGGCGGCCCGCTGCTGCTGGAGGCGATAGGACAGTTGCAGGCCGGCGCGGATGCGCGCCTGCAATCTGAAGGCGCCATGACCTTGCGCGTCGGCCAGGATCTGGTCCTGGCCGGAGAGGCGGAAACCAACAAGGGCCTGACGCTGAATGCCGGGCGGGACGTGCAAGTGGACGGCGCGGCGCTGGCCTACGGCGGCCAACTGGCCATGAATGCGGGCAAGGACCTGCGCTTGGGCGACGCCAGCCGCACGCAGGGCGTGGGCGTGGAGGCGCGCGCCGTGGGCGATCTGCTGGCGGGCGGCGCCATGGCGGCGCGCGGCGATATCGCGTTGAGCGCTGGACGCGATGCGCGCATCGACAGCAATGCCGCTGCCACCGGCAACACATCGCTGATTGCCGCGCGTGACCTTGCCATGGGCAAGACGGCGCAATGGGACGCCGAAGGCGCGTCGCGCGCCCAGGCCGGCCAGGACATGAAGCTGGCCGGCGCCTGGCGCGGCAACGGCGACATGAGCATCGATGCCGCGGGCAAGCTGTCCGTGGATGGCACGCTTGCCGCCAGCGCCGGCGGCCTGAGTTTGAACGCCGGCGGCGACCTGTCGATGGGCGAGCTGGCGCGGGTCGCGGCCAAGGGCGCGGTCAACGTCACGACGCTAGGCGATCTCCGCGTGGCGGGCGCGCTCAGCTCGTTGGACGCCTTGACGCTACAGGCCGCGCGTAACGCGGCCGTGGCGGGACAGGTGTACGCGGCACGCGGCCTGGACTTGAAGGCGGGCCAGACGTTGACGGCGGCAGGCGGTTCGCACCTGCAATCCGACACATCGATGACGCTTGCGGCCGGACAGGATCTGACGCTTGCCGGCACGGCGCTGGCCGAAGGCGGCATGTCGCTGGACGCGTCACACGACCTGCGCGTGGACGGCAATGCGCTTGCCTATGGCGGGGCGCTGCAGCTCAAGAGCGGCAACGACCTGCTGCTGGGCGCGGGCAGCCAATTGCAAGGCAAGGGCGTGCAGGCCGATGCCGGGCGCGATCTGGCGCTGGGCGGCGTTCTGGTGTCCACCGCGGGCGCGGAACTGCAGGCGGTGCGCGATGCGCGCGTGGACGGCAAGCTGGGCGCCGACGGTGCGCTGGATCTCGGCGCCGGCGGCAATCTGCGCATCGGCGCGGCGGCGCAGCTGGACGCCTCGCAGCAGGCGCGCATTGCGGCTGCGGGCAATCTGGAGATGGCCGGCGTCGTGCGCGGCGACCAGGGCGCGAGCCTGGACGCCGGGGGCCGTCTGGATATGTCCGGCACGGCGGCATCCGCCAACGGCGCTCTGAATCTGAAAGCGGGTGAAGACTTGGTCTTGTCCGCAGGTAGCCGGGCGCTGTCCGGCGGCGCGTTGCAGGTCCGCGCGGGCGGTTCGCTGACGGCGGCAGGCACGATTTCCTCGCTGGCCGATCTGATTCTGGAGTCGGTCGGCAACATCAGCCTCGACGGCCAGAACCTGGCGGCCGGCAACCTGGCGCTACAGGCCGGCGGCGCGCTGGCCACCGGCGCGAACGCGCGCCTGCAGGCCGATGGCTCGGTCGATGTGCAGGCCGACAGCGCCGCCTTGGCGGGCACGCTGGTGGCCGGGCAAGCGGCGACGCTGCGTATCGACAAGAATCTGGCGGTGGACGGCACGGTCCTGGCCGATGCGGGTGCGCTCAAGGTGGAGAGCGGCGGCGCCATGACGCTGGGCGGCGCAAGCGCGTTGCAAGCAGGCGGACTGCTGCAAGCGCAGGCCGGCGGCAAGCTGCTGGCCAACGGCACGATCTCGGGCGAGCAGGACATCACGCTGAAGGCCGGCACGGACGCCGAGCTGAACGGCAAGACCGTCGCCAACGGCACGCTGCGCGCGGACGCTGCTGGGAACCTGAGCATCGGCCAGGCCGGCCTGGCCCAGGGCAGCAGCAAACTGCTGCTGGGCGCGGGCCAAGACTTGCGCATCGCAGGCACGGCGGGCACCGCCACGGGCGCCGGCGCCGCCGGCGGCAGCTTGCAGGCGCAGGCGGGCCGCGACCTGTTCATCACGGGCACGGTGACGGCCGGTTCCCCCATCGTCCTGGGCGCGCAGCGCGACATCCGCATCGACGGCATCGCCACCGCGCTGGAAGGTGGCCTGACGGCCGACGCAGGCGCGAACCTGCTGGTCGGCGCTGGCGGCAGGATGCAAGCATCCGACGGGCTGAGCGCGCGCGCAGGCGGCAACCTGGTGTCAGACGGCGTCATTGCCTCGGGCGGCGGCCTGACGCTCGCCGCAACTGGAGACGTCCTCTTGGGCGGCCTTGCTGCCGCCCTGGGCGAACGCGCGGCGGGCAACGCCTCGATCACGGCGGGACGCGATCTCATCGTCAAGCAGAACGGCCAACTGCAAGCCGCGGGCACGCTGACTGCCCGCGCGGATCGCGACCTGTACGCAACGGGCGCCCTGAGTTCCGTGGGCGACATGCTGCTGGCTGCCGCGCGCGACGCGCGAGTGGACGGCACTGCCGCCGCCGATGCCAACCTGACGCTGACGGGCCGCGACGTGACCGTCGGCACGGCCGGACTGGCGCAGGCCGGCCGCACGTTGACCGCCACCGCGCAAGGCGCGTTGCAGGCGGCCGGGCGCATGCTGGCAGGCGGCTCGCAGGCCTTGACAGCCGGCGACAAGATCTCGGTCGATGGCACGGTGGCCGCCTTGCAAGGCAACTTGTCGCTAACCGCCCAGCGCGGCGACATCGCGCTGGGCGCGGCGTCGCGCCTGCAGGCAGGGGGCGTGCTGACCGCGCAGGCGGGCGGCGCGCTTACCGCGTTCGGCTCGGCCGCCGCGGAACAAGGCATGACCTTGCGCGCCGGCACGGACGCGACGCTGAGCGGCATCGCCGCCACGCAGGCGGGCGACCTGGTCGCCAGCGCCGGTGGCAAACTCACCATCACCGCGGACGGCCGCTTGCAGTCCGGCGCGGCGCTGGACCTGAGCGCGGGCGGCGCGCTGCTCAATGCGGGCGTCGCGTCCGCGGGCACGAATGCCAAGCTGTGGGCGGGATCCACGTTGGACAACACCGGTTCGGTGCTGGCCGGCGGCGATCTCATCGCCACCGCCTTGGGCCAGCTTTCCAACGCCGGCCGCTTCGTGGCCGGCGTGGGTGCCGACGGCTCGCTCAGCCTGCCGGGCAGCATCAGATTGACCGGGGGTTCCATCGTTCATGGCGGCACCAGCCTCGCGGGCCGCGATCTGAGCCTGTCAGCGGACAGCTTGAACCTGGCGGGCGGCAAGCTGTCCGCCATCGGCAAGGTCACGCTGGCCACGCCGGGCGATGTCGACAGCCGCAACGCGGTCGTGCAGGGCGGCGCTCTGGATATCGCCGCCGCCAACCTCTACAACCAGGGCGGCAAACTGACGTCCACGGGCGATGCCGCGATCAAACTGGGCGGCGCCTTGAACAACACCGGCGGGGTGATCGCCGCCGCAGGCGATGCGCGCATCGAAGCCGCAAGCATCGTCAACCGCGACGGCACGCTGGCAGCTCGCGACCTGACCGTCACCGCCACGGGCGCGGTGGACAACCGCGGCGGCCTGATCCAGGCCGACAACGTGCTGACCTTGAAGGCCGCCAGCCTGGACAACAGCGGCACGCTGACCGCGGCCGGCACGCCGCCCAAGGGCGTTCTGGGCAAGGTCGTCTCCATCGTGGCCGACCGCGTCAACAACCAGGGAGGCTCCATCGAGGCGATCGAGGACCTGGGCCTCACCACCAAGGAACTGGACAACACGGGCGGCGCCGTCGCTTCCCAAGGCAACGCGCGCATCGTCGCGGACATGCTCAAGAACACCCAAGGCACGCTGCAGGCGGGCAAGAGCCTGACCGTCATCGCGCAGGCGCTGCAAGGGCTGGGCGTGCTGCAATCCGCGGGCGACCTGTCGTTCGCCTATGCCGGCCCGCTGAACCAGGAGGGCGACATCTCCAGCGGCCGCGATCTCAATCTGTCGGTCGGCGGCGCGATGGACAACCGCGCCAAGATCAGCGCCGGCCGCGACCTGAGCATCACGGCGGATTCGCTGAACAACCAGGCCTCCGGCCAATTGCTGGCCGCCGGCCAGAACCGCATCACGGTGACGCAGGGCCTGACCAACGCCGGCCTCATCGACGGCGGTTCGACTCGCATCACCGCGGGCCGCGTCGACAACACCGGCCGCATCTACGGCGATGCCGTGTCGATCCAGGCTGGCACGCTGGTCAACGGCGCGGGCGCGGGCGGCGGAGCCGTCATCGCGTCGCGCGCCAGCATGGACCTGGGCGTGGGATCGCTCGTCAACCGCGACCATGCGCTGGTCTATGCCGGCGGCGACCTGCGCATCGGCGGCGCGCTGGATGCTGCGGGCAAAGCCATCGGCCAGGCGGGTTCGTTGCTGAACGCCTCTGCGACCATTGAAGCGGCTGGCAATGCCAACATCTCGGCCGCGTCCATCCGCAACCAGAACGACCGCTACACCAGCGAAACGGTGCAGGTGTCCAGCACGTCCAAGGTGTATTTCACCCCGGCCGGCACCACCGACATGTACGACGCCGAAACCAATTGGCTGTGCGACGAAGTGACGCCGATGTGCAGCAAGGATCCGGCCTGGCTGGACGACGATCCGGAACGCATGTTCCTGCTGCCGTCCACCAAGTATCCGGCGTCGCGTTATGGGCCGCCGTTTGATTACGCGCCCAGCCTGAAGGGCAAGGGCGGCACGACTTCGCCCATCACGCCTACCTATACGCCGGTCACCATGGTGTGTGACGGTACCGGCGGCGATGCCGGCGCGACTTGCTCGGACGTGCCGGAAAAATTCCGGTACGGCGCCCAGGAGCGCATCTGGTCCGTCTTCGGCGTGACGCCGCCGTCCGGCCCCATGCCAGTCTGGACGGAGCCCGAGCAGGCCTGCTACACCCGCCCCACCTGCGACGCCGAGAAAGCGCGTCGCCAGGCCTACGAAGAAGCCTACGCTGCGTACAAGGCGCCGCACATGGTGCTGGATGCGCGCATCCGCGAGTTCAACGCCGACTTCAATAATCGCCTGGTCGGCACGTTCGTGTACTACCGGGTGCAGGAGACCGTCACCGAGACCCGTACCCTGTCCTCCGATCCCGGCAAGATCCTGTCGGGCGGGTCCATGACGCTCACCGGCGCCGTCACCAACGACAAGAGCCAGATCGCCGCGGGCGGCGCGCTCACGGTGGCGGGTCCTGCCATCAATAACATTGGCGCGGGCGGCGTGCGCACCATCACGCGGACCGGGACCATGACGGAAACCCAGGCGCGTTCGCGCGACCGCAAGGAGTTTTCCAGCGCGTACAACGCCACCCTGGCCGGCCAGCCCATCGAATTGCCAGTCGGCACGTCTGGCGGCAACGTCGCCGTCCAGCTCAACGGCTCCAAGCCCGGCGCCAGCAATGGCGGCGTCGCGCCCGGACCGGTGCTGGTCGCCAGCGTCGGCCTGCCCGGCGGCACGGTGGTGCGCAGCGTCTCCAATCCTGCCGGTATTCCGGACAGCCAACTCTACACCGTCAACGGCAGGCCGGATGCGCCCTACGTCGTCGCGACCGATCCGCGCTTCGTCGGCCAGCGTCCGACCGTCTCCAGCGATTACCTGCTGGACCTGCTGAGCCAGCCGGGCGCGCTGCCCGGCACCACTATCGGCAACGGCGCCGGCTCGGGCGGCGGCCTGGCAGGCCAACGCAACGACCAGCCCGGCACGGCCGGCGCGGTCAATGCCGGCGTGGGCGCAGGCTCGGTCTCGACCCCGGGGCAGGCCGGCGCCACCGTTGGCGCCAGCAGCGGCCTTGAAGGCCAGCGTATGGACGGCCAAGGCGGCTCCGGCCCCGTCAATGCCGGCGTCGGTTCGGGTTCGGTCTCGAATGCCGGCCAGGCGGGCGCCACGGTCGGCGCCAGCGGCGGCCTGGACGGCCAGCGCCTGGACGCGCAAGGCGCATCCGGACCCGCCGGCGCCACGCTCGGCACGGGCGGCTCTCTGTCCGCCAGCGGCGCCACCGCCGCGGCCGACGGCCAGAACCTGTCAGGCGCGCGTCTGGGCAACTGGGATTCCCTGGTGCCCGCGGGCGCCAAGTTCCTGACGCCCTCGGGCCAGCCCAAGCGCCTGGGCGACGGTTTCTATGAACAGAAGCTCGTGTCCGACCAGATCCTGGCCACCACCGGCCAGCGCTTCCTCGACAAGTACAGCGACAACGACAGCCAATACAAGGCCCTGCTTGCCGCTGGCGCGCAATTCGCCCGCGACAGCGGCGTCCAGCTCGGCGTCGCGCTGACCGAGGCGCAGCAGCGCCAGCTGACCACCGACCTGGTCTGGTTGGTCGAACAGACCGTCACGCTGCCCGACGGCACCACCGAGACCGTGCTGGTCCCGCAGGTCTACCTGCTGGTGCGCGAAGGCGACCTGAAGGGCGACGGCACCCTCATGGCCGGCCGCGACGTCAAGCTGGAGGCCGAAGGCGACATCGTCAACAGCGGCACCATCGGCGCGCGCGAAGCCACCGTCATGACCGCCGGCAACATCGTCAACCAGGGCGGCGGCCTGATCCAGGGCTCCACCGTCGACCTCGCCGCGCGCGAGGACCTGACCAACCTGGTATCGCTGATCAAAGGCGACAACGTTGCCCTGAAGGCGGGACGAGACATCGCCCTGACGTCCACCTCGGCCTCCGAGAACTTCGGCAGCACCTGGGGCACGCACGTCAGTGGCGTGGCCCGCGTCGACGCCGGCAACCTCAATATGCAGGCCGGCCGCGACATCACGCTGACCGCGGCGCAAGTCTCGGTCAAGGACGACGCGCGGCTGCAGGCCGGGCGCGACATCGCGTTGGAAACGCTGACCGAAAGCCATGGCGAAACGCTGGTCCTGAACAAGAACAACCGCCACGACCTGAGCACCAGCTCGGAAGTCGGCTCGACCCTCGCCGCGGGCGGAAACCTTACGCTGGTCGCGGGCCAGGACGTCAATGCGCGAGCGGCGGAAGTCACCGCCGGCAAGCAACTCGCCGTGGGCGCGGGACGCGACATAAATCTGGTCGCCGGCGTGGAAACCGGTTCGGCTTATGACGAGGTCCGCTACAAGACCAAGAGTTTCCTGTCGTCCAAGACCACGCACACCATTACCTCCAACGATTGGGAGCAGGCCAAGGGTTCGACCTTTACCGGCGACACGGCGGTGTTGATGGCGGGGCGGGACCTGAACGTGGTGGGGTCGAACGTCGCCGCGCAGAAGGACCTGGTCATGTCCGCCGAGCGCGACGTGAACATCCTGCCCGGCCAGAACGCCGAGGACAGCTACAACTACAAGATGGTCAAGAAGTCCGGCTTCGGTGCGATGGGCGGCATCAGCTACGGCAGCAGCAAGCAGACCGACTGGATCGACGGCAAGAAGATCTTCAACACCGCCAGCACGGTGGGCAGCGTTGAAGGCGACGTCCTGATCAAGGCCGGTGAGGCGCTGAACATCACGGGCAGCAACCTCCTGGCGCGCCAGGGCGACATGACGCTGATCGGCAAGGAGGTGAACATCGCCGCGGCGCTCGATACCACGCGCGAGAAGGAGTTCCATGAGATCAAGCAGACCGGGCTGACGCTCACTGCCAGCAACCCCTTGGTCAGCGCCGTGCAGACCGGCGTCCGTATGGCCGACGCGGCGGGCAAGACGGACAACACTGTCATGAAGGGCCTGGCAGGCGTAACCACCGGCGTCGCGGGCGTCAATGCCTACGACGCCGTCCGCAAGTCCGCCCTGGCCGCCCAAGCGGCGGAGCTGGCCGAGCCCGGTTCAAGCAACAAGATCGACCAAGTGGGCGGTATCAGCATCAAGCTCAGCCTGGGCACGAGCAAGAGCACCAGCACCACCGATCGCAGCTCGTCGAGCGCCTACGGCTCGACCGTCACCGCGGGCAAGGACCTGACCATCGTTGCGCAAGGCGCTGGTAAAGACTCCGACATTACCGTCACGGGCTCGAACGTGTCGGCGGGCAATAACGTGGTGCTCAAGGCCGAAGGCGACGTCGTGCTGCAGGCCGCGCGCAACGCCTTCGAACAGAAGACCGACAGCAAGAGCAGCAGCGGCAGCATCGGCATCGGCTTCTCGACCGGCGGCGAGCGCAACGGCTTCACGCTGGAGCTGGGCGCCTCGGTTGGCCGGGGTTCGGCCAACGGCAAGGACGAAAGCTGGACCAACAGTCACGTCACGGCAGGCAACGTGCTGGCGATTCAGTCGGGCGGGGACACCACGCTCAAGGGCGCGACGGGGGAGGCTGATCGCATCATCGCGTCCGTGGGCGGCAACCTGCTGCTGGAGAGCCTGCAGGACAGCAGCAAGTACGACTCCAAGAACAAGAGCGCCGGCTTTGGGCTGAGCTTGTGCATCCCGCCGTTCTGCGCCGGAGCCAGCAACGCCTGGGCCAACGCCAGCACCGGCAAGATGAACAGCGACTTCAAGTCCGTCATGGAGCAGACGGGCTTGCGGGCAGGCGACGGCGGCTTCCAGATCGATGTCAAGAACAACACCACATTGATCGGCAGCGTCATCGCCAGCAGCGACCAGGCCGTGGCGGAGGGGCTGAACAAGCTCGACACCGGCACGCTGATCACGGAGAGCATCAAGAACAGTGCCAAGTACAGCGGCGGCCAAGTCTCGATAGGCGGGGGCTTCGGCTTCGGCGCGTCCAAGGGGGCGGATTCCGGATTGGGGACAACCAAGGACGGCCAGGTGGCAGGCGGCGCCAGCAAGGACCATGCCACGTCCATCGCCACCGGCAGCAACGGCTTCGGCATGGGCACGCCCATCGTCGTGGCCGCCAAGGGCAGCGGCAACTCGACCACGCAAAGCGCCATCAGCGGCGGCACGGTCGTGATCCGCGATGAGGCTGCGCAGCAGGATCTGAGCGGGATGACGGCGGCGGAGACGATCGCGGCGTTGAACCGGGATACCTCGGATACGTTGAATGCGCTGAAGCCGATATTTGATAAGGAGAAGATCGAGGCGGGGTTTGAGATTGCGTCGGAAGCCCAGCAGCAGATGGGGCAGTTTTTGACGAATCGGGCGAAGGAAGCGGATGCGTTGAAAAAAGCGATGGATGCTGAGCCTGAGGGGTACCGCAAGGAGCAACTTGCCGCTCAATATGCGGAAGCGGCTAAGTGGGGCCCCAACGGCGAATATCGCTTGCTCATCACCGCTGTGAGTGCAGCAGCAGGCGGTAACGTTACTGGAGGGGCGGGTCAGTTCGCTCAATCAGCGGCAGTGAACTATCTGCAAAGCCTGGGCGCAGCTCAAATCAAGGTTCTTGCCACTTCCCTCGGTGGAGAGGGATCGCCAGGGCATGTCGCGCTTCATGCAGTGCTGGCCTGCGGGGGAGCTGTGGCACAGGGGGCAAACTGTGGTGCTGGGGCTGTTGGAGCGTCTGCGAGCGTTGTTCTAAACAACCTTCTGGAGAAGGCATTTGGAGCTAGTGCTGCTGGGCTCGGGGCAGAAGAAAAGGAACAGCGTTCAAATTTACTAGTTTCCATCGTAGCTGCGATCTCCAGTGGGCTCTCTCCAGAACAGATGTCGGCAATTGCGGCGGCAGCTCGTATTGAAGTCGAGAACAACACGCTGAAGGACCATTCAAACGTCCACACCGCCAAGTTCAAATCCAAGGTAAAGGAGTTGGCGGAATGTGTGGGCGATCGGGGATGTCAGACCGCCGCGGGCCATTTCGAGGGGTGGATCAAAGCTATTGACGAGCAAGATCTACCTGCTTGCGGGAGCAATGGCCGGTGCGTTCAGGACAAGCTGCTTGAGAGGGAGGCATATGTTGCGGGGCTTGCCACTGCCACCAGCCGATTGAGTGATCCGCTGATCGCTGGGATGGACTTGCTGGACACGGCCAATCGCAACAATACCTATGATCGGTTGGAGTTGAAGGATGCGCTGGTGCGCTTCCAGATCGGTTCGCCCGACTACGCAAACGGAGTGGACCGTTTTGTGGTTGAGACAATGATGGCATCGCCTGTAGTTTTCGCGGCGGTGAAAGGATTGTCACCACTTGATAGCGATGGAGGAGTGGGAGGGAGGCCCAAGGCTGGGAATAGTGCCTCTGGTTCGGGAGATAACCCGAAAGGCATGTTGGGCGCGGGGGGCGTTCAAACGGCTAGTAAGACCATATGGAAGGGGGCAGGTAAGGAACGTTTGGACGTTGAGAATCCCAATCCAGGTCAACGTCCTGGGCAGATCCATTATCAGGATAATGAGGGAAATAAGTATCTTTACGATTTCTCCACAAATTCATTTCCCAGTGCGCCGAAATCTGTTAATAAACTATTATTGGATAAGAAGTTCATGCAGGCGGTTGAAAAAGGTTTGAAAAAGTATCTGGGAGAATAGTTTTGATCGCAATGAATGCCAAGATGAAAGAGACGCTGGCGAGTGCCGTTTGGAAGGGTGGGAAAACCCCGGAGAAATTGTTTGATATGCTTCGTTCAGGATTTTCAATAGAAAATGAATGTGTATTTCTTGCCTCTCTAGCGACTAAACGTAGAAATGTGAGTGGAGATAACTTCCCAGATAAAACTGGTTGGGAGTGTTTTGTCAATTCTATTCATATTGATGATTATTGCACTTCAGCCTATGTTCTTAATTCGATAATATTTTTGGATGACCTTTTCAAGAAATGGCGGGAACGCAAGGAAGGAGTTCTTCAAGCTATAGTCTCCAGTGATGAATTCGGTGCAATTGTAAAATTCCATTTGTTACGTGATGGCGAATCATGGGTTGACCAGAATCTGGAGAAATATGAGGATCCAATTCTAGTAGTGGATTCCACGATTGGAAAAAAGGTGTCAGACTACATTTTTCACACCTGAATGGAAAAAAGGTGTCAGACTACATTTTCAATATTCCGCGCGTCTCCGGCTCTTGCCGGGAAACTGGGCCTTAAAATAAGGTGTCAGACTACATTTTTCACACCTGAAAATGAAGTCTGACACCTTTTTTCTGACTTGCTAGCATGTTGCAGGTATATCGAACTTAACCCGGTGCGAGCGCACATGGCAGCACACGCAGCAGACTATCCATGGTCGAGCTATAGAGGTCGTATGGGGATGGCCGAAGGTGGAGTGCTGGAACTGCATCCCTTGTATCTGGCGCTTGGGTGTTCGGAGGATGAGCGCCGAGCTGTTTATCGCAGCTACGTGGAATCAGCGATGCCCACTGAAGAAATTGAGCGCATTCGACAGTCGACCCAGTCAGGAAACCCGCTTGGGTCGGAAGAGTATTGTGCGGGTTTGGAGCATGGCCTGCATCGGCAGGTGGTTACCCGACGGCGCGGGCGGCCAGCGAAAATTGTAGTCCGACACTGAGGTTTCCTAAGTGGGGTGAAGTAGGAATGATAAATAAGCTGATTAGCCTTCTCCCGCCACCCTCTCCGCGAGCCTTTGACAAGGCCGCTTGGGCGAATCTTGAAACTGAGGAGAACCTGCGACTGCCCAATGATTTTAAAGAATTTATTTCAATTTATGGATGCGGGGCGATAGACGATTTTGTGTGGGTGCTAGATCCTTTTTCAGAAAATTCAAATTTGAATTATGAGAAAAGTAAATGCTTTGTAGGCGCGTACGCTGTAATGCGGCAGGAGTTTTTATCGGACTATCCAAGGCCAGACTATCCCGCGGAAGGTTCTTTTCTTCCTTGGGCAGTGACAGATAATGGAGAAACTTTTGTTTGGTTGGTTGATGGAGAGCCAGATTCATGGAAAGTTGCTATTCATAGCTCCGACCAAGGGGAAGAAGAGATCTACAATTGTGGCTGTGTTGAGTTTCTTTTAAGGCTTCTTGGTAGGGACATTTCGTCAAAAGTTCTACCTGGTCAATTCCCTTCTGCTGATCTAGATAAGCATTTTTTTAAAGCTGCTGATTAGGTCAAAAAGCGACTGGCGCGGTAGGGCGGATTCAAAATAGGGTGTCAGACTACGTTTTTCAAACCTGAAAATGTAGTCTGACACCTTTTTTCAAGGAGGTGTCCCATGGATAAATCCAAACCCGAAGACAAGCCGCTCGAAGCCAAACGTCAGCGTCACATCCGAGAGTTCAAGATCGAGGCGGTGAGGCAACTGGAGGAAGGCAAGGTCAGCGGCACGCAACTATCGCTGATGTTGGGCTTGAAGCGCTCGATTATCTACCGGTGGAAGAAGGAGCTGGCGACGCACGGCCCAGACGCCTCATTTCCCGGTAAAGGCAAGGCGCGCACCGACGAGCAGAGCGAGATTCAGCGCCTCAAGCGTCAGTTGGCCGAGGTCATTGAAGAGCGTGATATCTTAAAAATAAGGTGTCAGACTACATTTTTCGCACCTGAAAATGTAGTCTGACACCTTTATTGTGAAAAACCTTCAGCAAGACATCGCGGGAACTGGTGGTGGTATCTACCGGTACAATCCCACTAGTAGTGAATTGACAAAATACTGACGCTATGAAGCCATATATCCAGATTTCGCTGAGAACCAAAATTGAAACTGCTGGGTGGGATGTTGGAAAAAAGCTGCTCGAATCTCTAAGTTTTGACTCGAATTTATTGGCTCCTGAATATGTCTCACACAATGCTGACAAGGTGACAGAGTTGTTTGAAGGCGATTCGCACGCTGAAAAAATGTGGGCAGAGAAAATATGCATTCGCGCTAATGGCAGTCTATCCGAGCTTTTCGATAATTTTGCTTGGAAAAGACGAAAGTCCCTTAAAAGCACCGGATCAATATCCCACGCCATGAGAAATCTTCGAAATCAAATAGTTCCTGGTGGAGTTCATCTAAATTCCAAATTCAGTGACAAGATTAATTGGTTTCGGTTATTCAAAGTGTGGTGTGAGATCTTTCCTCCTCAACTTGGTATGCTCCACTACTTCACGGAGCCTGAACTCGGTCCGCATGAGGTAAATGAGAGCTTTCAGATAGGTTCGTTCAATGCGGCTCTGAAACCCGACGTGCCCAACGTCGGTTGGGCCATGTTTTATGGAAATGAATTTGCCGAGAAGGTTGATATGGAGAGAATACTTCATTGGGGCTTCCCTATTGAAAGGATGGGTGATGGTTATTTGGTTAGAGTTACGGAGAATATCCAGGACGTTGCTGCAGATTTTGAGTTGTTCGCCCGGCGGCGTATTGAGCTTAAAAGATTGTTTCCGGATGGTTTTTTTCTCATTTAATGATATGGGAAATAAGGTGTCAGACTACATTTTCAGCAATTGAAAATTTGGTTGACCTGCTCCCCCTGGTTAGTACGAAATCGATGTAGAGTTCGTTCACAAAGTGACCTTCCCCCGCAAATTGGACAGTTCAAAACTGGAGAATGGCTGCCTCTTTTGGTTGCACTGACCACTTTTGAACGTACTCACGCGGGGTCAGATGACCGAGTGAGCCGTGGGGACGGTGATGGTTGTAGTCGTCCTGCCAAGCCCGAAGTTTTTGCTGCAGGTCGTGCAGCGTGATGAATTCATGCAGGTTAAGGAATTCATCACGCAGTCGACCGTTGAACGATTCGATCAGCCCATTATCCGTCGGCTTTCCTGGGCGCGTGTAATCGAGCTTGATGCCGCGTCGGTATGCCCAGTCGTCCAACGCCCGAGACGTGAATTCCGTTCCGTTATCTACGGTGATTGCCTTAAGAAAATAAGGTGTCAGACTGAGCTGACCCGGATTTCTCGGACATTTTGGTTAAGGCACGGAGGCCTCGACCTGGGCAGGGGTTCGATAACCTAGCCCCTGGTGGATTCGCTGGCGGTTATAGAAGACCTCAATGTAGTTAAAGATCGCCAGCCGCGCATGCTCCCTGCTGTGGAAGATCTTGTGATGCGTTAATTCGTTTTTTAAGTTGCTGAAGAAGCTCTCTGCCACGGCATTATCGTAGGGATCCCCCTTGGCGCTCATGCTGATGATGATGCCGTGGTCCTTAAGCATGCCCCGGTACTCTGCCGAACTGTACTGCGCACCGCGATCGCTGTGGTGCATTAGTCCGGGATCGGGACGGCGCCGGGCTAGGGCCATTTGAAGTGCATGGATCAACAACCTGCGATCAGCCTTCTCGGCCATGCTCCAGCCGATCACCGACCGCGAGTAGAGATCCAGCAGTACGGCCAGATATAGCCAGCTAGTCCGCGTTGGTATAACCGTGATGTCGCCCACCCAGACTTTATTGGGGCATTGCACGGTGAACTGACGTTGCAGATGGTTCGGGGCTGGCCCCAGCAGCGAATGCTTCTCCAGCCGACGGAACCGCTGCTTGCGCAGCGCCTCGATGCCTGCTTGGCGTCGCAGCCTTGCGACGCGATGCTTGCCGCACGCCACGCCGCTGGCGTTAAGCGCCCGCCAGGTCTTCTCCGCGCCATACGCTTGGCGGCAAGTCTGATGGGTCCGCTCGATGGCCGCGAGCAGCTTGACGTCCTCCTGCTGCCTTGCCGAGGGTTCACGACGTTGCCAGTCGTAATATCCGCTGCGGCTGACGTGCAAGGCCCGGCATAACCGAGCGACCCGGAACTGCTGCTGATGAGCCTGCACAAAGGCGTACCTCACGGCAGTTCCCGCGCAAAGTACGCTGCCGCTTTTTTTAAGATATCGCGCTCTTCGGTGACCTCGGCCAACTGACGCTTGAGGCGCTGAATCTCGGTCTGCTCGTCGGTGCGAGCCTTGCCTTTACCGGGAAATGAGACGTCTGGGCCGTGTGTCGCCAGCTCTTTCTTCCATCGGTAAATAATCGACCGCTTCACGCCCAGCATCAGCGATAGTTGCGTGCCGCTGACCTTGCCTTCCTCCAGTTGTCTCACCGCCTCGATCTTGAACTCTCGACTGTGATACTGGCGTTTGGCTTCAAGCGGCTTGCCTTCGGGTTTGGATTTATCCATGGGACACCTCCTTCAAGTATTGTCTACTTCTTCGGGTGTCCGGAAAACCCGGGCTAGCTCAGACTACATTAATAAAAATAAGGTGTCAGACTGAGCTAGCCCGGGGCACGTCAATACGGAGGAAGCATTCAATCAGTTGATGTTTGAATGCCATCGTGTCCTCACCAGCGATGGGATGCTGGTGCTGGGCTATAACGACAAGCCTGACCGCCTGGGTTTCAAGGTTGAGCAGGCCGCGGGTTTTCAAGTCTTCAAGATGTTTGAGCCCGGCATAGCGGGAATGACGGGCGCGAGCCACGTCGTAGCGGATGGGTTCAAGCATCGCTATGTGTTCTTGCGGCCTCGGCGCCTGGGGCTGGGTGAACTGGGCATGGACCTGGCGGCGGCATAGCTGGGGACGGCCGCTCAGAGCCGCCCGCTATTTCGAAAACGTAATCCCGCTATTGGCTTTCTGTCTGCATCGCCTGCCTAAAAAGTGTCCGACGAAATTTTCTTCAGCTGAAAATGTAGTCGGACACTTTTTTTGGAAACTCACGCGCCATGGCGAGCTGGATTCCAGCATCGCTATGTCTTTCTGTGGCCGCGTCACAAGAAAAAGTAATTACCAATTCAGAAAAACTCCGGATAAAGAATCTTTCCCAAAAATAAAATTTGAAAGCGCGACGGCTGGCCGGCGGGAATGCCGGTAGCAGGCCTGGCGTTTTTCGGGTTTTTGAGATCTTGGGGATCATGAGGTTCATTAAAAAAATAACTTACGCGCTGAAGCGCGCTGTTTTCCGGGTTTCTCCGGGCCTTTTGAGAATGTTGGGCGCCGATTTCCGGCTGCGCGTGCCCAGCAGGATGTTCATGGAGCAAGAGGTCTTCGACTACGTCAATGAGCATTTCCGGCGCGGCATCGCGGCTCCAGCGGCCAGATGTCTTTTCATCGGGCTGGATAAGCACAACTGGCACTACGACCGGCTGCTGGATCTGGATTTCTATTCGATAGACCTGAATCCGCGCAACGCCGTGTACGGTCAGCCCAACAGGCACGTGGTGGGTTCCGCGACTGAGCTGTCTGCCTACTATCCGCCCCATAGCTTTGACGTGGTGTTCGCCAATGGGCTGATCGGCTTCGGCCTGGATACGGAAGAAGCATTCAATCAGCTGATGTTTGAATGCCATCGTGTTCTGGCCGACGATGGGATGCTGGTGCTTGGCTACAACGACAAACCGGAGCGCCTGAGTTTCGTGGTCGAGCAGGCCAAGGGGTTTCAGGTTTTCAAGACATTCGAGCCCGGTATCGCGGGGACGACGGGCGCGCGCCACGTCGTGGCGGATGGATTCCAGCATTGCTATGTGTTCTTGAGGCCGCGGCGCCTGGGATTCGCTGAGCAGGGCCTGGCTTGGTAGCGGCATCGCGGGCCACGCGTCCGCGGTCCGCCATTTCAAAAACGTAATCCCGCTATCCGCTTTCTGTCTGCATCGCCTTCCTAGAATTTGATCGTGCAGTCCCCTCCACGATACATAGGAAACAAGCATGCAGATGATCCGCAAAGCCGCATTGATCCTGGCGCTGTCGGCCGCCGCCACCGGCACGGCGCTGGCGCAGTCCGCGCCGCCGCCCGCTGGTTTGGCCAACCCCTATGGTCCGTCGTTGACGCGCGCCGAAGTGCTGGCCGATTTGGCGCTATGGAAGCGCGCGGGCGTGGACCGGTTCTGGCGTGGCGAAGAGACGCCGGACATCTACAGTCCGGAGTACAGGGCGGCATTTACGGAGTACTTCCGCCTGCGTTCGGGGCCGGAGTACCAGGCTGAAGTGCAACGCCAGAACGCGTCGCGGCGATAGCCGCCCGCGGGGCAGGAGCGCCCGGCGTGGCTGAATCCTCCGTGATCAATCCCCCCGAGTCCAGTCCCAGGTTGCAGCTTGCCGATCTGGAGCTGGACTTGTTGCGTTGCCGCGCCTACCGCGACCGGCAGTTCCTGCCGCTCACGCCCAAGGAATTCGGTTTGCTGGCCTTTCTGATGCAGCGGCCCGGGGTCGTGTGCGTGGGATGGGAGCTGGCCGAGCAGGTCTGGAAAATGAAGCTGCATATCCACGACAAGCGCAATTTCAAGTCGCATGCGGTTGCGGTCGCGATGCGCAGGCTGCGCAAGAAAGTGGACGCAGGCCCGGGGCCCAAGCTGCTGCATACAATACGAGGCGGCAGCTATATGCTGGCGGCGGGTCCTTTGTGATCGGCACAAGCCTTCATGCGCGGCCGGCAGCCGCGCGGCGTCAAAAAAAGCGCGCGCCGGAAAGGCGCGCGGCGATCATCTGGCCTTCCCTTCGCGGAGGAGGGCGCGATCAAGGGACTCCCTGCATGCAGCGTCTTGTGAAAGCGTGCGCTAGAACCGGTGGCGGATGCCCATGTTCACTTCGGTCGCCTTGACGTTGTCCAGGAACGCCCAGTTGGTGGTGTAGGACGCCACTGCATACAGGTCGGTTCGCTTGGACAGGTTGTAGTTGTAGCCCAGGCTGTAGGTGTTGCTGGTGGCATCGCCGCCCGTGAGCAGCTTGTTGTTGGCATCGGCGCGCTGCCACGATGCGAACGCGCCGCCGGATTTGCCGACCGGCGCGGCCAGCGCCAGCATGTAGGCGTTGGAGCGGAAGCCCTTGACGAAGGCGTAGGACGGCGTGCCGGTGAAGCCGCCGATGCTGCCGCCATTGGGGAAGCCTTTGCCGGCGAACCAGCCATCGGTCGTGCGGTTGTAGGCCAGGGCCAGCTTGACGACCTCGAAGTCGTAGGAGCCGCCGACGATGTAGGAGCGCGGCGTGGCGTCGGTCTGGCTTGGGCTCAGCTTGTTCGAGGCATTGAGCTGGTCGTAGGTGGCAAAGCCCATGACGGGACCGTTGTCGTAGCGCAGGCCGGCCGTGATGGCGCGGGTGTTGTCGGCGGTGGCGAAACCGGTCTGGGCCAGGCGGCGGTCGTCGGCGTTGAAGGCGTAGCCGACGGCGCCCTTGAAGCCGCCCATCGACGGGGTTTCATAGACGACCAGGTTGTCGTAGCGCACGAAGTAGGCCGAGCTGAAGCCCAGGCCCGCGCCGGTGTTCAATTGATTGAAGCCGCCGCCGAACGACGAGCCGAACATGCCGGTGAAGTAACGCGCGGCGACGTTGTATTGCCGGCCCAGGCGGACTTCGCCCCAGTCGGCGCTGCCCAGGCCCACGGTGGCTTCGCGGCCGAACAGGCGGCCGCTTTGCAGCGAGTTGCCGTTGCGGCTGTCGTAGCCGGACTCCAGCTGGAAGAGCGCATACAGGCCGTCGCCCAGGTCTTCCTTGCCGCGCAGGCCCCAGCGCGAACCCGCGGTGGTGCCGGTGGTGGATCCGATGCGGCTGCTGTCGACGCGGGTGCGGCTGCCGGTGGCGGGATCGGTGTAGGCGCCGTCGACGTTGGCGTAACCAATGCCGGTGTCGATCAAGCCATAGAGCGTGACGGAAGAGGACTGCGCATAGGCGGCGCCGGACAGTGCCGTGGCGGCCGCCGCGGCGTATAGCTTTTTCATGGGGGACTCCGTGAGCAGGGAAGATCGATATGCGTCATATCGACCGGAAGCCACGGAAACCATGTCTTCTGGCGGATAGGCAGGGCCAGTGTGCAGGCCGCCGCCCGACAATCCGCGGTCATTGGAATTACAAATCCGATCGTCCTGGCGTCACGGGTTTGTCATGTCGGCATGGATCATGCGCCATGCGCCATGCCCGCAGGCATTACCCCTCCAATCCCCCTAGATCCGGCGGCCGGTTCTCGATGATGGCCTCCATGCTGAAGAACCCTGTCACCGTCGACAGCTCGAAATCCGTGATCAGCTTCTGATAGAAGCGGTCGTACCCGGCCATGCCGCGGCAGACCACCTTGATGAGGTAGTCCCAGTCCCCGCCGATGCGGTAGAACTCGGTCACTTCGGGCAGGCGTCCCACGTGCTGGCGAAAGCCGTCGGCCCAGGCCTTGGCGTGATGGCTGGTGCGGATCATCACGAATACCGTCAGGTCCAGCCCCAGTTCGACCAGATTGACCTCGGCCCGGGTGCCGCGAATGATGCCGCAGGCATTCAGGCGCTGCAGCCGGCGCCAGCAGGCGTTTTGCGACAGGCCGACGCGATCGGCCAGCTCGCGCTGCGACAGCGCGCCGTCCTTTTGCAGGCAGGAGATGATATTCAGATCAAATTTGTCTATTTTTTCCATTTGAAAGATCAAATGACCCAATTTATGTGGTTTTAGGCAAAATTTAGGTGAGGTTTCAAATTTCTTTCCATCGTATGATATTTCGGTGTGCCCAGGAACATCCCCGACATGAATACGCCTACCCAAACGACTCCCGCCAAGATCACGCCGTTGCAGCAATTTCAAGAAAGCCTGAAGACGGAAGACGTCGCCGCGGCGCTGGCTGACGGGCTGATCGGCAAGGATGCGGAGGTCGAAGGTCCCTACGGCGTCAAGCCGCTGGTGTACGCCGATTACGTGGCGTCCGGCCGGGCGCTGATGCAGGTCGAGCGTTTCATTCTTGAGCAGGTGCTGCCGTATTACGCCAACTCGCATACCGAGGCGTCGTACTGCGGCGGCTTCATTACCCGCCTGCGCCGCGAGGCGCGCGCGGCGATTGCGCGGTGCTGCGGCGCGGGCGACGAACACGCCGTGATTTTTGCGGGGTCGGGCGCGACGGCGGGGATCAACCGGCTGGTGCATCTGTTCGGCGTGCGCGAGGCCATCGCCGCGGGCCGCAAGGTGCGCGTCATCATCGGCCCCTACGAACACCATTCCAACATCCTGCCTTGGCGCGAATGCGGCGCCGAAATCGTCGAGCTGGCGGAAAGCCCGGAAGGCGGCCCCGACCTGGCGCAGCTGGACGCGGCGCTGCAAGCCGGGGAGGGCGCGCTGGTCGTCTGCGCGCTGTCGGCGGCTTCGAACGTGACGGGCATCGTGGCGGACGTGGCGACGGTGACCCGGCGCGTCAAGGCCGCGGGCGCCAAGATGCTGTGGGACTATGCCGGCGGCGCGCCCTATCTGCCGATCCGGATGACGCCCGCCGCCGATGCGGCGATCGACGCGATTGTTTTTTCGCCGCACAAGTTCATCGGCGGCCCGGGCGCGTCTGGCGTGCTGATCGTGCGCCGCGACGCGGTGCTGGACACCAAGCCCACCTGGCCCGGCGGCGGCACGGTGCGCTTTGTTTCGCCCGCGGGCCACGACTACAGCGGCAGCCTGGAAGCGCGCGAGGAAGCGGGCACGCCCAATGTGGTGGGCGATATCCGCGCCGCGCTGGTGCTGCTGGTGAAGGAAGCCCTGGGCGCCGAGTTCATGCGCCAGCGCAATCAACACTTCGTGGAGCGCGCGCTGGCCAGATGGCAGGGCGCCGAGCAGTTGGAGCTGCTGGGTTCGCTGACGGCGGCACGCCTGCCGATCTTTTCGTTCCGGGTGCGCAACGGCCGCGGCGGTTTCGTGCACCAGCAACTGGTGACGCGCATGCTGAGCGACCGCTTCGGCATCCAGGCGCGCGGCGGCTGCGCTTGCGCAGGGCCCTATGTGCATCGCCTGCTGGATATCGGCGCGGATGAGTCGCAGCAGATGCGCCAGGCCATCCTGGATGGCCGCGAGATGGAAAAGCCGGGTTTCATCCGCCTGAACTTCAGCGTGCTGCTGCCTGACGAAAAGGCCGATTTCATCCTGGATTCGGTGCTGGCGCTGGCCGCGGACGCGACTGAGTTCGAGCACCGCTACGGCTTCGATCCGAGCCGGGCCATCTTCTTTCCGCACAGCGCCGAGAAGCAGGCCGCCTGAGCCGCGTGCCCGCTGTCAGGCGGGCCGCTCAATCCTTCATGTGCAGGCCGCAGGTTCTGATCCATGCGGCCTTTTTGTCGGCCAGTTCCTCGGACGCGTCGCTCAGCCCGCGCGCCATCCTGGCCGGAAACTCCACGCCTTTGCGGCGGCAGGCCTCGAAGTCGTCGACCAGGGCGTAGCGGGCATCCAGCAGGTCCAGGCGGCCCTGGCACAGTTCGCGATTCAATTGCAGGTCGTTGGACGCCTCGCGCGTGCGCTGCACGTCCTGCGCGCGGTCGATGCGCGCCTGCTCGGCCTGGATCTGCGCAACGCAATCGTCCGCTGCGGCGGGCGCGCTGGCGCTGGCAGCGCAGAGGAGCAGGATGGCGAGAGTACGGCGGTCAAAAGCGGCCATGCGGGGATACCTTGGTGATGCGGCTGAATGGGCAGCATCATAACTGCCGGGAGTATCAGCTCGCCGCAACGGTGGATCCAGGCGAACCCGCTGCCTCCAAATGATTCCAGGCCGCCTCGGCCACGGTCTGCGGCGTTATGGTGGCCATGTCGCCTTTGACAGCGGCCTCAAGTGCATGCAACCAGGGCACATACCGCAACGCAGGAGTGGCTCCGAACAATCCAATCGTCGGTATTCCATGGGCAGCTGCAATGTGCATACCCATGCTGTCGTTGGAAACAAATACCGAACAGCACGCGATTAGCGCCTGGCTATCGCATATGTCCGTGGCCTGTCGCGTCGCGTCCAGCAAGGCAATGGACTCGGGTAGCAGGGCGCGAATCTCTTCTGCGATGTCCTGGACATCGCTGCCGCCCACCAACACAAAGCGCAGCCCGCTATCCCGCGCATGCAAAATGCGCGCCACCTCCGCAAAGGCCCTGCCGCTATAACGTTTGCAGGGTATCGAACCATTCAATCCGAAGCCGATCGTCCGCGATTGCGCCTGGCAAAACTGGATGGCCTTGCCGTGCGCCGAGTCCTTGCAGAACAACGAGGGATAGCGTGGCTCATACTGATATCCAGCCTTGGCGTATAGCAAGGGCAGCCATGTATAGATGTCAGGGTGCGGGGTTCCCTTGCGGCGCACCCATATGCGATGCGTGAGCAGCGCCGCGAGATGCGGTTGATGCATACGCAAGAAGCCGGCGCGCTGCGGGATCCCCGCCAAGCTGGCCGCCAAGGCGATATGAGGGCGGAAGGTAAACAAGAAAAGACTGTCGTAGCCCCCGTCCGTCAATACCTGTTTTACCTGTGTGATTCGTTCCCAACCGCGCAACCGGTGCTCTGATCGCAGAGAGATGACTTCCGCCACATAGGGCTGGGCACGAAACAGCTCCTGCGAAGACTCGCTTTGAGTCATCAGCAATGAAACAGTGCCGCCGGTTTGTTCGGCCAGCGCTTGGGCAAAAACCATGCCGAGCACACCGTCGCCGATGCCGCCGGACAGATAGATCGCACAGTTTTGCGCTGTACTACGTTTGAGGGAGGGGGCGGTAGGCATGGCATCCAACAAGATACGCTCACTGATTTCGAATCGACTAGTGTGGCGGAGTTATGTTTCTTGCTTGTGTAGCGTTTGGTGTTGAATGTTTGAAAAGCGTTGTACGCGATAGCTCCTGGATGAGGTGGTGGTACCAGGGTTGCATTGGGCGCGTGAAGCGTTCCATGGCACCGGCCCGTCTCCAATCGTTATCGCATGGTTACTGGTCGGAAACCCAGTTTACGCCGGTCCCAAACTCGCCTACTGTGCTTTACATATCAACGACTCATGAGCGCCGCCTGGCGCATTCATGTTAGACAGTCGGAGATAGAAATTTCTGTTTTATCAACAAGTTACGTTGGAGATGAAAGAGAATGACTGACACCCTCATCAAGGTCGACCTGGCCCAATCCCCCTACGAGAACGCGCAGATCCACAACCGCTGGCATCCGGATATCCCGATGGCCGTGTGGGTCAAGCCGGGGGATGACTTCGTGCTGGAAACCTATGACTGGACCGGCGGCGCGATCAAGAACGATGACAGCGCCGACGACGTCCGCGACGTGGACCTGTCCACGGTGCACTTTCTTTCGGGACCGGTGGGCGTGGAAGGCGCCGAGCCCGGCGACTTGCTGGTGGTGGACCTGCTGGACATCGGCGCCAAGCCGGACAGCCTGTGGGGGTTCAACGGCTTCTTCAGCCGCAATAACGGCGGCGGCTTCCTGACCGAGCATTTTCCGCATGCGCAGAAATCCATCTGGGATTTCCATGGCATGTTCACCTCGTCGCGCCATATTCCGGGCGTGAACTTCGCCGGGCTGATCCATCCCGGGCTGATCGGCTGCCTGCCCGACAAGAAGCTGCTGGACACCTGGAACCGGCGCGAGCAGGCGCTGATCGACACCAATCCCAACCGCGTGCCGCCGCTGGCCAATCCGCCCGCGCCGAAGACGGCGCACATGGGCGCCATGCAGGGCGCGGCGCGCGACAAGGCGGCGGGCGAGGGCGCGCGCACGGTGCCGCCGCGCGAACACGGCGGCAACTGCGACATCAAGGACCTGTCGCGCGGCGCGCGGGTGTTCTTCCCGATCTACGTGAAGGGCGGCGGCCTGTCGGTGGGCGACCTGCATTTTTCGCAGGGCGACGGCGAAATCACGTTCTGCGGCGCCATCGAGATGGCGGGCTGGGTGCACATGCGCGTGTCGCTGATCAAGGGCGGCATGGAGAAGTACGCGATCAAGAACCCGATCTTCAAGCCCAGCCCGATCGCGCCGGCCTACAAGGACTTCCTGATCTTCGAAGGGATTTCGGTGGATGAGTCCGGCAAGCAGCACTACCTGGACGTGAACGTCGCGTACCGGCAAGCCTGCCTGAACGCCATCGAATACCTGAAGAAGTTCGGCTACTCGGGCGCCCAGGCGTATTCGTTGCTGGGCTGCGCGCCGGTGCAGGGGCATATCAGCGGGGTGGTCGACATTCCCAACTCCTGCGCCACGCTGTGGCTGCCGACGGAGATCTTCGACTTCGACATCCAGCCGTCGGCGTCCGGACCCGTCAAGCACATCCAGGGCGGCGTGGACATGCCGCTGTCGCGCGACCGCTAGGAGCCATTCCATGCCCATGTATGACTATGCTTGCGGCGATTGCGGCGAGTTCGCGGCGCTGGTGCCCCTGGCCCAGTGGCGCGACCCGGCGGCCTGCCCGCAATGCGGCGCGATGTGCGGCCGCATCGTGGGCGGCGCGCCGGCGATCTCGGCGCTGTCGTCCGCGGTGAACCGGGCGCGCGCGGCCAATGAGCGCAGCGCGCACGAGCCGCGCAGTTCGCGCTCCGGCCATGGCATGAACTGCGGATGCTGTTCCGGCGGCAAGGCGGCCGGCAAGACGCGCACCACGCCGGATGGGGCGAAATCGTTCGCGGGCGCAAGGCCCTGGATGATCAGCCACTGAGAATACGCCGCCGGCGCATAAAACAAGGCCCCGCTCGAGCGGGGCCTTGTTCTTGCGGGGCGAGAGCAGCGGGCTCAGGGCTCCAGCGGCGCCACCGCGGCGCCCTGGATCTTGTGGCGGGCCAGCGCTTCGGCGACGAAGCCCGATTTCTTCATGGCTTCGACGAAGGCGGCCAGGTAGGCGCTGGCCTTGTCGCCGCGGCTCTTGGGCACGCCCATGGCCTGGCGGATCAGCATGAAATGGCCGTCCAGCAGGCGCAGGCCGCCCAGACGCTGCGCGTCGGCTTCAAGCTGCTGCTTCACGCCCGCGGCGACTTCCATGTTTTCCCGCATGAAGGTGTCGACCACGGCGGGCGAGGTCGGCGCGCGGAAGATCTCTGCCTGCTTCAGTTCGCGCGTCAGGTACAGGTCGTAGGCGCTGCCCTTGCCGACCACCACGCGCAGGCCCTTGCGGTCCACTTCGTCCATGCTGGCGATGGGCGAGTCCTGGCGCACCAGGTACGCGCCTTCGATGACCACGTAGGGCGCGGTGAAGGCGATCTGCGCGCCGCGCAACGGATCGATGGCGAAGAAGCCCACGTCGGCCTCTTCGGCCGCCACGGCATTGACGGATTCGCCGGCCGACTTGAACACCACCAGTTCCAGCTGGACGTCCAGGCGTCGCGCCAGTTCCGTGGCCAGGTCGACCGATACGCCGCCGGCCTGGCCGGTGACGGGGTCGGCATGGGCCAGGATGGGGTTGCCCAGGTTGATGGACGCGCGCAGCGTGCCGGTGGGGGCGAAGGCGGAAAGCAGCTCGTGATCGGTCTTCATGGTTACCTTGGGCGTAGGGGCCGCGCGCCGGCGCGCACGTTGCGGCACAAGCATAGCCGCAAGCGCGCGCGTTGCGCGATGCCTTATTGCGCGCGGCGCAGGACGTAGTGCGGGGCCAGCGGGCCGGTGGGGCGGGTGCCGTCGCGGTACAGCATGGTCACCTGGTTTTCGCCGACGAAGTAGCGCTGGCTGTCGCCGGACGCGTCGAGGCGGATGGTGCTGCCGTCGGACTCCCAGCTGAACGAACCCGTGACGACCTCGGGCTGCGGCTGGCGGTCCAGGTACTGGGTCTGTCGTTCGTAGCGGCCGTCCTGTTCCAGCGTCAGGCGGGTGCGGATGCCGGGGCAGTCGGCGCAAGGCAGGGTGCCTTCGTAGCTGCCGGCCCAGTCCAGGGAATCGCGCGAGGTGTGGCTGTCGACGGGCGCGGAACCGCCGGCGCCGGGCCGGGAGGGCGCGCAGCCGGCGAGCAGGGCTAGCGTCAGGGCGCAGGTCAGGGTGGTTTTCATCATGGCGAGCTCCTGTTTGGCAAACCGGTCACGATACGGATAGTAACGGGGCGGTGCTGAAACGGGATGTAAAGCGCGCGGGGCTGGCGCAGTCGCGCATGCGCTACGCTAAGCTGTTTTCCAGACGCGCCCACCTGGGCCTTTCCCGTTGAACAGGACGAATCCGATGCAAGGCGAACACCGTTACAACGTCACCGTGGACTGGACCGGCAACACCGGCTCGGGCACGTCCAGCTACGCTGCCTACTCCCGCGACCACCTGATCCGCGCGGCGGGCAAGCCCGACGTGCCGGGCTCGTCCGATCCGGCCTTCCGCGGCGATCCGGCGCGCTGGAATCCCGAGGACATGCTGGTGGCGTCGCTGTCCGCCTGCCACAAGCTCTGGTACCTGCACTTCTGCGCGGTCGAAGGGGTGACGGTGGAAGCCTACCGCGACGAGGCCGAAGGCGTCATGGTCGAGGACCGCGAGCGCGGCGGCGCTTTCAGCGCCGTCACCTTGCGCCCCGAAGTGACCATCCGCGCCGGCGACGACGCGGCGCTGGCGGCCGAGCTGCACGAGCGCGCGCATCATTTCTGTTTCATCGCTAATTCGGTCAACTTCCCGGTGCGTTGCGAGCCGCGCATCGTGCACGCTGCCTGAGGACTATCGTCATGCTGACCATCTGGGGACGGCGCAGTTCGTTCAATGTGCAGAAGGTATTGTGGCTGGCGGGAGAGCTGGGCCTGGAATACGAACATGTGCTGGCCGGCGGCCAGCACGGGCTGCTGGACACGGCCGAGTTCCGCGCCATGAATCCGCACGGCAAGGTGCCGCTGCTGCGCGACGGCGCCACCGTCGTGTGGGAGTCCCACGCCATCCTGCGCTATCTGGCTGCACGCGACGGCGCCGGCCGGTTCTGGGCGGACGACCCCGCGCAGCGGGCTGGCGCCGATGGCTGGATGGACTGGGCCCAGACCGCCTTGCAGCCCGCCTTTTTGACAGGCGTGTTCTGGGGCTTCTACCGCACGCCGGAGGCGCAACGCGATGCGGCCGCCATCGAGCGCGCCATCGCGGCCACGCATGCCTGCCTGCGGCAGTTGGACCTCGCGCTGGCGGACCGCCCGTACCTAGGCGGCGAGTCCCTGGGGCTGGCCGACATTCCGGCCGGCACCACGCTCTACCGCTACTTCGAACTGGATATCCCGCATCCGCCCATGGTGCATGTGCAAGCCTGGTACGAGCGCCTGCAGGCCCGCGCGGCCTATCGCGAGCACGTGATGGTGCCGTTCGGGGAGCTGCGCGGGCGGCTGGATTTCTAGGCTGGATTTACAAATTTTCCGGCGGCCGATGTCACATCGTGGCAGGCTGTCTCGTCCTACGGGTAATGGCGCCGCATCCTGCGGCGCATGCCTACCTTGCCGGAGACACGCCATGAGTACCGCCCGCCTGAATGCCTACACCGCCTCGCCCAAGGCCATGAAGGCCATGATCGCCTTGAATGACTTCGTCGAGGGCTGCGGCCTGGAGCACAGCCTGCTTGAACTGGTGAAGATGCGCGCTTCGCAGATCAATGGCTGCGCCTACTGCCTGCACATGCATTCCACCGATGCCCGCAAGCAGGGCGAAACGGAAATGCGCCTGTACCTGCTGGACGCCTGGCGCGAATCGTCGCTGTACAGCGAACGCGAGCGCGCCGCGCTGGCGTGGACGGAGGCGCTGACCAGGCTTGCCGACACCCGCGCACCGGACGCCGACTATGCCGAAATGGCCAGGCATTTCAGCGAGGAAGAGCAGGTTAACCTGACGGTTGCCATCAACATGATCAACAGCTGGAACCGCATCGCCGTCGGCTTCCGCTCGCAGCATCCCAAGCACTGAGGCCCTGGCTTTATGAGCGCGTCCGCCATTCCCGATGCCGTTGCCGACTTCGAACCGCATCGCAGGCATCTGCAGGGCCTGGCCTACCGCATGCTGGGTTCCTGGGCTGAGGCCGAGGACATTGTGCAGGATGCCTGGCTGCGCTGGCGCGATGCGGATCGCGGCCAGGTCGAGACGCCGCGCGCCTTCCTGTCGCGCACGGTCACGCGCTTGTGCCTGGACCAGCTGAAGTCGGCGCGCGCGCGGCGCGAGGAATACGTGGGCCCGTGGTTGCCGGAGCCCCTGCCCGATGCCGGCAGCTACGAAGCGGCGGGGGCGGGGGAGATCGCGCACGATCTGTCGGTGGCGCTGATGCTGGCTTTGGAGCGCCTGTCGGCGCTCGAACGGGCCGCTTTCCTGCTGCACGACGTGTTCGACCTGCCGTTCGCGGAGATCGCGGCGACGCTGGGCCGCAACGAGGCCGCCTGCCGCCAGTTGGCCGCGCGGGCGCGCAGCCGGGTGCGCGAATCGCGTCCGCGGTTCGCGGTGACCGAACAGGAAGGGGCGCGCATCGCCGATGCCTTCTGGCAGGCGTCGCGCGCGGGCGACGTGGACGCCCTGCGCAGCCTGCTGGCGCAGGACGCCGTGCTGCATGCGGATGGCGGCGGCAAGAAGCTGGCCGTGTTCAGGCCCATCCTGGGCAGCGACAAGATCGCGCGTTTTTTTGCAGGCCTGGCGAAGAAGCCCAGCGGCCAGTTCCTGGACGCCGTGGTGACGCAATTGAACGGCATGCCGGGCGTGCTGGCGACCGAACTGGACGGTTTGCCCCGGTCCACCACGCTGGAGGTGCGCGACGGCAGGATCAGCGCCATCTACATCGTGCGCAACCCTGATAAGCTGCGCCATGTCGCGGCGCTGCCGCCGCAGCCGACCGCGCCCCAGGATGATGCCGCACCTCACTGACTATCCGCAGGACCTGCCCGAACTGGGGCTGGAAGGCTTGCTGCTGCGCCCATTGCGGGAAGCGGACGCCGCCGATTGGCACGAATATCTGCGTGACGAGGCGGTCACGCGCCATACCAGCTGGCAGTTGGACGGACCGGATACGCTGGTGCGCCTGATCGGCGGTTATGGCCAGCCATCGGCATCGCACAGCCTGCGCCTGGCCATCGTCACGCTGGACGGCGCCCTGGCGGGCACCATAGGCTTGAACGAGATTTCCGTATCCGCGCGGCGCGCGGAGATCGCCTACGACGTCGCGCCGCCGTACTGGCGGCGCGGCATCGCCACGCGCGCCTGCGCGTCCGTGACCGCATGGGCCTTGCGCGAGCTGGGCTTTGCGCGCATCCAGGCCACCGTGCTGGACACCAACGTGGCGTCGGCCGGCGTGCTGGAAGCATGCGGTTTTCAGCGCGAAGGGCTGTTGCGCCGCTACCGGTTGGTGCGCGGCGTATCCCGCGATTTCTGGATGTACGCGCGCGTCAATGCCGCGCCGGACTGACGCCCAACCTTTTGAGGAAACCATGACGTTCGCTTTGATCGTGATAGACGTGCAGCGCGCGCTGTTCGAGACGACGCCCGCGCCGGCCGATGCCGAGGCCGTGCTGGCCCGCATCAATGCGCTGGCCGTGCGCGCCCGCGAGGCCGGCGCGCCGGTCATCTACGTGCAGCACGAGAGCCCCGGCAGCGCCATGGATCACGGCCTGCCGGGCTGGCAGCTGGACTCGCGGCTGCAGCCGGCGGATGGCGACGTCCGCGTGCGCAAGACCACGCCCGATTCCTTTTTGCGCACCGATCTGGCCGATGCGCTGGCGCGAGCCGGCGCCACGCAACTGGTGGTGTGCGGTTATGCCAGCGAGTTCTGCGTGGACACGACCGTGCGCCGCGCGGCCGCGCTGGGCTATCCCGTCACGCTGGCCGCCGACGCCCACACCACCCAGGACAAGCCGCATGCGCCGGGCGCGCAGATCCGCGCGCATCACAACGCGACCTTGTCGTCCATCTCCAGCTTTGGCGTGAAGATCGCCGCCGTGCCTGCGGCGGACATCGTCTTCCCCGACGCGGCAGCCCGGTGACCGCCATGGATCCTGAACTGCTATCCTTGCTGGTCACGCGCACCATGCCCTTCGGCAAGTACCAGGGGCGTCTCATCGCGGACCTGCCTGGACCCTACCTGGCCTGGTTCGCGCGCAAGGGCTTTCCGCCGGGTGAATTGGGACGCCTGCTGGCTCTGATGCACGAGCTGGACCACAACGGCTTGTCTTCCTTGCTGGCGCCGCTGCGCCAGTCCGCGCCGAAGAAGTAGGGCGGCCCGCGTAGGGCGGCCCGCGTAGGGCGGCCCGCGCAGGGCGGCCGGGCGGAGAAACCGCGGGAAACAACTGTGGCGGATTGTGTAGCGTCTTGGCACGCCGCGCGCGGGCGGCCGGCGATACGATAGGGCGGCGTGTCCAGGACCGCGGGTCCGCGCCCTGGATGTCAGTTCATTGAAGAGAGGTCGTCATGAAGAAACTCCACATTTCCGCCTTCCTGCTTGCCGCCCTGTGCGCGGCCGGCGCCGCGCAGGCGCAGAATGCGGCGCCCGTCACGCAGGAATACCAGTACCCCAGCGTGCGCTCCAAGGACGGCAGCCTGTCGCCGCCTTCCACGCTGCGCATGACGGTCACGCCCGAATCCGGCTCGGCGCCAGCGGTCATCCGCGACACGCCGGAAAGCCAGGCCCAGTACGTGCGCTGCCGCGAAGTGTCGGACCGCGCCGCCGTGTCGAACGCGCAGATGCAGGCCGGCGTGGCGCAGTGCCTGAAGGAACTGGAGCAGCGCCGCCAGCAATAAGGCGCGCGTCGCCGCCCAATGGGCGGCTTTCCGTTCTGGTCAAACGGTAATAATATTCAATCTCATCAACAGCGCTGTCCGCCGCGACGGAGCCGCCATCTTGACCGCCGCCCATCCCGAACCTGATTGGACCGTATCGGCCGCCACGCCCGCCATGTCGCTGGCGGGCGGCACGTTGCGCTTTGGCCGCGACGAACGCGTGCAGGAGCGCCTGGAGCCGGGCCTGAAGCTGGTGCTCGTGTTGGACGGGGACCTGCGCTACAGCGTGCGCGGCGCGGCGCCCACCCGCGTGAGCGGGCCCGCGCTGCACCTGAGCGTGTGCCAGGATGCCATGGGCATGGAGCATGAGTTTGGCGCCCATCAGTCCTTGCGCTTCGTGTCCTTGCGCACGGGCCTGGACCATCTGCGCGAGGCCTTTGCTATGGACCCGGCCCAATTGGCGGGCCTGCTGCGCGCGCCGCGGGCCGCCGGCGCCTACGCCGAGGCCAATATGCGGGCGGACCGCAAGCTGGAGGCCCTGGGCCACCAGATGCTGGCCTGCCCGGTGCAAGGCGCGCTCAAGCGCATGTACCTCTCGGCCAAGGCGCTGGAACTGGCCGCGCTGGCCCTGGGCGCGTTGCAGCCGGCGGAGCAGGGCGCGCCCGTGCGCGGCCTGACGCGCGCCGACGTGGAGCGCCTGCATCACGCGCGCGACCTGGTTGCGGCGAACCTGCAGGACCCGCCGTCGCTGCCCGAACTGGCGCGGCGCGCGGGCGTGAACGTCAACAAGCTCACCACCGGCTTTCGCAAGCTGTTCGGCCAGAGCGTCTACGCCTACGTGCGTGAACGGCGCATGGAGCAGGCCCAGGTGCTGCTGGCCGAAGGCGCTTACACCGTATCCGAGGCGGCCTACGCCTGCGGCTATACCGATTCGCACTTCACCAAGGCGTTCCTGCGCCGCTACGGCGTGCTGCCCAGTAGCGTCGCGCCGGGCCGCTGAGGCGCCGAAACTTCCGCAATCGCCAGCAAGACTTCCGCAATCGCCAACGCGCGGCCGCTGTCGTTCCTAGAATTACTTGAGAATTATTCTCAATAAAATTCTAAGAGGACAGGCAGTGCGAAAACAGGTGAAAACGGGGGTGCCGCGCAGGAACGCGGCGCGTGCGCGGCATTGGCCGCTGTGGCTGGCGGTGGCTGCGGGGCCGGCGTTGGCGCAGGAGGCCGCGTCGCTGCCGGCGGTGACGGTCAGCGGCGAGGGCGTGGCGCAGGACACGGCGACCCTCGGCAAACTGCCGCTGACGCTGCGCGAGATTCCGCAGTCGGTGACGGTGATCGGGCAGGAGCGGATGCGTGAGCAGAACCTGCAAAGCCTGGACGAGGTGATGCAACACGCCACCGGCATCACGGTGCAGCCCTATCAGCTGCTGACCACCGCGTACTACGCGCGCGGCTTCAAGGTGGATTCGTTCGAGCAGGACGGCGTGCCCGTGCTGATGGGCAACATGGCGGCATCGCCGCAGGACATGGCGGTGTACGAACGCGTGGAGATCCTGCGCGGCGCCAACGGCCTGATGCATGGGGCGGGCAATCCCGCCGCCACGGTGAACCTGGTGCGCAAGCGGCCGCAACGCGAGTTCTCGTTCAACGGCTCCGTCAGCGCCGGAAGCTGGGACCGCTACCGTGCGGAGGCCGACCTGGGCGGTCCGTTGAACGACAGCGGCAGCGTGCGCGGCCGCATCGTCGGCGCAGTAGAAGACCGCGGCTATTTCTATGACGTCGCGGACCAGCAGTCGGCGCTGTTCTACGCCATAGGCGAAGTGGACCTGGGGCCGGACACGGTGCTGTCCGCCGGCCTGCAAACCCAGCGCATCCGTTCCACCACCAACATGGCCGGCGTGCCGCGCTACAAGGACGGCGGCGATATCGGCCTGAAGCGCTCGACCTACCTGGACGCGGCCTGGGACCGGTTCAACTGGGATACGACGCGCGTGTTCGCGGACCTGGAGCATCGTTTCGGCCAAGGCTGGAGCGCCAAGATCAGCGCCAACTACCTGACCGCGGACAGCAACCTGAAGTACGCCGGCGCCTATGGCGCGATAGACCGCCAGACCGGGCTGGGTTCCTCCTTGATGGGCGCGGCCTACAAGTTCGACAACAGCCAGGCCAGCGTGGACGCCTATGTCGGCGGCCCGGTGCAACTGTTCGGCCGGCGCCATGAACTGCTGCTGGGCGGCAATGCCCAGCGCACCACGTCCGAGCAATACAGCGCGGACCTGACGCCCTATCCGAACGTGCCGGTCAACGTCTTCGACTGGGATCCGCACAGCGTGCCCGAGCCTGGCGTGGGGCCGTACACCTCGCCCGGCGAAACCCGGCTCAAGCAGCAGGGCGTCTATGGCATGGGCCGCTTTTCGCTGGCCGATCCGGTGACGCTGGTGCTGGGCGGACGCATGAGCTGGTGGAACCAGAGCGCGCCCCGCGCGCGTCAGCGCATCGACCCGGAGTTCACGCCCTATGGCGGGCTGATCGTGGACCTCGACCGCCAGTGGTCGCTGTATGGCAGCTATGCGCAGGTGTTCCAGCCGCAGGGCGAACTGACGCGCGACGGCAAGCCGCTGGATCCCATTACCGGCACCAACTACGAGGCCGGTGTCAAGGGCGAACTGGCGGACGGCGCCTTGAACGTATCGCTGGCCGTGTTCCAGATCCAGCAGAAGAACCGCGCGCAGGAGGACCCCGCCTGGCCATGCGTGGGCCGCAACTGCTACTACATCTCGGGCGGGGAGGTGCGCAGCCGCGGCATCGAGGCCGAAGCCTCCGGCAGCATCACGCCCTATTGGACAGTGGCCGCGGGCTACACCTTCAACACCAGCAAGTACCTGACGGATTCGGAGTCCGGCGGACAGCCGTTCGCGCGCTTCACGCCCAAGCACATCTTCCGCCTGTGGACCAACTATGCCTTGCCCGGCCTGGAGCGGCGGCTGAGCGTGGGCGGCGGGCTGCAGGTGCAGTCGGGCTACTCCACGGTGTCCGGTCCCGTCACGCTGCGCCAGGGCGGCTATGCGCTGGTGGACCTGCGCATGGCCTATCGCGTGGACAAGCACGTGACCGCGGCGCTCAACGTCAACAACCTGTTCGACCGCGGCTATTACCAGAGCCTGTCGGGCACGGCCTGGAACAACCGCTACGGCGAGCCCCGCAACGTCATGCTGACTTTGCGCGCCGAATACTGATGACCCACGGCGGACGCCCACCGCGCGCGTCCGCCGGCAACCAGAAGGAGAGATCGATGAGTGCACCCGAGACCGGACCGGTGTTCGACTGGCTGGACCACTTCGTGGCGCTGGGGCGCGACGGCGCCATGCGCGACGTGGGCCGTCTGCGCCGCCTCGCGCCGCAGGACGAATGGCTGGTCGGCATCAAGGCCGTGGCCAGCGATGCCGACGTGCATGGCGATGTGTGGGAGCGCCACCCGGCCGGCGATGAAATGCTCTGCGTGCTGGAAGGGCGCGTGGTGGTCACGCTGCTGGCGGAGGACGGCGCCCAGACCGACATGCTGCTGGATACCCGGCGCAGCGCCATCGTGCCGCGCGGCGTGTGGCACCGGCTGCACGTCGCCTGTCCCGGCAAGATCCTGTTCGTGACGCCGGGGCAGGGCAGCGAACACCGCCGCGCGGATGCGCCGCCATCCCGCAGCCCCTCGTTGAAGGAAATCTGAAGTGAACCGTATTGCAGACGCACGCATGTTCGTGATGATAGGCGCCTTGTATTTTTCCCAAGGCATACCGTTGGGCGTGGCCATGGAGGCCTTGCCCACGCTGCTGCGCCGCGACGGCGCGGACCTGCACGCGCTGGCCTGGCTGCCGCTGGTCGGCCTGCCGTGGGTGCTGAAGTTCCTGTGGGCGCCCGTGGTCGACAACCGCTGGACCCGCGCCATGGGCCGGCGGCGCAGCTGGATCCTGCCGATGCAGGCCGTGGTGCTGGCCTGCCTGCTGGCGCTGTCTTTGGTGGGCATAGACGCCGAGGCGGCGCCCTGGGTGGTCGCCCTGATGGCGCTGGCGTCATTGGCCAGCGCCACGCAGGACATCGCCACCGACGGCCTGACGGCGGAGCGCTTCCAGGGGCAGGATCTGGCGCGCGCCAATGCCGTGCAGGTGGGCGGCACGATGGTGGGCTTCTTCTTCGGCGGGCCGGGTTGCCTGATGCTGGCCGGCTACGTCGGCCAGACGGGCGCGCTGCTGACGCTGGCGGCCGTGGTGGCGTTCAGCCTGTTGCTGGCGGCCGCCTGGCGTGAAACCGAGCTGGCCATGCCTGCGGCTAGGCGGCGCGCCACGCTGGGCGCTTTCGTGCGCCGCCCCGGCGCCTGGGCGCTGGCCGCGGCCGCCTTCCTGTCGGCCATGACGGCGGTGGCGGGCTATGGCCTGTCCAAGCTGTTCCTGGTGGATGCGGGCTGGGCGGTCGAGGCCGTGGGGCGCGTCGGCATGGCAGGAGGCGTGGTGACGGTGCTGCTGGGCTGCGGCGGCGGCGCCTGGCTGATCGGCCGGCTTGGCGCGCGGGCGGTGCTGGCACTGGGCCTGGCCGCCTCGGGCGCGGCCGCGCTGGCCTGGATGGCGCAGGCCCAGGGCTGGATGCCGCCGCAGGCGGGCACGGCCCTGGGCGCGCAGGCGCTGGGGGCGTTCGGCGCGGGCGCCGCGTCCGTGGCCCTGATGACGCTGGCCATGCGCTTTGCCAGCCGCGGCGAGCAGGCCGGCACCGACATGACCGCGGTGCAGAGCGCGCGCGACCTGGGCGAGATCCTGACCTCGTCCCTCATGACCGGGCTGGCGGCCCAGGTCGGCTACGCGGGAGGCTTCGCCAGCGGCTTGCTGGTGGCGGCCGCGACGCTGGCGTTCACGGCCAGGGCGCTGGCGCGCACGGGCTGATATGGCGATTCTGGCGGTTGCGGCTACACTTGTGCGCCGTTTTGCTTTCAGCACCAGAATTCCCCATGATCTCCACCGCATGCGGCGTCGACTTCGGCACATCCAATTCCACCGTGGGCTGGAGCCGCCCCGATCAGCGCGCGCTTCTCGCCCTGGAAGACGGCAAGACCACCTTGCCCTCGGCCATTTTCTTCCATGACGAAGACGCCGAGGTCAGCTATGGCCGCGCCGCCATCTCCGACTATCTGGCAGGCTACGACGGACGCCTGATGCGCTCGATGAAGAGCCTGCTGGGCAGTTCGCTGATCGATGGCTCGACGGAAGTGCAAGGCCGTTCGATTCCGTTCCGCGTCCTGCTCACGCGCTTCATCGCCGAACTCAAGCGCCGCGC
>MCND01000076.1_pt1 | contig 46105 bp, 35 predicted proteins | sample 778211 | NCBI WGS metagenome assembly MCND01 (sample SAMN04296812, study PRJNA304217) | bioreactor metagenome | isolation source: activated sludge enriched with benzalkonium chloride | place: Turkey: Istanbul urban wastewater treatment plant
TCAGGGTGGCGTTCATGGCGTTGGGCAGGATGTGCCGCAGGATCACCTTGCGATCGCTCAGGCCCAGGGCCCTGGCAGCCTTGACGTATTCCAGGTTGCGCCCGCGCAGGAATTCGGCGCGGACCACGTCCACCAGGGCCAGCCAGGAGAACAGCGCCATGATCCCCAGCAGCCACCAGAAGTTCGGCTCGACGAAGCCGGACAGGATGATCAGCAGGTACAGCACCGGCAACCCCGACCAGACCTCCAGCAAGCGCTGTCCCCAGAGATCGACCCAGCCGCCGTAGTAGCCCTGCAGGGCGCCGGCAACGATGCCGACCAGCGCACTGATGGCCGTCAGCGACAAGGCGAACAGCAGCGACACCCGCACCCCGAAGATCACCCGGGCCAGCACGTCCCGGGCCTGGTCGTCGGTGCCCAGCCAGTTATCGCCACTGGGTGGGCTGGGGGCCGGTTGTGTCAGGTCATAGTTGATGGTGTCGTAGCCGAAGGGAATCGGCGCGAACAACAACCAACCGCCCTGCCCTTCGATCAACTGGCGAACCGCGGCGCTGCGGTAATCCGGCTGGAACGGCAGCTGGCCACCGAACTCCTGCTCGGTATAGCGCTGCAACGCCGGGAAATACCACTGCCCCTGGCATGACACCAGTAACGGCTTGTCATTGGCGATCAGCTCGCCGCCCAGGCTCAGGGTGAACAAGCCGAGGAACAGCCACAACGACCACCAGCCACGCCGGTGCGCTTTGAAACGTTGCCAGCGACGCCGGCCCAAGGGAGACAGGACAGGCATCAAAGGTTCCTCGCGGCGAAGTCGATGCGCGGATCGACCAGGGTATAGGCCAGGTCGCCCAGCAGTTTTATCAAGAGCCCGAACAGGGTGAAGATGAACAGCGAGCCAAACACCACCGGGTAATCCCGGGCCACCGCCGCCTCGTAGCTCATGCGCCCCAGGCCATCGAGGGAAAAGATCACCTCGATCAGCAGCGAACCGCCGAAGAACACCGTGACCAACGCCTGGGGCAGCCCCGCCACCACCAGCAGCATGGCGTTGCGAAACACGTGGCCATACAACACCTGGTGCTCGCTCAGGCCCTTGGCCCGCGCGGTGACCACGTACAGGCGCGAGATCTCGTTGAGGAAGCTGTTCTTGGTCAGCAGGGTCAGGGTGGCGAAGCCGCCGACTACCAGCGCGCTGACCGGCAGCACCAGGTGCCAGAAGTAGTCCGCCACCTTGCCCCAGGCCGAGAGCTGGTCGAAGTCGTCCGAGACCAGGCCGCGGGCCGGGAACCAGTCCAGCAGGGTGCCGCCGGCGAACACCACGATCAGCAACAGGGCGAACAGGAACCCCGGCATGGCGTAGCCGACGATGATCGCCGCGCTGCTCCAGACATCGAACCCCGAGCCGTTGTGCACCGCCTTGCGAATCCCTAAGGGAATCGACACCAGGTAGGTGATCAGGGTTGCCCACAGGCCCAGGGACAAAGTCACCGGCAACTTGTCCAAGATCAGCTCGGTGACCGTGGCGCCGCGAAAAAAGCTCTTGCCGAAGTCCAGCCGGGCGTACTGCCCGAGCATCAGCCACAAGCGTTCGCTGGCAGGCTTGTCGAAACCGTACTGGCGCTCGATGTCCGCCAGCAGCTTGGGGTCCAGGCCCCGACTGGCCCGGGACTCGCCCGCCACGCTCTCCACATGCCCGCCGCCCACCGCGGCATTGGCGCCGATACCCTGCAAACGGGCGATGGCCTGCTCCACCGGTCCTCCGGGAGCGGCCTGGACGATGACGAAATTGACCAACAGGATGCACAACAAGGTCGGCACGATCAGCAGCAGGCGCCGCAGGCTATAGCCCAGCATGGACCACCTCCGCGCTGCGCTTGCGCATCTGGCCCTGGGTCAACGCCGTCGGGCTGATTTCCCACCAGCTGTCCAGCCCGGCGTCATACAACGGGGCGATCGCCGGGCGGCCGAAGCGGTTCCACCACACCGTGGAAATGCCCGGCGGGTAATAGTTGGGAATCCAGTAGTAGCCCCACTGCAACACCCGGTCCAGGGCCCGGGCATGGGCCAGCATGCTGCTGCGGTTGTCGGCCCGGACCAGGCCCTCGAGCAAGGCATCCACCACCGGATTCCTGAGCACCATGTAGTTGTTCGAGCCGGGGTCGTCGGCCCCCTCGGCGCCGTAGTAGTTGAACAACTCGCGCCCCGGAGCCTGGGACACCGGGTAGCCGACGACGATCATGTCGTAGTCGCGACTGCGCACCCGGTTGGTGTATTGCGCGTTGTCCACCTGGCGAATGTCGAAGCCGATGCCGATCTGCGCCAGGTTGCGCTTGAACGGCAGCAACAGGCGTTCGAAGCCCTTCTGGCCATTGAGGAAAGTGAACTGCAGCGGCTCGCCGGCGGCATTCACCAGGCGATCGCCGCTGGGCACCCAGCCGGCTTCGCGCAGCAGTCGCAGCGCCTGCAACTGCTGGCCACGGACGATCCCGCTGCCATCGGTCCTGGGCGCCTCGAACACCTGGGTGAAGACCTCATCCGGGACCTGAGCGCGCCAGGGTTCGAGAATCTTGAGCTCCTCGGCCGACGGCAGGCCCACCGCCGCCAGTTCACTGTGGGAGAAGAAGCTGCGCTGGCGCAGGTACATGCCGCGCATCATCTGCCGGTTGCTCCATTCGAAATCCCACAGCAAGGCGATGGCCTGGCGGACCCGGCGGTCCTGGAACAGCGGTCGCTGCAAATTGAAGACGAAGCCCTGGGTGCCCTGGGCCGCGCCAGGGGCCAGGTGCTCGCGCTGCAGGCGGCCATCGTCCAGGGCGGCACCGGCATAACCGATGGTGTAGGCAGTGGCGGAGAACTCGCGGTTGTAGTCGTAGCCACCGGACTTGAGGATCTGCCGCGCCACATCGGTATCGGCGAAGAACTCCAGGCGCAGGCGATCGAAGTTGTAGCGCCCGCGCGCCACCGGCAGGCGCTCACCCCACCAGTCCTTGACCCGCTCGAAGGTCACGCTGCGCCCGGCATCCACCTTGGCCACCCGGTACGGACCACTGCCCAGGGGCGGCTCGAAACCCCCGCCATCGGCAAAATTGCGCCCCCGCCACCAATGCTCGGGCAGTACCGGCAGCGACGCCAGGTCCAGGGGCAAGGTGCGGCTCTCGGCATTCTTGAACACAAAGCGCACTTGGCTGGGCGACTCCACCAGGACCTCGGCCACATCGGCGAACTGCTGGCGGTACTTGAGGCTGCCCTGGGTCATCAACAGTTCGAAGGTGAAGCGCACATCGCTGGCGCTGATCGGCCGGCCATCGGCGAAGCGCGCTGCCGGGTTCAGGTACAACCGCAGCCAGCGCCGGTCCGGGGCCAGCTCCAAGCCCTGGGCCACCAGGCCATACACCGTGTAGGGCTCGTCCTGGGAGCGGTAGGCCAGGGGCGCGTAGACCCAGCCATCGACCTCGGCCACCCCGGTACCCTTGTCGATGTAGGGCACCAGGTGATCGAACGGTCCGCTCTCCAGGGCAGAACGGCGCAGGCTGCCGCCCTTGGGCGCGTGCGGATTGACGTAGTCGAAGTGACTGAAGCCTGCCGGATACTTCGGTGCCTCGCCGTACACCGTCAACGACGGTTGCACGGCAGCCGACACCGCCGGGCTCAGCAGCACCCACAGCCAGAGCAAGAAGATGGTTCGCAACGGCATTGCAACAAGCCCCTCTAGACAGCGACCGGGAGCGCGCGGGCCAAGAGGGCCCGTGCGCCAGGTACCCGGACGCGATTCTCGATGATCGCAACGCCCCGCTCCTGCCTGCCTTGTGCAATCAGGCCGGCCTTTTTATAGAGCGGGGTCTAGATCCATTGGTTACTAAAAAACCTTCGGACTGCTGTTTCCGCTCGGTTCAGAAGCTGTAGCTGAGCCGGGTATACAAGGTCCGCCCGAAGGGATCCGAGTAGCGCGGGTCGTAGCCGCTCTGGAAGGTGTAGGTCTGGTTGCTGAATGGCGGCTCGCGATCCAGCAGGTTCTTCACCCCCAGGGTGACGGCCAGGGATTTGCGCCAGGTGTAGGTGCCTGCCAGGTCCCAGACGCTGTAGGCGCCGACGCTGTGATGGGTGCTGGGGTCCGAATCGTGATAGCCGCTGGTGTAGCGGTTGGTCAGGCTGGCGCCCAGCGGCCCCTGGTTCCAGGTCGCGGTCAGGCTGTGGCGCCAGCGTGCCACTGCACCGGCGGAGGAAAAATCACCGCCGCGAAAATCCCCCAGCTTGTCGATGAAGGCGCCCTTGAGCTCTTGCTGGTACTCGTAGCGGTTGACGTAGGTACCTTGCAGCGCCACGCCGAACTGGCCCCAGGCCAGGGCCGGCAGGCGATAGTCGAAGTTGACGTCCACCCCTTCGGTCTTGAGCTTGCCCAGGTTGGACAGGCCGGTGACCACATGGTCGATGGAGCCATCGGCCTTGCGTACCAGGCGATCGGGATACAAGCCGGGATTCTCGAACGGCGAGGACTCGGGGAACTCGGCGATCTGGTTGGCGATGTCGATCCACCAGAAGTCCAGCCCGGTGGTCAGGCGCTCGAAGGGCTGGTAGACGAAACCCAGGGTCACGTTGCGCGCGGTCTCGGGCTTGAGGTTGCGGTTGCCACCAGAGCTGCGGTTGAACTGCTGGGCGCAGTCGCGGTTGGCGATCCCGCCATTGCTCGGATTGCCACCGGCGCACAGCACCGGATCGTTGTAGTTGGCGTTGGTGAAGGTGGTATAGCTCGGGTTGTACAACTCGTACAACGAAGGTGCTCGGAAACCTTCGCTATAGGCACCGCGAACCACCAACTCGCGAAACGGCTGGAAACGGAACGAATACTTGGGGTTGGTGGTGCTGCCAAAGTCGCTGTACTTGTCATGGCGCACCGCGGCCGACAGCTCCAGGCTGTCGAGCACCGGTACGTTGAGCTCGGCGTACTGGGCCTGCACGCTGCGATCACCCGTCACTGCACCATTGGGATCGACCCCCAGGTTCTGCAAGTCACCGGCAAAGGCCGCGAAATCCTGATGGAAATCCTCCTTGCGGTACTCGCCACCCAGGGCCAGGCCGGCCGACCCCGCACCGAACCAGTCGCCGATCTCGCGGCTGGCACGTCCGTCGATGGACTTGACCCGGCCCACAGCGGTGCCGTAGTCGCCGCTTACCGTATTGGCCGCCAGCAAGGCTTGGCCTGCGCTGGTCTGCGGCCCAAAGGGGTTGATCACCCCGTTGGCGATCCCTTGGCGCACCGCCAGGTCGCTCACATAACCGCTGCGGATGGTGTTGGTCACCTTGTTCTGGTTGTAGGCCGCGCCCAGGTTGTAGTCCCAGCCGGCCACGTTGCCGTCGAAGCTCAGCAGCAAGCGTTGGTTGCTGTTGTCGTCTTCATGCCGACGAGCGCCGACCGGGGCTTCACGCCAGTTCACCGAGACCGGTTGCGAGGGGTCGAGGACAAAATCGCTGGGGCCGGGGGTGATGCCATTGCCCGGATAGAACGCGGTACCCGGGTTGATCTGGTTGCCCATCAAGGTGCCGGGGCCGATCTGGGTACGGTTCTGGTTGCGTGCCCAGAAGTATTCCAGGCTGACGTTATGTTCATCGCCCAGTTTGCCGGTGGCCTTGGCGAAGGCCGAGGTCTTCTCGGTTTCCGGCACCAGGTCCAGGTAGCTCCACAGGCTCTGCCGGCAGATGCCATTGCGCGACAGCAGCCCCGGGGCGTTGCAGCCGGAACCGGCCAGGGGATTGGTGGCGTTGCCGCCCTGGGTCCAGTTCGCCGGGTAGGCCGTGCCGGAGGTGTAGTCCAGGCCGCGACCGGGCTGGTAGTTGTAGGTGTAGCCACGATCCTTGGCCGCCAGGCGCTCCTGCTTATCGTGGCTGACCACGCCAAAGACATTGAAGCGATCTTCCTCCAGGTCGCCGAAACCCCAGCTGCCGCTGAAGTTCTTGCTCTGGCCACCGCCTGAATGGGTCGGGGTGTCGTAGCTGGTGCTGACCTGGCCGGTGGTGAGGCTGGTCTTGGTGATGAAGTTGATCACCCCGCCGATGGCATCGGTGCCGTACAGCGCCGAGGCACCGTCACGCAGGACCTCGACCCGGTCGATGGCGGCAAAGGGAATGGTGTTCAGGTCCACCCCGGAACCGTTGCTGGAGCTGGTGGCGTTGTTGCTCAGGCGCCGGCCATTGAGCAGCACCAGGGTCTTGTTCGGACCGATGCCGCGCAGGTCGGCAAAGGCCGCGCCGCCGCTGCTGGAGCCCACCGAACGCCCGGAGCCCACCGAGGACTGGTTGGCGGAAATACGGTTGATCAACTCCTCGGTGCTGGTCACGCCCTGCTCGCGCAGCTTCTCGACCCGCAGCACGGTGACCGGCACCGCGGTCTCGGCATCGACCCGGCGGATCGCCGAGCCGGTGACTTCGACCCGCTGTAACTGGGTGGTGGGCTCGGCGAAGGTCGCCGGGGCCACGCTGGCAGCCGGGGTCGCTGCGGCGCTGATCACCACGCCCTGGGTGCCCTCTTCGTCCTTCAGGCCAGTGCCTTGCAACGCCAGGGCCAGGGCCTGGCTATGGCTTAGCTGGCCCTTGATCGCCGGGGCGGAATGCCCGGCCACCAGCGCCTGGGAAAAAGAGATCGGCAAGCCGCTCTGGCGCGAGATACCCAGCAGCGTCTGGTCCAGCGGACCGGCGGGCAGGTCGAACGACTCGCTGGCGGCCCAGGCTGGAACAACCTGCAGAGACAGCAGCAAGGCCAGGCTCAAGGGGGATTTACGGGGTACAGACAGACTCATGGATAACCATCCCTGCGTTAGGTTTATGCAGGGATGTGCAATGGCCAGAGTTTTTTTATAGGCCCGGTTTAGACCGTTGGGAGCTGACCTTATACCCGCCGGGATGCACCGCTCGCCCCAGCGCTGAAGGTCCTGCGGACCTTGGCGCAGCCTCGCCAGCTCGGCAGCGGCTACAAGAACCGCCGCTGGTGTAGCCGCTGCCGCAGGCTGCGCATGGCCCGCAGGGCCACGGGGGTTCAACTGCCGAAGTGGTAGCTCAGGTCCAGCCACCATTGGCGCCCGTAGGCGTCGTAGTTGCCCGTGGGGTAATAGGGCCAACCGCCGGAATCGTCGTGCTTGTACTGGTTGAGCAGGTTGTTGACGGTCAGGCCGAGGCTGGCGCGGTCGTTGATCTTGTAGCGGGCGCTGGCGTTGAACACCGTCCAGGGCGACAGCCGGCCATCGCCGTTGCCATTGGTGACGCTGCCGTAGCGAATGCCCATCAGGGTCGTGCTGTAGTGCTCATAGTCCCAGGTCAGGCTGGCGTTGGCCTTGCTGCGCCAGTCATGGTTGCTGCGGTCGGAGCGCAAATCCAGGGTCGTGGCCTGGTCGGACTCCTTGTAGTAATGCGAAAGCACCAGGGTGTAGCCCAGGGTCGAACTGAACGCCCCGTAGTCGCCAGCGCCCCAGCGAATGTTGCTCTTGAGATCCAGGCCGCTGACCCGCTCGCTGGCAGCGTTGATGGCATTGACCCGCACCTGCTGCAGCTTGTTGGGGTCCACCGCGGCATTGCCGGGGTTGCGCTGGACCCGTGCCAGCACTGCCTGGCAACTGGCCGAGTTGATGTCCTGGGCGCCGCTGCGGCAGGCATTTTCTTCCTGCAACAGGCGGTTCTGATCCACGCTCGTCAGCAAGTCGTCGATCTGCACGCGCCAGTAGTCGGCGGAAACATCGAAGTTGCGCGACGGCGACCACACCAGGCCATAGGTCCAGGATTTACCGCGCTCGGACTTCAGGTCGCTGGTACCACTCTGTACATAGTCCACCCGCCCGCGATCACAGGCGCCCTCCACACCCTTGCTGCAGCCGTAGTAGTCGATCTGGTCCGGGTAGTAGCCGTTGCTGTCGGCCTGGTAGATGTAGTTCAGGTCCGGCGCACGAAAGCTGGCGCCATAGCTGCCGCGTACCAGCAGGCTGGTCAGCGGACGCCACTCCAGGCCCAGGTTATAGGTCTTCTGCTGTTCGCTGCGATCGGCGAACTTGTACTGGTCCCAGCGTCCGGCCAGGGACGCCAGCACGCTATCGGTGACCGGCACGCTGAACTCGCCGCCCAGGGCGTAGCGCTTGCGCGAACCACCGGAACTCTGGGCCGGCGCAGCGCCATAGAACACTCCGTCGTTGAGTGCCGAATCAGGATCTGTGCGGTACTGCTGCTTGCCCATCTCCAGCACCCCGGCAAACCCCACTGGCCCAGCGGGCAAGTCGAACAGGTCGCCGTTGATCGAGGCGTTGTAGGTCTGCGACACCGAGCGGCTGGTCTCGGTCTGGTTGCGGCGGAACTGGCGCCACTCGTCGGGAGTCAGGGGCCGGTCCAGGCGCGCCGGGTCCGGAGCGAACACTGGGTGTCCATCCTGGGTACCCAGCTGCGGGCCCAGGTAGAAATCGCGGATGGTCGACAACGGCCGATAACGGGTGCTGCGCACGCTGCGGTACTCGGAACGGTTGGCCGCCAGCTCGTAGCTCCAGCCGCTGTCACCAAGCTGGTCGGACAAGCCCAGGGTGCCGGTCCAGGAGGTCTCGCGCCATTTGCTGTTGTTGCTGGTACGCCCACCGATCTCCTCCTCGGAGAAACGCCGGAACCAACGCTCCAGGTTACCGGTGTTGGCGTTGATGAAATCCGGGGAGGTAAAGGTCGGGCCGCGGGTGTTGTTCTGGATATGGTCCAGGCCGTACATCAGGTCGGCGTACAACTGCCCGCTATCGCTGAAGTGCCAGGTGCCGCGGGTGTAGCCATCGTAGTTTTCCTTCTGGGTCTGCAAGGTCCAGTAGTCGTTGTACATCTGGTCAGTGGTGCAGCGCCCGCCACTACCGCTCAGGTGATTACCGAAAGTGCCCTGGTAGGCGCCGCACCCGGGGCCCAGGTAACGGCCGGTCTCGAGATTGCGCCGGTAGCCGACGTCCACCGCCGGGCTGCTGCTCATGAACCCGCGGTCGTCGGCCCAGATCGGTTCGCGCCGAGTCAGTTCCAGGCCGAACAGGCCGTCGAAATCGCCCCAACTGCCGCCACCGCTCAGTTGCAGGCGCTGATTGTCGCCACCACCACGCTCGCTGGTGCCACCGCGCAGGTTGAGGTCGATGCCGTCGATCTTCTTCTTGAGGATGATGTTGACCACCCCGGCGATGGCGTCCGAGCCGTAGACCGCCGAAGCCCCGCTGCTGAGGATCTCGATACGTTCGATGACCGCCGAAGGGATATTGGCCAGGTTGGTGAAGTTGACCTGGCCGCCATAGGCGATCGGATAGTCCGCCACTCGCCGGCCGTTGATCAGCACCAACGTATGGTTGGGCCCCAGGCCACGCAGGTTGAGGGCGCTGGCCGCCGGTTGCCAGGTGTTGCCATAGTCCTCGCCCTGGGTCATGCCAGTGTTCTGGGTCTGGGTCGCCAGGGCGTCGTAGACATTGCGGTAACCCCGGGCCTCCATCTCCTGCTGGGTGATCACGGTGACTGGAGTCGCGCCGTCGGTCTGCGCCCGGGCAATGCGCGAGCCGGTGACCGTGACCTTCGATAGCCTCGGTTCGCTGGCACTGGCGGAGCTACTGGCCCGGCTCACCACCGGGGCGGGTGTGGTTGCCGCCGGACGCAGCACCAGGCCCTGCTCGCTGGCCTCGACTTCCAGGCCGCTGCCCTGCAACGCCCGCTCCAGCGCCTGCCGGGCATCCAGAGCGCCATGGATAGCCGGCCCCTGCTTGCCTTGCACCAGGTCCTGGCGGAAGGAGATCGGCACCCCGCTCTGGCGCGAGATGTCCAGCAGCACCTGGTCCAGCGGCCCCTTGGCGATATCGAAGGATAAGATCCCGCCCACCGGCTCCTGGGCCAGAAGCGGCGCCGGACAACCGGCAATGCCCAGGGCCACGGCCAGCGACAATCGGCACAGGTGCCGGAACGGACGGTTGAAACAGTTCTGTGAAGACATCCCGAAGCCCTTCCCTGTTGAATGCAGTTGCAGGGAATGAGCAGCGGTAGGCGTCTTTTTATAGGGCGCGGGTTAGGCCAAGGGGCTATGAGCTTATAACCCGCCTTGGCGTGGCTCGATGCTGACCCAGTAGGGGCTGTGGTAACGCACCCGGATCGGCAGCGAGCGCTCCAGCAGTTGCAGGGTGCGATCGCTTTCGTCCAGCGGATAGAGGCCGCTCAGGCGCAAGTCGGCGACCTCGGGATCGACCCGCAGGATGCCGCGCCGGTATCGGCGCAACTGCTCGACGATTTCTCCCAGCGGCCGATCGCGCGCCTCCAGCAGGCCCTGGGTCCAGGCGCTTTCATAGCCCTTGGCCGCCTCCAGGGCCAACAAGCCCTGGCCGTCGAAACGCAGGCTCTGCCCCGCCGTCGCCACCTGCCGCGTGCCATTGGCCGTCAGCACCTCCACCTGGGAATGCAGCATCACCAATTGGGTCGAGGCTTCGTCGCGGCGCACCAGGAAGCGAGTGCCCAGGGCACGCATGCGGCCATGCACGGTCTGCACCACGAACGGCCGCGACGGGTCCCTGGCTACGTCCACCTGCAACTCACCACTGCACAGCTCCAGTTGGCGCTGGCCCTGGTCGAAATGCGCCACCACCCGGGTACAGGCATCGAGCACCAGCCCACTGCCGTCGTCGAGCCTCAGGCTGCGGCGCTCGCCCACGCCGGTGTACAGCGCGCCGGCAGGCCGCCACCCATCCAGTTGGCGCCCCAGTAGCCCCGCCGCCAACGCCACGCCCAGCAGGCCCAGGCTGCTGCCGATGAAGCGCCGCCGGCTCGAGGGGGCATTGAGGCTGTGCAGCAGGCTGTCGCGGCTCAGTTGGCGCAGGGCATTGTGCTGCAGGGCCGCGAACCCGCCGCCCATCAGGCCGATGACCTGCTCATGCTCAGGGTCGGCGCTGCGCCAGGCGGCGAACGCCTCGGCTTGCACCGCGCTCATCTGGCCCGACTGCAACAGGGCCATCCACTGGGCGGCCTCGTCCACCACCGCCGGGTCGATCCGCGAGCGACTCATGCCTCCACCAATGCCAGGTAGCAGCGCTTGAACGCCTCGGCCATGTACTGCTGCACCCGGCTGGTGGACACCCCCAGCAGCGCGCCGATCTCGACATAGGTCAGGCCGTCCAGCTGGTGATAGAGAAACGCCGCCTTGGCCTTGGCCGACAAACCGTTGAGCAACTGGTCCACGGCCAACAGCGCCTCGATCAGCAACGCCCGTTCTTCGGGCGACGGGTGCACGGGAGCGGGCGCCAGCGCCAGGCTCTCCAGATAGGCCCGCTCCAGGTCCTGGCGGCGCCAGCCCTCATAGACCAGGCGCCGGGCGATGGTGGTCAGCAGCGCCCGTGGCTCACGGATGACCGTAGGGTCGGGCAGCGCCAGGATGCGCACGAAGGTCTCCGAGGCGATGTCCTGGGCGCTGTGATGACATCCCAGGGCCCTGGCGACGCAAGCGCAAAGCCATTGATAGTCCCTTTTGAACATCTGCCCGACCAGCGGGTAATGCGGGTTCGGATTCGCCCCCATGCCTTGCTCCCTCGAAAGGCGCTCGCGCCTCGCATGCCAACGACACTGCCGGATCAGCCCCGGCACAAAATGAGGAAGCGACTGTGCAACAGCGCGGAATCCTTATGGAAGTAATTAAAAATTAAATAAAAGTAACAAAAAGGAATAAGCCATTCAGCAGACGCTGCTCCTTGCCTCTCGCTTGATTGATCTCGGTCAGCAGCCACCCCGTCGCACGCCCCTACTCTTGCGCCTCCATCACGGCCAAGGACGGCTCATTGGGAACCGCCCGCCACCTTGTCACTCACGGAAGAGCCAGCTCATGCGATCACTGAAGATCATCCTGCTATCCACCGCCTTCAATGGCCTGACCCAACGTGCGTGGCTCGACCTGCGCCAGGCAGGCCACCGCCCGAGCGTGGTGTTGTTCACCAGCGAAGAGGAAGTCTGCCGGCAGATCGAGGAAGCCGGCGCCGACCTGGTAATCTGCCCCTTCCTCAAGGACCGGGTACCCCAGCAGCTGTGGAGCAACCCCAAGCGCCCGGTGGTGATCATTCACCCGGGCATCGTCGGCGACCGGGGTGCCAGCGCCCTGGACTGGGCCATCAGCAAGGAGCTCAAGCGCTGGGGCGTCACCGCCCTGCAGGCCGTGGAGGAAATGGACGCCGGGCCGATCTGGGCCACCCACGAATTCAACCTGCCAGCCGGGATGCGCAAGTCCGAGCTGTACAACGGCCCGGTGAGCGATGCGGCGATCCACTGCATCCGCGATGTGGTGGAGAAATTCCGCAATGGCCATACCCCCGAGCCGCTGGACTATGACAAGCCCTCGGTGCTCGGTCGCCTGCAACCGAACATGAAGCAGGCGGACCGCACCTTCAGCTGGCATGACTGTGCCCAGTTCATCAAGCGCAGCATCGATGCCGCCGATGGCCAGCCTGGAGTCCTGGCCAGCCTGGCCGGCGGCCAATACTACGTGTACGACGCGCACCTGGACCCGCGCACCGGCACCCCGGGGGAACTGCTCGCAGTGCACGACGACGCGGTGCTGGTAGCCTGCGGCGACAGCAGCCTGTGGATCGGCTCCCTGCGGCTCAAGCCCCAGAGCGGCGAAGAAACCTTCAAGCGCCCGGCGCGGCATGTGCTCGGCGAGCGCCTGGCCCAGGTACCGGTGCTGGACTGGTCGGTGGCCAGCAGCCCGTTCAGCACCGAGGCCTACCAACCGATCCGTTATCGCGAATCCGGCAAGGTCGGCGAGCTGACCTTCGAGTTCTACAACGGCGCCATGAGCACCGAACAGTGCCAGCGCCTGGTCAGCGCCCTGCAATGGGCCAAGGCCCGCGACACCCAGGTACTGCTGGTGCGTGGCGGGCGCGGGGCCTTTTGCAACGGTGTGCACCTGAACGTGATCCAGGCGGCTCCCGAGCCGGGCCTGGAAGCCTGGGCCAACATCCAGGCCATCGACGATGTCTGTCGCGAACTGCTGACCGCCCGCCAGTTGGTGGTCAGTGGCCTGACCGGCAACGCCGGGGCCGGCGGCTTGATGATGGCCCTGGCCGCCGATGTGGTCCTGGCCCGGGCCGACACGGTGTACAACCCGCATTACAAGAGCATGGGCCTGTTCGGTTCCGAATACTGGACCTACAGCCTGCCCCGTGCCGTTGGCCAGTTGCTGGCCCGCCAGTTGACCGAGGCCTGCCTGCCCATCAGCGCCCTCCAGGCCCTGCAAATGGGCATGGTCCAGGAGATCGGCCCACGCTGCCCGGATGAGTTCGGCCTGTGGTTGCTGCAACGGGCCAACAGCGTGCTCAGCGACCCGCGCTACCAGCACCTGCGCCAACGCAAGCTCGATGCCGACCCACAACTGATGCAGCACTGCCGCAATGCCGAGCTTGAGGAAATGCACATGGACATGGTGCAGAACCGCAAGGGTTTCGCCCAGAAGTGCCGCAACTTCGTGTACAAGCGCAAGGCCTGCTGCACCCCTGAGCGCCTGATCGAGAATTGGGCCAAGCCCCAGGACATCGCCCTGGTAGGCTAAGCCGACCGTCCCCTTCCTGAATCGTCGTCCGGCTCGCCGGGCGACGGCTTCAGTTCCCCGGCTGCAACAACAGCGCCACCAATGCAGTCCAGCCGGTCTGGTGGCTGGCCCCCAGCCCACGCCCGTTGTCGCCATGAAAATACTCATGGAACAACACCAGCTCGCGATCCCGGGCATCGCCCTGCAACTGCGCATAACCGCTCATCGACGGCCTGCGCCCCTCCTCATCCATGAGAAACAGGCGGGTCAAGCGCTGGCCCAGGCTGTCGGCCACCTCCTGCAGGGACGCCAGGTAACCGGAACCCCGGGGGTACTCCACCGAGAAATTGACGTCGTAGTAACGATGCAGCTCGCGCAGGGATTCGATCAGCATGTAGTTGATCGGCATCCACAACGGCCCGCGCCAGTTGGAGTTGCCACCGTAGAGTCGCGAGCCGGACTCGGCCGGCTCATAGCGGGCACACAATTGCTTGCCATCGACCTGCATGGCGAAGGGTCGCTCGAAGGCCTTGGACAAGGAACGGATGCCGAACTCGCTGAGAAACTCGTCTTCGTCGAGCATGCGCTTGAGCAGGTCCTTGGTGCGCTCGCCCCGCAGCAATGCCAGCAGCAAGCGATTGCCCTTGCCTGGCTCGTACCAGCGCGATACCAGGCTGGCGAGGTCCGGCCTGTGGTGCAAGAAACCCAGCAAGCGCTGGGCCAGGCCCGGCAGGCATTCGTGTTCGTGCTGTTCCAGCACCTGCACCGCGAACAAGGGCATCAGGCCGACGATGGAACGCAGGCGCAATGGCTCGCTGCGCCCGTCGGGCCTGTGCAGGACATCGTAGAAAAACCGGTCCTCCTCGTCCCACAGGCCCTCGGTACCGTCGTCCACCCGGTTGATGGCTCCGGCGATGTACAGGAAATGCTCGAAGAACTTCACCGCGATATCCACGTACACCGCATTGCGTCGGGCCAGTTCCAGGGCCATGCGCATCAGGTCCAGGGCGTAGGCCGCGACCCAGGCGGTGCCATCGGCCTGGTCGAGGCTGAATCCCTCGGGCAGCGGCGCCGAACGGTCGAACAAGGCGATGTTGTCCAGGCCGAGAAAGCCGCCCTGGAACAGGTTGCGACCCTCGGCATCCTTGCGATTGACCCACCAGGAAAAGTTCAGCAGCAGCTTGTGCAGGACCCGTTCGAGAAAGTCCATGTCGCCCTCGCCGGTGAGGGTCTTCTCCTGCTGGTAGACCCGCCAGCAGGCCCAGGCATGCACTGGCGGGTTGGCATCGTCGAAGCGCCACTCATAGGCCGGCAACTGGCCGTTGGGGTGCATGAAGCGGTCCTTCACCAGCAGCAACAGTTGCTGCTTGGCGAAGCCTGGGTCGATCAGGGCGAAGGCCACCGCCTGGAAACCCAGGTCCCAGGAGGCGTACCAGGGGTACTCCCAGGTATCGGGCATGCTGACGATGTCGGCATTGGCCAGGTGCCGCCAATGGCTGTTGCGCAGATGCAGGCGCTGGGCCGGCGGCGCCGGCTGCCCGGGGTCGCCGTCGAGCCACTGGTTGACGTCGAAGTAGTACAGCTGCTTGGACCACAACAGCCCGGCCAGGGCCTGGCGCTGCACGTTGCGCGCATCCGGATCGGCGATGCCTTGCTGCAAGGCACCATAGAACTCGTCGGCCTCACGTCGACGCTGCTCGAACAGGCTGCGAGCGTTGACCTGTTCGCAGTCCACCGGGGCGAAGCGCAGGTACAGGCTGTGCGTTTCGCCACCGGCCAATTCCAGGGTGAAGTGAGCAGCGGCCTTGGTTCCGGAGTCGAAGCTCACAGCCGTGGCCTGGCCGTCCACCAGGTAATCGTTGATACCGTCCTTGAACGGCCCCGGAGAGGCCAGGCCATCGAGCCGGGGGAAGTTGCTCTGGTTGTGGCAGAACAGCCACTGGCAGGGCCCCGCGCCCCAGGCGCTGACTTCGCGCTCGGCCAGCCTGGGGTGCTGGGCCAGCAACCGCTCGCCCGCAAGGCGCAAGCTGGGCCGGGTCCCTGCGCCCCAGCTCCAGTCGTTGCGCGCCCAGACCTGGGGCAAGACCCGCAGGCGTGCCGGCTGGTGGTAGCGGTTGTGTACCGTGACCCGCATGAACAGGTCATCGGCGGTGTGCTTGGCATACTCCACGATCACATCGAAATAGCGATCATCTTCGAAGACACCGGTGTCGAGGATCTCGTACTCGGCGTCGGCCAAGCCACGACGGGCGTTCTCCGCCACCAGGTCGGCATAGGGAAAGGAGCGCTGTGGGTACTTGTAGAGCATGCGCATGTAGGCATGGCTGGGCACCCCGTCGAGGTAGAAATACAGCTCCTTGACGTCCTCGCCGTGATTGCCCTCGGCGTTGTCCAGGCCGAACAGGCGCTCCTTGAGGATACTGTCCTGCTCGTTCCACAGCGCCAGGCCCAGGCACCAGTGCTGGTCCTTGTCGGAGAAACCGGCCAGGCCATCCTCACCCCAGCGATAGGCGCGGCTGCGGGCGTGGTCGTGGGGGAAGTACGTCCAGGCCTCACCATCGGCGCTGTAGTCCTCGCGCACCGTGCCCCATTGCCGTTCACTCAGGTACGGCCCCCACTGACGCCACTGCTCGGCCGCCGGCCCACGCAGGCGCTGGCCCTCAAGGGTATCGAGAATGCTCGCTGCGGATCGTGTCGGCATGGGCAATGTCCTTGGCCACGGGAGTCAGTGGCAGTGTAGAAGCAGGCGCTGGCCGAGTCGGTGACAAATACTTCATGCAGGCCTGCGGATCTTTTGGGTTAAATCGGCGTCGGCTGGTTCGTTATAATCGGCAACCTTTTGTATGGCAGTGCGTAACCCATGATGTTCAATCGCAAAACAATGCTCCCGGGGTTGCTGCTCGCGACCCTGTCCCTTGCGGCCCAGTCCGCGAGCCTCGACCTGCGCTACCCCGAGCCTGAACTGGCGGCGCCCAGCAGCACCAGGCCCCAGGCCCCCGAGCCCGACACCCATAAGCTCCAACTGCAGTTCAAGCCCTCGGTGAGCTACGAACACAAGTGCAGCGGGCAATGCACCTATGAGACCAATATCGATCAATTGCACGATCGCGAAACCCGCCAAAGCACCACGATCGGCTTCAACTGACGCGGCTTGACCTCGGTCCCTGGCGCCGCGGCGAGACGGCCTGCGCGTACAGGCGCGCAAGGCCATGCCCCGAACGCTCGCCGAGCGTGCGGACCCGCATCGAGTGCACACAAAAACGCAACGCCACACTGCGTCCTTTGTGATGGTTGGAGCCGGGAGGAGCGACTACAGTCGGTTCATCGGCAACCCACCTGACGCCCGACACAAGGATGCGTTCGATGACTGATCTGCACGAGCTCCAAGCCGCCCAACTGCTGGCGTTGTTCGCCAACCGCACGTTGTCTCCCCTGGACTACTATGACCATCTGCTGGCCCATATCGATGCCTGGGAGCCCCATATCCGTGCGCTCTACGCCTTCGACCCGGAGCAGGTGCGCCAGCAGGCCAGGGCTGCCACCGAGCGTTGGAACAAGGGCACCCCCTGCGGCCCGCTGGACGGGATACCGGTGACAATCAAGGAACTGATCGCCACCCGCGGCACACCGATTCCCCTGGGCTGCGCTGCCACCGCCCTCACGCCGGCAACCCAGGATGCACCGCCAGCGGCACGCATGCGAGAGGCCGGGGCGATCATCCTGGCCAAGACCACGGTGCCGGATTTCGGCATGTTGTCCTCGGGGTTGTCGAGCTTCCACGGCCTCACCCGCAACCCCTGGAACCTGGAGCGCAATACCGGTGGCTCCAGTTCCGGAGCCGGCGCTGCCGCAGCGGCCGGTTATGGCCCACTGCACATCGGCACCGACATCGGCGGCTCGATACGCCTGCCAGCGGCCTGGTGCGGCCTGGTGGGCTTCAAGCCGACCCTCGGGCGAATTCCCATCGACCCTTACTACATCGGGCGCTGTGCCGGACCGATGACTCGTAGCGTCGAGGATACGATCCTGCTGATGCGCCACCTGGCACGGCCCGATGCCCGCGATGCCACCAGCCTGCCGCCGCTGACCAGCGACTGGAGCGAGCAACCGCTCTCGGTCAATGGCCTGAAGATCGGGCTGATGCTGCAACCCGGTGCCGGCCTGCAACCCGAGGGTTTTGTCTGCGAGGCTGTGGAACGTGCCGCACGCCTGTTCGAAAGCCACGGTGCCCGGGTACAAGCCCTGGCGCCGATCATGGACCGGCCATTGCTGGATGGCCTGGACCGCTTCTGGCGCGCCCGGCAGTGGGCCGAACTCTCGGCCCTGGGCAGCGAGCAGTTCGCCAAGGTGCTGCCCTACATCCGCGAGTGGGCCGCCCCTGGAGCCGACCTGTCCGGGGTCGAGGCCGTACAAGGCTTCAACCAGACGTTCGAGATGCGCCGTCGCGCAGCACAGGTATTCAGCGAGTTCGACCTGGTGCTGTCGCCCACCAACCAGGTCAACAGCTTTCCCGCCCACTGGCCATCGCCGAGCAACGATCCGCAACGGCCATTCGAACACATCGTCTTCACCCTGCCCTGGAACATGGGCGAACAACCGGCGCTGTCGATCAACTGTGGCTTGAGTGCCGATGGCTTGCCCATCGGCTTGCAGATGATCGCCCCGCGCTTTGCCGACCAATGGCTGCTGCAAGTGGCCAAGACCTACGAGAGCTGGCGTGGAGCGATCCACCGTTGGCCAAGCCCGCCGTCGCACTGACCAGCCAAGCCGTAACTGCCACCTTCACCCCAAGCCCCGGGCCTTGCCGCCCGGAGCCTGGGCAACCTATGAATAAAAATTCGAGGGGCCAGTATGCACAGTCACCACCACACCCATTCCCTACCCCATGATGCGCCAGCGCCGAATGCACCGGGAGGCAAGCGCAGCGTGTTCGCGGTGATCCTCGGCAATGCCGTGGAATTCTTCGACTTCGGGGTCTACGCCACCTTCGCGGTGATGATCGGGCATACCTTCTTTCCCTCCGACAGCGCCTTCGTCAGCCTGCTGCTGTCGGTCACGGCCTTTGGCGTCGGTTTTATCGTGCGTCCCCTGGGGGCGGTGCTGATCGGTGCCTATGCCGACCGCGTCGGGCGCAAGCCCGCCATGCTGCTGACCCTGGTGATGATGGCCATAGGCACCGGCAGCATCGCCATCCTGCCGGGCTACGAGAGTATCGGGATCGCCGCGCCGATCCTGCTGGTGCTCACTCGGTTGATCCAGGGCCTGGCCTGGGGTGGCGAGGCCGGCCCGGCCACCACCTACATTCTCGAAGCCGCACCGGCACACAAGCGTGGCACCTATGCCTGCTGGCAAGTGGTGGCCCAGGGTGTCGCCGCCATGGCCGCCGGCACCGTGGGCTATATATATCCTGACCCAGCTGCTGTCCGCCGAAGACCTCAACCGCTGGGGCTGGCGCGTGCCCTTCGTGTTCGGCCTGCTGGTGCTGCCGATCGGCATCTATATCCGGCGCAACCTGGCGGAGACCTTCCATGGCCAGGGCGAACAGGCCAGTACCGGCAGCCTGGTGCGCCAGGTCTTCGGTGCCCATCGCCGGGCACTGGTACTGGGCTTGCTGATTCTCTCCGGGAGCACCATCACCCAATACTTCATCAACTACATGACCACCTTCGCCCTCACCGAGCTGAAGCTGCCCACCAGCATCTCGATGCTCTCCACCCTGGTGGCCGGAGCGGCGGTGGCGGTGTGCGCCATCGCCGGTGGCATGCTCTGCGACCGCTACGGCCGGCGCACCATCCTCATGGCCCCCAGGGTAGTGCTGCTACTGGTGCTGTTCCCGGCCCTGCAACTGATGACCGAACACCCCAGCCCCATCACCTTTCTCACCGCCCTGGCCGTGCTATCGGGCCTACATGGCATGAGTGGCGCGGCGTTGATCGTGCTCTTGGTGGAGAGTTTCCCCAAGGCCGTGCGCTCCACGGGTTTCTCCATTGTCTACGCCTTCGGCGTGGCGGCTTTCGGCGGCACGGCGCAGATCATCATCACCTGGCTGATCGGCACCACCGGCAACCCCATGTCCCCCGTGGGCTACCTGTTGCTGGCCAACCTGGTCTGCCTGGCAGCGGCCTGGTTCGCCAAGGAAACCCGCCCCGAAACTCCAGGGCGCGACAACCCGGAAGCAGGGCTGGCACGAGCCCGCTAACCGACCGCTTTGCACTTGACGATCTTTTCGCTACCGTGCCGCCCTGGCGGTCACGGACGGCCCGACATCGCCTTCGTTTTCAGGGAAGCCACATGAAACCCTTCGCACTCTGCAGCCTGGCCCTGTTCGCCAGCGCGCCCTCCTGGGCCCAGGACAACCCACAGGCCCAAGCCCCGGGATTCCTCGAGGGCAGCCACCTGGATCTGAACCTGCGTCACTACTACTCCAACCAGCACACCCGGCGTGATACCTACCTTGGGATCAAGAAAGCCGAGGGTATCGAGCGCACCCGTACCCGACAGACCTGGGTCCAGACCGGCATGCTCAAGTACAGCTCGGGCTACACCCAGGGCCTGGTCGGCTTCGGTGTCGACGCCGGGCTGTTCAGCGCGGTCAACCTGGAACGCGGCCACGGCCGGGTAGCCAATGGCGGTGATCGGGTGCTGGTGGACAGTGCCGGTGATGCTTTGCCGACCTGGAGCCGCCTGGGTATCGGCGATGTACGCCTGCGCCTGTCCAATACCGAACTCAAGGCCGGACGCCTGATGACCGACAACCCGGTGCTGCGCTACAAGGACAACCGTGCCCTGCCTTCGAGTTTCCAGGGCGTGGGCCTGTACAGCAATGAAACCGGCTGGCTGGCGCTGCAAGCCGGCAGCTTCGACCGGGCAATCCCACGGACCGGCACCGGCAGCGAACGCTTGACCACCACGTTCGGCAATCGAGCCTACAGTGGCGAGCGCATCAGCTACCTGGGGGCAACACTCAAGCCAGGGCTGGGCCTGGAAGGCAGTCTCTATGCCTCGCGCTTCGAAAATATGTGGGACCAGTACTACCTGGGGCTGACCCAGCGCGCTGGCGATAAGAGCCACCTGGCATTGAAGACCGCATTCAACTACTACCACACCCGGGACCAGGGCCAGCAGCGCCTGGGCTACATCGCCAACGACGCCTTCAGCCTCGCACTGACCGCCAGCCACCAGGCCCACGGCCTGACCCTGGCCTGGCAGCAGGTGTTCGGCGACGAGTACTTCGACTATGTGTGGGAGTCCACTGGCAACTACATGGCCAACTCGTTGTACTCGGACTACAACGGCCCCAACGAGAAATCCTGGCAACTGCGCTACGACCTGGACCTGGCAGCCTTCGGCGTACCAGGCCTGAGCGCCAGCCTGTGGCATGCCAAGGGCTGGAACATCGACGGCACGCACTACCGTGGCGACCGCAACGCTCGCAACCGAGGCTACAACGTGCGTGGCCTGGACGGCGCCCAGCATGACGAAAACGGCCTGACGCTGGCCTATGTGGTGCAGTCCGGCAGGTTCAAGGACGCGGTACTGCGAACCATCGTCTACAACCATCGCGCCAGCGGTGGGCAGATCGACGGCAGCTACGACGAGCTGCGCCTGGTGGGCAACTTTCCGTTCAACCTGTTCTAGAACCGCGACCGCCCCGCAAGGCAACGCCCGAGCACGGCAGCAGGTTGCCCGGTCAGTCGGCCAGGGCGTGATGCTGCATGGCCCGGGCGAGCATCGCCTGGCACTGGAGAGTGGCCACCGACAACGGGCGATTGCGATACACGCACAGATCGACACGGATGCGCTCCAGGTGCTCATCGTCGATCGGCACAGCCACCAGGCCATCCCCCAGGTCGCGAGCCTCGGCATCCACCTGGGGCAGGATCAGCACCGCTGCACGCTGGCGCGCCAGGCTTTTTTGCACTTCCAGGGAGCTGGTGGTGAAAACCGGCAGGATGTTCACCCCACGCTTCTTCGCCGCCCCTTCCAGTGCCTGGCGCACGCCATAGGCCGAGCCGGGAATCGCCAGGGGCTGGTCTTCAAGATCCTCCAGGCGAATGCTTGGGCGCTGGGCGAACGGGTGCTCGGCGCTGACCAGCACCCGGTGCCACAACTGGCACTGGGCGGTCACCTCCACCTCGGCACGTTCCTGCAGGTAAAAGGCCAGGCCCAGGTCGGCCTCGCCACTGCACAGGGCATCCAGGGTGGCACCGGCACTGGCGATCACGATATTGAAGGTCACCTTGGGGTGATTGCGATAGAACGCCGCCAGCACCGGAGCCAGCACACTGGAAACGATACTTTCCGACACATGGATACTGACGTTACCGGCGACCTGGCTTTGCCGACTGGCAATCACATCGCGGACCTGGTCGAAGCCGCGCAAGGTCGAGGCCACTTGCTCGGCCAGGCACTCGCCCTCCACCGTCAGGCGAATCCCCCGGGGGCCGCGCTCGATCAGGGCGCTGCCGAAGAAGTGTTCCAGCTGTTCGATCTGCCGGCTCACGGCCGTGGGAGTCACGTACAGGCGCTCCGCCGCCTGGCGCAAGGAGGCGCACCGGGCCACCTCATGAAAGTAACGCAACGCGCGTAATTGCATGGCTATCGATCCCTGTCGCTGAACGGATCGGGGAAACAGGCAAATACTGCGCCAGCGCGGGTAGCCAAGGCGTTATGACCAGGGAGAGTCACGCCGCAAACATTGATCTACCAGCCTGCGCTGCCTAACCTGCTAGACAGCCCTGCCGCGCCCGAGGACCGACCATGAACCCCCTGCCCCGCACCGCCCTGTTTGCCACGCTGTTCGCCGCCCTGGCACAGCTTGGCGCTTGTAGCAGCATCACCCGCCAGCTCGATCCGGAGCCTACGGTCACCTCCGCCGGGATCCTGGCCTTTCGCGATATCTGCCTGAAATCCGCCCCCTCCTTCGCCGGGGCCCAGACCGCTGCCCGTGAGCATGGCATCGGTGGATTGAGCGATGCCGGCTTTGCCATGATGGGCATGAACCAGGACCAGACACTGGGGGTCCAGGTACGAGCCAACAAGGAATGCGCGGTGACCACGCCGACCCAGAACGACAACTCGCTGACCCAGCAATTTCTCGGTGTCGCCGGCAAGTTCTCCAGTACCCCGGTAGAGCAAAGCCTGCCTGCCCGGCTCACCATCGGCGGACAGGTCTTCCTGCTCATGCACGATCGCCGTGGCGGCGAAGCCTATGTGATGTTGAAGGCACCTTGAGACGCCTCGTTCAAGGTCCCGGAGCCTGGCGTGCTCTGCCCTGCCCCTGCAGGAGCTGGAACAGGGTCGCGCCATCCATCGGCTTGTAGAACAGATAGCCCTGGGCGACATCAACCCCAAGGCGCCGCAGATGCGTCAGCTGCCTGTCGCTCTCCACCCCTTCGGCCACCAGCTCTACGTCCAGGGCTCGGGCCAACGCAACCACGGCTTCGATGATTCTTGTTTCCTTGGTTCCCAGGGCATTGCCAATGAACCCGGCATCGAGCTTGACCTGGGCAAAGGGGATCTGGGCAAGACGCAAGATCGAGGAATGCCCCGTGCCGAAGTCATCGAGGGACAGCCGTACTCCGCCCTTCACCAGTTGGCTGATGTTCTCGATGCCTGGCAGGTCCAGGACCAGTGCTTCACGCTCGGTAACCTCCAGGGCGAGCTGCCATGCAGGGACCCCGGCCGCGCCAACCTGCAGCAGCACTTGCCTGGCGAAATCGGGATCGCACAACTGGCAGGCTTCGATGTTGTAGGAAAACACCAGGTCATTGCCGGGCATCCGCGTCGACAACTGCCGTTGCAGTTTCAGGCCCTGGAGCAGCAGGCAATCGAACAGCTGGCGATGGTGCTCGGGGTCATCGAGCAGCGCCAGGAATGACTTCGGTCCCAAGACACCGTGCTCGGGGTGCGACCAGCGAGCCAGGGTCTCGACCCCGGTGATACGTCGGCTCTTCAGGCACACCTGCGGTTGGAAGTAGGGAACGATCTGATGCGACTGCAAAGCCTGTAGCACTTCCGATTGCGTCAAGGGCTCCTTGTCCACTGGCACCCGGTCACGCCTGCGGCTCGCGACCTTGTGCTTGACGAGCACCGCCTTGCGCAGCAGTTCATGGAGTTGCGCGATCTCCAGGTCCTTGTAGCTGCCCAGGTAATGCTTGCCCGAATACCCTCGGAAATTGGCCAGCCCCCAGCGAACCGGGGCCTCCAGTGCCTCGCACTCGATCATGGAAAAAAAGCCGTAGTGCTCGAACAGCCGGCGCAGATAGGGAATGGCCACGGCAGAGGGCAGCGAGTCGCAAATCACCAGGTCCGGGGCTGGTCCGGCTGGGGGGAGACGGTTCCAGTCGCTGTCCCAGGTGATCGTCTGGACCCGGGCAACCCCGGTGCTGGAGAACAGTCCCGAAAATCGCTGGACCCGCAAAGCGTTCGAACACAACAACAGCACGCTCACTAGCGACATGACCTGCAACTCCAGGAAAAAACTCATGCTAGCCAACGCAATCCCGGGGGCACTCAAGACAATTCTTGAATAAAAGTGAGAAATTTCTTGGTTTGCTCGCCCTTGTCCCTACGCCCTTGAACAGCCCGGGCCACGCCTCCCACCAGTACGAAGGTCAAGGGTCTAGCTCGCCGTCACACCGCAAAGCATGCCGATCTCGCCTCGCAACCACTGCAACCCCAACGCCTGTTGTTGCTGGCGATGCCAGATCAGGCTGACCTGTACCGGCGCGGCCAGCAACGGCAGGCTGGCCATGCGGATCGGCAGCAAGGCGCCGAAGTGCTCGGCCAGGTGCCGCGGTACCGTCCCCAGGAGATCGGACTGCGCCACGATCAGCGGAATGCTCAGGTAGTTGGGTACGAACAGTTGCACCTGGCGCTGGACCCTGGCTGATCCCAGGACGATCTCCAGGGGCGAGCCTCGCCCGCCCCGATCGGGAATCGCCACATGCTGGCAGCCCTGGTAGGCCGCCAGGTCCAGCTCCGGGGTAAAGGCCGGGTGGTCGGCGCGGCCGATCACCACCAGTTGTTCCTCCAGCAAGGGTTGGTAGCACAGGTCCGGATTGTCGAAATACAGGTAGTCCACGGCCAGATCCAGCATGCCCGCGCTCAACCAGGCGGCCAGCGAGTCGGCACTATCGCTGCGTACCGCCAGGCGGATGCGGGGCGCCACTTGCTGCAAGCGTTGGGACAGTGCCGGCAGCAAGCGGGCCTGGGCGTAATCGTTCATCGACAGGGTGAACAGTTGATCGGCCGCGGCCGGATCGAACGCGGCGGACGGGTCCAGGCCTTGTTGCAGCAGGTGCAGGGCCTGGCGCACGGCGATGTGCAGGCTCTGGGCCCGGGAAGTGGGCTGCATGCCCCGGGCAGTGCGGATGAACAGCGGCTCATCCAGGTGCCGGCGCAAACGCGCCAGGGCATTGCTCACCGCCGGCTGGCTGAGGTTCAGCCGCACCGCGGCCCGGGACAGGTTCTGTTCCTGCATCAGGGCATCGAATACCCGCAGCAGGTTGAGGTCCAGGCGCTGCACATTCAGCTTCATGAATAATGCTCATTCCAACTATCCATTGGCTGGATAATTCGTCCGGCGCTAGGCTGCAGTCAATAAAAACAACGGGAGCACCGCCGTGCGAGAAACCATCCAGCACTTTCGCCAGCAATACCGGGCCGCGGTCAGCCCAGGCTACAACCCTTGGCTGCACGGCGGTTTTGTCCTGGCCTATGGCGTGTTGTGCATCGCCCTGCTGTGCAGCACCCTGGATCGGGTACAGCCTCTGGAATGGTTGGCAGTGCCATTGGCGCTGCTGTTCTTCAACCTGTGCATCTATGTGGTGCACCGTTGGCTGGGGCATCACAAACAGGGGTTTGCCCGGATGTTCTACGCCCGGCATACCGGCGATCACCACAGCTTCTTCACACCGGGCCTGATGGCCTACGAAGGTTTCCGGGACTGGCGGGTCATCCTGTTCCCGGCCTGGCTGATCGTGCTCCACAGCCTGTTGTTCGCCCTGCCCCTGTGGGCACTGTTGAGCCTGTGGAACACCAATGTCGCGGCGCTGTTCGCCAGTTGCACGCTGATCGGCTACCTGGCCTACGAGGTCTTCCACGCCTGCGAGCACCTGCCGGCCAGCCACCCCCTGGCACGCCTGCCCTGGATCCGCCAGATGCGTCAGCTGCACGAACTGCATCATCGTCGCGAGCTGATGCAGGAGCGCAACTTCAACATCGTCCTGCCGCTGATGGACTGGCTGTTCGGCACCCTGTACTGGCAAGCGCAAGACGTCCCGGAATCCTCCTCCAGTGCAGCGACCTCCATGACGCGCATGCAGCACCAGGTCGACATCCCCCGCAGCAGCACCCTGACCCTGGCCTATGCCGCCAGCCCACGGCGCTGGCCGCAGTGGCATCCCTCGTCGCTCAAGGTCGAGGGCGCCGAGGGCCCCTTGGCAGGCGGCCAGGGCTTCGAGGAAGACATCCATGCCGGAGGACGCCATGGCCACCTGAGCTGGCGCGTCGAGGAGTACCTGCCTGGACAGCGTTGGCGGGCCACTGCCCGGGGCGATCATGGTCTATGGTTGCAGGTCACCTACGAATGCCAGCCCCTGGCGGCCGAGCAGACCCGTTTCGTGCGCACCCTGGAGTACCGTTTCGACAACCTGCTGATGCGCTTGGGTAATCGGCTGTTATTCAAACGACGGATAGAACGGGAATCTGCCGCCTCGATGCAGGCATTGTGCAACATGGCTCAGCAAGCCATCGCCCTGGAGCCCACCGTCACGGCAGGCCATCCGTCCTGAACCGCACACAGACAGGAGTCACTGCATGAATCAGATCGCCCCTCGCCGTTTCGGCCCCGGCCGGATCATCCTGCTGTTGGTCATCGCCATCCTGGCCTTCCTGTTGCTGGCACCGACCAAGGTCCAGCCGGTGGCCTGGAATCCGGCGCCGGCCCCCTCCCTGAGCCAGGGCCCGTTCGCCGAGAACCAGAAGCTCAAGGCCGTGCAGGCAGTCGGTGCCCGGGATATCGCCGGGCCCGAGGCGCTACTGCTGGAAAACGACCAGTTGATCACCGGCCTGCACGATGGCCGGGTGGTCCAGACCAGCCTGGACGGCAACAGCCTCAAGGTGCTGGTCAACACCGGTGGTCGGCCCCTGGGCCTGGCTCGCCATCCCGACGGCAGGCTGATCATCGCCGACGCCATCAAGGGCCTGCTGGCCCTGGACAACCAGGGCCAGCTACAGACCCTGAGCAGCGAGGCCAATGGCCTGAAATTCGGCTTCACCGATGATGTCGCGGTGGATGCCGCCGGGCGCTATGCCTATTTCAGCGATGCCAGCAGTCGCTGGGGCTACGGTCGCGACGGTGAAGCGGTGATCGAGCACGGCGGCGATGGCCGCCTGCTGCGCTACGACTTCCAGAACGGCCGGACCGAGGTCCTGCTGGACGGCCTGGAATTCGCCAACGGCATCGCCCTGGGGCCGCAGGAAAGCTTTGTCCTGGTCAACGAGACCGGTGCCTATCGCATCAGCCGTTACTGGCTCAAGGGCGACAAGGCAGGCCAGCACGACCTGTTCATCGATAACCTGCCGGGTTTGCCGGACAACCTCAGTTTCAATGGCCGCGACCGTTTCTGGGTAGCCCTGTATGCACCGCGCAATCCGCTGCTGGACGGCACAGCCCCGTACCCTTATGTGCGCAAGATGCTGGTGCGGGCCATGCAAGTGCTGCCCAAGCCGGTGGAGAAGCGCGGCTTCGTCGTGGGCCTGGACACCGAGGGCCGGGTCATTGCCAACCTGCAGGACGGCACGAGCGGCAACTACTCGCCGATCACCACGGTGCGTGAATATGGCGATGCGTTGTACCTGGGCTCCCTGACCGCCCGGCACATGGCGCGTTTGCCACTGCAACAGGCCCTGACGGCCGAGCGCTGAGCTTCGTGTAACCGCTATCGCGGGGACGCGGCGCTTTCGGATTCGTTGAAGAGCCTGTGGATCTTGGCACAGGCTTGGCAGCGGCTGCAGCAGCCGGCCATATCGTGGAAGGCAAGCAACTACGCGCGCCTGTGGCCCGGGCCACAGGCACGATGGGCAGGAGGTCAGGAGCGGGCGGTGAGTTTGTCGGAGATCTCGTCCTTGATCAGCAGGCGTCTTTCCTTGAGTTTCCTAACTACGTCATCTGCGGCAGCGGCGGCTTCGGCCTCGAGCACCTGGTCATCGATGCTGGTGTATTTATCGAACAGCGCATTCAAGTGGGGGTCCTGGGCCCGACGCTGCTGAATGTCTTCTTTACTGCAGCTCAGGTCCTGGTAAAGGTCGTGGGTCACCGGCATGGAACACCTCCGTGGTTGATCGGTAGCACGGGCGTCATCGCGCCCCTGCCAGTTGTCAGCATGGCCTTGGCTCCCTCGGTCTGTCGACCGCCAATCAGACCAGCGGTAACCGTTCGTCGCCACTGGCTGTCCTGGATCAATTCTGCCCCAGCGCAGCGGCCAGGAATGGCGCGGTACGGCTGCCGCGGTGCCTGGCCACCTGCTCCGGCGTACCACTGGCCACCAGGCGCCCTCCCTGCTCCCCCGCCCCCGGACCGATATCGATGACCCAGTCGGCCTGGGCCACCACGCGCATCTCATGCTCGACCACCACCAGGCTATGCCCTGCCGTCACCAGCTTGTCCAGTTGCTCCAGCAGGCGGTCCACATCCCGGGGGTGCAAGCCGGTGGTGGGCTCGTCCAGCACATAGAGGGTGGCACCGCGGGCATTGCGTTGCAGTTCGGTCGCCAGCTTGATGCGCTGCGCCTCGCCGCCGGACAGCTCGGTAGCCGGCTGCCCCAGGCGCAGGTAGTCCAGGCCGATGTCGTGCAACACTTGCAGAGCGCGACGGATCCCCGGTTGCTCGGCGAATACCGGCAAGGCCTGCTCGACGCTCAGTTGCAATACCTGGGCGATGTTCAGGCCCTGCCAGGTCACTTCCAGGGTCTGCGGGTGATAACGCGCGCCCTGACAGGTCGGGCACGGCGCAAAGACACTGGGCATGAACAGCAATTCGACACTGACGAACCCTTCGCCCTCGCAGGCCGGGCAACGGCCCTTGGCGACGTTGAAGGAGAACTGGCCGGCATCATAGCCCCGGGCCCTGGCCTCAGGAGTGGCTGCGAACAGCTTGCGCACCTGGTCGAACAAACCGGTGTAGGTCGCCAGGTTCGAGCGTGGCGTGCGGCCGATGGGTTTCTGGTCCACTTGCACCAGGCGCTTGATCCGCTCCATGCCCGAGGCAATCCGCCCCGCGCTGCCGATGGGTGCATCGTCCTGCAAATCCAGCTCCGGTGCCTCTTCGCCGTCCGGCTCCCGGCCCAAGTGGGCACCCACCAACTCCAGCAGGGCCTGGCTCACCAGGCTCGACTTGCCGGAACCGGAGATCCCGGTCACGGCGATGAAGCACCCCAAGGGGAACTCGACATCCAGTGCCTGCAGGTTGTTGCGAGTGATGCCCTCCAGGCGCAGCCAGCCCTGGGGCTCGCGTACCGGACGCCGAGGCGCAGGCTGTTCGGCGAACAGGTAACGGCGAGTCTGCGAGGCCTCGATGGCCGCAAGCCCCGCCGGTGGCCCGCTGTACAGGACCTGGCCACCACGCTCGCCGGCGGCCGGGCCGACCTCCACCAGCCAGTCGGCCCGGCGCATGATCTGCAGGTCATGCTCCACCACGAACAATGAATTGCCTGCGGCCTTGAGCCGCTGCAAGGCCTCGAACAAGGCTTCGGCATCCGCCGGGTGCAGCCCCGCCGAAGGCTCGTCCAGCACATAGATCACACCGAACAGTTGCGACCCCAGCTGAGTCGCCAGGCGCAGGCGCTGCAACTCGCCAGGGGACAGGGTTGGGGTACTGCGCTCCAGGGCCAGGTAGCCCAGCCCCAGGTCGATCAGGGAACCGACCCGCTCCAGCAGGTCCTGGGCGATACGTTGCGCCGCCAGGCGCTTCTCCGGCGACAACGGCATCACACCCCGTGGCGCCCCGGCGTCAGCCGCCACGGGCTTGAGCACCTCGGCCAGTTGCAGCAGCGGCATGCGTGCCAGTTCACCGATATCCATCCCGGCGAACGTCACCGCCAGCGCCTCGCGCTTGAGCCGCTTGCCTTCGCACAACGGGCATGGACTGCCACGCATGAACTGCCCCACGCGCTTTTTCATCAGCGCGCTCTGGGTGTGGGCGAAGGTATGCAGCACGTAGCGTCGGGCCCCACTGAACGTACCCATGTAGCTGGGCTCCTGCTGGCGTGCCAGGGCCTGGCGAGTCTGCTCGGGAGTCAGCCCGGCGTACACCGGCACCGTGGGCGTATCCTCGGTGAAGAGGATCCAGTCGCGCTGCTCCCTGGGCAGCTCGCGCCAGGGGATGTCCACGTCATAACCCAGGGTCACCAGGATGTCCCGCAGGTTCTGCCCCTGCCAGGCCAGGGGCCAGGAGGCCACCGCGCGCTGGCGAATGGTCAGCGAAGGGTCGGGGACCATGCTCGCTTCATCGACCTCGTACACCCGGCCCAGGCCATGGCACTGCGGGCAGGCGCCCTGGGGAGTGTTGGGCGAGAAGTCCTCGGCATACAGCATCGACTGCCCGGGCGGATAGCTGCCGGCCCGGGAGTACAACATGCGCACCAGGCTGGACAGGGTGGTCACGCTGCCTACCGAGGAGCGGGTGCTGGGGCTGCCGCGCTGCTGTTGCAGGGCCACCGCGGGTGGCAGGCCATCGATACGGTCCACATCCGGCACCCCGACCTGGTCGATCAGGCGCCGGGCGTAAGGCGCAACCGACTCGAAGTAACGGCGCTGGGCCTCGGCATACAAGGTCGAGAACGCCAGGGATGACTTGCCCGAACCGGACACCCCGCTAAATACCACCAATGCATCCCGGGGAATGTCCACGTCGACATTACGCAAGTTGTGCTCGCGGGCACCCCGTACCCGGACAAAACCTGAACAGTGCTCAGGCAGCTGGCTGGCCTGGGGCTCAGGGGGAAGATTACGCGTAGACGTCATGGACCTGCCTTGTCTGGGAAACCGCAAGATGTGAGGGGCGCCGAGCGCCGATCATCACACAATCCCCAGGTCCCGGGGCAGGCCCATTAACGCCTCGGCCAGTCTTCAGCGCTCCCTCGAGCGTCGACCGCCCTGCTCCTCCGTAAGGCCGGTGTGCCGAAGATCGTAGCGCAGCTCGGCAATCAGCTCGCCGATAGCCCGAGCGCTGGTCAAGTCGCGGGTGGCGATCCCGGTCACGAACAGATCGACCCGGCCACTGGACGGATCGCAGATACGCACGGTCATGGCGCCGTCATGGCCTACGGTGCACTGGCAATGCAAGGGCAGGAAACTGGTCTCGACGATTCTGCGCAGTTCAAGAGTGGAAATCACAGGCAAGGAATCCAAAGGGGTTCGAAGGAAAAACCGCGCAAGACAAACCTATCGTTATGGGGACCAGGCACTGGGTGTCCCTGTCCTTGGGCATCGGTAAAACAGTACAAATTCATTCAACTTGGTACAGAGTAGAAGGCCGGAGCCCATTTGTCGTCGGAGCCTGTCGTTTTTATGCGCTGCTTCACATTGGCGCCATCAGGAACCCGGCAACGAACGCAACACCGTGCTCAGTTCCCCAGGGCCATAGGGCTGCTCGGCAAGTGCGTGTCCGGGCTGAGCAGGTGATTGCGCGAAGCCATGTCGTGGGTATGTCCCGAAGTGAACAGCACCGCGATCGGCGGGACCTGGTTCTTGGCCAGGCGGTGAGGTCGGCGCTCTTGGTCGTTCAGTGAAAATCCCGGCTGGGCACCTTGATCCCGGCCAGCAGCGGGGTCAGGTCGCACAGGCGCCCGGCCACCAGGTGGCGTACTTCGCCCTCGACCTCCAGGGTGCCGTCGACCCGCAGTAGTTGCGCGCCCACCAGCACCCGGCGCTGGCGCTCGGCCAGATCGCGCCAGACCACGACATTAAGATTGCCGAACTCGTCCTCCAGGGTGACAAAGGTCACTCCGCTGGCGGTGCCCGGACGCTGGCGCCCGGTGACCATCCCGGCCACGCTCACCGAACGTCCATGCTCCAGCCCCTGCAAATCGCGGGAGCTGCGGCAGCGCCGGGCCGTAAGCTGCGGCCGGAGCAAGGCCAGGGGATGCGGGCCCAGGGTGGTGCCCAGGCTGTGGTAATCGGCATACAAGTCCTCGCCGACACTGGGCCGGGGCAGGTTCACCGGCGCCTCTTCTCGGGCGGGCAGGTCGGCGAACAAGCCCAGCTGCCTCTCCACTCCCGCCACCTCCCAGCGTGCCTGGAAGCGGTCCCTGGCCAGGCCTCGCAGGGCCCCGGCATCGGCCAGGAGCTCCAGGGCACGCAGATCGAGCCGGGCCCGCTCCCCCAGATCGGCGACGTCGACAAAGGCCCGCTGGCCCCGAGCCTGCTCGATACGCAGGGCGTCCTCCTGGCGAAAACCCTTGATCATCCGCAGCCCCAGGCGCAGGGCCGGCTGGTCGGAGGCCGCGCAAGCGACAGCGTCCGACGGCCCTGCACCCGCGATCTGCAGGGCGGGCCCGGACGGGCCTGCGATCGGCTCCAGGCTGCAATCCCAGTCGCTGCTTCGAACGTCCACCGGGCGGACTTCCAGGCCATGGCGGCGAGCGTCCTGGAGGATCTGGTCCGGGCTGTAGAACCCCATGGGCCAACTGTTGATCAGGGCGCAGGCGAAGGCCGCCGGCTCATGGCACTTGAGCCAGCAGCTGGCATAGGTCAGCAGGGCGAAACTGGCGGCATGGGACTCGGGAAAACCATAGCTGCCAAAGCCCTTGATCTGCTCGAAGATCTGCGCCGCGAACTCCTCGCTGTAGCCCTTGCCCGTCATGCCCTTGAGCAAGCGCTGGCGATGGGGCTCCAGGCCACCATGGCGCTTCCAGGCCGCCATGGAACGACGCAACTGGTCGGCCTCGCCCGGGGTGTAGTCGGCCGCCACCACCGCGATCTGCATCACCTGCTCCTGGAACAGCGGCACCCCCAGGGTACGCACCAGCACCTCTTGCAGTGCTGGCGAGGGATAGGTCACCGGTTCCTTTTTATCGCGCCGGCGCAGGTAAGGGTGGACCATGCCGCCCTGGATCGGCCCGGGGCGGACGATGGCCACCTCGATCACCAGGTCGTAGAACTTCTTCGGCTTGAGCCGGGGCAGCATCGACATCTGCGCCCGCGACTCGATCTGGAACACGCCGATGGTATCGGCCCGGCCGATCATCGCGTAGGTCGCCGGGTCTTCGCTGGGAATGCTGGTGAGGGTATAGCGCTGGCCACGGTAGTCATGGATCAGGTCGAAACAACGGCGGATGGCACTGAGCATGCCCAGCGCGAGGATGTCCACCTTGAGCAGGCCGACCATGTCCAGGTCGTCCTTGTCCCACTGGATCACCGTGCGCTCGGCCATGCTGGCGTTCTCCACCGGCACCAGGCTGTCCAGGGGCTGTTCGGAAATCACGAAGCCACCGGGGTGCTGGGACAAGTGCCGGGGAAAGCCGATCAACTGCCCGGTCAGGCTCAGGACCCGGCGCAGCAACGGGCTCTCGGGGGTCGAAACCGGCTTCGCGCAGGCGCTCGAGATCAGGCGCACTATCGCTCCAGCGGCCACAGCAGGCGGCCAGGGCATTGATCTGGTCCGGCGGCAGGCCCAGGGCCTTGGCCACGTCGCGCACCGCCCCGGCGCCGTGATAGGTACTGACCACCGCCGTCAACGCCGCACGATGCCGGCCATAGCGCCGGAACACGTACTGCAACACCTCTTCGCGGCGCTCGTGTTCGAAATCGACGTCGATGTCCGGCGGCTCGTTGCGCTCCTTGGACAGGAACCGCTCGAACAGCATCACCGAGCGATCCGGGTCGATCGCGGTGATGCCCAGGACGAAACACACCACCGAGTTAGCCGCCGAGCCCCGGCCCTGGCAGAGAATGTGCCGCTCGCGGGCGAACGCGACGATGTCATGCACCGTGAGGAAGTAGCTCTCGTAGCCCAGCTCGCCGATCACCTGCAATTCGTTCTCGATCTGCGCCAGCACCCCAGGCCGGGCTCCGGTGGGCCAGCGCCGGGCAATCCCCTCACGGACCAGGACCCGCAGCCAGGAACCGGCGTCGTGGCCCTCGGGCACCAGCTCCCGAGGGTACTGGTAGCGCAACTGGCCGAGGTCGAAGCGGCAGCGCTCGGCAATCACCAGCGACTCATCGAGCAGCGCCTGGGGGTACAGGCCTTGCAGCACCGGCAGCGGCCGCAGGTGGCGCTCGCCATTGGCGAACAGGCGCTGCCCGGCCTCGGCCACCGGCAGGTGGTGGCGGATCGCGGTCATGGTGTCCTGCAGGGCCCGGCGCCCACGCACATGCATGTGCACATCGCCACAGGCCACCGCTGGCAGGCGCAGTTGCCGGGCCAGGGCCAAGCGTTGCTGCAACTGCCGGGCATCGTCCTGGCCGCAATGCAGTTCCACCGCCAGCCACAGCCGCCCGGGGAACACCTGGCACAACCAGGACGCCGCATCGGGGTCGTCCTTCTCATCGCCTTTCTCATCGACCAGCCACAACGCCAGCAACCCGGGCAAGGGCTCGGCGAAATCCTCCCGCAACAAGCGATAACACCCCTTCTCGGCCCGGCGCCGGGCCTGGGTGATCAGCCGGCACAGGGCCTGGTAGCCGGCCAGCTCTTGCACCAGCAGCACCAGGCGCGGGCCCTCCTCGACCTGCATCTCACTGCCGACGATCAGCTTCAAGCCAGTTTCGCGGGCGGCCTGCCAGGCCCGCACGATACCGGCCAGGGTGCATTCGTCGGTGATCGCCAGGGCCTGGTAGCCCAGGGCCCGGCCGCGCTCGAACAACTCCCGGGCACTGGAGGCGCCACGCTGGAAGCTGAAATTGGACAGGCAATGCAGCTCGGCGTAGCCGCTCATGCGAACCAGCCTTGCAGCAGCAGCGGCCCGGGTTCGCCCACCTGGCGATAAGCCCAGCCCTGCTGGCCGGTGCGAGTCTGGACTCGGTAATAGTCACGGCGCACATCGGCACCGTCCCACCAACCGGACTCGATGCGTTCCGGGCCCATGACGATCTGCACCGAACCCTCGTCCAGTGGCTGGGGCTCGGTGAGCAACCAGCCTGGGCGGCGCAAGCCCGGGTTGGCCGGGCACGGCCGTGGGTCGGCCTGGGGCAGCCAACTGAGCTCCGGGCGGTGGTCGGCGCGATAGCCCAGGCCCTGTACCGCATCGTCTCCCAGGCGTGCCCGCAGCCGTTCGCGCAATTGCTCCCAGGGCAGGTTCTGCTGTGGCCGCTCCTCGAACAGCTCCGTATGCCGAGGCACGAATAGTGGCAGGTCCTCGGCCACCAGGCGCAGGTTGCGCACCGGCGCGGGTACCTGGATCTGCTCCAGGCGCCCACGGGCCAGCTCGAAGAGCAGCGCCGGGTCGCGCTCGGCACCCAGCAACCCCACCGGGACCAGGGTGTCGGCGCCTTCAGCGTGCTCCAGGTGCAGGACGAAGCGCTGCACGCCGCTGTCGCGACCACAGAGAAAGGCCGCCAGGTCGGCGGTCAGGCGACGCAGGGGAAACAGCAGCGCCTGGTGGGACTGCACATCGAAGTTCAGCTCGATGCGCAGGTCGAAACGATCCGGCGGCTGGTAGAAGGCCAGCCCCAGCGCACGTTCGCCAAGCAGGGTATCGAGTTGCCTGAGCAAGCCGCCATCGAAACGCCGGGCCAGGCCCTGGCGCGGCAGGCCATAGAGTTGCGCGAAGCTGCGCACGCCCATGCGCGACAAGGCCGTGGCCTGCTCCGGTGCCAGTCCCAGGCGCTTGACGGGTATCGGCCCCAGGGCCTGGTGCAAGGCCTGCTGGTCGGCCACCGCCAGGCCATCGTAGGCGTTGGCCAGGACCCGGGCCGCCGCCGGGTTAGGCGCAGCGACGATACGGTGGCGAAAGCCCAGGGCCTGCAGTTCCTGGCGCAGCCGGGCCTGCAACTGTGGCCAGGGCCCGAACAGGCCCAGGCTCGATTCGATTTCCAGCACCAGGGTGCGCGGATAGGCCACGCTGACCTGGGAGCTGAAACCATAGGCCCAGGCGGCAAGGAACTGCTGCCAGTGATCGATCTGCTGGGGATCGTACTCGGCACAGGCGAAATCCTGGGCCAGGGCCTGGGCGGCCGTCAGCGATTGCCCGGGGCGCAACCCCAGCTCGCGGGCGGCGTCGTTCACCGCCTGGATCACTCGACGTTGCGGGCTGCCGCTGAGCAGCGCCAACGGCGCCTGGGGCTCGGCGCGCTGACGCAGTACCGCGTCCAGCGCCAATTGCGGGAACAGGATGCACACCCAGCGCATGTCGACCTCAGTGCCCGGCCTGCAGGGCAATCGGTTGTGGATGGGCCAGGCCACCCCGGCACTTGAGAATCCGCAACTGCGCAGGATGGCCCTGCAAGGTCAGGCGCAGGGCCGCTGGCGACGGATTGTGCGCGGCCTCCAGGGGACGGTAGGCGAAGGCCAGGGTCTGGCCGCTTTCGGCCGCCACCTGCAAGCGCCGCAGGGCCCGGTCGTCGGCCTGTTGCGGCCAGCACAACACCGCGCCACAACTGCCCGAGCGCAGGCACTGTTCGGCGGCCCACAAGGCGTCGCGCTCTGCGGCCTGGATAATCGACAACTGGCGCAGATCCACCCCGGCGTTCTGCCAGGCCAGGGGAAAAGGCACGAACGGCGGCGCCACCAGGACGATGCGCTCCCCCGCCGCCGCCAGCCGCGCCAGGCTGGGCCAGAGCAATTGCAACTCGCCCAGGCCCTGGGCGGCGACGAGGATTTCCGTCAGCGCCGCTTCCGGCCAGCCGCCACTGGGCAACACCGCATCCAGGGCAGCGTGGCCGGTGGCATGCACACTGGCGGGCACGGCCGCCGGGCGGCCCTTCCAGACTCGCCCGGCATTGAACAGCGAGTCCAGTGCGACCACAGCGCCCATCAGCCCTGCCTCACCAGGCCACAGAACACGCCTTCGATGAACAGCTCGTGATCGGCCGTGACCTCGATCGGCTGGTAGGCCGGGTTGCGTGGCAGCAGGCGGATGCTCTGCCCCTTGCGCTCGAAGCGCTTGATGGTCACCTCGCCATCGAGCCGAGCGATCACCGTCTGGCCATTACGCGCCTCAGCGCTGCGGCGTACCGCCACCAGGTCGCCGTCGAAAATGCCGTCGTCGATCATCGAGTCGCCCTGGACCCGCAACAGATAGTCGGGCGTGCGTGAGAACAACCCCGGATCCAGCAGCAACTGGCCATGGATCTCGGCATCGACGCCGATCGGCGCACCGGCGGCGACCCGGCCCAGCACCGGGACCTCCAGCAGCTCGGGACGTGGTGCCTGGTTGAGCAGGCGGATACCCCGCGCCTGATGCGGGTTGACCTCGATGAAACCGGCCTCGGTCAAGGCCAGTACATGCTTGCGTGCCACGCTGCGCGAGGCGAAACCGAAGGCCTCGGCGATCTCGGCAAGGCTCGGCGGCTGGCCGCGATCGGCGATGCGTTCGCGGATAAAGGTCAGGATGGCACTGCGCCGGGGAGATAAAGTCGTCATGGAGTACATTTGTACTCCTCTCGGAATTTTCTTACAAGAACCGCCAATCAGTCCAGGCCACAGCTACTCAAAAAACCGCTGACATAGGCGATGAACGCCTGCACTTTGGCCGTCGCTCGACGGTGGCTGGGATAGACCGCAAGTGATGTGCGGCCCGAAGCTGTCCGGGTCGATTTCATAACCGGCCATCAAACGTACCAGGCGCCCGTCGGCCAGATAAGGCACGACGCTCCACAACGGGGTGTGCAACACACCGCGTCCAGCCAGGGCATTGGCCACGAACATCTTCAAGGCATTCAACTTGTCCATGATTTTTCCATTCAGGCAAAAATGTTTTTCATGAATCGTCCGTTCTACCCACTGCGGACCGCTCCTAATTTGGCGATCAGACGCAATGACAGGGAAACACTCAATGAAAAGATTGACCCCGACGCTGTTGCTTGTCGCCATGAGTTTTGCCTCCTTGGAAGCCATGGCTGCCGCCGACCTGGTGCTGTTCAACGGCCAGACTTTCAGCGCCGACCACGCTAGACCCAAGGTCCAAGCCCTGGCAGTGGAAAACGGCAAGATCCTGCAAACCGGCAGTGACCCGCAGATCAAGAACCTGATCGACAGTCATACCCGGGTCGTCGACCTGGGTGGCAAGACCCTGATGCCAGGTCTGATCGACACCCACTCCCATGCGATCTTCGGTGGCCTGGAAATGACCAGCGCCAATATGCAAGACGAAGTGGTCAGCCTCCACGAACTGGAAAAACGCTTGCGTGCCTGGCGTGACGACGGCACCGCCAAGCATGCCGATGTCCTCAGCCTCGCCGGCATAAGCTCGGCTTATTGGGCTCAGGCAGAGGCCTTGGGCCGACGATTCAACCAGGAAGAATGGGCCAGTGTGCCGGTGGTATTCACCGGCAGCGATCACCATACCGCTTGGGCCAATGACATCATGCTAAAGCGCGCCGGGGGCCCGAAAGGCGGGCGCCCCGGGATCAGCCGCGCTGCAGGATCCGGTCCATCACCCGGTCGGTCTTCAGGGCTTCGCTGGCCAGGGCCGGGTGCCAGGCCTGGCCGCGGATATGGGCGTTCATGCCCTGCACGTGATGCCACTGGATGTGCTCGGGCGTATCAATGAACAGGCTCAGGGTCTCTTCGGCTTCGAGTTGCAACGGCTGCTCGTCGAAAACCGAAAAGCTGATGCGCCCCTGGCTGCCGATGATTTCCACCCGATCCACCCGACGGTCGGCGACGAAGTTCCAGGCACCGCTGCCCAGCGCCCCACAGGCGAAACGCCAGCTGGCGCTGACCGCATCCTCGGCGGCATACAGCCCGGCCTGGCGGGTGCTGAAGCCGGCCACCTCGACGATATCGCCCAGCAGGTACTGGAACAGGTCCAGGCCATGGCTGGCCAAATCGGCGAAATAGCCGCCGCCAGCCACTTGCGGGTCGGTACGCCAGTTGGCCGCGCCGCTGCGGTCGGCCTCGGAGGCAGCCTTGCTCAGGCTCCAGTGCAGGTGCCGGACCGTACCGATGCGCCCATCCGCCAGCCATTGCCGCACCTGCGCAAAGCGCGGCAAGGAACGCCGGTAATAGGAGACGAACAGATGCAGCCCGGCCTGCTCGAAGGCCTGCTGCATGGCCAGGCTTTGCCCGGCATGCAGGGCCATGGGTTTTTCCACGCAGCAATGCTTGCCGGCAGCGGCCACTTGCAGGCTGTAGGCGTAATGGCTATCGGGGGGCGTGGCGATGTACACCGCGTCCACCTCGGGGTCGTCGATCAGGGCCTGGGCATCGGTGTACCAGCGGGCAATGCCGTGGCGCTGCGCATAGTCGCGCACCGCCTCGGCCCGGCGCCCCATCACCGCAACCAGCGCCGATCCCGGAACCTTGTAGAAGGCCGGGCCGCTCTTGCGCTCGGTGACACTGCCGCAACCGATCATGCCCCAGCGCACGGTCCGCAGCGGCTCGGCCCCGGTGTTCATTTCGACGCTTGCAGCGCGCGCAGGTCGAGCTGGCCGTTGTGCAGCGGTGGGCACCAGTAGTAGCCACCGGTGAGCGGCCGGCTCATGCGGTACAAGCCATCGACGATGCCGTCCTCCAGGCCGCTCATGCGCCGCAGCTGGGCTTCGAAGGCGCTGAAGGAGTGGCCGAAGGCGAGGAACATCAGGCCGCCCTTGTCACCTTCGATCCATGGCATCGAGCGCCGTACGAGGAAGGCTTCGGGGGTGAAGCTTTCCTGGGCCGTACGCTTGACGTGGGCCGACTCCGGCGCATCTTCCAGCTCTTCGTTATCGCTCAAGCGTCGCCCGATGATGTGGTCGCGCTCCTGGGAATGCATCGCGGCAAAGCCCTTGAAGTCGTGCTGCCACTGCTGGATCGCGGCAAAACTGCCGCCACGCAGGCCGGCTTCGCCATCGGCCAGGGCCGCCGTGGCTGCGGCTTCGTCCTGGGGGTTTTCGGTGCCGTCTTCGTAGCCGGTCAGGTCGTGGCCGGTCTTGTGGCGGAAGGCCTCGTTCATCTGCACCAGGCGAAAGGCCGGGGCCAGCGCGGCCTCCAGTTCGTTGCTGCGGTGCATCAGCTCACCACGCTCCTCGCCATGCAGCCAGACCCACAGGGCGTGCTGGGTCGAGGGATTGTCGACGCCGACCCCGGTCAGTCCTGGGAAGGCCTTCAGTCCTTGCACACGAGCCCCCAGGGCCTTGACCAGCGAGGCACCGAACCCGGCCACGGCGCTGGCGCCATCGATCCGCGCCAGCAATTGGTCGAGCGCCTGGGGCAACGCCGCGATGGACTCGAGGGCGAAAAACAGATGGCGGGCCTGGGACGGAACGGGGGCAGCGAGGATGCCGGACTGGTAGTAACTCATGGGAACTCCTGAATGAAAGCACGGAGTTTACCGCCGCCGCAGGCCGTGCGCGACCCGCAGGATCACCTGGATCTTACGATTGCTGAAGGGCCTGCGGCCCTTGACGCAGCCTCGCCATGGCTCGACAGCGGCTACACCGGATTCATGTAGCCGCTGCCGCAGGTTGCGTACGGGCACGCAGCGGCCGCAGAAACGCCAGCCCCGCTCAATGCAACGCCGCTTCGTCGCGAAAGGCGCTGGGGCTCAGGCCGGTCCAGCGCTTGAAGGCCCGGCGAAAGCTGCGCACGTCGCTGTAGCCCACCTCTTCGGTGATGCGCTCGATGGACAGTTCGGGGTTGCCCAGCAGGTTCAGGGTCCGCGCCTGGCGCACCCGTTCCAGCAAGGCCTCGAAGGTCAGGCCGTGCTCGGTCAGGCGCCGGCGCAGGGTGCGCCCGCTCATGTTCAGGTCCCCCGCCACCTGCTCGATATGGCTGCCGGAGCGCAAATCCCGGGACAAGGCCCGCTCCACCGCCTGGATCAGGTCCATCTTCTGGTGCACCTGGGCGCTTTCCAGCTCCAGCAGCTTGAGGGCCTGGCGCAGCGCCACCGGATGGTGGTTGGGCAACCGCGCCTGCAACCAGCGGGCCTCGATCACCATGCGCGCGTGCAGGCAACCGAAGTGCACGTTCGGTCCCAGCAACTGGGTGTAGAGCCCGGCATAGGCCGGCGCGGCATGCATGAACTCCACCCGCAACGCCTGGAAGTCGGCGCTCAACAGCGCCCGGCCATAGATCAGCAAGCTGGCGAAGAACTCCTCGGCGGCGAAGATCTGCACCTCACCGTAGGGCAACCGGCATTGCAGCTCGACGAAGAACTCCTCGCCCTGGCGCCCGATATCGGCACTGACGATGGTGCCCGAGGTGTGCTGGTGGCGGATGCCCAGTTCGAAGGCGTCGCCCAGGGTCCGGCACAGGGACAGGGCATGGCCCAGCAGACCCAGGGTGCCCAGCACGTTGCGGCTGCCGACCCACAGCCCCAGCCCTTGCTGGGGCAACGCGTCCAGGGACCGTTCGATCATCGCCACCGCCTGGCGGTAGGAGATGCGCAGGGTCGGGTCCTGCAGGTCGTCCAGGGTGAAGCCCAGGCCACGGCACAGGCGCTCGGCGCTGATGCCCTTGTCGTTGGCGACATCGGCCAGGGTCTGCAACAGAAAAGGAGACACCAGTGCCAGCTGGTCATGGGGATCGACGGCTTTGTTCATGGAGGCGATTCCGGGCCGCTAGGGCGGCTGTTCTTATTGTCGGGACAACACCGCTGCCAAGGCTGCACCGGCCAGGCCAAGCATATCCCTTCCCACAGGCTTTGGCGGAGGAATGTAACAAGGCATTGCAAAGTGTCCGACAAAGTCCCCCTGAGTGGCCGCCAATACCCTGCCCCGCGGGCCAGCCAGGGCTTATTTCTATGGGGCGGCCGGTGCCCCCGCCGCAGCCCTCCTACTAACAATAAGAATGAGCCCAACCATGCACCCGACCCGTCCCAGTTTTCCCCTGCGCCCAGGCCTGGCCCTGGTCCTGGCTACTTGCTGCGTGAGCGCCCAGGCCACCGAGTCCGGCGTCGACAACATAGGTCCCGGCACCGACGGTTTCTACGTCCTGCCGCTAGGGTCCGACCAGCTTCCGGACCACATGTTCTCCTTCAACCTCTACTACAACCACTACCAGGCGAAGAAGCTCGACATCAGCTCCATGGGCGGGAAGGTCCCGGGGGTCAAGATCACCTCCGACGCGATCATCCCGCGCCTGGACTACCTCAGCCCGATACGCATCTTCGGCGGGCGCCTGGGGGGCTACGCGGCCCAGCCCTACCTGCGCCAGCAAGTGGCGATGTTCGGCCAGAGCGACCGCCGCGAGAGCATGGGCGACACCACCCTGGCGCCGATCATCCTCTGGGACATGGGCCCCGACCTGACCCTGGCCGCCGCCGTGGAGGTGACCCTGCCCACGGGGGAATACGACAAGGAGCGGATGGCCAACACCAGCAACAACTTCACCACCTACAAGCCGCTGTTCTCCATGACCTGGCTGCCCACCGAGCGCACCGAGCTGTCGCTCAAGAGCACCTACAGCTTCAACAAGGAGAACCACGCCACTCACTACCGCTCCGGGCAGATCTTCCACTTCGACTACTCGGCCAGCTACCGGGTGACCGATGACCTGAGCCTGGGGCTCAACGGCTACTACCTGAAGCAGACCACCGACGACAAGCAGTTCGGCAAGACCGTGACCTTCATGGGCGAGGACGTCAGCGACGGCGTGCGCGGCCAGGTGTTCGCCATCGGCCCGGCGCTGCACCTGCGGTTTCTCAAATACGCCAGCGCCGAGATCCGCTGGGCCAAGGAGTTCGATGTGGAGAACCGCCCCGAGGGCGACATGTTGTGGGCCAAGCTGACCATTCCTTTCGCCTTGTAAACCCGCGGGCGGCTACAGGTTTCGTGTAGCCGCTGCCGCAGGCTGCGCATGGCCCGCAGGGCCACGGCGGTCTTAGCATCGCTGAAGGTCCTGCGGACCTTGGCGCAACAGGCTTTGTGTAGCCGCGCCATGGGGGTCAGGCGTAGACCGGCCAGCGCTCGACAATGCGCCCGCCGCGCAGGGCCAGCAGGTCGCCGAACTGCAGCAGCACCGCTTCGCTCTGGTGCGGGCGCAGGAAGATATGGTCGTCCACCGCCAGGCCCACGGAGCTTGAGCCATTGACCATTTCCTGGTTGGAGCTGCGACCGAACAGGTCGTTGCTCTGCAACCCCGCTGGCGATTCGAAATCCGCCAGCCAGTGCCCGCCGTAGATGAAGAAGGTCTCGCGCTGGTTACTGTCCCACCAGGACAACAGCCGTGACTTGTCATCCAGGGCCGGGATCCGCACCGGCCCGGTGCTCTTGAGCACCGGGGTGGCGATGAACGCCGCCGGCTGGTGCTGTTCCAGGGATGGCAGGTCGTAGTGGCTGGGCTTGAGCATCGCCGTGCCCACCGAGACCTCGGTGCTCAGGGATTCCTGCTCGTGCCGCCGATAGCTGGGGCTACCGGCAGTGTTCAGGGTCAGGCCCGCGTGCCATAGCGCCGGGTACTGCTGGCGGGTGAAATCGACGAAGCCTGTGTAGATCGCCATGACCTTGGCGAACAGACTTTCCGGCGAGCCGAGAATCCCCGGCACGCCCATATCGACGAACGGGTCGTACCCCATGAACCCGGCGAACTCCAGGTGCTGCGGGTGAGCGGCGATCAACGCCAGCATCTGCCCCAGGGCCGCGTTGTCCGCCACCCCGCCACGGTGCAGCCCCACATCCAGTTCGATATTGATGCGCATCCTGGTGCCCAGGCCCTGGGCCAGCGCCAGGTATTGCTGCAGGCGCTCGGGAGTGTCCAGCAGCCATTGCAGTTGCCGGGCCGGATCGAACGGGCCCTGGTGCTGCTGGTAGAACAATTCGGCGGCGCGCACCGGCAGCGGCTTGCCCAGGAGGATGTCGGCGTCGGCGAAGACCTGGGCATCGTGGTTGAGAAACGGCTGATGGAACGACATCAAGCGCCGCGTCCCGGCACGCTGAGCGATATAGGCCAGCAGCCCGGGCGACGGCAGTGATTTCTCCACCAGACGCAGTTGCTTGCCGCCGCGCTGCACCGATTGCATGACCACGTCGATGTTGTGGTCCAGGCGATCGAGGTCGATCAGCATCACCGGCTGCATCGGCCCGTTGGCCTTGAGCTCGCGATTGAGCCCGGCGAAATAGGCATCGTAGGGCGCGCCCCGCTCGCCCGGCCGCAGCCAGGCGCCGACACCCGCCAACAAGACGCCGGCACCCAGGGTGCCGGCCATGAAACGACGACGGTTCATGGTTCTGATCTCCGCTTCATGCCACCCCCAGCACCGAGGCCAGGTGGGCGTTGATGAATGTGCCGCGTGGGTCCAGCTCCTGGCGTACCTTGGCGAAAGCCTGCCATTGCGGGTACAGCGCCTGGAGGTTGCGGGCGTTGAGGCTGTGGTGCTTGCCCCAGTGTGGGCGCCCCTGGTATTTCCAGAAGATCGGCTCCACCGCGGCGAAGAAGTTGTGGTGGTCCATGCTGTAGTGCTGGTGCACCGAGATCGAGCAACTGTCGCGCCCCTCGAACATGCTCAGGGGAATGTCGTCGGCCTTGACGTAGCGGTACTCGATGGGAAACCAGGTGCGCAGGTCCTTGTCATGGATCAGTGCGAGGATCTCGCGCAGGCAGGCCGGCCCCAAGTGCGCCGGCACCGAGTACTCCATCTCGTTGAAGCGCACGCTGCGCACGTTGGCGTAGACCTGGTAGGAATCGCCCACCCGTTCGTCGAAGCTCGCCAACCAGCGCAGGCTGTTGAGCAGGTGGCGCCGGGTGTCGGGAAAATCGCTGACGTACTTGTCCAGGTTCTCGATCAGGCTGACGAACTCGTTGCCGCCCTCCTCGGCCGGATCGCGAGGCGGGGTGGCCGGGTCCGTGGTTTCGTTCAGCGCCACCGCCAGGGCGTAGTCGGAATGGGTGACCACGAGCATTTCCCAGTGCTGGTTGCTGCGGGTCAGGTGGTCCATGTCCTCCAGCAGTTCGTCGGTCTTGGCGATCCATTGCTTCTCCCGCAGGCGATAGGCCTCGCGGTTCTGCAAGCGCACCCGGGTCATCACCCCCAGCGCCCCCAGGGACGCCCGCGCGGCATGGAACACCTCGGCATTACGCTGGCGGTCGCAGTCCAGCACCTGGCCGGCGGCGGTCACCAGTTGCAACCCGCAGACCTGGCTCGAATAGGAACCGAAGCCGACCCCGGTGCCATGGGTCGAAGTGGCAATCGCCCCGGCCAGGGTCTGGTAATCGATGTCGGCCATGTTCCACAGGGCCTGCCCCACCTCCTTGAGCGCCGGCCCCATGAGCGACATCGGCGTACCGCCGGCGAACTCCGCCTGCAGGGTCTTGGGATCGTGCTCCAGCAGGCCGTTGAAATAGGCCAGGGACAGCAAGGTGCCGTCAGTGGGCACCAGGGCGCTGAAGGAGTGCCCCGAGCCCACCGGGCGGATCTTGCCTGGAGCCTTGCGGATCACCTGGACCAGCTCGTCCAGGTCCTTGGGCGCCAGGCGTGCCTCGGGCAGGCAGCTTTGCGCGCCGGACCAGTTGCGCCAGGGAATCAGCCGCGGGGCGCGGACCAGTTCGGCCATCAGCGGGTTGCTGCACAGCGCGGTGAATGCGCCGAGGGCGCCGGCCCCTTGCAACAGGCGACGGCGAGAGAGGTGCATGACCATGGAAGGTGACCTTGTATTTTTATTGGAATGAATGGCCGGACATAAAGCTGATCAGCGCCAGGAACTGCTCTTCGGAACACTGCATGCACTGGCCCATGGGCGGCATGCCCTGGTAACCGTTGATGCTGTGGTCCAGCAGGGTATCGGCGCCCTGGGCCAGCCGCGGGGCCCAGGCCTTGGCATCGCCGGCCAGCGGCGCGCCGGAAGCCGGGTTGGCATGGCACAGCTTGCAGCTGCTGTCGTAGATCCGCGCCAGGTCCGGGTCGGCCGGGCTCTGGCGGGCCGCGTCAAGGCGCCCGGGCGCCGGCGGCTCGGCATCGCCGCAAGCGCCCAGGGACAAGCCCAGGGCCAGTACCAGGGCGCCGCGACAGGCTGGGGCGAGCAAGCGCCGCAACGGGGGGGAAAACGCAAGGGTGACGCTGGGCATAGGCAGTCCTCGGGGCAGCCGGGCAAAGGGTCGATCCCGGCCACGGGACCCACCTCACAGGGCAACACTAAGGCACCGGCGTCCCCGGGTTGAGGGCATTGGCGGCCAGCCAAGGGGACTTGGCCGGACAGCCGGCCAGAGCGCCCGGCCTGTGCTCGGACAGCCTGCGGCCAAGGCTTGGCGCAGGCCGCCGAGAACAGTTGCCGGGCATTCGCTGAAACGTTTAATCTCGAACCATGACCGCCTGCCGACCGAGCGCAGAAACTGCTGAAGAACCCGGCCGTTCAGGCGTATAACAGACCGTTGAAAAACCTAGGCGAGGCAGCCAGCGCAAGGCGAAAACAGGCGAAAAGCGCAGTTTACCCGTGGTAAATGAGCATTTTGACCGGGCTGGCGCACCAGCCTGTTTTCAACGCAGCGATGGCAAC
>MCND01000077.1_pt1 | contig 45099 bp, 48 predicted proteins | sample 778211 | NCBI WGS metagenome assembly MCND01 (sample SAMN04296812, study PRJNA304217) | bioreactor metagenome | isolation source: activated sludge enriched with benzalkonium chloride | place: Turkey: Istanbul urban wastewater treatment plant
ACCGACCCGATCTCGTTCCAGACCGACTTCAAGAAGTGCGCGGTCAAGATCGTCAAGGTCTGAGCGGCGAACCGGAGACAGCCATGAACCTACGCGTCCTGCCGCCCGCCCTGTGCCTCGCCCTCGCGTCCGCCGCCTGGGCCGCGCCGCCCGTGGAACTGGAAGACCCCATGCGCGGCCCCACGCCCATCGCCGAGGAAGCCGACCCGCCGCTCATCAGCCCGATCGAGAACAAGGACATCAAGCGGATGCGCACGTATTCGATGCAGCCGCCCACCATCCCGCACAAGATCGACGGCTACCAGATCGACAGGAACTTCAATCGCTGCCTGGCCTGCCACGCGCGCGTGAACACCGAGGAAACGCAGGCCCCGCCGCTGAGCGTCACCCACTACATGGACCGCGACAGCAACGTGCTGGCCGAGGTCTCGCCCCGGCGCTACTTCTGCGTCCAATGCCACGTGCCGCAGGCCGAGGCCAAGCCGCTGGTGTCCAACACCTACGAGGACATCGACGTGATCCTCAAGCGCCTGACCGCGCCGGCCTCGGGCAAGCGCTGACGCCGACGGGAGGCCCGCATGGTCGCACTCATCAAGCGCTACTGGAACATCATCCGCCGCCCCAGCGTGCATTTCAGCCTGGGCTTCCTGACGGTCGGCGGATTCATCGCCGGCATCATGTTCTGGGGCGCCTTCAACACCGCCATGGAGCTGACCAACACCGAAAAGTTCTGCACCGGCTGCCATGAGATGCGCGACAACGTGTACGCCGAGCTTAAGGGCACCATCCACTTCACCAACCGCTCCGGCGTGCGCGCACTGTGCTCCGACTGCCACGTGCCGCACAACTGGACCGACAAGATCGCGCGCAAGATGCAGGCATCCAAGGAAGTCTGGGGCAAGATCTTCGGCACCATCAGCACCCGCGAGAAATTCGTCGACAAGCGGCTGGAACTGGCGCGCCACGAATGGGCGCGCTTCAAGGCCAACGATTCGCTGGAATGCCGCAATTGCCACAACTATGAATACATGGACTTCACCCGCCAGAGCGTGCGGGCGCAGAACATGCACTCGACCTACCTGGCCGACAAGAGCAAGACCTGCATCGACTGCCACAAGGGCATCGCGCACCAGTTGCCGAACATCCCGCCGGGCGAGTTCTCGTCGGCGCCCGCGACGGGCAAGGAAAGCGCAAGTGCGGCCCGCTGACGCGCCGCCGCCCCTGCTGGCCGCGCACGGCATGATCTGCCCCCGGGGCGGACCGGCCGGGTTCGGTCCCGTGGACCTGGAACTGCACGCGGGCCGCCTGCTGCACCTGCGCGGCGCCAACGGCAGCGGCAAGACCAGCCTGCTGCGCATGCTGGCCGGACTGCTGCGCCCCCTGGCGGGCGAACTGCTGTGGCGGGCCGCGCCCGTCCGGCGCGACCCCGCCGCCTACTTCGCCGGCATGGCCTACCTGGGCCACGGCAACGGCCTGAACGGCGCCCTGAGCGCGCGCGAGCACCTGCGCTGCGCCCTGGCGCTGGCCGGCACGCCGCGCGCCGAGGCCGACATCGGCGCCGCGCTGGCCCGCTGGCGGCTGGATGGCTGCGCCGACGCATCCGCCGCCCGCCTGTCGCAGGGCCAGGGCCGGCGGTTGGCGCTGGCCGCCGTGGCACTGGGCGGCAAGCCGCTATGGCTGCTGGACGAACCCGACGCCGGCCTGGACGCCGCCAGCCTGGACCTGCTGCGCGAGGCGCTGCGCGTCCATCTCGCGGCCGGCGGCGGCGCCGTGGTCGCCTCGCACCGCCAGACCGCCGAACTCGTGCAGGCCGACATCGCATCAACCCTGGACATGGATGGCTACGCGCATGCTGGCGACGTTGCGGCTGTTGGGACAACGTGACCTGAAACTGGCCTGGCGGCGCCCGGCCGAAACGCTGGGCGCCACGCTGTTCTTCATCGTGGCCGGCACGCTGTTCCCGCTGGCCGTCGGCCCCGACCCCGAGCTGCTGCGCGCGATCGGCCCTGGCGTGCTCTGGGTCTGCGCCCTGCTGGGCCTGCTGCTGGGCCTGCAGCGCCCGTTCGGCCAGGACCTGGACAGCGGCGCGCTGGACCAGCTGCTGCTGTCCCCGCATCCGCTGCCGCTGCTGGTGGCCGTGAAGCTGGCGGCGCACTGGCTGTCGGCCTGCCTGCCCCTGGTCCTGGCGGGCCCGGCGCTGGCGCTGCAGTTCGGCCTCGCGCCCGAGGCCATCGGCGTGCTGGCGCTGTCGCTGCTGCTGGGCACACCGACGCTGGCGCTGGTGGGCGGCCTGGGCGCGGCGCTGACGCTGGGCCTGCGCGGCGGCGCGCTGCTGCCGCTGCTGGTGCTGCCGCTGTGCGTGCCGGTCCTGATCTTCGGCAGCGGCGCCGTCGCGGCCACGCAGGCGGGCCTGCCGGCCGGGCCGCAGCTGTCGCTGCTCGGCGCCTGCCTGTGCCTGGCCGCGCTGCTCTGCCCCTGGGCCACATCGGCCGCCTTGCGCGTCGCGCTGGATTGAGGAATGCCCATGCCTGAACAGCCCGTCCTCGCCCCCGCCACGCCGCCCGCGCCGTCCGGCGCCGGCGGCTGGCTGCGCTATGCCTCGCCGGCGCGCTTCCATCCCCTGGCCGGCCGCCTGATTCCGCTGCTGGCGCTGGCCGCCTGCGCCTGCGGCGGCCTGGGGCTGTATGCCGGACTGGCGCTCGCGCCGGTCGACGCGCAGCAGGGCGAGGTCTACCGCATCCTGTTCATCCATGTGCCGGCGGCCTGGATGTCCATGTTCCTCTATCTGCTCATGGCCCTGTACGCGGCGCTGGGGCTGATCTACCGCACCCGCCTGTCGTTCATGATGATGCGCGCGCTGGCCCCCACCGGCGCGCTGTTCACCTTCCTGACCCTGTGGACCGGCGCGTTGTGGGGCAAGCCGACCTGGGGCGCCTGGTGGGTCTGGGACGCCCGGCTGACCTCCGAGCTGCTGCTGCTGTTCCTGTACCTGGGCTTCATGGCGCTGCAGGCCGCCACGGACGACGAACGCCGCGCCGACCACGGCGGCGCCATCCTGGCGCTGGCCGGCGCGGTCAACGTGCCCGTCATCTATTTCTCGGTGCGCTGGTGGAACACGCTGCACCAGGGCGCCAGCATCACCTTCACCAGCGCCCCCAGCATGGCCGACCCCATGCTCGGCGCCATGCTGCTGATGGTGGCCGCGTTCTGGCTGTACGGCGCGGCAGTGGTGCTGGCGCGCGTGCGCGGCATCATCGCCGAACGCGAGCCGGCCGCCCTGCTTGCGGGGGCCCGGCGATGAGCCTGGACACGCTGTTCTCGCTATCCGGACACGGCCCCTATCTGCTGGGCGCCTACGGGGTGACGCTGGCCGCGCTGGCATTGGAGGCGCTGCTGCTGTGGCGTCGCGCCCGCAAGCGCCGGCAAGGCCCCGGCGCGGACCTGCCATGAAGCCGGCCATCTCCCCGCGCCGGCGCCGCGCCCTGTTCCTGGCGGGCGGACTCGCCCTGCTGGCGCTGGCCGCCGCGCTGGTCATCAATGCGCTGCGATCGAACCTGGTGTTCTTCTTCAGCCCCACCCAGGTGGCGGCGCGCGAGGCGCCCCGCCATGGCAGCTTCCGCGTCGGCGGGCTGGTCGAGCCCGGCTCGCTGCGCCGCGACGCCGACGGCCTGACGCTGCGCTTCCGCGTGACCGACACCGCGCACGCCGTGCCCGTGGTCTATCGCGGGCTGGTGCCCGACCTGTTCCGCGAAGGCAAGGGCGTGGTCGCCGCCGGCAAGCTGGGCGAGGATGGCGTGTTCCGCGCCACCGAGGTGCTGGCCAAGCACGACGAGAACTACATGCCGCCCCAGGCCGCCGACGCCCTGCAGCGCGCGGCCGCCGCGCCCCGGCGGGAGGCGGCCCGATGATTCCCGAGATCGGCCTGTTCAGCCTGATCCTGGCGCTGCTGGCCGCGCTGGCGCTGGGCATCCTGCCGCTGGCCGGCGCCGCGCTGGACTGGCAGCCGGGACTGCGCGTGGCCCGGCCGGCGGCCTTCGCCCTGTTCGGCCTGACCACCGTCGCCTTCGCCTGCCTGTCGCTCTCTTTCGCCCGCAACGATTTCTCCGTGCTGTACGTGGCGGCCAATTCGCACGCCGACCTGCCGCTGGCCTACCGCTACGCAGCGGTCTGGGGCGGCCACGAAGGCTCGCTGCTGCTGTGGCTGTACCTGCTCACCGCCTGGACGCTGGCGGTGGCGCTGTTCAGCCGGCGCCTGCCGCCGGCCTTCGCCGGCCGCGCGCTGGCGGTGATGGGCTGGATCGGCGTGGGCTTCCTGCTGTTCCTGCTGTTCCTGTCCAACCCCTTCGAACGGCTGATGCCGGCCGCCATGCAGGGCCGCGATCTGAATCCGCTGCTGCAGGACCCGGGCATGATCCTGCATCCGCCCATGCTCTACATGGGCTATGTGGGCTTCTCGGTGGCCTTTGCCTTCGCCATCGCCGCGCTGCTGTCCGGCGAGCTGGACGCCATGTGGGCGCGCTGGGTGCGTCCCTGGACGCTGGCGGCCTGGACGTTCCTCACGCTGGGCATTCTGCTGGGCAGCGCCTGGGCCTACTATGTGCTGGGCTGGGGCGGCTGGTGGTTCTGGGATCCGGTCGAGAACGCCTCGTTCATGCCCTGGCTGGCAGGCACCGCGCTGATCCACTCGCTCATCGTCACCGAGAAGCGCGGCGCGTTCCGCAGCTGGACCGTGCTGCTGGCCATCGGCGCCTTCTCGCTCAGCATCCTGGGGACCTTCCTGGTCCGTTCCGGCGTGTTGACGTCGGTGCACGCCTTCGCCGTGGATCCGGGACGCGGACTGTACATACTCGGCTTCATGACGCTGATCGTCGGCGGCTCGCTGACCCTGTACGCCTGGCGCGCGCCCAAGGTCGGGCTGGGCGGCGGCTTCGGCCTGCTGTCGCGCGAATCGCTGCTGCTGGGCAACAACGTGGCGCTGGCGGTGGCGGCGGCCTCGGTCCTGCTGGGCACGCTGTACCCGGTGGTCCTGGACGTGCTGGATTGGGGCAAGATCTCCATCGGCCCGCCCTACTTCGAAGCGGTGTTCGTGCCGCTGATGGCGCCGGCCATCTTCCTCATGGGCGTGGGTCCGGTGGCGCGCTGGAAGCGCGCCGAAGCGCCGGACCTGGCCCGCCGGCTGCGGCTGGCCTTCGGCGTCAGCGTCGCCGCCGCCGTGCTGGCGCCGCTGGCCATGCCCGGGCCGGCGCGGCTGGGCTCGCCCCTGGTCGTGCTGGGCCTGTGGCTGGCGGGCTGGTCCGTGGCCAGCGCCTGCGCGCACGCCTGGCAGCGGCTGAACGACGGCGATGGGGCCTGGACTCGCCGGTTGCCGCGCCAGCCGCGCGCCTGGTACGGCATGCTGCTGGCCCATGCCGGCATGGGCGTCTTCATCGCCGGCGTCACGCTGGCCAACGGCTACGAGGTCAAGCGCGAGCTGCGCATGGCGCCCGGCGCGGTCGAGGAAGCCGGCGGCTACCGCTACGCCTTCGTCGGCCTGGAGCCGGCCGCCGGCCCGAACTACACGGCGCAGCGCGCGCGCTTCGACGTCTCGCGCGACGGCCGGACCGTGGCCGTGCTATATCCGGAAAAGCGCCTGTACACAGCCCAGGACATGCCGCTGTCGCAGGCCGCCATCGACAGCGGTTTCAGCCGCGACCTGTTCGTGGCGCTGGGAGAGCCGGCCGGCGGCGACGCCTGGACGGTGCGCCTGCAGACCAAGCCCTTCATGGCCTGGATCTGGGCCGGCTGCCTGCTGATGGCGCTGGGCGGCGCGCTGGCCGCCAGCGACAAGCGCTATCGCGAAGCGCGCGCGGCCCGGCGCGACGCCGCACCGGCGCTGACGACCCGCCGGGGAGAGATCTGATGCGCTACGTGCTGCCGCTGGCCGCCTTCCTGGCCATGGCCCTGTTCCTGGCGCTGGGCCTGTCGCGCGATCCGCGCGCCCTGCCCTCAGTCAAGGTCGACAAGCCGGCGCCGGCCATCGGCCTGCCGGTGCTCGGTCAGCCCGGCCAGCGGCTGGACGTGGACGCGCTGCGCGGCCAGGTCTGGCTGCTCAACGTCTGGGCCTCCTGGTGCGGACCGTGCCGGGACGAACTGCCGGTGCTGCGCGACGCCAGCCAGCGCCACGCCATTCCGCTATACGGCCTGAACTACAAGGACAAGCCCGAGGACGCGCTGGCGTGGCTGGCTCGCAACGGCGACCCCTATGCCGCGTCCGCCAGCGATCCGAACGGGCGCGTGGGCATGGACTATGGCGTCTACGGCGTGCCCGAGACCTTCATCATCGACCGCGACGGCCGGGTCCGCTACCGCCAGCTCGGGCTGATCACGCCCGCCATCTGGCGCGACCAGCTGCTGCCCCTGATCGAGTCGCTGCGATGACGCGCGCGCTGCTGCTCCTGATGCTGGCCCTGCATGCCGCCGCGCCCGCCCTGGCCGGCGAGACCACCGTCCCGCTTGCGCCCGCGCTGGCCGAACGCGCCGACCGGCTCGCGCACGGCCTGCGCTGCCTGGTCTGCCAGAACCAGAGCCTGGCCGAATCCAACGCCCCGCTGGCCGAGGACATGCGCGCGCTGATCCGCAAGCAGCTCGCCGAGGGCAGATCCGATCGCGAAGTCATGCGCTTCTTCGAGGACCGCTACGGCGATTTCGTGCGCTACGACCCGCCGTTCAAACCCGCGACCTGGCTGCTGTGGCTGGGACCCTTCGCGCTGCTGGCGGCGGGCGCGGCGGTCCTGTGGCGCGCCATCCGGCGCCGCCAGGACCCGCGCGCCCCGCTCACCGAGCAGGAACGCGCCCGCGCGACGCGCTTCCTGGACACCGAACCATGACCGCGCTCTGGCTCACCTTCCTGTTCCTGCTGCTGGCCGCGCTGCTTTGCCTGGTGGCGCCGCTGCTGCGCAAGACCGCCGCTGCCGCGACGGGCGCCGCCGAGGATGGCCTGCGCGACTTCTACCTGGCGCGGCGCGAGCAATTGCGGCTGGACGCGGCCGGCGGCGCGCCGGACCTGGCGGCCGAGGAAGAGCTGCAACGCGAACTGCTGCACGACCTGGCGCTGCGCCGCTCGGCGCGGCCGGCCCTGGGACGTCCCGGCGGACAGCGCGCCGCCCTGGCCACGGCCTGCCTGCTGAGCGTGACCGTGCCGCTGGCCGCGGCGGCCCTGTACGGCAAGCTGGGCAATCCGCGCGCGGCGGCCAGCGCCGCCCAGGTCGCCGCGCCGCAGCCGCACGAGGCCGACGCCGGCGACGACATGGCTCTGGCGGTCAATGCGCTGGCGCGGCGGCTGCGCGCCGCGCCTGGCGACGCCGATGGCTGGTACATGCTGGCCAGGTCCTATGAAACGCTGGGCCGCTACGGCGACGCCGTGGCCGCATACCGGGAAGTGCTGCGCCTGTACCCCGGCCAGCCCTCGGTGCTGGCGGACATGGCCGATGCCCTGCTGTCCGCCAACCAGGGCACGCCCGACGCCGCGTCGATTGCCGCCGTCGCCCAGGCGCTGGCGGCGGAGCCGGATCATCCCAAAGCGCTGGCCCTGGCCGGCATGATGGCCTTGCGGCGCGGCGACGCGGCCGAGGCGCTGGGATACTGGGAGCGCCTGCGCCCGCTGTTGCCGCCGGATTCCGAGGCCGCGCGCCAGATCGAGAGCAATATCGCGCAGGCTCGGAGCCTGGCCGCAACGGCCGGTCCGGCGCGCTCCACGATGGCCGCGCCAGCGTCGGCATCGGGCCCGACGCCAGGGCCGGCGTCCGCCAGCGCGCCGGAGCGTATCAGCGGACAGGCCCGCATCGCCGACGCGCTGCGCGCGCGGGTCCAGCCCGGGGACACGGTATTCATCCTGGCGCGCGCCATGGACGGACCACGCATGCCGCTGGCGGTCCTGCGCCTGCGCGTCTCGGACCTGCCGCGCGCCTTCTCGCTCGACGACAGCCTCGCCATGTCGCCCGCCGCCCGGCTGTCGGCGGCCGGCGGCAAGGTCCGCGTGGAGATCCGCGTCAGCCGCGACGGCCTGGCCGCCGCGCAGCCGGGCGACGTGGCCGGCGCGCTGTCCGACGTGGCGCCCGGCAGCGCCGGCCTGGACCTGGTGGCCGACACCATCGCGCCCTAGCGCCTGTCGCCGTACTGCCGGCGCCATGCAGGCAAGGGCAATTGCCCGCTTCGAAGGAACCGCAAGGCCCGGCGACGTCACACAAGGCTGGACGGCGCCCAATTCCGGCTTGCCGCGAACACTCGAACGCGCCATCGCGCGCATGGAGAACGGGCATGACCCTGACGGCCAGCGCGTCCGCCTTGAGCTACTGGTACACGCTCGCCCGCGCCTGCGACGAGGGCGATGGCGCGAAGCACATCGGCATTGGCGCGAACGGCCTGCCATGCCTGGCCCCCAGCCCGCCCCCCAGGGTGGACAAGCATGCCAATGCGGGTGCCGTGACGCCATATCAGCAGTTCCTGACGCTGATCACGGGCGCTTCGCACGGCGTGGCCAGACTGATGTTGGAACGCGACATCGACCCGGAAGAAAAGCTGGCGCCCAGCCTGCGCCTGTCCACGGTGAAAACCTGCCTGCAGCATGCGGGATTCTGGGAGGGTCATCGGCTGCCGGACGACTGGCCGGCGCTGCCGGACTCGCTGCAGGGCGCGCGCGTGTTGCCGGATCGCGAGTCGAATCTTCCCCAGGCCTTCGATCAGATCCAGGCAGCGGTGCAAAAGAGAATCTCCGAAGCCTATGCGCGGTTGCCCGCCGGCGCCGGCACGCCGGCGAAGCTGGCGGCGATCATGCAGCTGCTCTGCGACGCCAGCGCGTTGCGCGAGAGGCTCGGCAAGGAATATGTCGATGCGATCCGCAACCTGCTGAGCCTGGAGGCCGCACAGCTACGCTTTGCCTCGGCCCTGCGCGACAGCGGATTTCCCTGCTTCGCGCAGATGCGCAATCCGCTGCGCGACGGCTACCGCCTGTTGATGGACGGCGACGATGCCGACTTCTGCAATCCCGCCCTGTACGAAGATGAGAGAGGCTACATGGCCGCGATGATGGCCGCGTTCACCAATATGCTGGGCGTGGTCAGGAAAAATCGACGGCTGGATGGCGCTCTCTTCGAGCAATACCACCGTTGGGCGGTGGAAGGCGTGAAGCACGACAATGGAACGGACCTTCCCCGGAACTATCGCGACAACGCATGGGTCACGTATGGCGCGGACTTCGGTGATGGCGATCTTGGCGTGAACCGCAAGCTCGAGTGGTTTGAGCGTCGGGAAAAATACTCGCCCCGTCAGCTATGGAGCGAGCTGAAAGGCGCCGGCGGCCATATGCGCGTGCACGCGTTCCCTCGGTCAGAGGAACAGTGCCGCGCGAAGGCCGACCAGATCATCAACGCACACTACGAGCGGATGGCGCTGTTGCAAGACACGCCGGGCCACGAACGCGAGGCCCTTGTGCTGGCATCGATCGCCGAATGCTGCCAGACCCTGGAGCAACACCACCTGTTCCCGGATGGGAACATACGCACCATTGCATTCCTGGTCCTGAATCACATGCTGCTCGAAGAGAACATGCTGCCCGTGACGCCGCATGATCCCAACCGGCTCGACGATCGCACCGGCACGGAAATGGTCGAGCTGATCCGGCAGTGGCAGAACCGCTTCAAGGCATTGCAGGCAACCGACGCGCAATAGCCGGCAACGGCATCAGCGCGCCGCCAGGAACTGCCGCATGCGCTGCAATTCCTCGTCCAGCGCGCCCCGGAAGTCCGCGCCCCTGGGCGCCGCGCCGGCCACGTAGCCGAACGCCGGCTCCACGCTGCCGTCGCGCGCCGGCAGATTGGCCCAGCCGATCACGCGGCCCTGCCAGAGCATCGGCAGCGCGTAGTAGCCGAACTGACGCCGGGCCGGCGGCGTATAGGCCTCGAACTTGTACGTCCAGTCCCAGAACAGCGTGAAGCGGCGCCGGTCCCAGACCACGGGATCGAAGGGAGCCAGGAGCCGCAGCCGCTCGTCGAACGCGTAGCGGCGCGAGCGCGGGTTCTCGTCGGCGGGCCAGTACCAGACGGTGCCGTCGATGCGGCAGCTCGCCAGCTGTTCGCGCGCGCGCCGCAACGCCGCCTGGATCGGCGCCGCCATGTGCGGCGCGCCATAGCCGAGCAGGCGCGCCAGATAAGTCAGGCTGGCCGCCGGCAAGGGCGCGTACTTGCGCACGACCAGATCGATCAGGGCCTGCGCGCGCCGGGCGCTGGCGGCCGGGCCGCCCTCGGCCGGCGGATGCGCCACCGCCTCGTAGACGCGCGTGCCGCTATCGCGCCGCTTCACCCGCAACAAGCCGCGATAGTGCATGTCGTCGAGCAGCTGCGTGCTGGCGTTGCTCGAGCCGCCCCAGTAGTTCTTCACGCGCCCATGCGCGAAGTGCTGATCGACCTCGCGCGGATGCACCGCGCCGCGCGCCCGCACGAAGTCCAGAACGTCGGCCGCCTTGCGCCGCGTCTCGGCGCTCCAGGCCTTGCGCGCCTGGCGCGGATGCATCAGGGCCAGGTGCTCGCGCGGCAGAAAACCGTAGTTGACCAGGCAGTCCTCATCGATCGCCAGGCGCGCGTAGCGGCTTTCCAGATCGCCGGCGCGGTAGTCCTTGACGCGGTGGCGCAGCGTCAGGTCCTGCGCCCGCGCCGGGGCGCGGATCGGATCGGCCTGCACGAAGCCCAGGCGGCGGATCGCCGCCGGCAGCGTGGTCGGGGTGAACAGGCTGCGGGCGACGGCGTAGCGGCGCAGGTCTTCGAGGCTGGGGTCCATGGTCAGATTCCGCCGCTCACGTCGAGGATGGCGCCGTTGGCGTAGGTCGCTTCGTCCGAGCAGAGCCACAGCACCGCGGCGGCGATTTCCTCGACGCGTCCGCCCCGACCCATCGGCACGCGCGCGGCCACGCGGTCGACGCGGTCCGGCTCGCCGCCGCTGGCGTGGATCTCCGTGTATATAGACCCGGGGCGCACGGCGTTGACGCGTATGCCCTCGGCGCCAACCTCCTTGGCCAGCCCGATGGTCATGGTGTCGAGCGCGCCCTTGGACGCCGCATAGTCCACGTATTCACCAGGAGAACCCAGGCGCGCGGCGGCCGAGGACACATTGACGATGACGCCGCCCGCGCCGCCGTGCCGCTTGGACATCCGGCGCACCGCCTCGCGGGCGCACAGGAAGGGGCCGACCACATTGGCCTGCATGATGCGCTGCAGCCGCGCGGCGTCCATCTGCTCCACCCGCATCTGGGTCTCCAGGATGCCGGCGTTGTTCACCAGCGCGGCGACCGGTCCCAGCTCGCGGTCCGTGGCGCTGAACAGGGCCAGGATGCCGGCTTCGGTCGACACATCCGCGCCCACGGCGACGGCGGTGCCGCCCTGCCCACGGATCGCGTCGACCACCGCCTGCGCGCGATCGGCGCGCGACTTGTAGTTCACGCACACGGCGTAACCACGCGTGGCCGCGAGCGCGGCGACGGCGGCGCCGATGCCCCGGCTGGCGCCGGTCACGATCATGACTTGCTTCATTGCTGTGTTTCCTGCCCGTGGGAATGAGTAGGGATGGAAGAACCGTGCAGGGTTGATAATAGCCATCCATTCAAGCAGCGGAAAGAAAAGCCATATGGACAGCATGATCATTGCGGGCGTTCTTATCGGCCTGATCGCCACGGCCCTGTCGGATCTTTGGGCAGTGTTCCTCGAAAAGGCATTCAAGGTGCCGAACTACGGCTTCGACGTCGTCGGCCGCTGGATCGGCCACATGGCGCGCGGGCAGTTCCTGCACAAGCCGATCTTCGCCTCGCCGCCGATTCCCGGCGAGAAGATCATCGGCTGGATCGCGCACTACGCGCTGGGCGCAGCATTCGGCTTCCTGCCGATCCTGCTCGGCGGCGGCGCGGGCTGGATTGCCAATCCGACATGGCTGGCCGCGATCGGAGCGGGCCTGCTCACGCTCGCAGTGCCCTTCTTCATCGTGGTTCCCGCGTTCGGCATGGGCGTGCTCTGTGCGCGCGCGCCGGATCCATGGGCGGCGCGCCGCCAGGGCGTAATCGCGCATCTGTACTACGGCGTCGCGCTGTACATCGCCGCGGTACTCGTGGCGATGTTGATGCGCTAGGAAATTCTCGACGTGAACGCGCCCTGGGCCGCCGCCCTGGCGTGCCTGGATCTGCCCGCGGCGGCCTTGAGCAGGCGCTGAAATGTCGGGCATTGCGCGTGGTTGGCGGCCGGACATTCGGCGGCATGACGCAGCCCCTGGCTCATCGCGCGCAGGCGCTTGATGGTCGCGTCGATCTGGTCCGCCTTGGCCAGCAACACCTGTCTGTCCACCCGAGGACTCCCGTCGACTGGCAGCATGGCGCTGATCTCGTCCAGCGACAGCCCTCCGGCCTGCCCCAGCGCAATCAAGGCCAGCTGATCCAGCACGTCGGGCGCGAAACGCCGTCGCTCGCCCGCCTGGCTGACCGCCGTGATCAGGCCTTTCTTCTCGTAGAACCGCAAGGTGGAGGCGGGCAGGCCCGTGCGCCGGGCAACGTCCGAGATATCCATGAGGCGTCGCTTGACTTGAAGTTGGCTTCAACTTCTATCATGCCTGCGCATTCGGATCTCCGCAATCGAAAGGAAGGGAAATGATATCGACGGACGCAACGGCAAGGCAGGCCCGGACAGGGACCGGCGCGGCGCGGGCCATCCCGCTATCGGTCCATCTGCTTGCCCTCAGCCTGTTTGCAATGGGCAGCGCCGAGTTTCTGATGGGAGGCATACTCCCGATGATCGCGGCCGATCTGCGCATCACGCTGCCGGCCGCGGGCGCATTGATCTCAGCGTTCGCGGTGGGCGCGCTGATTGGCGGGCCTGCATTTGCCATTCTGGCGCTGCGCTGGCCCGGCCGCCGCACCCTGTTCCTCAGCCAGATGGCCTTCATGGCCGCGACGGTAGTCAGCCTGCTTGCGCAAGGCTATTGGTCCATCCTGACCGCGCGTTTCGCGATGGGCCTGGCCTATGCCTGCTTCTGGGCGGTCGCGGCGGCAATGGCCGTGCAGCTCTCGCCGCCCGATCGGCGCGCCAAGGCGCTTGCCATCGTCGTAAGCGGCTTGACCGCCGCGATGGTCATCGGCGGACCCGTCGGCACATTCATCAGCGATGCGGCCGGCTGGCGCGGCGGCTTCTGGGCGGTGGTGGCGGTGACGGCGATATCCGCGGTGGCCGGCCTGGCGGCGCTGCCGGCAAAGACGCCCGGCCAGGCTGCCGTGCCGGACCTGGGCACGGAACTGCGTGCCATGAAGCGTCCCGCTCTTTGGGTGGCCTATGCCACGACCATGGTCACCACGGCGGCCTACATGGGAACGTTCGGCTACCTGGGCGCCCTGCTGCTGGACGTGAGCGGTGTCGCCGCCGCCTGGCTGCCCGCCGTGCTGACCCTGTTCGGCGTCGGCGCCTTCGTCGGACTGACGATTGGAGGCCGAACCGCCGATCACCACCCGTTCCGCACGCTCGTCACGGGAACCGTCGGCCTGATCCTCGCGTCCGCTGCCATGGCGCTGTTTGCCTCGCATCGGGAAACCGCCATCGCACTGGTATTCCTGCTCGGCCTGGCGGGCTTCCTGCTGAACCCGGCGGTCTGGGTTCGCGTCTACACCTTGGCGCCAGATGCGCCGATGCTCGCGGGAGCCACGAACTCATCCGCCTTTCAGGCCGGCCTGACGCTTGCGCCCCTGCTCGCGGGCCTGCCGCTCAGCCTGGGCCATGGCCTGCCCTCGGTGGGCTGGATCGGCGTGGCGCTGGGCGTGGCCGCGCTTGGCTTGGCAGTCCTGGACAGACGGTTGAGCGGCCAGGGAACTCGCAACAAGTCGTGATAGATCTGTCCGAGAGTCGCCGAACGACGCGTTGCATCGGGAAATCGGTCCAGGCATGCGACAGGCCGGGAAACAAGCGCGACCTGCCTGATACGGTTCTCAGCGCTGTTCCACCGGAACTGAACCCGCAATCGGCGGCGGGGCGGCAACGCTGTGCGCCTGCACGATGCCCGCCCCGACCAGGATCAACCCCACGCCCACCAGACGCCCCAGCGCGATGGGCTTGGGCGCCAATCCCATCAGACCGAAATGGTCGATCACCAGCGACGCCAGCATCTGCCCCGCCATCACGCTGACGATGAAGCTGGCCGCGCCCAGCTTGGGCGTCAACACCAGCGCCGCCGTCAGATAGGCCACGCCGGCGACGCCGCCCAGCCAGAGCCAGGCCGGCCCCTGGACCGCCGCGCCGACCGTGGGCGCCGGCACGCGCATGACGAACAGCAGCGGCAGGACCACCACGATGCTGACGAGCAGCGACGTGAGTGTGGCCCATAGCGGATGACCCAGCATGCGTCCCAGCGCGGCATTGCTGCCGCCCTGGAAGGGCACGGCGGCGCCGGCCAGCAAGGCAACGGCCATGGATAAAAGACTGGAAAGAGACAAGGACCCGTTCATGGCAGGCGCTCCAATGAAATCAGCAAGGACTTCATCGTGATTCATTCGCATGCAGAATGGAAATTCTAATTCTGCACATATATTATTCGTTGTATGGATGATCTTCGCCGCATCGACCTCAACCTGCTGTTGACGCTCCAGGCGCTCCTGGCGGAAAAACACGTCACCCGCGCCGCATTGCGCCTGTACAAAAGCCAGCCGGCGGTGAGCCACGCGCTGGCGCAGCTGCGCGACATCTTCCAGGATCCCCTGCTGATCCGCCAGGGTGGCGGCATGGCCCTGACACCACGCGCGCGGGAACTGCAGCAACCGCTGGAAGCGGCGCTCGGGCAACTCAACGCGCTGTTGCACAAGGGCGAATTCGACGCCTCGCGAGCCGTGCGCCGCTTTCGCGTGGCGCTGTCCGACTATGCGGCCCACCTGCTGCTGCCGCCGCTGCTGCGGCAACTGCGCGCCCAGGCGCCGGGGATAGACCTGGCCATTAGCCAGGCCAGCCGCGAGGCCATGCTGGCGCAACTGGCCGACGGGGAAATCGACCTGGCGCTCGGCGTCTTTCCGGACGCGCCCGGCGACATCAAGCGCGAGACGCTGTTCGATGAACACTTCGTCAGCGTTGCCGACCGGCGATCGCTGCCCCCCAGGGGCGACCTGCCGTTGCCGCAATGGCTGGAGCGCCCCCACGTATTGGTCGCGATGCGGCCCGATGCCGAAAACGAGATCGACGCCGCGCTGAAGGCGCAGGGCCTGCGCCGGCATGTCGCCCTGACGCTGCCGCACTGGAGCGCGTCGACGGAAGTGCTGGCCGGCACCGACCTGATCCTGACGGTTGCCAGCAGGGCCCTGGCGAACGTCGCCTCAGGCAAGGCCTTGAGACAGTTCAAGCCGCCCTTCGACCTGCCGTCATTCTCATTCCAGCAGGCATGGCACGGCAGGCGCGATTCCGATCCAGCGCTTTGCTGGCTGAGAAGCGTCGTGATCAGCTGCTGTTAGCGCGGATTGGCGCGGGCCAGCGCCGCCAAGAAACCAGGCGCGAACGAAAACAGGCGCCGCCCACGCGGGCGGCGCCTGTACTCACCTCACGGACGAACCGACGGATCCGTCTAGACGCGCTCGATCCTGGCCGGCAAACCCTGCCGCACCGCCGCGCCCGACACCCAGTCGATCCACACGTTGGCATGCGCCCCGCGCGTGGGATCGCCGAAGCCCAGGTCGTTCAGGTTCACCCCGGCGGCCAGCGCCGGATTGTGCGGCATGGCCTTGCCGTCGACCACGTGCGCGCGCGCGCCCAGCTCGGTATGCCCGTAGCCGTGCTCGATGCCCACCGCGCCCGGCTGGATGCCGTCGCGCAGCAGCGCCAGCCCGATCACCGACCCGCCCGGCGTGACGATGCGGACCTTGTCACCGTTGCGCAGCCCCAGCCGCTCGCCATCCTGGCGGTTGATCGACACGGGGTTGTGCGGGTGCACCTGGCGCAGCCGGTCCACGCCGATCGAGATCGAGCTCATCAGGTTGGACTTGAAGGAGCTGAGCAGGAAGGGCCAGTCCTGGCGCGGATATTCGGCGCGCACATCGCGGCCGTCGGCCAGGCGCGCCGGATACCAGGTCGGGCAGCCGCTGTAGCGCTCGCCGGTCATGGCATGGCGAAAGCCCGCCAGCTCCTCGCTCCAGACCTGCAGCGGCTTGGCCCAGGCCTGGCGCGTCTGCCCGGCCTCGGTCCAGGCGTCCTGCATGCGGTCGAAGCGCCCGCCCCGGCTCATCAGCATCGCCACCTGGCGCCACTCGCCCGGCTTGAGCTTGGCCTGCAGCAGCGCGGCGTAGCGGTCCACGCCGGTCAGCGCCATGTCGTCGTCGCTGGCCTCTGGCACGGGCTTGCCGGCGGCGTAGGCGATGTTGGCCATGCCGCGCAGGAAGAAGTCCTCGGGTGTGTCCAGCGCGTACTTGGCGCCGTCCTTATCCGTGATGGCGCCGGCGCCGAAGCCCGGCATGCCCAGGCGCTTGGCGCAGGCGATCAGGAAGGTTTCCAGGCACACCGGCTCGTCCGTGGCGGTGCGTGCCACGCGCGGCTGCACGGCGGGCCAGCGCACGGTGGAGGCCTTGGCGATCACGTCCGCCCAGGGCGCGGACATGCCCCAGCTTTCATAGGTCACGGTGTCCGGCACGATGTAGTCGGCCAGCGCGCTGGTCTCGTTGATGAACGGATTGATCGAGACGGCCAGCGGCAGCGCGCGCGGATCCTTGAGCTTGTCGGCCAGGGCCTGGCGAAAGCCCGCGATGCCGTAGACCGGATTGCTCATGTGGTTGAACCAGACCTTGGCGCGATACGGGTAGCCCGCCAGCGCCGAGGCCAGCATTTCCGAGCTGAGTCCGCCGGTGGCCGGATACCAGGGCGCGGCGGCCGGATAGGCCGGCTGGCCCGCCGCCTTCTTGCGCTTGAATTCGCTCGACTTCTCGTAGGGAAAGCGATTGCGCGACAGGCCCACGCCCTTGGGCGTGGCGCGGTTGGCGAAGCCGGCGATGTTGTAGCGCGGGCCCGCGCCATAGGGCGGAAACGGACCGGCGTCCAGCACCAGCCCGCCCTCCACGTTCAGGTTGCCGACCAGCGTGTTCAGCATGGCGATGGCATAGGCGGTGTAGAAGCCCGCGCCGCTCATCGTGCCGCCGTGGGCATCGGCCACGGCGCGCTTGCCGTGGCTGGTGAAGCGCCGGGCCAGTTCGGCGATCTTGTCCGCCGGCACGCCGCAGAGCGCGGCGTACTCATCCAGCGTCTTGCGGCGCGCTTCCTCGCGCAGCAGCCACAGGGCGCTGCGCACGGCCAGCGCGCCGGGCGCGCCGTCCAGGCCGGGCGTCGCCACGGCGTCCTCGACGTACAGCTGCGCCTCGGCCGCGACGGTGTGCGGCGCCAGCGTGCCGTCGGCCAGGCGCACCACGTACACGTCTTCCCATTTCTCGTCGGCGTCGGCCGGCTTGGCCCAGCCCAGGTCGGCGCCGCGCAGGAAGCTGCCCATGCGCGGATGACCGGGTTCGGCCACCACCAGATGGGTGGCGTTGGTCCAGGCCGCCTCGCCGGCCGCCTTCATGGCCTGCGGGCCGGGCTGGGCCAGCGCGCGCGCGTCGTGGCGCTCGTTATCCAGGATCCAACGGATCAGGCCCATCGCCAGCGCCAGGTCGCTGGCCGGGTTGACCGGCACCCATTCATTGCCCGAACCGGCCGACAGGCTGGACGAGGCCGGCAGCACGGGCGACACCACCACATACTGGAAGCCCTCTTCCTGCGGCCGCGTGCGCGCCTCGGCCAGCTGCCGCGCCTGGCGCTGGAACGGGTTGCCGGCCTGGGCCGGCGCCGCGCCGATGAACAGGCCGAAGCGCGCGTTGTCCCAATCCGGCTTGCCGTGCGGCATGCCTTTCAGGTCGCCCAGCGCGGCGCCCGCGCCCACGCGGAAGCTCTGTCCGCAGTATGAACCGTGGTTGCCGAAATTGACCGTGCCGAAGGACTGGCCCGCGAAGCGCTGGATCAGCGGCGTGCGGCCCTCGTTCGACGCGTCGGTGAACAGGAACTGGTTGACCTTGGCGCCGTACTCCGGGTTGGCCGGATCCAGCGGCGTCTCGCGGTCGTAGATCGCGCGCAGGCCGTCCACATGGCCCTCGCCGAACAGGTCGCCGCCCTCGCACACTTCCTGCACCAGCTGTTCGAAGGAAATGGTCTGCCACTTGCCGGCGCCGCGCGGACCGACGCGCTTGAGCGGCTGCAGCACGCGATACGGGCTGTGCAGCTGCTCCAGCATGGCCGAGCCGCGCGCACAGGACGTGGCGCGGCCTTCCAGGCCGTTGTCGCCGCCCAGCTGCGCGTAGACTTCACGCACCGGCGTCTCCATGGCGGCCGGGCGCGTGGTGGCCAGCGGATGATACGGATTGCCGGCCACGCGCAGGATGCGGTTTTCCTTGACGTCCACGCGCAGGCGTACGCCGCACTGCGTCCAGCAGCCCAGGCAGCTCGACGGGCTGACCGTCTGTCCCGGCTGGGCGCTCAGCACGCCGGAGACCGGGTCGATGCGGAACTCGGGCGTCAACGAATTGCCTCGCACCGCATGCGCCGTGGGCGCGCCGGCCGTGCCTTGCGCCAGGCCCTTGACGGCCTTGACCACGGTCTCGCCGTAGCCGGCGGCGAACGCGGCCATGCCGCCCGCCACCACGCCGCCGCGCAGCATCAGCTTGCGCCGGGCTTCGTCGCGCGGCTGTTCCGGCGCCGCGTCCTGTCTTGATTCCTGCGCCGATTGCCGCGCGTCCCGCGCCATGCCGGGCGTGCCGGTCTTGTCGTCTTCGTGTTGCTTGTCCATAGCTACTCTTTCCTCAATCCTTGCTGCCGCCGGCTCAGGCCGACACGCCGCGGTCACGGGCCGGGAACAGGTCCAGCGCGTAAGTCACCGCCGCGACCAGCGCCACGCACAGACCCAGCACGCCCGCCATGCCCAGCAGCCCGTCGCTACCCCAGGGCATGTCGTACAGGTACAGGCCGGCGCCATACTTGGGCACGCCCTGCACGCTCATGAACACCACCCAGCGGAAGATCCAGGCCGCCGCCAGCATGGTCAGCGCCAGCGCGCCCGAGGCCAGCGGCGTGGCCAGCGCGCGGGCCGGCTTCTGCAGCAGGCCGACGATGCAGAAGCCCGTGGCGACCGCGCCGGCCAGGCTGATGCGCCAGATCGGGAATTCGCGGAACAGGCGCAGCGCGGCCTCGAACGACGGGTCCACGCCCAGCAGGCCCAGCACGGCCCAGGCCCCCGCGCCCAGCGCCATCAGCACCACCGCGCTCAGGCTGAGCTGGCGCAGCATGTCCACCGGCAGCGCCTTGAGCCCGCCGGGCAGCCAGCGCGCCACCAGGAACATGGCGCCCAGCGCGCCCAGCCAGGCGGTCAGCGCGAAGTTCACCGGCAGGAACACCGTGTGCCACAGCGGCCGCGAACGCATCACCATCACTTCGGCGCCGGTATAGACCAGGATGGACAGCGCCGACACCGCCAGCGCCATGCCCAGCGCGCGCACCCAGCCGATGCGGCCCCACCACCAGGCGGCGCAGAACAGCAGCGCCAGGGTCACGAACACCGGCAGCAGCAAGGCGCCCAGCCACATCCACGACCAGGGCGTGAGATGCGCGTAGAAATGCCAGAAGCGGCCCGGCTGGTGCAGGTCCGCCAACAGCGACACGGGCGCGGCGATGGCGCTGACCAGCAGCACCGTCACGGCGGCGGGCAGCAGGCGGCGCGCGGACGAGCCGGCGCCGCCGAAAGCCGCGAAGGCGGCGGTCAGCGCGGTGGTGGCGCTGATGCCGATGAGGAAGAAGTACTGCACGGCCCACGGCAGCCAGGCGGCGTCGTAGACCGGCGTCAACAATTCAGAGATCTGCATGGTCATCCCCTTCGATGGCTCAATGGCCGCCAGCCAGCCGCACGCCGGCCTGGCCGTCGACCTGATGGACGAACGCATCGGGCAGGCCGATGTAATAGACGTGGGGATCGGTCTTCATTTCGGGCTTGAGCACCTTGATGTCTTGCTTGTGCTCGACCAGCAGCTTGGAAATGGCGCTGTCGGGATCGTTCATGTCGCCGATGACGCGCGCGCCGCCCACGCAGCTTTCCACGCAGGCCGGCAACAGCCCCGCTTCCAGGCGGTGCTCGCAGAAGGTGCATTTGTCGGCGGTCTGCGTTTCGTGGTTGATGAAGCGGGCGTCGTAGGGACAGGCCTGCACGCAATAGGCGCAGCCCACGCAGCGCTCGTTGTCGACCAGCACGATGCCGTCTTCGCGCTGGAAGGTGGCCTGCACCGGACAGACCGGCACGCAAGGCGGGTTGTCGCAGTGGTTGCACAGGCGCGGCAGCATCACCATGGCGGCGGGGCCGCCGGCGTCAGGCAGGACTTCGTATTGCAGGACGGTGGTGCGGAACTGCCCGATGGGAGGCAGGTTCTCCATGGAACAGCTGACCGTACAGGACTGGCAGCCGATGCACTTGCGCATGTCCACGACCATGCCGTAGCGCTTGCCCGCCATGCCGGGGCGGCGCGGCGGCTGGCTGTTCATGCCGGCGGCCTCGGCGCGGATGGGTATGACGGTGGCCGCGGCCCCCAACCCCAATAAGCCCTTCAAGAAGCCTCGTTTACCCGGTAGCGGCGGTTCCGGGGGGCTGGCGGGGGTACTCATAGTGCTTCTCCAAGCGTTAATTCTGTTACGGGAATTAACTTATCACTTGGAGTTATATAGAGGCTTGATAAGAATCAAACCGGGGACGGATAAGAGAAAAACCGGGGACGTAATATGCGCGTCCCGTCCCTGACTAGGCTCAGGAACCGTCAATCTTCGATCTTGAGCGCCTGGCTCCAGGCCGCCAGCTTGCGTTCAAACGACGCCGCCGCATGCGCCGGGCTGGTCGACGGCAAATCCATGTATTCCAACGGCACGGCCAGCCCCGGCAGCACATGGCGGCGGTACAGCGCCGCGGCCTTGGCGCCATTGAAGCAGACCCGGACGATGGCCGGGTGGCGTTCCAGGAATGCGGCGAAATCGTTGGCCACCAGGGTGTCGCCGCGAATGTCGGCGTCCAGGCTGCCGGGACGTTCGCAGGCTTGCAGGACGTCCCACAAGGCTACCCCGGCCGCCTGCACGGCCTGCAAACGCTGCGCGTAGTCCAGGCCGGGGGCGAAGCCGAAAACGCTGGCCGCGATGGGCCAGAAGGCATTGCGCGGATGGGCGTAATAACGGCCCTGCCGCAGCGACGCCACCCCGGGCATCGAACCCAGCACCAGCACGCGCGCGCCCGCCCCCGCCACCGGGGCGAAGCCCTGGACCTGATCGTTGTTGCCGCCCGCCTGGGCCGTGCGCATGCCGTGTTCCATCCCCAAAGGATACGCCAGCCGCAGGTTCCGCCCCCACTGTCCGATGCATGGAACAGTGCTTATCAATGCCAGGGACTACCGCCGAAGGGGTTGCGCCCTTATCTTAGTAAGCATGACGAACGGCCCCGCTGGGGCCGCGCAACAGGAAATACGACCATGAAGAAGATCCTCGGATTGCATGCCAGCCCCCGTCCCCACTGGGTGGGCGACGGCTTCCCGGTGCGCTCCATGTTCTCCTACAACGACAAAGGCAAGAACACCAGCCCGTTCCTGCTGCTGGATTACGCCGGCCCGGCCCAGTTCGAGCCGGCCGAGCATCCGCGCGGCGTCGGGCAGCATCCGCACCGCGGCTTTGAAACCGTGACCATCGTCTACAGCGGCGAAGTCGAGCACCGCGATTCCACCGGCAACGGCGGCGTCATCGGTCCTGGCGACGTGCAATGGATGACGGCGGCCTCGGGCATCCTGCATGAGGAGTTCCATTCCCACGCCTTCACCCGCAAGGGCGGCGAGCTGGAAATGGTGCAGCTCTGGGTCAACCTGCCCGCCAAGGACAAGATGGCGCCGGCCGGCTACCAGGGCATCCTCGACGCGGACATCCCGGCGGTGGACCTGCCGGATGGCGCGGGCACGCTGCGCGTGATCGCGGGCAACTACGCGGGCCACTCGGGACCGGCGCGCACCTTCACGCCGATGGACGTGTGGGACGTGAGGCTGGCCGCCGGCAAGTCGGCGACCTTCCCCGTCGCCGAAGGCCGCAACAGCATGCTGGTGGTGCTGCGCGGCACGGTGCTGGTCAATGGCGAAACCGTGGCGCGCGACGCGCAACTGGCGCTGTTCTCCCTGGAAGGCGAGGACATCACCGTCGAAGCCAACAACGACGCGGTGTTCCTGGTGCTCAGCGGCGAGCCCATCGACGAGCCGGTGGTCGGCTACGGCCCCTTCGTGATGAACACGCAGGCGGAAATCGTCGAAGCCATCCAGGACTTCAACGCCGGACGCTACGGCAAGATGCACTGAGGCGCCAGGGCTGGCTGGTCTCCCGTCCCGCACAGCGGGACGGGACGCTAGGCCCGGCCCAGCGCCTGCGGGCGCCGCCGCAAGCGGCCCAGCCTGATGCCGTCGCGGATGTTCAAGCCGATCAGCGTCAGGTTGGCGGCGCCTGCCGCCAACTCCAGCGCCTGCACGCCGTAGAACACGCCATCCAGTTGCCCCGCCTGCGCGCGCAGCGCCAGGAACTGCGCCGCAGGCACGAGAATCAGCAGTCCATTGGCCGCGATGAAGGGCATGCGCCTGCGCTTGGCCAATAGCAACGGATGCCTGCCCTTGCCGCCCATCATGAAGCCGCTGGCGGCGGTCAGCATCATGACGGGCACGAAACCCAGCAGGGCATAGGCAATGGCAAGCTTGACCTGCGCCACCGCGGACGCGGTCAGGAACAATTCGGACACAACCGTCGATATCCAGAAGGCTGCCAGAAACAGCAGCGTCAACATCGCGGCGGCGGCATGGATTCTATGTTTCATGATCTTGCTCCGGTTGCGCGGGGACGTGCGCGGCCAGCAGTCCCGCCAGCACCCTCCCCGCCGTTTCCAGTTCGGCCGCGCTGAAGCCGCCGGCCAACTGGCGCGCGCGCTCCTTCCAGCGCGCGTCGATGGCGCCATAGACGCGCCGGCCCTCATCGGTCAGCCGGTACAGCGGCGAGCGCTTGTGCTGCGGATTGGGGCGGACTTCCACCAGTTGCGCCTCGGCCAGCAGATTGAGCTGCTTCTGCGCGCCCTGGCGCGTCACGCCCATGGCGGCGGCGACCCGCGGCGCGCTCAAAGGCTGTCCCGCCAGCGCCAGGGCGCCCAGCATCTGCCAGCGGGCGCTGGTCAGCGCATCGGGCGCGACGAAGGCATCGCCCCAATCGAGCAGCGCGCCGTTCAACTGGAACAAGGTCAGGATCACCCCGGTGAGCCGTTCTTCCTTGGTCGGATTCATGGTTGCCCTCCTGGTCTTTCGATTTAATTGACAACCAGTTTCCATTATTGGAAACCAGTTGTCAATATGCATTTGCACCGCTTTTCTGCACTCCGCGGACAGCCGCTGCAAATAGCGGATAGAACCCCCCGCCCCTGGACGGGTTTTCCACCAGTCCGCCCGGTCCGGCGCAGCTTTACTATCAAAGCCTTCAAGGCCCCGGCAGTGGAGTCCCCCCATGCTCGACACGACGCAGTCCGCCACCAGCACCACTTGGCCGCCAGCCGCGCCGCGGATCGAGTCGGTCCTGGGCCTGCCGGCGCAGCAGCTGTTCGCCTCCGGCGACCTGGACGAAGCCCGCTCCATGGTCGGCCGCGTGATGCGCCCGCACCACCTGGGCGTGGTCGGCGCGCTGCAGCGCCTGGACGCGCGCATGCACCACCAGCCGCTCGGCGAGGTCTCCTTGAACCGCCTGCGCTACGGCGCCAACGTCGAGATCCAGCCCGGCCCGCTGGAGGATTTCTTCCTGGTGCAGATGCCGCTGTCGGGCTGCGCCCGCATCAGCAGCGGCCCCCAGCAGCTGGATTCGACGCCCGAGGTCGCCTCGGTCGTCAGCCCGGACGACGACCTGGCCATGCGCTGGGCCGACGACAACGACCAGTTCATGCTGCGCGTGGGCCGCTCGCTGCTGGAACGCACCCTGGTGGGCCATCTGGGCTGTGCGCTGGATCGGCCGCTGCGCTTCCAGCTGGGGTTCCGCTGGCGCGAATGCCCGACCTGGCGCTGCCTGATGAGCTATCTGCTGGACTGCTCCACCCAGCACGCGAACCTGGCCGAGCACAAGCTCATCGTGCATCAGATGGAACAACTGGTCGCCGCCACCTTGCTGGCGGCCCAGCCCCACAACTACACCGGCGCCCTGCCCGGCCGCCGCGGCGCGGTGCTGCCGCGCCACGTGCGCAGCGTCCAGGACTATTTGCAGGCGCATGCGCACGAACCGGTCAGCGCCGAGCAACTGGCGCGCATCGCCGGCGTCAGCGTGCGCAGCCTCTATGCGGGATTCAAGGAATTCCTGGGCGTGAGTCCCATGCATTACCTGCGCGACCTGCGCATGGAACGCGCGCGCGCCGAACTGGTCTCGGGCGAGACCCGCAACATCGCCGGCGTGGCGCTGCGCTGGGGCTTCGCGCACATGGGACGCTTCAGCGCCGGCTACAAGGAACGCTACGGCGAAAGCCCCAGCCAGAGCCTGCGGCGGCTGGGCTGAGGGAACGCCGCTTCAGGGTTTGGCTGGCGCAGCCGGCTTCGCCTTGGCAGAGGCATCCTGCGCCATGACCTCGCGCGCGAGCTGGTTGATCTTGGGAGCGGACTTCATGGCGCCGTCCTTGTGCTGCGTCAGGAACTGGCGCGCGTAGTACCGCTCGAGCTCGCAGGGATTCGGATTCTTGCCCGTAAAGCCCACGGAAGCCTCTATCAACTTGCCGGCATGCGCCTGCTCGGCCAAGACGCGCTTGCGCATGGCCTGGATTTTTTCCGCCGCGTCCTTGCGCCCTTCCTGGGAGTTCAGGCGCTGGGCGAGCCTGGCGCGCAGCGCGGCCGGGTCTGCCGGCGCGCGCGCCAGATCCATGCCCAGACTCGCTTGCGCCAGAGCCATGGCCACCATCCCCTGGACCTCCGGCCCGTCTGCCGGGTACAGCTTGCAGGCGGCAATGAAGCCCATGTGCGCGACCGCCCTGTCGCCGAGCCACTCCTGGCCGTCGCTACCCATCGCAAAACCCAGCGAATTGCGCATCGGCTCCTGCACTTCAAAGCTGCTGCTCGTGTTCTGCGCCGCGGCGAGTCCGCCGCACAGGCAAAGCGCCAGCGCCGAAATTGTTCTTTTCATCATGTCCCCCGTGAGCGCTCGCCGGCGCGGATATCTCCACGCGGGATGCTATTCCACCGTTAGCCAAAATGGTGCGCGAGGCCCCAAAACGCCCGCGGGAGCAGTCCTGCAGTTGCATCCGAACAACGCATGCCTTCCTCATCCGTTGCCCGCTATGGCGCGGAAGATGCATTTCCAGGACACTCGCGCAACAGGAATCCCGCTGGTCCGACGCAGCCCCGGGGAAGGAAACTCGATGAAAACGCTAAAAAGCAGTCTTCTTCTTTGCGCTACGCTGTCCATCGGGACGGCATCCGCTTCGGACGATATCGACATGAAGGCTTTCGAGGCGTCGAGCCAGGCCTTGCGCTCGGCCGATGCGAAGGCCGAAGCCAGGCGCGCAGCCGTCGCCGCGCTTTCACCCCGCCTGCAGAAAATCACGCTCGGCGAGCGTGCCGGGGCGCACATCGGGGCGGCCGGCGCTTGCGCCATCGACGTTCCCATCGACGACCTCAATAAGCTGTCATCGCTGGCGGTGGCGGAAGCGGTCATAGGCAAGCCGCTTGCTCAAGTCCCCTACGACCCCAAAGCGATCTTGAAAGCGACCAGCGACGCGATTCGTACTCCGGAGGCGGCCGCTGCGGCAACCAAGCGCCAACAGCGGGCGAAAAAACTGGCTCAGAACGAGCGCGACTGGGTTTCCCGAGTGCGGGTCGAGGTCAAAAAGATCAATCCCAAAGGCGAGCCCAGCGACTGCCGGCATCTGCGTGGACAGATCGATGATCTGCTGGAAAATGCGGAACGCGACGACTCCCTCGACAAGGCCGAACTCGTTCTATTTACCGTCCAGGAACTTCAAGGGCAACGCAAGCAGTCCGCCCGCTGAGGTGCCCCTCGCCTAAGGCTGCTCGACCCAAGGCGCCGCCGCCTCGTCCCGGCTCCAGTGCCGCCAGCCGTACCGGTAGGCGTGCTGCAAATAGGGCCCGCGCAGGATTCGAGGCTCGCTGTCCGTGGCCTGTTCCGTGCCGAGCAAGTGCAGCACCTGGGCCCAGTCCGCCAGCCCGCCCCGGGCGCCGCGCAATGCGGCATCCGCGAGCTGTCCGGCCTCTTCGACCGATGCGGCGCGCACCAGGAAGCAGGTATCCGCGCCATCCGGACCGCCGGTGTACGGGTCCTCGGATTCATTGCCCCAGCGTATCGCTTCGTACAGATTCATGTCCCTGCCCTGTCCCATCGACAGCAGAACGATACCAGCAGAACAACCTTGCGGAGGCGGCCAGCCAGGGCCTTCCAGTGCAGCCGCCAGACCTAGAACGGAATCCCCAGCTTCACATACAGCTGCGCGCCCTCGGGCCGGTTCTTGACCTTGAAGTCCTGCTGCCATTTCGCCGTGAACAGCCAACCCTTTTCGTTCATGTAGCGCACCGAGGGGCCGACGCCGAAGGCGCGGGCGCGGCCGGCGGCGCTGTTGGGGCCGCTGTCGTCCGTGACCTGCTGGAAGGCGTAGCCGCCTACCCCCAGCACCCAGCCCTTGCCCACGCCCCAGCCCAGCGCGTAGTCGGCGTGCAGCGCCTGGCCTGAACGCGTGTCGGTGGCGGAGTTGGTGAAGTTGAAGTCGTACATGACTTTCAGGTCGGCGTTGAAGCCGTCCGGACTGATGCGGCTCAGCGCGAACACCGGCTGCGCGGTCCAGTAGTTCTTGCCCAGGCTGGATGGGTCCTTGCGGTCGTACTCGCCAGTGGGCGCGTACATGTCCAGCCCCACCACGTAATGCAGGCTTTCGGACGGGTGATAGCCCAGCGCCACGCCCAGGGTCATGTCGCCCAAGCCGGTGCTGCGGTTGCGCTGCCCCGCCGCCTTGGCGGTCACGTCCAGCAGCGGCGCGATGGCGTGGAACGCCAGCTGGCCGCCCATGACCTGCTGCTGCGTGACCCAGATCAAGCGCGGCGCCAGCACGTTGACGTCCACCTTGAAGCCGGGCACCGGCACGCGCTGGCCGTCGTTGCCGCGCAGCGTGTCATAGCGCGCCCCGCCGGCATAGACCAGCATGTGCACGCCAGGCGGGGGCAGCGCGCCCGACATGAAGTTCTCCAGGCCGTCCGGGTAGATGCCCAGGCCGCCGCCCTCGGTGGCCTGGGCCCCCGCGCTGGCCAGCGCCAATGCCGTGGCGCTGGCCAGCCGCCGGAGTTTCAGGTGTCCGTTCATGTTCCCCTCCTGCCTATTTGTTGTGCGACGAGATAGCCGGAGCCGCCGCCCAGGCCGGGGCCCGGATGGGTGGCGGCGCCGATGTGAAAGAGATTGCGCAGCGGCGTGCGGTGGCCGCGCGCGCCCTGGCCGCCGGCAAAGGGCCGCAACCAGAAGAACTGGTCGGGCGAACACACGCCCGAATAGGGATCGCCGCCCACCAGGTTGCAGTTCAGGCCCTCCAGGTCCGCTGGCGAGTACGCGCGCCGGCCGACGATGCGCAGCGCCAGGCCCGGCATCACGCGCTCCATGCGCGCCTGCACCCGGTCGGCCATCGCCTCGCGCACGGCCTCGTTCCAGCGGCCGTCGGCGGGCGCGGCGATCTCGCCCGCGGCGTCGCCCTTGATCCGCGCCGGCAGTTCCTGCATCTGCACCCACAGAATCCAGCCGCCGGGCGGCGCGCGCGTGGGGTCGACCGCGACGGGCTGGCCGATCGCCAGCGTGGGACGCGCGGGCAACAGGCCGTTGTTCGCCTCGGTCACCGAGGCGCAGACCTGTTCCATGCTTTCGGTCAGGTGCACCAGCGGCACGTGGCGCAGCTCCGGCGTCAGCCAATCCGGCGGCGCATTCAGCGCGAAATGGATCTGCATGCCGCCCCGGCCGTAGCGGTAGCTGGCCGCGCGTTCGCGCACGGCGGGCGGCGCATCGGGCAGCAACTGGCCGTACAACTGGCCGGGCGTCACGTTGCAGACCACGGCTTCTGTCGCGCGATACTCGCGCCCGCCCGCCAGTACACCCACCGCGCGGCGGCGCTTGCCCTGGCCGCGAGTGATGATGCGTTCGACCTCGGCGCCGGTCTGCAGGCGGCCGCCGTGCCGTTCGATGACGGCGGCCAGCGCGTCCACCACGCCGCTGCCGCCGCCCTTGACCACCGGCATGCCGCCGGCCACCACCGCAGCGAAGGTCAGCTTGCCGATCAGCGCGGAACAGGCGTCGTCCGGACCCAGGCCGGTGTGCAGCACCCAGGGCGCGATCAGGGCGCGCGCGGCGTCCGAGCGCAGCGCGCGTTCGGACCAGCGGCGAAAGCTCTCCATCGAATCGGCGGCAAAGGCGGCCAGGCCATCCATGCCTCGTTTGCGCCATTCGCCAAACAGCAGCTTGAGCATGCCCGCGCCGTAGGGGTTCTGGCCCAGCAGGCCGAAGGTCAACGCCGCATCCTCGCCGAACAGGCGCTGCGCCATGGCGCCGAAGGCCGCGCCGTCGCCGGGCGCCCAGGCGTCCAGCCGCCGCGCGCTGTCCGCCACGTCCTGCTTCAAGGCCAGGCCGGAGCCGTCGGGCAGCACCAGTCCGGTGGCGTACTCGCCCTGCATGAATTCCAGGCCGGCCTCGCGCAGCGCGGGCTTGAGCGCCGCGTAAGCGGGGCTGCCCATGAACAGCGGATACCAGCAGGACAGCACGTCGTGGCGGTAGCCGGGAAACAACTCCTCGGTGCGGATGCAGCCGCCCAGCCTGTCGTTGCGTTCCAGCACCAGCACGGACTTGCCGCGCTGCGCCAGCAAGGCGGCGCAGACCAGCGAATTCATGCCGCTGCCGACGATGATGACCTGCGCCTCGGACTCCAAGGACATGATGCGCTCCGATGGGTAGTAGGCCGCTACGCGGCGGTCAGCGCGGTGAAGCGCCCGGCATGGAACACCAGCGGCGTGGCCGTGACGCTGGCCACGCGCAGCACCCGGCCGAACAGCAGCAGGTGATCGCCCGCCGCGCTTTGCTGATCGTTGGCGCAGACCAGGGTGGCCACCGCCCCTTCGATGGCGGGCACCCCTTCCGGCACGTCATGCACGGGCGCTCCCGCGAACTTGTCCGGAACGGAGGAACTGGCAAAGCGCATGGCGAGTTCCTCCTGGCCGCAAGCCAGCACGCTGATGGTGAAGTGGCTGCAATCGCGGAACGCCGCCAGGTTGGGCGAATGGTTCACCAGGCTCCACAGCACAAGCGGCGGGTCCAGCGACAGCGAGGCGAAGGAGTTGATGGTGAGCCCGACCCGCCGGCCGTCCGGACAACGCGTGGCGACGATGGCCACGCCCGTCGGATAGCTGCCGAGCACGCCGCGCAGGACCTTGGGATGCAGATCGGTGCAACCCCAGTCCAGGGGCAGGCCCGCCGCGCAATCGGGCTTCATGCCGCCGCCCGCGCCGGCTGCGCCGCGATGAAGGCCTCGCAGGCCGTGGCATCGCCCCACCAGGGGTACAGCGACGGCGGATGATTGAAGCCGTTGGCGATGGCACTGGCGATCGCCGGCGTGTGGTCCGCGGCCTGCAGCAATTTGAGCAGGTGCGGGGCCGGCGGCAGCAGCATGGAGTTGGTCCATTCCACCACCGCGCCGCCGTAGTCCCAGAAGCGCTCGAAGGTGCGCTGCATCCATTCGGCCGTGAACGTCGCGTCGCCATGCGCCAGGATCGCGTCCAGGTAGACGGCGCAGGCCTTGGTGGCGTTGTTCGAGCCCTGCCCCGTGATCGGGTCGTTGGTCACCACCGCATCGCCCAGGCCGAACACCAGCCGGCCCGACGGCAGGGTCAGCACCGGCTTGCGCACCGTGGGCGCGAAGCTGCCGGCCAGGATGCCGTTGGCGTCGGTCAGCTCCACCGCGCTGCAGCGCTCGGCCTCCCAAGGCAGATAGGTGTGCAGGATATGCAGGCTTTGCGCCAGGTGCTCCTGCGGCGACTTGATGTCGCGCCAGCAATCCATCGGTCCGCCAGGCACGCCTTCGAACACCATGATCTCGCAGGGACCGCTGACGGTCAGCGCCGGGAACACGAAGTACTCGCCCACGCCCGGAATCAGGTTGAAGGCGACGCGCGAGTGATCCGGCGCCGGGCGCATGCCGTGCACATAGGTCAGCGCCAGCGCGCGCTGCGGCCGGTCAAAGCGCGAGCGCAGCGCATCGCGCTCGAACAGCTTGACCACCTCGCCCTTGCCCGCGGCCAGCAGCACCAGATCATGCGAGGCCGCCAGCAATTCGAGTTCGGCCACGCCGCCGTCCTGGATCAGCAGCCGGCCGCCGCGCGCGGCGAACAGCTCCATCCAGGCCGGCATCTTGATGCGCTGGTCCACCGCCTGCGCGGGCCGGTCCAGGCGCGCAACCCAATCGATCAGCTTGTGGCCAGGCCGCTCCGGATGCGGTATCGCCAGGCCGATGCCGTCCACCGTCGGGCATTCGGCCTCCCACTGGTTCAGGCCCAGGCCGCGCTCTACCTGCAGCGAGGCATCGAACATGCACTGGCTGGACATCACTTTGCCGCGGCGGATGTCGTCCGGTTCGCGGTTGGTGACCACGGTCACTTCATAGCCTTGGTCCAGCAGTCCCAGCGCCAAGGGCAAGCCCGCCTGCCCTCCCCCCACGATCGCAATTCGACGCATGATTGTTCTCCTTTTCAAGTAACTAGGCGGCCAGGCGCGGGATCGCGGGCTTGGCCTGTTCGGGACCCATGGCGGAATAGCCGCCGTCCACCGCGTAGTCGGCGCCGGTGACGAAGCTGGCATGGCCTGAAAGCAGGAAGGCGACCACCTCGGCCACTTCCGCCGGATCGCCGGCGCGTCCCAGCAGGTGGTAGTCCGCGGCCACCCGGTCGGTCTTGGCGCGGTCGCCCTGCGTCAGCTCGTCCATCACGCGCGACCAGGTCCAGCCCGGCGACACGGAGTTGACGCGTATGCCGTCGGCGGCGTAGTCCATCGCCATGTTGCGGGTGACCTGCAGCAGCGCCGCCTTGGATACCGGATAGAGCCAGCGCCCGGTCTGCGCGACGCGCGACGAGATGCTGGTGAAATTGACGATGGCCCCGCCGCCGGCGGCAAGCAGATGGGGATGGACCGCGCGCGCGGCCATCACGGCGCTGACCACGTTCACGTCGAGCGCGCGCAGCCAGTCGGCGCGGCCCGATGCGGCGCCGTCGTCCAGGTAGGTCGCGGCCAGGTTGACCAGGAAATCGATGCGGCCGAAATGCGCCGCGGCATCGGCCACGCCGCGCTCCAGCTGCGCATCGTCCGCGATGTCCACCGGCCAGAAGCGCGTGCCGGCCGGATCGGCCGCAGCCACGCGTTCGCCGCCGGCCGCGTCGATATCGAACAGCGCCACGCGCACGCCATAGGCGCGCAGCCTGGCGACCACGCCCGCGCCGATCAGCGTGGCGCCGCCGGTCACGATGGCCACTTTGTTGTCCAGACCCTTCATCGCATCACCTCGCCGTTGGCTGATTGAGTGAGGCGAATACTGGCGCCGCGCGCCGCGGCCGCGTTAGCCGGATCCGGCCGACGCTATCCGCAAACTGCGCTTATTCGAGGCAAGCTTGCGCCAGGTCCAATTGGCGTGTCCGGAAAATGCGGCGCCTGTCCGTTCCCTGCGGCTGCCGGCTACGCGGCGGGCCGGGCGCGGCCCGGCTTGCGCGAGGTCCGCGCGTGCTCCTTGATCAGGCGCACGAAGCGTTGCACCTGGCGGCTGGGGCGGTCAAAGCGCGACCGCACCAGGCTCAGCGACAAGGGAATGGACTCGCGCAGCGGCCGCGTCACCACGCCGGGCCAGCCCTGCTGCCCGACCGAGAACTCGTCGACGATGGCCACGCCCGCGCCCACCCGCACCAGGGCGCAGGCCAGTTCGGCGCGCACGATTTCCACGGCCGGATTCCAGCTGACATTGGCGCGCTGGAAGGCCGCGGCCACCAGTTGCCCGAACGGGATGTTGCGGTTGTAGAGGATCAGCCGGCACTCGGCCAGCTCGGCCAGGCTGAGCGCGCGCCGCGCGGCCAGCGGATGGCCCTGCGGCAGGATGCAGACCATCTCGCCCGTGGCCAGCGGCTCCACCACCAGGTTGGGATGGTCTATCGGCAGCACCGATACGGCCAGTTCCGCCTTGCGTCCCAACAGCTCGTGCGCCATGTCGGACAGCAGCGTGGTGTGGAACTTGAGCCTGACCTTGGGATACAGCTCCATGTACTGCGCGATCACGGGCGGCACGAAGTTCAGCGCCAGGCTGGGGCTGGAACACAAGGTCAATGCGCCCTCCGGCCGCTCGGCCAGGTCGCGCGCCAGCTCATCGATGCGCAGGGCTTCGTCGAATAGCGGCCCTACCTCCTCGAACAGGCGCTGCGCTTCGGGCGTGGGCGTGAGCTTGCCCTTGTCGCGTTCGAACAGTTGCAGGCCCAGGCTTTGCTCGGTGTGGGCGATGAGGCGGCTGACCGCGGGCTGCGACACGAACAGCAGCTTGGCCGCGCCGTTCATGGAACCGGTCAGCATCACCGCCCGGAACACTTCCATCTGCCTGAGCTTGAAACGCATGGCTGATCCGATAATCGTTTGTTATAACCCCTGGCCAACTTAGCATAGGCGCTGCAATCCCGCATTCATTAGCATCCCAGATGGCTCCTGGCGCGCTTTCCAGGACGATTCGATAAAGGGAATGCATGACACTCACCGTAGGATTCGTGGGCCTGGGCATGATGGGCCTGCCCATGCTGGAAAACCTCGCCCGCGGCGAGGAGCGCTACAACATCCTGGCGTATGACCGCGATCCCGCGCGCCTGCAGCGCCTGGCCGGGCACCCCGCCTGGAACCAGACGCTCAAGCCGGCCGCCGGCCTGCAAGCCCTGGGCGCTTGCGACGTGGTCATCACCATGCTGCCCGACAGCGCCATCACCAACGCGGTGATCGAAGGCGAGCACGGGCTGGCGAGCGTGATGCGCCCCGGCTCCGTACTGCTGGACATGGGCTCGTCCAACCCGGCCGAAACGCTGCGGCTGGCGCCACTACTGCGCGCGGCTAGCGTGACGCTCATCGACGCGCCAGTGTCGGGCGCGGTGGCCAAGGCGGCCGCCGGCACCCTGGCCATCATGGTGGGCGCCGATGCCGACGGCCTGGCGCGCGTGCGCCCCCTGCTCTCGCGCATGGGCGCTTCGCTCATCCACACCGGCGCCGTGGGTTCCGCCCACGCCATGAAGGCGCTGAACAACTACGTCTACGCCGCCGGCCTGCTGGCCGCCAGCGAAGCGCTCTTGATCGCGCAGCGCATGGACCTGGACCTGGAGGTGTTCACCGACGTGCTCAACGCCTCCAGCGGCCGCAACGTCGCCACCGAAACCAAGCTGCGCCAGTTCATCGTGCCCGGCAGCTACAACGGCGGCTTCGCCCTGGCGCTGATGGCCAAGGACCTGCGCACCGCGAACGCGCTGCAGGCGCTGGCCGGCGTTCCCGCGACGCAGCTGTCGCTGTGCACGGCGCTGTGGCAGCGCGCGCTCGCGGACATGCCCGCCGGCGTGGACAACACCGAGATCCACCGCTACCTGCAACGCCTGGAAACCCCGGCTCCGGCCTGAAGCGCCGGACGCCAACGATAACGACATCCACAGGAGACCTGCATGAAACGATCCGCCGCCGCGCTTGCGCTGGCGCTGGTGCTGGGCGCGCCGCTCGCGCCCGCCGGCGCCGCGGGCTATCCCGACCACCCCATCCGCATGGTCGTGCCCTTCCCGCCAGGCAGCATCACCGACGTGGTGGCCCGCAGCCTGGGTAAAGCCATGGCCGACGATTTGGGCCAGCCCGTGGTGGTGGAGAACAAACCCGGCGCCAACGGCATCATCGGCACCCACGACGTGGCCCGCGCCAAGCCCGACGGCTACACCCTGGTGGTGGTGGGCGTGTCCACCGCGGCCAGCGGCGTGAGCCTGTTCAAGGACCTGCCCTACAACCCGGCCACCGACCTCGCGCCCATCGGCGCCGTGGCCGAGACGCCCTATCTGCTGGTGGGTTCGCCGCGCATGCCGGGCACCAAGGTATCCGATCTGTTTGCCTATGGCGCCCAGCATCCGGGCAAGCTGACCTATGCCTATGGTTCGGGCAGCGCGCAGGTGTTCGGTGCCAAGCTGGCGGCCATGGGCAAGATCAACGTCACGCCGGTGCCCTACCGCGGCGGCCCCCAGGCGCTCACCGACGTCATCGGCGGCACCGTCGACCTTACCTTCACCGACCTGGCCAATGGCCTGCAGCAAGCGCGCGCCGGCAAGGTCAAGACCTACGGGGTCAGCACCCCCGAACGTTTTCCCTTGGCCCCGGACATCCCCACGCTCAATGAAACCGGCGCCGCCGGCTTCGACCTGACCGTGTGGTTCGGCCTGATGGGCCCGGCCGGCCTGCCCGCGCCCGTGGTCCAACGCCTGTCGCAATCGCTGGGCAAGGCGCTGGCCAACGGCGAACTCAAGCAGACCTATGAACGCCAGGGCCTGACCGTCAAGCAGCAGACCCCGGCCGAATTCGGCGGCTTCGTGCGCGCCGAGATCGACAAATGGGCGGCCATCGTCAAGGAAACCGGCATTCCGCCGCAGTGAACGCCCTCTTTCAACCGCTACCAGGAATTCCCCGCATGTCGCTGATCGATATCCGCAAACGCTGCCTCATCGTCGAGACCACTTACCACGAGAACGGCCCGGCGCCCGAGCGGCCGCTGACGCTTGCCGCCGCCTGCGCCGTCATCCGCAATCCCTACGCCGGCCGCTACGAGCCGGACCTGATGCCCTTCATGGCCGAACTGCGCAGCCTGGGCACGCTGCTGGCGACCGAACTGGTCGAGACGCTGGGCGGCAAGGACCGGATCGAGGTCTACAGCAAGGCCGCCATCGTCGGCCTGGACGGCGAAATGGAACACGGCGCGGTCTGGCACGAGGCCGGCGGCTGGGCCATGCGCAGCGTGCTGGGCGAACCCCGCGCCATGGTGCCCGCGGTCAAGGCCGTGGCCGTGGCCGGCTACCGCATGATGGTGCCGGTGCACTACATCCATGCCTCGTATGTGCGCAGCCACTTCAACAGCATCGAGATCGGCATCCAGGACGCGCCGCGCGCCAACGAAATCCTGTTCGCCCTGGTCATGGGCACGGGCGGCCGGGTGCATTCGCGGCTGGGCGGGCTGACCAAGGAAGCCGTGTCCGTGCACGACGGACAGCGGTAGGAGGACTCAGGCGCCCGGGATCGTCAGCGACAAGCCCGCGCGGTCGGCCACGTTGCAGATGTGGGCGCGCATGGCGCGGCGCGCGGCTTCGGCCGAACCGGTGGCCAGCGCGTCGATGATGGCCGCGTGTTCGTGGATGGGCTCGCGCACGCGCGCCGGATCGGCGAACGCGACCTGCCGGCTGCCGTCCACCACTTCGGCGATGTTCTCGGCCAGATCCAGCAGCATGGGGCTGCCGGCGATCTCGTACAGGCAGGCATGGAAGGCGCGGTCGCCTTCCGACATGGCCACCAGGTCGCCGGCGTCGGCGGCCTGCTCCATGTGCGTGATGGTGGCGCGCAGGCGGGCCAGCCCCGCCTGCGTGACCACGCCCGCGGCCAGGCCGGCGGCCAGTTCCTCCAGCTGGTTGCGCACCAGGTAGACGTCGCGCAAGGCATAGCGGCCCTGGAAGCGCCAGCGGCCGTAGGCGCTGCCCAGGCCTTTTTCGCCGGGCCGGGCGATGAACACGCCGCGGCCGGCCTCGCTGCGCAGCAGCCCCAGCCCTTCCAACATGGTGATGGCCTCGCGCAGCGAGGCGCGGCTCACGCCCAGCTCTTCGGCCAGTTGGCGCTGCCCCGGCAGCTTGCCGGCCTCGGCCCAATCGCGCTGGCGGATGCGGGCCTGCAACTGCTGGGCTATGTGTTCGACGGTGTTCATCGCGGAATTCTCAAGGCATGGGTGCGCGGCAGCCGCCCCGGTTTGGCGTTGACAGCCATATACTGCCTGGGCATTATGACATTCAACTGGTCTGACCGGTTAGGATAAAGCCGTACTGCAAAGCGCCCCGGCACGGCCGCGGGCCCCTCGCACTTTCTCGTACATAGCGCCGCTCATGACCGACCTCTACGATCGATTTGCCCGCGCCGTCGACGCCATGGCCCGACTGGCTGACTACCCCTATTCCGAACGCCGCCAGGCCTGGCTGGACCGGCTGCGCGTCAACCTGCCCGAACTCACGGTGCTGGACTCTCTGGAGCCGGAGGCCGAACTGGGCTACCTGGCACCGCCGCCCGCCGCGTCGGCCGAACGGCTGCCCGCCGCGCAGGCCGGCCGCGGCGTCGCGGTGTCGCGCCACGCGCGCGGCATCGCCGCCATTGCCCGCGAATGCCGCGAGGACCCGGGGCGCGCCGCCGACGCCGCCAAGGCTTCGCTGGCCGCGGCCAGGCAGCAGGCTGGCCTGAACGCCTTCATCAGCCTGTCCGACACCCCGGCGCTGGACGGGGCCGCGGCCGCCGCCGCGCGCAGGCTGCGCGAAGGCGCGGCCATGCCGCTGATGGGCGTGCCGATCGCCGTCAAGGACCTGATGCAGGTCGCCGGCTTTCCCCAGACCAACGGCAGCGGCGGCCTGAAGCCGCCACCCGCGCTGCGCGACGCGCTGGCCGTGGCGCGGCTGCGCGAGGCCGGCGCGCTGGTGGTAGGCACGACCAATCTGCACGAGCTGGCCTACGGCATCACCAGCGAAAACCCCCATTACGGCTGGGTCGGCAATCCCCGCGCGGCGGGCTATACCGCGGGCGGCTCCAGCGGCGGCTCGGCCGCGGCGGTAGCCGCCGGCATCGTCCGCCTGGCGGTAGGCACCGACACCGCGGGCTCGATCCGCATCCCGGCCGCCTGCTGCGGCGTGGTCGGCTTCAAGCCCACCTTCGACGCCATTTCGCGCGAGGGCGCGCAGGCGCTGGGCGCAAGCCTCGACCACCTGGGCCCCATCGCCGCCAGCGTGGCCGACGCCGCGCTGGCCTATTCCATCATGTCGGGCCAGGCCGAACGCACCGTCAGCGCGGGCGCGCTGGCTGGCCTGCGCGTGGGCGTGCCGCGCAATTACTTCTACGACCCGCTGGCCGAGGACGTGGCGCAGGCGGTCAACCATGCGCTGGCGCGGATGCAGGCCGACGGCGCCATCCTGGTGCCGCTGGACCTGCCCGGCGTCGAGCACAGCGCGGCGCTGCAATTCGCCACTTTGTGCAGCGAGGCCACCGACATCCACTGGCGCCGGCTGGTCGACCAGCCCGAGACGCTGGGCGACGACGTGCGCGTGCGCCTGGAGATCGGCCAGTTCTTCCCGGCTGCCTGGTACACGCGGGCGCAGCGCGGCCGCGCCGCACTCGCGCAGATGTTCGACCAGGCGATGCAGTCGGTCGACGTGCTGGTCACCCCGACGCTGCGCATCGAGCCGCCGCGCTCCGGCGCCGGCGCGGTCAGCATCGCGGGCCGCGAAGTGCCGCTGCACACCGCCGTCACCGGCCTCACCATGCCCTTCAACCTGACCGGCATGCCGGCGCTGACGCTGCCCTGCGGCAGCGGCCGCAACGGCCTGCCGCTGGGGCTGCAGATCGCCGGCGCGCGCGGCGCCGACTGGCGCGTGCTGAACACGGCCGCGCGCGTGGAAAACCTGCTGGCGGCCTGACGCCGCCACCGGGGCCGGCGCCATCGCCGGCCCCGGCCTCCATGCTGGTAAGCCCTAACTGGTCAGACCGGTACTACAAGATTACAAACAAGCAGAGTTCCCGCCCGCCGACGCCTCGCCCGCGCGAGCGACGGCATCGCCGTTGATCCTTTCCAAAAGGAAACCACGATGAAACTGCTTCGCTTAGCCGCAGCCGTATCCGCGGTCGTACTTGCCTCTGCCGCCCACGGCGCCGATCCTGTCGTCATCGGCGTGAGCATCGCGCAATCCCCGCCCGGCTCGGTGGTGCAAGGCACCCAGGTGAAGGATGGCGTGGAGATCATCGCCAAGATGATCAACGACAAGGGCGGCGTGCTGGGCCGGCCGCTGAAGATCATCTACGAAGACAACCAGGGCATTCCGGAAAAGGGCCGCGCGGCGGCCGAAAAACTGATCTCGCGCGACAAGGTCGTGGCCGTGACGGGCGGCCACCAAAGCTCGGTCTGCCTGGCCGAGATCGAGGTCGCGCACCGCTACAAGGTGCCCTACGTCAACACCAATTGCTGGTCCGACGACGTGCGCGCCAAGGGTTATCCGGAAGTCTTCAATCCGGCCAACTACAACACCCGCGTCTCCAGCGCCATGGCCGACACCATCGCCGCGCTGAAGGTCAAGAGCGTGGTCGCCTTCGCCGAGAACACCGACTACGGCATCGGCCAGGCCAAGCTGCTGGGCGAGTTCCTCAAGAAGGCCGCGCCGCAGACCCAGTACAAGTACATCGCGCTGGACCGCGCCGGCAAGGACTTCACGCCAGCGGTGCTGCCGCTGCGCGCAAGTCCGCCCGAGCTGGTGGTCAACATCATGCTGCCGCCGGCCGCCTACATCCTGATGAACCAGCTGTACGAACAAGGCGTGGCGCCCAGCGCCAAGACCTGGTTCTACGACGGCGCCGGCATCGCCGACTATCCCGACTTCTGGAAGAACGTAAAGGAAGCCGGCAAGTACATGCTGGCCTTCGGCCTGTACCACCCGCAGATGCCCATGCCGCAGATGGGCCTGGACGTGGCCGCCACCTACCAGAAGCAGGCCAAGACCGAACCCAACCGCCTGATCTTCCAGGCCGCGGACTCCGTGCTCCTGATCGCCCGCGCGATCGAAGAGGCCAAGTCCACCGACAGCGCCGCCATCATCAAGGCGCTGCAAGGCATGCAGTTCGAAGGCGTGCGCGGCAAGTTCGGTTTCTCGCAGCAGCCGGGCTACACCTACCAGCAGTGGGTCGACATCCCCTACGTCACCTACCAGCTGACGGAGGTCGACCAGCCGCTGAGCAAGACCACGCTGATCCAGGCCACAGGCCAGCCGCTGCAGGTGGAAAAGCTGGTCAAACCGGCCAAATAACAGTGCCCCCACGCCGCGCCTTCGGCTTGCTGCCCCCCGAGGGGGCGCTTTTTGCCTTGGGGCGGCCCGGCGGCAAAAAGAACCGGATCGCCTCCACAGCATGACCGCAACACGCCGGGCCACGCCCCGGCGCCAGGGAGAATCGAGTGCTGGCATTGGACCTGTTCGTCAACGGCCTGATCATCGGCCTGTACTACGCGCTGATGGCGGTCGGCCTGACCATGATCTTCGGCATTCTGAAGGTCGTGAACTTCGCCCATGGCGAGTTCTACATGATAGGCGCCTACACCTACACCCTGGTGTCGCTGGCCCTGGGCGTGCCACCCTGGCTGGCGCTGCCGGTGGCCGCGGCCGCCGGCGCGCTGCTGGGCTGGGCCACGGAACGCTGGCTGATGCGCCCGCTGTACGCGGGCTACGGCTCCTGGGGGCTGATGAAGGACGAGTACGCGGTGGTGGTTACCTTCGGCCTGTCGCTGCTGCTGATCAACCTGGTGGACAAGGTGGTGGGGCCCTATCCCATGCGCGGCCCGGCACTGTCCGACGTGACGCGCATGGCCGTCGGCCCCTTCATGATGAGCGGCCAGAAGCTGATCACGGCGGGTCTCTCCATCGTGCTGCTGATCGGGCTGGCGCTCTTCATCAAGCGTTCGCTGTGGGGCCGGCAGGTGCAGGCGGTGGCGCAGAACCGGCTGGGCGCCTCCATTGCCGGCATCGACACCGCGCGCGCCAGCAGCATCATCTTCATGGCCTCCGGCGTGCTGGCGGCGCTGGCCGGCGCGCTGCTGGCGCCGGTCATCAACCCGGCGCCCGACGTGGGCGCGTTTCCGGCAATCAAGTCCTATGTGATCGTGGTGATCGGCGGCATGGGTTCGATCCCCGGCAGCATCGTGGCGGCGCTGGCGCTGGGGGTGCTGGAGAGCTTCGGCGCGGTCTACCTGTCCTATGACTACCGCGACACCTTCGGCCTGGCCTTGCTGATCCTGATCCTGCTGTTCCGGCCCAAGGGCCTGTTCGGCGAACGCGCGCGGGAGGTCTGAACATGGATCCGCTGGCTCATCCCAATCTGCTGCGCAACAAACTCACCCAGGAAATGCGGCTGTCGCTGGCGTTCCTGGCGGTGCTGGCGCTGCTGCCGCTGGGCGTGTCCTCGCCCTACTGGCTGGGCGTGCTGATCGTCAGCATGTACTTCGCCATGCTGGCCTGCGGCTGGAACCTGCTGGCGGGCTACGCCGGCCAGTTCTCGCTGGCGCCGGCCGCCTTCGCCATGCTGGGCGGCTACACCACCGGCCTCCTGGCCTACCACTGGAAGGTGCCGCTATGGCTGGGCCTGCCGCTTTCCGCGGTGGTGCCGGGGTTGGTCGGACTGGTGCTGGGCCGCATCGTGCTGCGGCTGTCGGGCCCCTACCTGGCGCTGACCACGCTGTCCTTCGCCGAGATCGTGCGCCTGGTGATCTACAACTCCATCGACTTCACGCGGGGCGACCAGGGCTTGCACGTGCCGGCGCTGCTGGAAAGCCGGGTGGGCAACTACTACCTGTTCCTGGCCGCGCTGGCGGCGGTGACGCTGCTGATCTTCCTGCTGCTGCGGGCGCGGCCCGGCCGTTTCCTTCAGGCCATCCGCGACGACGAGATCGGCGCGGCCAGCCGGGGCATCGACGTCGTGCGCTACAAGACGCTGGCCTTCCTGATCAGTTGCGCCATCTGCGGCTTTGCCGGCGGCCTGTACGGCACCTTCGCGCAGCTGGTCAGCCCGGAACTCGGCATCGTGACGCAGACCGGCATGGTGATCGCCATGGTGGTGATCGGCGGCATGGGCACGCTGGTCGGGCCGTTGCTGGGCGCGGTGCTGGTGTATGTCGCGTCTGAACTGCTGCGCGACGTGGGCAACATCCAGATGATCGTGTTCGCGCTGTTGGTCATCATCTTCGCGCGCTTCTTCCGCGAAGGGCTGTGGGGCCTGGCGCGCCGCGCCTTCCTGCGCCGTTCTGGCGGCGCCAACACCAGCGCCAGGGGGGCCTGATGGCACTGTTGCAGATCTCCGGCATACAGAAGCGCTTCGGCGGCCTGCTGGCCGTGAACGGAGCAGGCATGGACGTCGCCGACGGTGAGTTGCTGGGGCTAATCGGCCCCAACGGGTCCGGCAAGACCACCCTGCTCAACGTGCTGTCCGGCCACCTGGCGGCGGACGCGGGCCAGGTGCTGCTGGACGGCCGCAGCGTGATGGGCCTGAACCCCACCCAGCTGACCCGGCTGGGCGTGCTGCGCATGTTCCAGATGACCCGCGTCTTCAACCGCGTCAGCGCCTACGACAACCTGATCGTGTGCGGGCTGGCCATGGGCCTGGACGAGACGGCCGCCAGCCGCCGCGCGCTGGAACTGCTGGAAGAACTCAAGCTGATGCACGTCATGCAACTGGATGCCGGCCAGTTGTCGGGCGGACAGAAAAAGCTGCTGGAGTTCGGCGCCTGCTTCATGGCGCCGCCGCGCATCGCGCTGCTGGACGAACCCTTCGCCGCGGTGCATCCGGTCATGAAGGAAACCATGTCGGAATTCATCCGCCGCCGCAACCAGAGCGGCCAGACCTTCATCCTGGTGAGCCACGACATGCCGGTGGTGGTGGACCTGTGCCCGCGCTCGGTCTGCATGAACGCCGGCCGCGTGCTGGCCGACGGCCCCACGCAGCAGGTGCTGCGCGAACCCGCGGTGATCGAGGCCTATCTGGGCGAACAGGGACAAGAGGAGCAGGACCATGCCTGACACGCTGCTCGCCATGGAAGGCGTGACCGCGGGCTACATGGGCGACATCGACGTGCTGCGCAACGTCTCGCTCACGGTGCAGGCCGGCCGCATCAGCGGCCTGATCGGCCTGAACGGCGCGGGCAAGTCCACGCTGATGAAGGCCATCTGCGGCTTTCTGCGGCCCAAGTCCGGCCGCGTCACGCGCGCCGGGCGCGATATCTCGGGCCAGCCGCCGCACCGCATGATCGACGACGGCCTGTGGTACATCCCGCAGGAGTCCAGCCTGTTCCCCTACCTGACGGTGGAAGAGAACCTGCGCCTGCCGCTGGAGGGCCGGCGCAAGCGCTACGGCGATGTACTGGAGCCGCGCTACGCGGAAACGCTGGAGCGCTTTCCGGTGCTGAAGGAAAAGCTCAAGGACCAGGCCGGCAACCTGTCCGGCGGCCAGCAGAAGTCGCTGGAATTCGCCAAAGCCTATATGGTGCAGCCGCAGGTCTGCCTGATCGACGAGCCCAGCATCGGCCTGGCGCCGCGGGTGGCGGCCGAAGTCTTCCAATGGATCCGCGCCTTCGCCGATGCCGGCATGGGCATCCTGCTGGTGGACCACAACGTGCGCCGGGTGGTGGCCATGTCCAACCACATCTACGTGCTGAGCCTGGGCGAGATCACCGCCTCCGGCTCGCCCGAGGATTTCGCCGGCGACCTGCACGAGCAGGTGCGCGAATGGCTGGGGATCAATTTCTGATGGCTGCGAACATTCTGACAGCGCAGCCCCTGACGGCCGCGGCCTTCGCGCCCTATGGCGAGGTCGTCAGCAGCGCCGGCCGCGCCGGCCGTTCCATCAACGCCGGCACCTCGCTGCGCGTGGAAATGGGTGAACCCGATCTGCTGGACGCGGGCGGCCGGCCGTCGCTGTCGGTATTCCGCGCGCAGGCGATCGCCCTGCCCTTTGCCGCGCGCATGCTGGAACGCCACCGGCTGGGCAGCCAGACCTTCCTGCCGCTGGCGGGCACGCCCTATGTGGTGCTGGTCGCGCTGGGTGCGGACGCGCCGGACCTGGCCACGCTGCGCGCCTTCATGGCGGGCGCGGGCGTGGGCATCACGCTGCACAGGGATGTCTGGCACCACCCGCTGATGGCGCTGGCAGACGGCGAATTCGCCGTGCTGGAACGCGCAGGCACCACGGTGGATTGCGAAGTGATCGATCTGCCTGACGCGCCCTGGACCATCCAGGCCGCCTGAACTACACCGTCCGCCGCCAGACGCTGGCCAGCCAGGGCTGCTGCTCGCGCGGCAAGCCCTGCGGCCGGTAGTAGTGTTCCAGTTCCTCGAAGCCGGCCGCCACCATCAGGGCGCTCCAGCCTTCCAGGTCATGGTAGGCGCCGTAGCGGCCGCGGTTCCAGCCTTCCTGGTTGCCGCCGCGCGGGTTGGAGCTGAACAGCACGCCGCGCGGCTTGAGCGCGCCGTGCAAGGCGCGCAGCACCTGCGGCAGTTCCTGGCCGGGCACGTGGAACAAGGCGGCGTTGGCAAAGATGCCGTCGAAGCGCGCCGGCGGCAGCGCCAGGCGCAGGAAGTCCTGCTGCCAGACCTCGCAGCCAGTGGCCTGCCGCGCCATCTCGACGAAGCGCGGCGTCCCGTCCAGGCCGACCGGCCGGTGGCCCAGGGCCGCGAACGTTTTCAGGTCGCGGCCCGGCCCGCAGCCGAAATCCAGGATGTCGTAGGGAGGCTCGCCTTCGATATGGCGCAGGAGCGCCGCGATGTTCTGGCTGACGTCGTGGTCGCGCGTGCCGGCCTCGAACGAGTCCGCGTTCTCTTGATAATGCGCGACAGTCAGGGAACTGATCTTGGCGAGGTCTTCGGCGTCGAGTTTCATGGGGTGATTGTGCCGCAAAAAAACGCATGCGGCGGTCGCCGGAAGCCAGCTCCATCCGGCTGTCTGGCAACCGGACAGATCCATTTCAACCTGCGCAAGCTTCCCATGGCGTGTCGGACGCCGGCAGTGCGCCAGCGCCAGACACCCTCACGACGCCCGGCCTCAGGCCGCCAGCCGGCCTTCGATGCTGGCCTTGGTGGCCGGCAGGTCCGCGGGCAGGCCCTGCTTCAGCTGGGCGAAGAGCTCCTGGTGCAGCGCCAGTTCGTCGCGCCAGGCGGCCGCGTCCACCGACATGACCTGCTCGAACTTGTCCGGGCTGAACTCCAGGCCGGTCCAGTCGATGTCCTGGTAGCTCGGCGAAATGCCGAACACCTGGTCCACGCCCTTGGACTGGCCGTCAATGCGGCCCAACATCCAGCGCAGCACGCGCATGTTGTCGCCGAAGCCAGGCCAGACGAACTTGCCGTCCGGCCCCTTGCGGAACCAGTTGACGCAGTAGATACGCGGCAAGGTGGCGCCCGCGGCTTCCAGCTGCTTGCCCAGCTTCAGCCAGTGGCTGAAGTAGTCGCTCATGTTGTAGCCGCAGAACGGCAACATGGCGAAGGGGTCGCGGCGCACCACGCCCTGCTGGCCGGCGGCGGCGGCGGTGGTTTCCGAGCCCATGGTGGCGGCCATGTAGACGCCTTCGACCCAGTTGCGGGCTTCGGTGACCAGCGGCACGGTGGTGGAGCGGCGGCCGCCGAAGATGAAGGCGTCGATGACCACGCCTTCGGGGTTTTCCCATTCGGGGTCGATGGACGGGCATTGCGCGGCCGGCGCGGTGAAGCGCGCGTTCGGGTGCGCGGCCTTGCGGCCGGTTTCGCGCGCGATGGCGGGCGTCCAGTCCTGGCCCTGCCAGTCGATCAGGTGCGCCGGCGGAGTGTCCGTCATGCCTTCCCACCAGACGTCGCCGTCATCGGTGAGCGCCACGTTGGTGAAGATGACGTTGGCCTTGAGCGTGGCCATGGCGTTGAAGTTGGTCTGCTCGCTGGTGCCCGGGGCCACGCCGAAATAGCCGGCTTCCGGGTTGATGGCATGCAGGCGGCCGTCCTTGCCCGGCTTGATCCAGGCGATGTCGTCGCCGATGGTGGTGACCTTCCAGCCGTCCATGCCTTGCGGCGGGATCAGCATGGCGAAGTTGGTCTTGCCGCAGGCCGACGGGAACGCCGCGGCCACGTGGTACTTGCGGCCCTTGGGCGAGGTCACGCCCAGGATCAGCATGTGCTCGGCCAGCCAGCCCTGG
>MCND01000079.1_pt1 | contig 44692 bp, 44 predicted proteins | sample 778211 | NCBI WGS metagenome assembly MCND01 (sample SAMN04296812, study PRJNA304217) | bioreactor metagenome | isolation source: activated sludge enriched with benzalkonium chloride | place: Turkey: Istanbul urban wastewater treatment plant
CGACACCCGAAGGTGACTCCTGCCAGGACAATTGCAGAACCCGTGCCTAAGAATAAAATTCTTTTAAATCAATAATCCAAAAAACAAACAAGAGAAACTACCTTAACTTTAAACAGGCAAAATGCCCAACTGCTGTTGGCTGGCGAACAGTTGCCCGTGGCGTTGGCGCTCAGATCACCACATTGCGCACGAAGCGTGTGGCCTGCTCGCCGTCATTGCGATAGCCATGGGGAACATGGCTGGCGAACATGAAGAAATCGCCACTCTCCAGGCGACGTTCGTCATCGCCGAAGAACACCGTCAGGCAGCCCTCGAAGACGTACAACTGCTCGCTCCAGCCCTCGGCATCGCACTCGGAGCGATACACCTCCCCCGGCTCCAGGCGCCACTCCCATAGTTCCACTTCACGGGTTGCGTCGGCCTTGGCCAGCAACATCGCGCGACTGCCGGGAATCACCCCGGCCCAGGCCAATTCATTGATACGAGTGGAGTCCCGGGAGTCCGGGGCCTGGATCAGGTCGCTGAAGGCTACGCCCAGGGCTTCGGCCACCCGGTCCAGGGTGCCCAGGCTGACGTTCTTCTCCCCGGCCTCGATGGCTACCAGCATGCGCCGACTGACAGCGGATTTTTCCGCCAGGGCGGTCTGGCTCAAGCCTGCGGCATGCCGCAAGCGCCGGACATTGAGGCTGACGTGTTGCAGGACTGACGCCCGTTGCGTGTTTTCCTTGTGCACTATATTGCTCACCCCTGGTACCTGCGCAGTATACTGCTCAACTTTCGGCGCATTGTGCGTCCCCCTCAGGTAGCACGCAAGACCATGACATCCAAGGCTCCCAGCACTTTTTCCTACAAGCTCAGCAAGGCCGAGGCCGTGCTGGTGCTGATCACCATGATCTGGGGCGCTACCTTCCTGCTGGTGCAACAGGCCATGAGCGTCAGTGGCCCGATGTTCTTCGTCGGCCTGCGCTTCGCCGCGGCGGCCGCTATCGTCGCGCTGTTTTCCGGGTCGCGCCTGCGTGGGCTGACCCTGTTCGAATTGCGCGCCGGCAGTTTCATCGGGGTCGCCATCGTGCTCGGCTACGGTTTGCAGACCGTGGGCCTGCAAACCATCCCCAGCAGCCAGTCGGCCTTCATCACCGCGTTGTACGTGCCCTTCGTGCCCTTGCTGCAATGGTTGTTCATGGGCAAGCGCCCGGGCTTGCTGCCCAGCCTGGGGATCATGCTGGCATTCACCGGGCTGATGCTGCTGTCCGGGCCCAACGGCGCTTCCCTGGATTTCAGCCCCGGAGAGATCGCAACCCTGATCAGCACCGTGGCGATCGCCGCGGAAATCATCCTCATCAGCAGTTTCGCCGGGCGCGTGGACGTGCGCCGGGTGACGGTGGTGCAATTGGCGGTGACCTCGGTACTGGCCTTTGCCATGGTGGTGCCGACCGGGGAAACACTGCCGGAATTCTCCTGGCTGCTGCTGGTCATCGCCCTGGGCCTGGGAGCCTCCAGCGCGGCGATCCAGGTGGCGATGAACTGGGCGCAAAGGAGCGTCTCGCCGACCCGGGCCACGCTGATCTATGCCGGCGAACCGGTCTGGGCCGGGATCGTCGGGCGCATCGCCGGCGAGCGCTTGCCCGCCCTGGCCCTAGTGGGCGGGGCGATGATCGTGCTGGCGGTGATCGTCAGCGAGCTGAAGATCAACCGTAGATCGACGCACAGGCCAGAAGCCACCCTGGGCGGTGAGTCGACACCGCCCTGACCCCGGCCACCTACAAGGACGGCGCGTCGGGCTCAGGGCTCGAAAGCCAGCCCGGGGCGATCAAGGACCCATGGTGCTTGGGCTCCAGCGGCAGCGGATCACCTTCAATTTTGCCCTTGTAATAGAAATAGGCCCGGTAGCGGACATGCCCCTCCGGCATGGCCTTTTCGTAATACAGCACGGTGCCCGGCGGCAACAGGTAACTGTGCCCGTCGTCCGGGGGGCCGTCGATGACCAGGGCCTTGCGGGTGCTGATCATCTCCTGGGCCGGCGGGTACAACCGCTCCAGGCCGATGGCCAACGCGGCGCCCAGGCAGGTGAACAGCAGGGCAAAGCAGCCACGCCGGAGAAATCGGCGGGTGGTGGTTTGGGCTGGGTGCATCCGTGTCGATCCTTGTCCGATGAGTTGCGTGCAGGGCAAACCTTGTACAAACACCCGGGAACGGGCGAAGCAGGCATTTGTCTCCTACCTTTGAAAGCGCATGTAACATTTCTGATGGCTGCCTGGCCGCGCTTGGCGGTTGGTGATCCAGGGCCTGGCACGTATTATGCGTCATACTTTTCCGCAGATTAGAAGCCTATGTCCCTGATAGTTCTACTGCTTCTGCCGTTCATGGGCAGCTGTCTGGCGGCCCTGTTGCCGCACAACGCACGTAATACCGAATCCTTGCTGGCCGGCCTGGTTGCCCTTATCGGCACCGTCCAGGTGGCCCTGCTGTACCCGCAGATCGCCGATGGCGGGATCATTCGCGAGGAGTATGCCTGGCTGCCCAGCCTGGGACTGAACTTCGTGTTGCGCCTGGACGGCTTCGCCTGGCTGTTCTCGCTGCTGGTGCTGGGCATCGGCACCCTGGTGTCGTTGTATGCCCGCTACTACATGTCGCCCCAGGACCCGGTGCCGCGCTTCTTCGCCTTTTTCCTGGCGTTCATGGGCGCCATGCTGGGCCTGGTGATCTCCGGCAACCTGATCCAGATCGTGTTCTTCTGGGAACTGACCAGCCTCTTCTCGTTCCTGCTGATCGGCTATTGGCATCACCGTTCCGACGCCCGCCGTGGTGCCTACATGGCGCTGATGGTCACCGGGGCCGGGGGATTATGCCTGTTGGCGGGGGTCATGCTGCTCGGCCATGTGGTGGGCAGCTATGACCTGGATCAGGTACTGGCTGCCGGCGACAAGATCAGGGCCCATGCCCTCTACCCTGTCCTGCTTCCCCTGATCCTGCTCGGTGCACTGAGCAAGAGCGCACAATTCCCCTTCCACTTCTGGCTTCCCCACGCCATGGCCGCACCGACCCCGGTCTCGGCCTACCTGCACTCGGCAACCATGGTCAAGGCAGGGGTGTTTCTCCTGGCCCGCCTGTGGCCATCGCTGTCCGGCAGTGAAGAATGGTTCTGGATCGTCGGCGGCGCCGGCGCCTGTACTCTGGTGCTGGGCGCTTATTGCGCGATGTTCCAGAACGACCTCAAGGGCCTGCTGGCCTACTCCACCATCAGCCACCTGGGCCTGATCACCCTGCTGCTGGGCCTGAACAGCCCGCTGGCGGCGGTGGCCGCGGTATTCCACATCCTCAACCACGCCACCTTCAAGGCCTCGCTGTTCATGGCCGCCGGGATCATCGACCACGAGAGCGGCAGCCGCGACATCCGCAAGCTCAACGGCCTGATCAAGTTGATGCCCTACACCGCGACCCTGGCCATGGTGGCCAGCGCCTCCATGGCCGGGGTGCCGCTGCTCAACGGCTTCCTGTCCAAGGAGATGTTCTTCGCCGAGACGGTGTTCATCAATTCCAGCGCCTGGGTCGAGATCGCCCTGCCGGTGATCGCCACCATCGCCGGGACCTTCAGCGTCGCCTATGCCCTGCGCTTCACCGTCGATGTGTTCTTCGGCGAGCCGGCCACCGACCTGCCCCACACGCCCCACGAGCCGCCACGCTGGATGCGCGCACCGGTGGAGCTGCTGGTGTTCACCTGCCTGCTGGTGGGGATCTTCCCGGCCCAGATCATCGGGCCGTTGCTGGCCGCCGCCGCACGGCCGGTGGTGGGCGGGACCCTGCCCGAGTACAGCCTGGCGATCTGGCACGGCCTCAACGCGCCGATGATCATGAGCCTGATCGCCATGTCCTGCGGCATCGTCCTCTACCTGCTGCTGCGCAAGCCGCTGGTGCGTGGCCGTTTCGCCTACCCGCCGGGCGTGGGCCGCTTCAACGGCAAGCGCCTGTTCGAACGCTGCCTGGTGGCCCTGACTCGCCAGGCCCGCAGCCTTGAACGGCACTTGAGCACCAAGCGCCTGCAGAGCCAGCTGTTCCTGCTGGTGCTGGCGGCGGTGATCGCCGGGTTGATCCCCATGCTCTATAGCAGCCTGACCTGGGGTGACCGGCCGAAGATCCCCGGTTCCATTGTCTTCGTGACTTTCTGGCTGCTGGCCATCGCCTGTGCCCTGGGCGCCGCCTGGCAGGCCAAGTACCACCGCCTGGCGGCCCTGACCATGGTCAGCGTCTGCGGGCTGATGACCTGCGTGACCTTCGTCTGGTTCTCCGCCCCCGACCTCGCCCTGACCCAGTTGGTGGTGGAAGTGGTGACCACGGTGTTGATCCTGCTGGGCCTGCGCTGGCTGCCACGGCGGATCGAAGACGTCTCGCCGCTGCCCAGCAGCGTGCCCAAGGCGCGTATCCGCCGCCTGCGCGACCTGAGCCTGTCGGTCGCCGTGGGCCTGGGCATGGCGCTGTTGTCCTACGCCATGCTGACTCGGCCGACGCCCAACGACATTTCCTCGTTCTACCTGAGCCGGGCCCTGCCCGAGGGGGGCGGCACCAATGTGGTCAACGTGACCCTGGTGGATTTCCGCAGCTTCGACACCCTGGGCGAGATCACCGTGCTGGTGGCCGTGGCCCTGACCGTGTTCGCCCTGCTGCGACGCTTCCGCCCGCCCAAGGAGAGCATGCAACTGCCGGCCCAGCAGCGCCTGCTGGCACCGGACGTGGTCACCGACCTGGTCAACCCGCGCCAGGCCAGCGACACCGCCCTGGGCTTCATGATGGTACCCGCGGTGCTGGTGCGCCTGCTGCTGCCGATCGCCCTGGTGGTGTCCTTCTACCTGTTCATGCGCGGGCACAACCTGCCGGGCGGCGGTTTCGTCGCCGGGCTGGTGATGTCGGTGGCGTTCATCCTGCAGTACATGGTGGCCGGCACCCAGTGGGTGGAGGCGCAGATGAGCCTGCGACCGCTGCGCTGGATGGGCACCGGCCTGCTGTTCGCCGTGGCCACGGGCCTGGGCGCCCTGGCCTGGGGCTATCCGTTCCTGACCACCCACACCCTGCACCTGGACCTGCCGCTGTTCGGCGATATCCATATCGCCAGCGCGCTGTTCTTCGACATCGGCGTGTACGCGGTGGTGGTGGGCGCGACGCTGCTGATCCTCACCGCCCTGGCGCACCAGTCGGTGCGGGCCCACAAGCCTGCCAGCCAGTCCAAGTCCCTGATCAAGAGCGGAGCCGCCTGATGGAAGAAGTCATTGCAATCGCCATTGGTGTCCTCGCCGCCTCGGGGGTCTGGCTGGTGCTACGCCCCCGGACCTTCCAGGTGGTGATGGGCCTGTGCCTGCTGTCCTACGCGGTCAACCTGTTCATCTTCAGCATGGGCAGCCTGTTCATCGGCAAGGAGCCGATCGTCAAGGACGGCGTGCCCCAGGACCTGCTGCACTACACCGATCCCCTGCCCCAGGCGCTGGTGCTCACCGCCATCGTCATCAGCTTCGCCATGACTGCGCTGTTCCTGGTGGTACTCCTGGCATCCCGGGGCCTGACCGGCACCGACCATGTCGACGGTCGGGAGCCCAAGGAATGAACCTGTTGTCGCACCTGATCGTCGCCCCCATCCTGCTGCCGCTGCTGACCGCGGCCCTGCTCCTGTTGCTGGGGGAAAAACACCGCCCGCTCAAGGCTCGGATCAACCTGTTCTCCAGCCTGCTGGGCCTGGGCCTGGCGCTGTACCTGCTGTACTGGACCCAGGCCGAGGGCGCCACCGGCTCCTTCGGCGTGTACCTGCCGAGCAACTGGCAGGTGCCGTTCGGCATCGTGCTGGTGGTCGATCGCCTGTCGGCGCTGATGCTGGTGCTGACCGGCATCATCGGTACCTGCGCATTGCTGTTCGCCATGGCCCGCTGGGACGGGGCCGGCGCGAGCTTCCACGCGTTGTTCCAGATCCAGTTGATGGGCCTGTACGGCGCCTTCCTCACCGCCGACCTGTTCAACCTGTTCGTGTTCTTCGAGGTGCTGCTGGCAGCCTCCTATGGCCTGATGCTGCACGGCTCCGGACGGGCGCGGGTGTCCTCGGGGCTGCACTACATCACCATCAACCTCCTGGCCTCGTCGTTGTTCCTGATTGGTACGGCGATGATCTACGGGGTCACCGGCACCCTGAACATGGCCGACCTGGCGATGAAGATCCCCCTGGTGCCCGAGGCCGATCGCGGCCTGCTGCACGCCGGTGCCGCGATCCTGGCCATCGCCTTCCTGGCCAAGGCCGGGATGTGGCCGCTGAACTTCTGGCTGGTACCGGCCTACTCCTCGGCCAGCGCGCCGGTAGCGGCCTTGTTCGCGGTCATGACCAAGGTCGGGGTCTATACCGTACTGCGCCTGTGGACCCTGCTGTTCTCCGGGCAAGCCGGGGCTTCGGCCTACTTCGGCAGCCAATGGCTGGTGTACGGCGGCCTGGCGACGATCTTCTGCGCGGCGCTGGCGATCCTCGCGGCGCAGCGCCTGGAACGCATGGCCAGCCTGAGTATCCTGGTCTCGGCGGGCATCCTGCTCGCGGTGATCGGCTTCGCCGACCCGGCCCTCACCGGCGCGGCGCTGTTCTACCTGTTCAGCTCGACCCTGGCGATGTGCGCCTTGTTTCTCCTGGCCGAGCTGATCGAGCGCTCGCGTTCGGCCACCGAAGCCCCACTGGAGGATGAAGGTGAAATCCTGCCGCAACCGGTGGGTTCGCGAAACCCGCCACGGGGCAGCAACCTCGACGACGAACAGCAAGTGGTGGTCGGCCAGGTGATCCCCTGGACCATGGCGTTCCTGGGCCTGAGCTTCATCGCCTGTGCCCTGCTGATCATCGGCATGCCGCCGCTGTCGGGCTTTATCGGCAAGCTCAACCTGATCGCCGCATTGCTCAATCCCCAGGGCCTGGGCAGCAGTCCCGATGCCCAGGTTCCGCTGGCGGGATGGTGCTTTTTGGTGCTGCTGATCCTGTCGGGCCTGGCCTCGCTGGTCGCTTTTGCACGCCTGGGCATCCGCCGCTTCTGGACCCCGGAGGAGCGGCCTTCGCCCGTACTGCGGCGCCTGGAATGCATGCCGATCGTGATCCTGCTGGCGCTGTGCGTGCTGCTGAGCATCAAGGCCGAGCCGCTGCTGCGCTTTACCCAGGACACCGCCAACAACCTCAACCAGCCCGAGCACTATGTGATGGCGGTACTGGGGACTCGCACGGTGCTCAGCCCCGAGGCCAAGGCCGCACTGTCGATGGAGGTGCAGCCATGAAGCGCCTGTTCCCCTCGCCCTTCCTGTCCCTGGCGTTGTGGTTGTTGTGGCTGCTGCTGAACCTCTCCGTCAGCCCCGGCAACCTGCTGCTGGGCGCGATGCTGGGTTTTCTCGCGCCGCTGCTGATGCGCCCGCTGCGCCCGCAGCCGATCCGCATCCGCCGACCGTGGACCATCCTGCGCCTGTTCCTGTTGGTGGGGCGCGATGTGCTGGTGTCGAACCTGTTGGTGGCCTGGGGCGTGCTCAATAACGGTCGGCGCCCGGTGCGCTCGGCCTTCGTCAAGGTGCCCCTGGACCTGCGCGATGCCAACGGCCTGGCGGCGCTGTCGACCATCACCACGGTGGTGCCGGGCACGGTCTGGTCCGAGCTGTCGCTGGATCGCAGCATCCTCTTGCTGCACGTCTTCGACCTGGAGGACGAGGCGCAATTCATCCAGCACTTCAAGACCACCTACGAGCGTCCGCTGATGGAGATCTTCGAATGAGCGCACTGATGGATAACGCGATCCTGCTGAGCCTGTTCATCTTTTCCCTGGCCATGGTCCTGACCCTGGTGCGCCTGTTCAAGGGTCCCTCGGCCCAGGACCGGGTCCTGGCGCTGGACTACCTGTACATCCTGGCGATGCTGATGATGCTGGTGCTGGGCATCCGCTACTCCAGCGATACCTACTTCGAGGCGGCGCTGCTGATCGCCCTGTTCGGCTTCGTCGGCTCCTTCGCCCTGGCCAAATTCCTCCTGCGTGGCGAGGTGATCGAATGAACGACCTGCAACAACTGCCCCTGTGGGTGGAAATCCTGGTGGCGCTGCTGCTATTGGTCAGCAGCCTGTTCGCCCTGATCGGCGCCGTGGGCATCCTGCGCATGAAGAGCTACTTCCAGCGCATGCACCCGCCGGCCCTGGCCTCGACCCTGGGCTCGTGGAGCGTGGCCCTGGCCTCGATCCTGTATTTCTCGGCGCTCAAGTCGGGGCCGGTGCTGCATGCCTGGCTGATTCCGATCCTGCTGTCGATCACTGTACCGGTGACCACCTTGTTGCTGGCCCGCGCCGCATTGTTCCGCAAGCGCATGGCCGGTGACGACGTGCCGGCGGAAGTCAGCAGCAAACGCCAGGAAACCGGTAACTGAGGCGACGCGGGCTTGCCCCGCGCCTACCTTGCGGGGTTGGTCAGGCCCAGGCCAGTACCAGCAGCCCGGCCCCCAGCACCACGCACAAGGGGCAATAGAACAACGTATCGAGCCGGGCGAACGTCGAGCCGCGCACCTGCTTGAAGAACCCCACCAGTTCCGAGTCGCCAATGGCCCGGGCGAACATCAGCAAGGCCATGGCGCTGATGACCCACTGCAAGGCCGGATGGCTCACGCTCGGCAACAGGAGCCCGACCCGCAGGCACACCAGCAGCGCCACCAGCAACAGGGCTAGCGCCACCAGCAAGGTCGCCAGCGCCGGGGGCTGGAAGGCCGGCTGGCTCTGCCCGGGCACAGGCCCCGGCACCTGCGGAATCACCGCCTCGCTGCCGCGCTTGCCGCCAGCGGCCCAGTACAGGTGCAACAGGCTGATCGATAAAAAGGTTCCGGCCACTCCCTGTGCAAGCAGATGAGTCATGTTGGACGTCCCTGGAAAATTTCGCTGAAGAATGGACCTGATTGCACGTTTTGGTAAGTACGTTCGTCGTCTTCGATGCTAAAGTGCCGGCCCATGAAATTCGCCCGTTCCGATCGCTCGCTCGTTGCCTGGATGCTGTATTGCTGCGTCCTGTTCAACGTGTTCGCCTGCAGTATCGGCCATGGCCAGATGCTGGGCATGCAGCTCAACGGCATCGGCGGGCAGTTCTGTAGCGTCGACCCGGCCACCCAGGCGCCCGTGCAGGCCCCCACCGACCAGGATTCGCTGCCGACCCTGGCCAAGGCCTTCGGTTGCCCCCTGTGCTCCACCGGCGGCATGGGCCCGGCGCTGAACACCAGCCTTGGCCTGGCCTTCCTGCCGCAGCCCCAAGCACCACCGCTGCTCGCCGTAGCCCAGATCGACCTCCCTGCCCACCATAGCTGGCCCACCGCCCATCCCCGGGCACCGCCCCACGCCTGATTCCTGCCCCTACCCGCCCTCTCCACCGCGCCCTCTGCGTGGCGCGTGGCCGTGGGCTGTTTCCTAGTCAAGAATTCAGGACCTTTCAATGAAACACCTTCCTTTACTGGCGAGCCTGTTGGGCTGCCTGTCTATCAGCGCCTGGGGCCAACCGGGCCTCGAACTGGCCCCCACTACCATCGGTGCCGACGAAGCGGATGCCGAACCCGGGTTATCGCTCGATCGGTCCAGCGGCATGGCCTCGCGCCTGGGCCTGAGCCTGCGTGAAACCCCCGCCTCGGTGGCGGTGAGTAGCCGCCAGGACATCGAGCGCCGGGGCGATCGTACCTTCCAGGACGCCGCCAATGCCCTGCCCGGGGTCAATGCCAGCGCTCCTCCGGGGTTCGGCGGCTTCGTTTCCTATCGTGGCTTCACCAGTGGCCAGATCACCCAGATGTTCAATGGCATCAATGTCGCCACCGGCCTGGCCCGCCCTGTGGACGCCTGGATCTATGATCGGGTGGAACTGGTGAGCGGCCCGTCGTCGCTGATCAATGGCGCAGGCTCCGTGGGCGGCTCGCTGAACTACGTGACCAAGCTGGCCGAACGCCGCGAACGGGCCGCCGAGGGCCTGCTCGGCTATGGCAGCTTCGACACCACCCAGACCGCCTTCGGGGTCAACCATGCCCTGAGCCCGGCCAGCGCCGATGTGCAGCACTTCGCGCGGCTGGATGTCAGCCACAACACCAGCAACGGCTATATCGACCGCCAGGAGCGCGACGCCTGGAGCCTGGCATTCTCCCTGCTCAGCGACCTGACCCCGGACCTGTCCCACACCCTGGCCGTGGAGTATCAGGACGAGCACGAGGACAGCCCCTACTGGGGCACGCCAGTGCTCAACCCCAAGGCCGGCGACCTGAAGATCGACAAGCACAACCGCTTCAACAACTACAACGTCGCCGATGGCCTGTACGAACAGCGCACCGTCTGGCTGCGTTCGATCCTCGACTACCGGATCAACGACAGCACCAGCCTGCGCAATACCCTCTACCACCTGGACAGCCAGCGCGACTACCGCAACCTGGAGACCTACCAGTACAGCCCCGACAACCGGCTGGTGAACCGCTCCACCGCCTACCTGGTGCGGCACCAGGGCAACCAGGTGGGCAACCAGTTCGAGGTGCGCCACGAAGACCAACTACTGGGCCTCGACACCACCTGGGCCGCCGGTTTCGAGTACAAGGTCAACAGCACCACCAATTCGCCGAACAACGTACCGGCCCGCAACAGCGTCGACCCGAACAGCTACCGTCCCGGGCACTTCTACGAACTGGAAGGAACCCGCCAGGGCTGGGTCAAGGACAAGACCAACCAGGTCACCACCCGCGCGCTGTTCGTCGAGAACCGCCTGGCCCTGACCGACGAGCTGTCGCTGCTCAGCGGTTTGCGCTACGACGCCATCGACCTGGACGTGACCAACCACCGGACCATCACCGCCAGCAACCCGCGCCACTTCAAGCGCAGCTGGGAGCCGGTCACCGGACGCCTGGGCCTGACCTGGCAGTTCTTGCCCAGCGCCAACGTCTATGTGCAATACAGCACCGCCGCCGAACAGCCCAGCGGTACCCAGAACTTCGACGTATCCACCGGCAAGCAGTGGGAGGTGGGGAGCAAGTTCGACTACCTGGACGGTCGTGGCTCGGCCACCGTGGCGGCCTACCGCATCGAACGCAAGGACTTCGCCGTGACCGATCCACTGGACCCGGCCAATAGCATTCCGGTGGGCCAGCAGACGTCGAAGGGCATCGAGCTGGCCAGTTCGCTGCGCATCACCCCGCGACTGCTGGCCCAGGGCAACTTCGCCTGGGTGGATGCCGAGTACGATGCGTTCAATGAAAAGCTCGCCAGCGGCGCGGTGGTCTCGCGCAAGGGCAATACCCCCACCAACGTGCCCTCGCGCCTGGCCAACCTGTGGCTGACCTATGACTTGGCGAGCGACTGGCAGGCCGGGGTCGATGCCCGCTACGTGGCCTCGGTCTACGCCGACAATGCCAATACCCTGACCATGCCCGCCTACACCCTGTATGGCAGCTTCCTGCGCTACCAGCTCGACAGCCACACCAGCATTACCGGGCGAGTGCGCAACCTGACCAACGAAACCTACGGCCAGTTCGCCCACGTGTCCCCGGCCTACTACCTGGGCACCCCGCGAACCTTCGAAGTGGCGGTGCAAACCCGCTTCTGAAACGCCTCTGCAAGGTGGTGGCCCGAATGCCTTTACCAAGGGTTCGGGTACACCCAGGCCTGGGCGATTGCGCCTGGTTCGTCAACGAATGGAGGAACTTGCAAGCCGGGCCATGGTGCGCCGCACCTGCGTCCGGGGCTGGCCGATGGAACGAGCGGGCTGTGCTAGGGCGCGGGTATCACGGTTGTCACGGGCCTTCCGGCTCCTGCAGGCGTTGCAGCTCACGCCGCACCATGCTGGCGTAGGCTGCCGGGCGCAAGCTGTAGATCTGTGCAGCCACCCAGTTCAGCCAGGCGCCCTGCAAGACCGTCTTCTGCTGGAACAGGCGCAGGGCCTCGTTGCGCGCGTCAGCCAGATGCTGCTGGTGGAATTCGGCGCGGCTCAGGCTCGTCACTCGCTGGCCTTGAAGCTGATCAATTCGCCCTTGCGCCATTTGGCGGCCTTGGCGGACACCGCCTTGAGGGTCTTGGTCAGGCCTTCCTGCAACTGTTCGTTGGCGGCGAACACCATCACCACCGACTGGCCTTCCCGGAACACGATCCCCTGCCCCAGCGGGCTGCTGACGAAGGCGTAGTCGCCCAGGCCATAGACCGTCAGCTTGATCTCGCGAAAGCGGATTTCCATCTTGCCGCCTTCGCGACTGGGCAGCACCGCCGCCCGAAAATGATCGCCTACCTTGAGTTCCAGGCGCGGCTTATCGTCCACCACCATCGCCGACTCGGTATCGAGTTCGGCGATGTAGATGCCTTCGGCGGATTGTTCGGTGACATAGACAAAACGAGATTGAAACTGCTTGACCAGCTTTGCGCGCAAATCACCCAAAACAAACAACGCATGCATTTCAAGATTACTTACTGCCAAGGAAAGCTCCCCGATACTCAAATAATGCTGTCCTTGAAAAAATGGACAGCACAAAAAACCGCCATGGCGGCGTACTTATCTCGAACGATCAACCGGAAAAGTCACCCATATGAGCCTGGTACCGCTGCAGCCACGGGCGCTGGGCAAAGGGTATTTCGCCGATGCGGCAGGCTCGTGTCGAAGGCAGGAAAGTAGGCTCAGGGCCCGAAAAACATGGCTTTGCGCAATCAGGAATGGATGCTGGAACAGGCTTTCAGGCCCAATACGTCTAGTAACATGAATCCCTGGATCGGCAGCCACTTCGGGCGGCACAGGCAATTCTAGAGCAACTTTGGGCATTTCGACCATTCAAAGCGATCTTCCACTGCATACAGGCCCAGTCAAGCACAACAGCCGCGCAGCCATGCAGCAGGTAATACTGCCTTGGACACCTCCTTCGACAAGGCGCGATTCTAACTCTCCACCCCCCTTGATACGGCTAGGCATGGGCAAGATTAGTCGTAAGAAATGTCAACTCTGCTCGTCAGAACATTTACAACCTGAGTAGGACATGACCTGACTCAAGATCTGGCAGCAAACCGCGCGCCATACTCGACAGCGAACTTTTCGACCGCATCCTGCGGACCTTTAATACTCATTCACCCTGGGAGCAGGCAGGAAATGACCGAGCTGGATATTGGCGAATTCTTCATCCGCGGCCAGTGCCGGGAAGTCAGGGGCGAATTCCAGGCCGTGATCGCCCTGCGGGCCAAGCCACCAAGCAATCGGGTCGGTTTGTACCAGGTCGAGCGCGACCGCTGGTTCAAGACCCCAGCACAAGCCGCAGCCGCCGCCAGGGCATCGGCCCGGGCCCTCAAGCAGGCCATCGACCAGGGTGCGCTGGACGCTTGAGTCATTGAGCCGGAACCCGGCCCGCAAGCCCGACAGTACCCGGGGCAGCGTTCAAGCCGAGTGCTTGAGCGGCCTCCGGCCCGGCTTGAGCACCGCCAGCTGCTCCACCCAGGCCAACTGGCACTCCTGGGCTTCGGCGCGCGTGGCAAAGGCAGTACCACGCTGCTCACCGTTGACCAGCACCACCCAGCACACCTTGCGTCCCAAGGCCCGCAACGAAGCGGGCACTCCACTGCCAATCATCACCGCCACATCGACTTTGCCGTGCATGGAGTCTTCTCCGGAAAATAGTTAGCTGACTAATGATGTCTCATGCTAATGATTTCCCGCTCCACGCGACATGCCTGATTCTGCACAGCACAATTGCGCCATCGGTAACAATGACGGGCCTCATGAAGCCCGTTGCGGTGGCGCCTGCTCCGGTTTGTAGCCCAGGCGCAACCCACCCCAATGCCGGCCCAGGACCATGATCGGCACCGACAGGTCATGCATCAGCTCACCGGTGTCGCGGGTATAGGTCTGCAGCAGCAACGGTTGCTGGTGGCTGCCACAGCGGATGCCCGTACGGTCGGCAAACTTGCGCTTGCTGCGGTTATGCAGGTTGTCCACCTGGGGATCGCCGGTCAGCGGCTGGGAAAACGCCTTGTTATGGGTTGGCACATAACCTTCCTGGGTACAGGCGATGGCAAACACCAGGCCATCATGACGTGACAACAGCGACTCCTGGATCGGCGGCAGCACCTGGTCGGTATAGCGGTCGAAGCGGGTCTGGTACCTGGCCGGCTCCGTATTGGCGATCAGCTGATAGTGGCGGTCGAACAAATCATCGAGGGTAACGCGCTTGCCTGCCAGGTCCGCTTCGAATTGCTCGGCGATACGCCGTGCACCTTCGCGGGCCAGGTCATAGATGCGCTGGTGATAATCGTCCAGGCCCACCACGGCCAGGCGCTCGCTGATGGTTTCCGCCTGCCCTTCCATCTGTACCGCTGCCTGGGCCAGGCTGCGGGTCTGCTGGTCGCTGACCGCCAGGTCGCTGCGCATCTGCTCTACGGCATGGAACAGGCTGTCGAGCTGCTCGCGATTGGTCTGCGCCCCCCGGGCAATCTCGCTGACCTGCTCCTCGACCCCGGCAGCCAGGCGGGCGATGTTGTCCAGGTGGCGTCCCGTGTGTTCCACCTGCTCGACCCCCTGGCTCAGATCGTCGGACAGCTGGCGAATCTGCTCCACCACATCACTGGTGCGCTGCTGGATATCGGCCACCATCACCCCGACCTCGTCGGTGGCGGTGGCAGTGCGCCCGGCCAGGCCGCGCACCTCGTCGGCGACCACGGCGAAACCACGGCCATGCTCGCCGGCGCGAGCGGCCTCGATGGCGGCATTGAGCGCCAACAGGTTGGTCTGGCTGGCGATGGACTGGATGACCAGCGCCACCCGCTGGATTTCTTCGCTGCGCTGGCTCAGGGCCTCGATCAGCTCGCGGCTGTCATTGGCCCGCTGGCTGAGCAGGTGCATGCGGGTGATGGACTCGCCCAGTACGCTGCGCCCTTCGGCGCTGCTGGCATGGGCTTCGCTGGCGGCGCCCAGGGCCTGGAGGCTGAGCTGCGAGGTGACCTGCTCGGTCTTGATCATGACCTCGGCGTTACCGACGATGCTCACTGCGGCATCCAACTGCGATTGCAACTTGCCGGCCAGTTGGGTTACCGAGTACGCCACGGCGGCGGCAGACAATGCGTTATGGGTAGTGCCGTAGGACAGATCGCGGGTCAGTGCCGACAGCTCGGTATCGGCCGCGACCGCCGTGGTCTCCAGCGCCTTGCGCGTGCGCCAGCGAGGCAGCCAGACCACCAGCACCGCCAGCGGCAGGCACAGGTACAGCGGCCAGCCCCCCAGGGCCTGGCCCGCGAACAACGCCATCAAGGCTGCGCTCTGCAGGGTCGGCGCCCACCAACGTCCCCCATCGTCGCTGGCCAGCGGCTGCGCGACAGGCGCCGCGAGAGATCCTTCTCTTGACATCTTGGTCACCCCATATCGTTCTAATTGTTTTCCGGCATTAAACGCCACTAGAAGGCCATTATCCATGGTCCCTTAGTAGGAATCAGAGCAGCGGCAAGCTTGCAGCCATAAGCGGCAAGAGACGTTTGGGGAGGTATTATTCAGAGTCTTCCGGGAGGGATGTTGCAGTAGATCAAGGGAAATGGAAGACGGGCTGCGGATATCGCACAGGATTACCGCGAGGGGGGAGGTTCGCCCTCCAGTGCGCAGCGCTGGCTAGGCTGCGCCCCTGGAGGCAAGAATGCACTTGAAACACTGACAGCTTGCAGCTGCCTTTAAGCCTGGCGCTGGTGCTTGTCGATCTGCTCGTGGCGCTCTTGGGCTTCGATGCAGTACTTGGTGGTCGGGCTGATCAGCAGGCGCTTGAGGCCGATCGGCTCGCCGCTGTCGTCGCACCAGCCAAAGCTGTCGTCACTGATCCGGCCCAGGGCCTGCTCCAGCTGCGGCAACATGCGCTGGTCACGATCGATGGCGTTGACCAACCAGGTGCGCTCTTCTTCGACGGAAGCGGCGTCGGCCGGGTCAGCCGGGGTATCCAGGCTTTCAATGGCGATCCGGTTCTGCTCGATGCGCTCGTGGGTTTCCACCTTCATGGCTTGCAACAGCTCAGTGAAAAAAGCGTGTTGCTCGGCATTCATGTAGTCATCCGCCGGCATGGCCAGCAACTTTTCCTTGGTCATTGATTTCTCTATAAAAAATACGTGCATTAAGGCGAATTCAAGCTGTTTCCGGTTGACCCGTCAGGTCATCAGAAAGGCGCCATACCTTCCAAGCGCCACCCGGCACTCAATTTACGAGGGGCGGCAGTCTAAGGCCGGTTTGAGGGCGCAGCAACTGAAATGACAGCGAATCTGTCCGACAAACCGCACAAAGCCCGCAATTGCGGGCTTTGGGGCGGATGATCGGAGTGCTTTTATAACAAAAAATTCAATGGACACCGCTCTTTTAGAAGACAAACGGCAGTACCGGACGGCGGATTTGGCTATTTCTGCGACAGATTACCGCCCTTTCCCTCCCCCTCCGCCATCGGCATCAGCGTTTTAACTTGCGCTTGTTGCGGTACTGGTCGATGACCACCGCCACCACGATGATCAGCCCCTTGATGATGTCCTGGATATAGGCATCGACACCGACGAAGGTAAAGCCGCTGGCCATCACCCCCAGGATCAGCGCGCCGATCACCGTGCCGGTGATGCGCCCCACGCCCCCGGCCAGGCTGGTGCCTCCGATCACTGCAGCGGCAATGGCATCCAGCTCGTAGGACATGCCCATCCCCGCCTGCCCGGTGGCGGCCCGGGCCGAGGCCACCACCCCGGCCAACCCGGCCAGCAGCCCGGCGATGCTGTAGACGATCACCAGGTGGCGCTTGACGTTGATCCCCGACGTGCGCGCCGCCTGCATGTTGCCGCCAATGGCATAGGTGTATTTGCCGTAGCGGGTGTAGCGCAGGGCGACATGGAAAATCACCGCGACCACCAGGAAGATCACCACCGGCATCGCCCCGTGGCCAATGGCGGTGTAGGAATCGGACAACATGCTCACCGGCTGGCCCTGGGTGTAGTAGCGCGCCAGACCACGGGCCGAAACCATCATTCCCAGGGTAGCGATAAAGGGCGGGATGCCGCTGAGGGCGATGATGCTGCCGTTGATCGCCCCCGCCAGCAGGCCCACTCCCAGCCCCGCCAGCACCGGGATCCATACCGGCAGATCGGTCAACCCGGGGAACACCGCGCGGCTGAAGTCGGAAGTCTGCGCCAGGCTGGCGGCAATCATCGCCGACAAGGCCAGCACCGAGCCCGAGGACAGGTCGATGCCGGTGGTGATGATCACCTGGGTCACGCCGATGGCCAGCAGGCCAATGACCGAGACCTGGAGAATCATCAGCACCAGGCGCTGGGAATTGAGCAAGAAGCTCTGCTCGCGGACCACCCAGCCGGACAGCTCGAACACCAGGGCGATGCCGATCAGCACCAGGAAGATACTCAGTTCGGTCGGCAGGCGCCGACGGCTCTTGGCCGGTGCCAGGGCCGGTTTGTTTTCCAGTATTGCGTTCATCACCGTCCACCTTGATCAGGGGCGGCGCCATTGGCGGCGGCCGGCCCAGGTTGAATGTCGCGTGTCGCCGCTAGTGTTCCAGGGCCAGGCCCGAGGCCAGTTGCATCACCCGCTCCTGGCTCGCTTCGCTACGGTCCAGGGTGCCCATCAGCTGCCCCTCGTGCATGACCAGCACCCGGTCGCTCATGCCCAGGACCTCGGGCAGTTCCGAGGAGATCATCAGCACCGCCATGCCTTCGCCGGCGAGTGTGGCGATCAGGCGGTAGATCTCGGCCTTCGCCCCGACATCGATGCCCCGGGTCGGCTCGTCGAGGATCAGGATCCGCGGCCGGGTCATCAGCCAGCGGGCCAGCAGGGCCTTTTGCTGGTTGCCGCCAGACAGGGTGTCGATGCACTGCTCCAGCGACGGGGTCTTGACCCGCAACTGGCGACACATGTCCTCGCACAGGGCACGCAGGGTCTTGTGCTTGACGAACCCCGCCCCGGCATAGTGCTTGAGCACCGCCACTTCCATGTTCTCCAGCACCGACAGGCAGGGAAACAAGCCGCTGAGCTTGCGATCCTCGGTGAGCAGCGCCAGGCCCTGGCTGATGGCCACGTGGGGCTCGCCAATGCGCAACACCTGGCCATCGAGGATGATCTGCCCGCCATCGGCCGGGGTGATGCCGAACAGGGTCTCGGCCACGTTAGTCCGCCCCGAGCCCATCAGCCCGGCGATACCGAGGATCTCGCCGGCATGCAGGTCGAACGACACCCCCTCGAACACCCCGTCCAGGCGCAGGTCGCACACCTGCAGCAAGCGCTCGCCGATGGGCTGGTCACGCGTGGGAAACAGCTGGCTCAGCTCGCGCCCGACCATCATCGAGATCAGGCTGTCGCCGTCCAGGTTCTCGGCCCGTTGCAGGCCGATGTAGGTGCCATCGCGGAACACCGCCACCTCATCGGCGATGGCGAACACTTCGTTCATCTTGTGGGTGATGTAGATGATGCCCTTGCCCTGGGCCTTGAGGTCGGCGATGATCGAGAACAGGTGGGCCACTTCCTTGTCGGTGATGGCCGAGGTCGGCTCGTCCATGATCAGCACATCGGAGTCATAGGACACCGCCTTGGCGATCTCCACCATCTGCCGCTCGGCAATGCTCAGGTGGCCCACCTGTTCCTGGGGATCGAGCTCGATGCGCAGGCGCGCCAACAGCGCGGCGGTGGCCCGATGCATCGCCCGATGATCGACCAGGCCCAGCCGGCCCAGCGGCTCGCGGCCGATCCAGATGTTCTCGGCGACGCTCATGTGCGGCATCAGGTTGAGTTCCTGGTGGATCATGGCGATCCCCGCCTCCAGGGCCGCCAGTGGCGAGGCGAAGCTCACCGGCCGGCCCTTGAGGCGCAACTCGCCGGCATCGGGCTGGTAGATCCCGGCGATGATCTTCATCAGGGTCGACTTGCCGGCCCCGTTCTCCCCCATCAACGCCAGCACAGTGCCGGGACGTACCCGCAACTGCACCTCTGACAGGGCCACCACCCCGGGAAAGCCCTTGCTGACATTGATCACCTCTAGCAGGTAAGGCTCGATGACGGGGGTGATCCCGGCCGGATTCGAAACGGACGCACAGGCGTTCATGCTCAGCTACTCCCGCCGCCAGGCACCCTGGGCGCCCGGTCGGCTTGCTCGGTGAATGAGGCCCGGCTACTTGAACTGGGCGACGTTGTCCGGAGTGATCAACCGATACGGGATCCACACCGCAGCCTCCACCGGCTGCTGGTTGATCATCTTCACCGCGGTCTCCACCGACCCTTCGGCCTGGCCCTTGGCGTCCTGGAACACCGACACCGCCAGCTCGCCGCGCTGCACCGCGCGCAGCCCGTCGGGGGTACCGTCGACCCCGGCGATCAGCACGCTGCCGCGCGCCACCCCGGCCTGGTTCAAGGCCATGGCGGCGCCGATGGCCATCTCGTCGTTGTTGGCCACCACGGCGTTGAACTCGCGGCCCTGGGTCAGCCAGTCATTGACCAGGGTCATGCCGCGGTCGCGCAGCCAGACCCCGGTCTGCTCCTGGTCGACCCGGATGCCCGGGTACTTGGCCAGCACCTCCTTGACGCCCTTGGTGCGATTGGCCGTGGAGTTGTTGGCCAGGTCCCCCAGCAGGATCACCACGCTGCCCTTGCCGCCCATCTTGTCCGCCAGGTACTGCATCTGCATCCGCCCGGCCTCCAGGTCGTCGGAGGCCACGGTGACCACCCCCTTGGGCAGCGCCAGGTCATCCGGGCGGCGGTTGACGTAGACCAGCGGGATCCCGGCCTTGACCGCCGCCTCGGTGATCTTGCGAGTGGCGGCGGTGTCCACCGGGTTGACCACGATGGCGTCGACCTTCTGGCTGACGAAGCTTTCGACCTGGCTCAACTGCTTGACCACGTCGCTGCGGGCGTCCTCGAACTGCAACTGCACGCCCTCGGGCATGGACTTGGCCTTCTGGTCCATGGACTCGCGCAGGTAGGTCAGCCAGGTGTCGTCGAACTGCGACATGCTCACACCGATCCGCACCTGGGCCTGGGCCACGCCGCTGGACAGCAGCAAGGCCAGGGCCAGGGAAACCACTCGGGTCTGGATATTCATCAAGGGTGCTCTCCACGTTGTTGTCGGTTGGCGGCTCGGGCGCCGCCGCGGCTCAGGCGCGTGAATACAGGACCGGGGCGCCGGGCATGCAGCCCAGCAGCGAACCTTGGTGTTCGACGCACAGGCAACCCAGCAGCGACAGCAAGCGGGAGGACCAGGGAGTGCGAGGCATCTCGCGAGGGAGAGTGGCACCTGCCCGGGAGGGCAATGGCGTGGCAGAGCGAGGGATCTTCATCGACGGCACCTGTGTTGTTTTTGTTGGATGGCTGGCCAGGACACCAGGCAGAACCTGAAGACCCCGGCAGCCTGGGTAGTCGGCAACCTGGAAACGACTCTATTGGAAAATATTTTCTATATCAACTCATTTTAGAATTTTGTTGCAAGCCCTGTTCAAGCCCCATTCGAGGGCCTGCCCAGGGCCTTGGCCCGGGCCTCTCAGCCATAGAATGCGGGGCGCGGCGGCAAGTGCACCGGCACGATGGCCCCGCTCTGCTGGGCCTGGATGCAAGCGTCGGCAGCCACCGCTGCCGCCAGGCCGTCCCAGGCCGAGGGGCCACCCACCTGCCCTGCCGCCACGGCATCGATAAAGGCTTGCAGCTCGACGTCATAGGCGGCGATGAAGCGCTCCTTCCAGTCCATGAGGATGGCGCTGGACAGGTTGGCCGCGCTGCGCAGCTGCACCTGAGGCGGCTCGGGCAGGCGCGCGATCCCGCTCTCGCCCACCACCTCGCACTGGATGTCGTAGCCGTATTGGCAGTTGACGAAAATCTCCACATCGATCCGCACCCCACGGGCGGTCTCCAGCAGCACGATCTGCGGGTCACGCAGTTGCCCATGGGCCTTGCTCGAAACCCGGGGGAACAGCACCTGCACCGAGACGTAGTCGTCGTCCAGCAACCAGCGCAGCACGTCTAGTTCGTGGATCAGGGTGTCGGTAATGGCCATGTCGGTCTTGTAGTTCGGCCCTACCCGAGGATTGCGGTGGGCGCAGTGCAGCATCAGCGGCGTGCCGATCCGACCGCTGTCCACCACGGCCTTCAGCGCCTGGTAACCCGCGTCATAAGGGCGCATGAAGCCCACCTGGACCAGGCGCGTGCCATGGGCCAGTTCGGCCTCGACGATGCGCCGGCAGCCCTCGGCGGTCACCGCCAGGGGTTTCTCGCAGAACACCGGCTTGCCGGCGGCGATGGCTGCCAGCACGAATTCCTCGTGGCTGGGGCCCCAGGACGTGACCAGCACCGCCTGCACCTGGGGCGAGCGGATCAAGGCATGGCCGTCTGCATGGACTTCAGCCTGCAATTGCAGGTCGTCGACCACCCGCGCCGCCTGTTGCCGATCGATGTCGGTCACGGCCACGACCCGACTGCCCTGCAGGGTCTGGCTGCAACGCCGGATGTGATCCTGGCCGATGGCCCCGGTCCCGATAACGCCTAGCTGCAAAGACATGGATGTACTCCTGTGGTTGTTCGTGGCAAAGGATCAATACTGGCGGGCCCTGGCCAGTTCGGCGGCGATGGCTCGGGACGCGGCGGCAACCCGCTCGCTGTCAGAGACCTGGGCCACCCCCACATGCCACCAGGACTGGTAGCCGTGGAGCATGGTCTTGGGCAGGACCTTGATGTCGATCAGGGTCGAGACCGTCTGCCGGCGGGCATCCGCCAGGGCCGCCTGCAACTGCTCGAGACTGGTGACCCGGTAGGTCTTGCAACCGTAGGCTGCGGCGCTCATGGCGTAGTCCACCGGGATCAGGCCGCCGTCGAGCCGGCCCGTGAGCGGGTCGCGATAGCGAAATTCAGTGGCGAAGCTGTCCTGGCCCTGGCCCAGCTGCAGGTTGTTGATGCAACCGAAGGCCATGTTGTCCAGCAATACCAGGTTGATCTTGCGCCGCTCCTGGAGCGAGGTGACCAGCTCCGAATGCAGCATCAGGTAGGAGCCGTCCCCCAGCAGCGCATAGACCTCGCGCCCAGGCTCGGCGAGCTTGACCCCCAGGGCCGCGCCGACCTCGTAGCCCATGCACGAATAGCCGTACTCCACGTGGTAGCTGTTGAGCCCCTTGCTGGCCCAACTGCGTTGCAGGTCACCGGGCAGGCTGCCGGCGGCGGCGACGATCACCGCGTCTTCGTCCAGCACCTGGTTGAGCACGCCCAGGACCTGGCTCTGGGTCAGGCAGGAGCCGGTGAGTTCGATGAACTCGCGCAGCACCGCCGGGTCCAGTGAGTCGTCGACCTCGGGCACGAAGGCCTGCGCCGAATACTGCACGCCATGCAGGCGCTGCACCTCGGCCGCCAACTGCGCCTTGGCCGTCGCCACCTGCTCGCCCCAGCCGGCGCGATAGTCACGCTCCACCAGGACCTGCGACAGGCCCTGCAAGCCGGCCCGCGCATCGGCCAGCAACTGCACCCCATCGAGCTTCAGGGCATCGCCGGGGTTGACGTTGAGATTGAGGAACTGCACCTGCGGATGCTGGAACAGCCATTTCGAGGACGTGGTGAAATCGCTGTAGCGCGTCCCCACGCCGATGATCAGGTCGGCCTCCCGGGCCAGCAGGTTGGCCGCCAGGCAGCCAGTCTCGCCAATGCCGCCGACGTTCAGCGGATGGCTCGAGAGCAGCGCACTCTTGCCCGCCTGGGTCTCGGCCACGGGAATCGCGAAACGCTCGGCGAACGCCTGCAGCGCCTCGCCGGCAGCGGAGTACTTGACCCCGCCGCCACAGATGATCAGCGGCCGGCGCTTGCCCAGCAGCAGCGCCGCGGCATCGGCCAGCATGGCCGCGGTGGGCAGGCGCCGATCGATACGGTGGACCCTGCGGGCGAAGAACGCCTCGGGATAGTCGTAGGCCTCGGCCTGCACGTCCTGGGGCAGCGCCAGGGTCACCGCGCCGGTTTCCGCCGGGTCGGTCAGCACCCGCATGGCCTGCAATGCGGCACTCATCAATTGTTCCGGGCGGTTGATCCGGTCCCAGTACTTGCTCACGGCCTTGAAGGCATCGTTGGTGCTGATGCCCAGGTCATGGAACTGCTCGATCTGCTGCAACACCGGGTCCGGCTGGCGGCTGGCGAACACATCGCCGGGCAACAGCAGCAAGGGGATGCGATTGGCCGTGGCAGTGGCGGCCGCGGTCAGCATGTTCGCCGCGCCAGGCCCCACCGAGGCGGTACAGGCATAGACCTGTCGGCGCAGGCGCTGCTTGGCGAAACCGATGGCCGCGTGGGCCATGCCCTGCTCGTTGCGCCCCTGGTGCACCTGCAGGCCACCCGGGTCCTGCTGCAGGGCCTGGCCGATGCCCAGTACGTTGCCGTGGCCGAAGATGGTGAAGACTCCGGCGACGAAACGGCTCTGTTGTCCATCCACCTCGACGTACTGGTTGTCGAGGAACTTCACCAGGGCCTGGGCCATGGTCAGGCGTAGCGTGCTCATTTCAGCTCCTTACAAGGGATAGGGGCATGGCGCCGGGCACTCACTCCAGGGCCTGGCGCAGATGGTCGATGCTGGCGCCCAGGGCCTGGCGGACATCCACCAGGCCATGGACGCAGGCGGCGAAAGGCTCGAACGACAGGTAACCGGTGTAGCCCTGGTGCAACAGCGCCTTGAGTTGCGCCACGTTGCCGAGCCGATCCGCCGCGCCCACCAGCACTCGATGGCCGTCGCGCAATAGCTCCAGGGGCGCCTGCGCCTCCTCGACCCCGGAGATGTGCACCAGGGCGGTCTGTTCGGCGAACAGCTCCTGTTCTCCAGCCAGGCGGTGATGGAAGGTGTCATGCAGCAGGCGCAGGACATCCAGGCTGGCAGTGTCGCGGACCGCCTCCAGCGCCAGGCGCTTGCTGCGCAAGGCGCTCTCCTCAAAGCCCAGGGGCTCGATGAAGCCGTACAGGCCATGCCGGCGCAGTACCGGGGCGATTCCCTCGAGGGCGCTGCGCAGCGCCAGCGCCCGCTGCGTGGCATCGCGCGGGTCCCCGGCCTCATTCAGCGGACACAGCACCAGCCCCCTGGCACCGCAGGCCACGGCATACTCGGCCAATTGCCGCAGTTGCCGCTCGCGCTCCGGGTTCCAGACATCGAAGGGGTACAGCGCATTGATCGACAACACCCGCACGCCACGGTTGGCGCACAGCTCGCGAACCCGCTCCGGCGGCGTGCCATCGGTGATTTCCACGCCCGGCAGGTCGTTGCGCAACTCGATGGCATCGATCTGCAACTCCAGCGCCAGGTCGAGGAATTCCACCAGCGACAAGCTCGGCGCGACCATCCGGTTCAAGGCAAAACGCAAGGGCCGGGGCATGTGGCTGACTCTCCCTATGGCGTGGCGCTCTCAGAGATCGAGCAGCCAGCTGTGCTGCGGATCGTTGTGGAATTGCCAGGCGCGTTTCGGCCCGGCCATGACATTCAGGTAATAGGACTGGTAGCCGTACGGCACGCAGACCGGGTGATAGCCCTCGGGGACCACCACCAGGTCGTGGTGCTCCACGGCCATGGCTTCGTCCAGCCGTCGATCGTCGGTGTACACCCGCTGGAACACGAAGCCCTGGGGCGGGTCGACCTGGTGGTAGTAGGTCTCTTCGAGAAAGCTCTGGTGCGGCAGGTCGTCGGTGTCGTGCTTGTGGGGCGGGTAGCTGGAGGAGTGCCCGGATGGCGTGCGCACCTCCACCACCAGCAGCGAATGCGCAGGCTCGCTGGCCGGCAGGATGTCGCAGACATAACGGGTATTGGCGTCCTTGCCCCGTACGCTGCGCGAGCACTGCTGCGGGCGGATCAGCCGCGGCCCCAGCCCGGCCTCGCGGCAACCGGGGGCTGCGCAGACCGCCAGCTGCACCGGGTCCAGCGCGGTGATCCGGGCCTGGCTGCCCGGCGGCAGGTAGACGGCGAACGGCGCCAGGTCCTCGAACACCGATTGGCGCTCGCCGATCCCCTCCCAACGGAACGCACCATGCCCCGGTGCCTCGCCCTCGACCCGCACATGCCCGGCCAGCAAAACCAGGCATAGCTCGCGTTCACCGGCACTGACCGGCAGGCTTTCGTCCAGGCCCAGGCGGTAGGCGGCGAAACCCACGTACTGCAAACGGCCTTCCTCGAGTCGCACCAGCTCCTGGGCCGCGCTCGTGCCCTTGACCAGCAGGCTCATCGAGCAGCCCTCCCGTGCCCGGCACTGGCCAGCAAAGCGCGCAGGGTATCGTAGCCTTTGCGGGCATAGACCTCGCTGGGGGCCACCGCCGGGTCCTGCTCGGCCTCCACCACCAACCAGCCCTGGTAACCCGCGCCCAGCAACACCTGCAGCAACGCGGCAAAATCCAGGTCGCCATCACCGGGCACGGTAAAGGTGCCGTTGACGATACAGTCGGGAAAGCTCCAGAGCTGGTTGCGCGCCAACTGCACCACCGGCTTGCGCACATCCTTGAAATGCACATGGCAGACCCGCCCGACATGCCGGCGCAACACCTCCAGGGGCTCTGCACCGCCCATGTAGCAATGCCCGGAGTCGAACAGCAGGCCCACCTCGGGGCCGCTGCGGCGCATCAGTTGGTCGATGTCCTGCGGTGATTCGACGTAGGCGCCCATATGGTGGTGATAGGCCAGGCGTACGCCCTGGGAGAGGGTGAAACGGGCCAGTTCGGTGAGCTTGTCGGCATATGCCTGCCAGGCCTGTTCGGTATGAAAGCGCGGGCGCTCCACCAGGGCGATGGGTTGGCCCTGGATCGAGTCGGCCACCTCGCCATAGACCAGCACCGTGGCGCCATTGTGCGCCAGCAACTGCACATGGGCGGCGATGGCTTCGATCTCCTCGGCCACCGAGCGCCGCGCCAGTTGGCCGCTGTACCAGCCGGAAACCAGCGCCAGCTCGTAGGGCCGCAGCACCTCGGCCACCCCCTGGGCATCCTTGGGGAACTTGCCGTTGAGCTCGAAGCCCTCGTAGCCGATGGCCTTGCCTTCGGCCAGCGCCGTGTCCAGGGGTGTCTCGCCCCCCAGGGACGGCAGGTCGTCATTGCTCCAGGAAATCGGATTGATGCCAATTCGGATCGCGGGCATGGCTGCACCTTTTATTGTTGTTCGGATCGCACTCTAAAAAACCGCCGCGCCACCAAGGCCTGGGGCGTTCACGGGCGGGCGCTGCGCCAGGCCTCGATCAACTGGACGAACGTGCCCTGTACTTGCTCGATCAGCTGCTGGTCGTCGATCTCCCCTGCCAGCCAGGCGCGGCTGGGCTCCTGGAAGATCGTGCGACCCACGGCGAAGCCCCGGCAACTGCTGCTGCCGGCGGCCTGGCGAAAGCCCTCGGCCAGGGCCTGGGGCGAGGCGTTGAGCCCCAGCAATACCACCCCACGGCAGTAGGGATCACGCTCCTGGATCAACTGGTCCAGGCGCTGCCACTGCTCGCGATCCTGGGCCTCGATCTTCCACCAGGCCGGGTAGATGCCCAGGTTGTAGAGGCGCTTGATGGCCCGGTACAGCACCTCGGGATGGGCCCCGGGCAAGTCCTTGGGCGGGATGACCTCCAGCAGCAACTCATGGCCGCTGGCCTGGGACGCCTGGTACAGGGCGCGGATCTGCGCCTCCTGCTCCAGGCGCAGCAAGGGTTCGTCATCGGGATGAAATTGCACCAGGCACTTGATGATCTGCTCCTGGGGCCAGGCGATCAGGTTGCTGCCAATGGCCCGGCCCTGCTCGAACACCAGGGGCCGCGAACCCTGCAGTTCCACCGGGCGTGCCACCCACCAGCCACGACCGGTGGCGGCGTTCAATGCATCCTGGCCGAAGCGCTGGTCCGCCAACACGCCGACATCGGCCTCGACGCCTTCGCGTCGCAGGTCGGCCTCGACCCGCTGCACCGCCTCGACGAACAGCAGCTTGAGTTGTTCGATGACCCTGAGCTCGCGCCCACCCTGGCGGGCCAGCTCCACCAGTTGCCCGCGATGATCGAAGGCGAAGATGAACAGCGGCCGCCACGCCTTGCGCGGCACGCTGACCTGGTGCAGGCGCCGCAGGGTCGGGTCTTGGTCCGGACGGGTAATGGGCCGCGGGCTGCCGAACAGGTAGTCGAGCTCGGCACGGGTCGGCATTGCCGGGGCACAGGCGTGGCGCGAGACCACCAGGGCACCGCAGGCATTGGCCAGCTGGCAGCAGCGCTCATCGTCCGCCCCCTCCAGCCAGCCACTGAGAAAGCCGGACATGAACGCATCGCCGGCGCCCAGCACGTTCAGCACCTCGACCTGCACGCCCTGGTGCACCTGCAACTCCTCCAGATGGCCGGGAATGGCCCCATGGATCACCGTGCAGCCCCTGGGGCCGAGCTTGACCACCAGGGTCGCGGCCGTCAGCTCGCGCACCCGGCGCAGGGCCGCCAGCAAATCCGGCTCGCCCCCGGCGATCAGGAATTCCTCCTCGGTGCCGACGATCAGTTCGAAGCGCGGCAGGATGCCTTGCACATGCTGGCTGACCTGGCGGTCGGCGACGAAGCGGGTCTGGCCATCGGCCTTGGCCGCCAGACCCCAGAGCACCGGCCGATAGTCGATGTCCAGTACTCGCCGCACCCCGTGGCGCTCGGCATAGTCGAGGGCCTGGATGCTGGCGCGGTAGACCTGGTCGCTGGAAAAATGCGTGCCGGTGATCAGCAGCGCCTTGCTGGAGGCGATGAAGGCCTCGTCGATGTCCTCGGCGGCCAGGGCCATGTCGGCGCAGTTCTCGCGATAGAACACCAGGGGAAAGCTCTCGCGATCCTTGAGGCCCAGCAGGACCAGGGCCGTCAGGCGCTCGGGATCGACCCGCACGGCGCGGGTGTCGCAGCCTTCGCGCTGCAAGGACTCCAGCAGGAAGCGCCCCATGTGGTCGTCGCCGACCCGGGTCAGCATCGCCGACTTCAGGCCCAGGCGCGCGGTACCGAAGGCGATGTTGGCGGACGAGCCGCCAAGGTACTTAGCAAAACTGGCGACATCTTCCAGGCGGGCCCCCACTTGCTGCGCGTAGAGGTCGACGCCCAGGCGTCCGAGGCAGATCAGATCCAATTGACGCCCACTGGCAAAGCGATCCTGGCCCATGCTGGCTCCTGTTATTGTTATCAGCCGCTGCCTGCCGCCGGTTCCTCGGCAAGCACTCTTGGTGGGTGCAGCCTAGAACGGCTTTCACTGCCAAATCAATATTTATTCTAATTATTTTTACATGGAATATTTTTTCCACTAAAGTGCTTTGCACGCCGGAATCTGTGCCCTGCATCGATTCAGCAATGTGCTGCAGGCCCCGGCCGGCAAGATTTTCCCGGCGCCGACCCTGTAGACTGCCCGCAGTCCGCCTAGTCTCAGGGGCGATACCCAGGCTCGCCCCATCAGCACCCGTAAGAAGGATTGACCATGCCCCAGACCGATCAGCCGGCCTTGTCCGAAGGCACCACGGACAGCGACCTCGCCACTCGCCCGCTCGATGCCGAGGGCCTGCTGCAGCTGATCGCCCAGGAATACGAAAGCCTGCCGCGCCAGCTCAAGCGTATCGCCAGCTACATGAGCCAGCAGCGCGACCGGATCATGGTCGATCGCATCAGTGACATCGCCCGCGAATGCGAAGTGCATCCCTCGGCCATCGTGCGTTTCTCCCAGCGCCTGGGCTTTCGCGGCTTCAGTGACATGCAGGCGTTGTTCCGCGAGGCCTATACCCACAAGGCCACGCCGGTGCAGAACTACCAGCAGCGCATCCGCAGCCTGATCGCCAACAAATCACAGAAGGCCAGCAGCGCCGACCTGGCTCGCGACTGCATCGGCGCCACCCTCTCGGGGATCGAGCGCCTGGAACAGGAGCTGGACGAGGCGGCCCTGGAGCGAGCCGTCGACCTGGTGGTCAATGCCGAGAACATCTACGTGGTGGGGGTGCGGCGCTCCTTCGCGGTGGCCGACTACCTGGTCTACAACCTGCAGCACACCAACAAGCGCATCCACCTGGTCTCGGGGCTCGGTGGCAGCTACCGCGAACAGATGCGCAGCATCCGCCCCGGCGACCTGGTGATCGCCATCAGCTTCACGCCCTACGCCAAGGAAACCCAGCACTGCCTGCGGATTGCCCAGCACCACCAGGCCAAGACCCTGATCATCACCGACAGCACCCTCTCGCCCCTGGCCAAGCGCGCCAACAGCGTGCTGCTGGTCAACGAGGGCAGCTCGTTCGCCTTCCGTTCGCTGAGCGCCACCTTGTGCCTGTGCCAGGCGCTGTTCATCGCCGTGGCCTACCGCCTGGAGCTGAAGATGGATGAAATCCACGAGCAGAGCGGCTTCGAGGATTAGCCGCGCAGCGGGCGCCTCATTCGTAGATCTTGCCGCAGTACAGGAACACCGCGAAGCGCTTCCACGGTGAGGCGTCGGCCAACCCCTGGCTGGCGCCCATGGCACTGGCTTCGGCCCAGGCATGGGCGGAGTCGAGGAAGTCCTCGATGGAGTCGTTCTGCCAGTCGCTGGCTTGGCGCCGGTCGGCACTCAAGGCCTGGACGAACGCCAGGAAACTGCGCTCATCCACCACTTGCTGCAAGGCTTGATCCAGGTCCACGGTTACCTCGGGGTCATCGGTGCCTGCCAGGCCAGGCCCATGCGCAGCAACTCCTTGCGCAAGATCGGCCGTTCCAGGCAGTGCAGGCCATTCACGGCCGGGCACTCTAGCAGCCGGTCCAGCTTCTGCGCACTCGCGACTCCACCACTGAGCAAGTAGCTGCGCCCCTCGCCGAGGCTGATCAGGTTCAGCAGCCAGTCATCGCCCCACTGCCCCAGTACCCTTTCGATCAAGGGCCGTTGCTGGCGCAGCAAGCGATCGGCATTCCACAAGGTCAACTGGGCGAAACGCCTGGGCAGGTTGCTCTCTTCCCCGAGGACTTTCAGGTCCTTGTGCAGGGCCTGCTCCAGTTGTTCCTCGATCTGGCGCTGGCACTGGTCGAAGTAGCGTGCAGGCCATTGCTCGTCCAACCCGGCGTGCCGGGCCAGCACGGCATAGGCCTGGCGATCGGCATCGGTGCAGATCTGGGCAGTGAAGTTCAGGGTGTTGTCGAGAATCCCGGCTGCCAGCAACTGCGCACTGTCGCGGCTCATTCGCGGCAACAGCCCCGAGTCGCGCCAACGCTCGTAGACCTGGGTACAGGCGGCGCCGATCCGGCGAATATCCGCACGGGGGCCAAGGCGCTCGATCCAGAACGGCTCGAACCCCGGATGATGATCGATGACCTCCACCACCCGCTCCAGCGCCACCAGTGGGTCCAGGTGCAGGTGATTGGAAACGTCCACCAGCACGAACACATCGTCGTCGCCGATCGGCACCGGTGCATCCAGCCCCTTGCAGTTATGGCGCAGGGCCTGGGGAATGCTTTCGTTCAGTGGTGCGCTGCTCAGGGCCCGGGCCGGACGGCCGCAAAGGTTGAGCCATTCGGCGTAGGCGATACAGCCGGCGTAGGCATCCATGTCCAGGTAAGCCGCGCCGGAGGTGACAATGATCATGACATCCCTGTGGTGTACGAAGGCCCGCGGGCCGGGGTGCCGAGCATGGCGGGCGAATATGACCAAAGCATGACGATCAGCACCTGGCCAGGCCGGCCTCGGCCACCAGCAGGCTTGCCAGGCGCGCAGCGCTGTAGCGGATCTGCGCCGGGCTCAGGGCCGCATAACCGATGATCACGGCCGCTGGCCGACCGGGTCTCTGACAATGCTCGGCCAGGCCCTGCAGGTCGATGCCAGCCTCGGCGGCGCGTTGGCGAAAACGCGCCTCATCGCTACCGGCCGGCAACTGCAACAGCAGGTGCAGGCCGGCCTGCTGCCCGGTAATGCGATAGCAGCCCGGCGCCTCCCGGGCCAGGATCTGCAGCAGCAGGTCGCGACGCTCCTGGTAAGCCTGGCGGGCGGCCCGCAGATACCGCAGGAACGCACCGCTGGCGATGTAGTCGGCCAGGGCCACCTGCTCGATCACCCCGACCGAACGCCCGGTATTCTGCAAGGTCGCCAGCAATCGCTCGCGCAACGCCTGCGGCACCAGCATGAAACCCACCCGCAGGCCGGCGAACAGCGTCTTGTTGAAGCTGCCGCAGTAGATCACCCGGTCATCGAGGTCCAGGGACTTGAGGGCCGCCAGGGGGGCGCTCTGGTAATTGAATTCACTGTCGTAGTCGTCCTCCACGATCCAGGCCTGGCTGGCGCGCGCCCACTCCAGCAGTGCCAGGCGCCGCGATACCGGCATGCTCATGCCCAGGGGGGCCTGGTGCGCCGGGGTCACGTAGACCATGCGCGCATCGCGATGACGATGCAGGTACTCCACGTCGATCCCCTCCTCGTCGACCGGCACCGGCACCCATTGCGCACCGGCCAGGGTGAACAACTCCCTGGCCGACAGGTAGCCGGGGTCTTCCAGGCAGACCTTGTCGCCCCGGTGCAGCAGGCTGCGGGCCAACAGATCGAGGCCATGGCGAATGCCCGTGGTGACCATCACCTGGTCCGGGTCGCAGACAATGCCGCGGTGCTGCCCCAGGTACTGGGCGATCTGCTGGCGCAGCAGCGGCAAGCCAGCCGGATCGGGATCGCACAGCAATTGCGCCGGGGCCGCAGCCAGGGCCCGGGTCAGGGTGCGGGCCCACAGAGCCAGGGGAAACAGCGTAGGGTCGGCGAGCCGGGCGACGAAGGGTTGCCCGGCACGTACGCCCTGGGCTCGGGGGCGCGGGCCCGCAGGCTGTTCGGGCCGTGGCGCCCCAGGGGGCAGTGCCTTCAGGTAGAGGTCCGGCACCACCGCGCAGACCCGGGTCCCGGAACCGGACACGCGGCTGACGTAGCCCTCGCTGCGCAAGCGATCGAACACCGCTTCCAGGGTGCCTCGGGACAGGGACCAGCGCTGGGCCAGGGTCCGGGTCGACGGCAGTCGGCAGCCGGCCGGCAAGCGCTTCTCCAGGATCGCCTGGCGCAGGGCGCCATAGGCACTGTCCTGCTTGCCCAGGCCCTCGCCCAGGGCCTGGGGCAGCGGCAAGTCCAGCGGAACAGGGTGTTTTCCACGACTCATAGTGGTCCACTCGATACAGGTATAAATGGCTCTCGGCATTAAACCATAAAGGCCTTAGTTTTCTGCCCATGCCCTACCTGCCGAGCCATCCATGAAACCGACCACCGAAACCCCGCTCCTTGCCTCTACGGCCCCGCAAGCGCTGGCGCCCTGGCTCTGGACCCTACTGTTGCTGATCGTGGTCTGCCTGCCGCGGATCAGCATCGACCTGTACCTGCCGGCCTTGCCCGCCATGGCCGACGCGCTGGGCGCCAGCGACCAACAGCTGCAACTGACCCTGAGCCTGTACATGCTCGGCTATGCCTTCTCGATGCTGCTGGGAGGTCCCCTGTGCGATCGCTTTGGCCGGCGTCCGGTGCTGCTCTGGGGCATGGCGCTGTACCTGCTGGCCAGCCTGGCCTGCATGCTCGCCACCCGCGTCGAGGTATTGATGGCCGCTCGCTTGCTACAAGCCCTGGGCGGTTGCTGCGGCACGCTGGTGGGCCGGGTCATGGTCCGGGATCGCTGCACGCCTGCCGAACAGGCGCGGCTCCTGGGCCTGTTATCCATGGGGATCGCCCTGTCGCCCATGCTCGCACCTGTACTGGGCAGCCTGCTCGGCCACTGGCTCGGGTGGCGCGGCCTGTTCCTGTGCCTGAGCCTCTTGGCCGCCGCCGTGTGGCTGCTGATGCTGGCCAAGCTGGCCGAGACCCGTTCGCCCGAGGTGGCCCAGATGCCCCGCCAGAACCTGCCACGGCTCTACTTGCGGCTGCTGCGAAGCCGCTATTTCATGCGTTATTCCCTGGCCATCGGTTGCCTGTACTGCACCTACTTTCCCTTTATCCTGCAGTCGCCCGCCTTGCTCCAGCGCCAACTGGGGCTCTCCTCGAGCGCCTATGCCCTGGTCTTCGCCACCACAGTGGCCGGTTATCTATTGGGGTCGCGGTGGTTCCAGCGCCTGGCGCCACGCCAGGGTGCCGACCGCCTGATCGCCCGGGCCACGTTGCTCAACCTTGCAGGCGCCGGCCTGCTGCTGATCGCCCGCGGCTTCTGGCCAGACAGCCTGCTGGCCATCGTCCTGCCCATGCTGGCGATCATGTTGGCGGTGGGCCTGGCGATTCCGGCCTGCCAACTGGCGATCCTGCAACCCTATGCCGATGTGGCAGGCAGCGCTTCGGGACTGTTCTTCTTTATCCAGATGGGCATGACCGCCCTGTGTGGCCTGCTGGCCGATGCCCTGGTCGACAGCGCCGCCGGCTCCTTGCAAGCCCTGACGGGGCTGTTCAGCCTCGCCCTTGGCGTGGCCTGGTATGGCCTGCGCCCGCGACCGTAGCCGCCTAGCCCACGCCAGGCTCCAGCACAGGGCCAGGCAAAGGTACCCTGGCGCCCGTGCGCAGCCTGCTCCAGCGGCTCCACCGGGCATGGCCTGCCCCGGTGGCCGCTACCGAGCCCACGTGGTTGCGCCAGGTCAGCAGGACCTTCGGCGCACCACCGGGCAACCGGATCGATCAGGCGAACAGTGCCTGTTTCTTCTGCGGTTCCAGGGCAAAACGCCGGGCCAGGAATGGCGTGATGTCCAGCGGCAGGGCCTCGTCGTTGACCAGCTTGTCCAACAGCACCCCGGTGATGGCCGAGGTCAGGATGCCGGTACGGAAGTGCCCACAGGCATTGAGGTAACCCTCCACCCCTTCCATCGGCCCGAGGATCGGCAGTTCATCCGGCGAACCGGGGCGCAGCCCCGCCCAGCAACGCTTGAGGTTGACCTGGGCCAGCTCGGGGATGCAACGCACCGCGCCCTGCACCAGGCCGTTGATTTCCGGGTAGGTGGTGCTGACGTCGAAGCCCTTGTCCTCGGTGGTGCTGCCGATGAGGATTTCGCCGTTGTCCTTCTGCGCCATGTAGCAGTCACTGGTGGTCAGGCAACCATTGAGCAGCTTGGGCATGCGCTCGGTGAGCAGGATCTGGCCCTTCACCGGCTTCACCGGGATCTCCACGCCCGTGGCCTGCAGGCTCAGTTCGGCGGCCCAGGCACCGGCGGCGTTGATCAGGGTCGAGCAATGGAACAACCCGGCCTCGGCGGTCTGTACGCCGCTGACCCGGTTGCCCTGGTGCAGCACCCCGGTGACATTGGTATTGAAGTACACGTCCACGCCGTTCTGCCGGGCACCCTCGGTGTAGGCATCGGTGAGGCGGAATGGATTGACCTGGTGATCGCAGAGGAACTCCAGGGCACCCTGGGCCTCGTGGCTGATATTCGGCTCACTGGCGCGCAACGCCGCCTGGTCGAGCCAGCGCACCTGATCGGTCAGGTGCGGGATGCAGCCGACGATATGCTCGGCGTACAGGCGGTCTTCATCGTCATAGATGACGAACTTGAGCCCGGTCTGCTCGAACTTGAAGTCCATGTCGTGCAGGCCCATCAGTTCCCGGTGCAGGCGCGGATAAAGCTCGTTGGACTGCAAGGCGAAATCGAAGAACGACTGCGGCAGGATATGCGGCGTGCTGGAGTCCACCACCACGGCCGAGCCCTGGGCCTCGCGCTTGCGGTTGGCCGACATCATGCGAAAGAAAATCACCCCGCATCCCAGGCCCACCGACTCGCCGATGGCCCACAGGCCGCCGGCCGAGGCGCGGCTGGCATTGCCCGGGCGCTTGGAATCGATCAACGCCACCTTCAGGCCCTTGCGCTTGGACAGCTGGTAGGCGCAGGACGCCCCGATCACACCGCCACCGGCGATAACCACGTCATAGTGCTTAGTCATGCTTGGAGACCTCCTGTTCGGCCGGCGCAAAGGCAGAGAATGGAATCGGGTCCAGCGGGAAGCGCGGGCGAATCCAACCCACGTCCTTGCGGCCCGTGGCCTGGCGCAGGCGGTCGCTGCAATAGCCCACGCACATCCGCCCCTGGCAATCGCCCATGCTCACCCGGGTGCGCATCTTCAGGCTGGCCATGTCCTCGACGCCCTGGGCCAGGGCCCGTTCGATATCGTTGCGGGTGGTGTGCTCGCAACGGCAGATCACCGTATCGCCCTTGGGCAGCTCTACCTGCCCGACACCGCGAGCGGTGTAGCGATCCACCGCACCGCGAAAACGCAGGATCGAGGCCAGCTTGCGCTCATAGCCCTGGCGCCGTTGCAGGGCCTCTTCGTTACTCAGCACGTCGCGCTGCATGAGGATCGACAAGGCCGCGATACGCCCGCTGAGCATCGCCGCCTCGCCACCGCGGATGCCGCTCATGTCGCCAGCCAGGTGGATGTGCGGCTCGCTGCTCTGCTGCCAGACGTTGGCGTCGGCCCGCAGGTAGCCGTCGTCGCTGAAACTGTGCTCCAGGCCCATCTGCTGGCTGAGCTGGGTCCTGGGAATGAAGCCATAGCCGACGGCCAGGGTCTGGGCGGCTATGCGCTGGGCCTTGGACATGTCCGGTTGCCAGTCGCTGGAATACGGCGCCACGGTCACGACCCCCAGGGCACCCTGGCCCTGGGCCTCCACCACGCCCCAGCCATAACGCAGGGGGATGCCGTGGAGCTTGAGGTAGGCCAGCATGCTCAGGCCGTCGAGGAACAGTTGCGGCTTGTTGAGCATGGCCAGGCTCTGCTTGGCGATCTTGCCCAGGGCGCTGGCCTCGTAGACCCCGGCCACGCGCACCCCGGAAGCGTGCAACTGGCACGCCACCAGCGGCAGCAAGGGGCCGGTCCCGGCGATCACCACCGGGCTCTGCGGCTTGACCACGCCACTCTTGATCTGTAGCTGCAAGCCGCCCAGCAGCTTGACCCCGGGCAAGGTCCAGCCGGGGAACGGCACGCTGCGCTCGTGACAACCGGCGGCCAGCACCAGTTGCCCATAGGGCACCTCCTGCACCTGCTCCTCGGCATCCAGCAACATCAGGCTGTGGCTGCCCTCGGCGCCGATCACCCGGCTGTTGAGGCGCACGTCGATCATCTGTTCATGGTCGCCAAAGGCGCCATGCAGCTTGGCCAGCACTTCGCAATAACGAGGCCCCAGGTAATCGAGTTGCACGCCATCGCGCAGCGGTCCGCGATACACCACCCCGCCCAGGCGCGAGGCCTCTTCGACCAGGGTGCTGTGCACCCCGTGCTCGGCCAGTTCGATGGCCGCCGCCATACCCGCCGGCCCACCGCCGACGATCACCGGATTCAGGCTCATGAGTTGGGCTCCGTTTCACTGATGCGGTTGGCCAGCGTCTGCACCTGCATGCCCGGCTTGACCAGGGTCTGGCAAGCCCGGCGCTTGTGCCGGCCATCGATTTGAACCAGGCAGCAATGGCATACGCCCATGCCGCAGTAGGCGCCCACCAGTTGCCCATGGTCGTTGCGCGCCACCTGACGCAGGCCGGTGGCCTGGATCACGCTGAGGACGGTTTCGCCCAGGGCTGCGGTGACCGGCTGGCCATTGAGGCTGATGGTCATGTCCGCATGCTGCAGCGGCTGGATATCGAAGTTGCGGTCTATCTGACGCATTGCGGTTCATCCGTGAAGAGGTGAAAAGCGATTGCCGGCATCCTGCCGTCCGGGTCCCGACGGTCCGGAAATGGAGACGCGGCAACACCGCGGTTCCGAAAGCTCTGTCAGAACCGAGCGTGGGCCAAGCTAGTCGGTTTGTCGGACACGAGTATTGACCTGGGCCAAGCAAACGGTTGCGTGGCGCCGCAACAGTGCCGCGCCTGTCTCTGCATCTCGGGTCAGCGGGCAACAAAAAACCGCTGCCGGCGGGGCCGGCAGCGGTTCGAAGCGACATCAATGATGCCTGAGCATCAGTGCATGAACAGGGCGATCAGAATGATCACCGGGATAGGTACGCCAAGGAACCACAAGAGTAATGAGCGCATGGGGGATATCTCCTGATCAATGGGTGGCAACGGGCACTGCGGTACGTGGCTGGAGGTCGGTCTCGACCCAGACCACCGCGTCCCGGCGACGGCCGCCGTACAGCGCGGCCAGGCTGGCGAAGAAAGCGCCGCACAGCAGTGCGATGAACATCCACAGCGAGGACCACGCAGCGACCTTGGCAGCGGTATCGGCAGCCTCCTTGGCCGCTTGCTTGGCCTGCTCCACGGCCTGGTGAGCCTTGGCGAACACTTCATCGACCCGCCGCTCGGCCTCAGCCTGGCCGAGGTTGGTACGCTGGGCCACCAGTTGCGCCAGGTAGGCCCGATCCTCGGGCGCCAACTGACCATCGTTGCCCAGGGTCCGCACGAAGATGCGCGACACGGTGCCCCGAGCCGCATCGTCACTCACTACCACCGGGCGGTCGTCGCGAAACAGACTGTCGACGAAGTAGCCATAATCCTCTCGGGAACCCTGGCTGGCCGCCTGACCGGCCACCTGGGTCGCCGCTCCTGCAACGCCGCCGGCCAACTGCGCACCAGCCTGCAGGCCACCGCCAACCAGGCTGCCAACGGCGCCTACCAGCAACGTCGCGGTGACCAGGGTCGCCACGGCCCAGGCCAGGAAACCATGGGCCGTATCACGGAAATACACCTCGTCACCGTGCAGGTTGGCCCACTTCACTCGCAGACGTCCTGCCAGGTATCCGCCCAGGGCCGCAGCGACGATCTGCGTCAGCGCCAGCCAGACAATGCTGGAAATACCCAGGCCCTTGGCCCCCAGGCCGCTACCGGCCCAGGGCGACACCGAGGAGAACCCCAGGCCCAGGCCCAGCAGCAAGAGAATCAGCGACAGCGCCGCAGCCGCCGCGGCGCCGGCGAAGATCGCCGACCATGACACCCCCGAGCCATGGCTGGAGACATCGGTGGTAGCAAGCAGGTGTTCAGAAGGTCTGTTCATTGTTGTTCTGCTCCTGGCAGATGAAGGTGACGAAGCAAGTCTCGATCAGAGGATTGCAGTCGTCATGCCAGTTGCACGAAACCAATGAATGCTTTGTTTTTCAGCAGGTTGTAGCGCGATCAAAACGCCAGGGGCCGGGCAGATTGCCCACTGGATCGGTTGTCCGGCGGGCGTTCTGCACGGTCAGGCTCAGGACTTGGCGCGGGCGTAGTAGTACAGGTCGCGCCCCTTGAGCCAGGCAAAGCGGCCCAGCAAGGCGATGATCCAGTAACCCAGCAGGAACTGGCCGATGCTGGTTCCAGGCCAGGGCCCCAGGATCATCAGCAGGATGCACATCGGCAGGCAGGCCCAGGCGCCAAAGCGCAGGCCGAAGAGCATCAAGAGGCCCGGGATCACGGCGGTCAGCGGCGTCAGCAGGAGGATCTTGACGCCCGTGGTCACCAACAGGCTCCAGGCATAATGCGGCACGGCGCCCACTAGGGCGATGGCCGCGGGTAATGCCAGCAGGATCTGGCTCAGGCTGTTGAGTACCAGGCTCACCAGCAGCAGCCGGCCCAGGCGTTTGAAACGGGAGGTCTTGTTCATCGTCGATAGTCTGGAGTGGAAGAATCCGGCGCCGGCTTGGCTAGCGCCGCTTGTAGCTTTTATTGCCACTGGGCGTCAGGCAGTAGACCCCGCCCCTGGGCCCGGTGCAAAAGCTGCCAGAGCCGCAACTGCAACCCTCGGCGTCGCGCAGCAACGGTTGCGCCCGGGGGCTGGGCGCAGGTTCGCCGAACATCAGCGCGCAGTTTTTCTTCGAGGCGCTGATGGAGCCGTCGCGGCACAGGAACAACTCACCATCGCAGCGGGCGATGCCACCCTTGCGCCCGGAACAGGGCTGGTTACCCGCCAGCGCAACGCTGCTGCCCAGCAAAAGGAGCAGGCCCAGGCACAGCAATGAAGCGGGTTTGCTGCCCATTTGGATCACCCTGCCCATGCTCGTGCCTCCTGGCAAAAAAGTGGCCAGATGATATCAGCGTTCTGGCCCAGTGACGCTGGATTTCACTGGCCATGATGGGGTGAGTGCGATAGATGAAAGTTTTTTTAGAATCCAGGCCGCGGTTTCTTGGCAGAATGCCCTCCTGTGCCATGAACCCCTGCAACAGGTGCTCCGCCCATGACCCGCATTCTGACCATTGAAGACGACGCCGTAACGGCCCGGGAAATCGTCGCTGAACTGAGCAGCCACGGCCTGGACGTGGACTGGGTGGACAACGGCCGCGAAGGCCTGGTGCGCGCCGTCAGCGGCGACTACGACCTGATCACCCTGGACCGCATGCTGCCTGAGTTGGACGGCCTGGCCATCGTCACCACCCTGCGCACCATCGGCGTGTCGACGCCGATCCTGATGATCAGCGCCCTGTCCGATGTCGACGAGCGCGTGCGCGGCCTGCGCGCCGGCGGCGACGACTACCTGACCAAGCCCTTCGCCTCCGACGAGATGGCGGCCCGGGTCGAGGTGCTGCTGCGGCGCAAGAACACGGTCAAGGATTTCGACACCAGCCTGCGGGTGGCGGACCTGGAGCTGAACCTGATCAGCCGCGAGGCGACCCGCGCCGAGCAACTGCTGAGCCTGCTGCCCACCGAATACAAGCTGCTGGAATTCCTGATGCGCAACACCGGGCAGATCCTCTCGCGGATGATGATCTTCGAGGAGGTCTGGGGTTATCACTTCGACCCCGGGACCAACCTGATCGACGTGCACATCGGCCGCCTGCGCAAGAAGATCGACCCACCCGGCATGGCCCCGCTGATCCGCACCGTGCGAGGCTCGGGTTATGTCATCGCTGAACCCCTCTAAGGGCTGGCGCTCTTCCAGCAGCCGCCTGCTGGCGCTCTACAGTTCGCTGTTCGTGGCCTGGAGCTGCATCCTCATGGGGGTGCTGTACTACGAGGTCTCCAACTACCTGGACAGCCTGGCCAAGCACTCACTGATGCAGCGCCAGCACCTGTTCGCCCGCTTCGAGGGCGAGCAGCTGGTGGAAGCCCTGGCCACCAGCATGACCTTCGACATGCGCGCCATCGACGCCTACGGCCTGTTCGACGCCCAGCGCCGGCCACTGAGCGGGCCGATCCGCGAGATCCCCGAGGACCTGCCCCTGGACGGCAAGATCCACGAGCTGAAAAACTGCATCGACTCCGACGACCCGAGCCTGCCCCGGGACAGTTGCGATGCGGTGGCCACCCTGACCCGCGACGGCCGCTGGCTGGTGCTGGTGCGCGACAACGGCTCGCTGTTCGCGGTGACCCGGATCATCCTCCATGCCCTGCTCTGGGGGATTTCCCTGACCATCATTCCCGGCGCGGCCGGCTGGCACCTGCTGCGGCGCCGGCCGTTGCGGCGCATCCGGCAGATCCAGGCCAGTGCCGACGCCATCGTCGCCGGCGACCTGACCCGGCGCCTGCCGCTGTCCAATCGGCGCGACGAGCTGGACATGCTGGCGGCCATCGTCAACGCCATGCTCGAGCGCATCGAGCGGCTGATGCATGAGGTCAAGGGCGTGTGCGACAACATCGCCCACGATCTGCGCACCCCATTGACCCGCCTGCGGGCCCAGCTCTATCGCCTGCAACAGCAGGCCGAGGAAGGCTCGCCCCAGGCGTTGCAGATGGACCAGTTGCTGGCGGAAGCCGACACCCTGATGGCGCGTTTTCGCGGGTTGCTGCGGATCTCGGAACTGGAAGACCGTCGGCGCCGTTCGGGTTTTCTCGAACTCGACCCCTTGCCGCTGCTGCAAGAGCTGCATGATTTCTACCTGCCCCTGGCCGAGGAAGGCCGCCTGAGCCTGGTGCTGGAGGTGCCGCCGAGCCTGCCGCGCATGGTCGGCGACCGGGCGCTGCTGTTCGAGGCCCTGGCCAACCTGTTGAGCAACTCGATCAAGTTCACCCCACCGGGTGGCGAGGTGATCCTGCGTGGCCTGGATGACGGCGGCAGCCCGCGCCTGGAAGTGCTCGACTCCGGCCCCGGGATTCCCCCGGCGGAGCGCGCCGCGGTGTTCCGGCGTTTCTACCGGGTCGACGAAAACAACGCCCAGGGCGGCTTTGGCCTGGGCCTGTCGATCGTCGCGGCGATCGTCGACCTGCACGGCTTCAAGCTCGACGTCGGCACCAGCGAACGCGGCGGCGCCCGCCTGAGCCTGGACTGCCACCCCAACCTGATCACCGAATAGCCGCTATGCGCCCATGCGCAGCCTGCGGCAGCGGCTACACGCAGCGGTCTGCGCCAATCAGGCCCGGGGCAATTGCCAGCCGTAGTGCACCGAGAGCATGCGCAGGGCGAAACACGCGCTGCCGGCCAACCAGGCGCAGGCCATGGGCGCCAGCCCCAGGCGTCGGGCGAGGATCAGGGTGGCCGCGCCGATGAAGGCCGAGCTGGCGTACAAATCCACCTGCAAGACCAGGGGAATGCGCGCCAGCACGATGTCGCGGATCACCCCGCCACCGACCCCGGTCACGGTGCCCATCAGGGTCGCCACGAACGACGAGATGCCGACGTTCAAGGCCTTCTGCGTGCCGGCCACGGCAAACAGCCCCAGCCCCGCCGCATCCAGCAGGATCAGCAACGGCTCGGAAATCCCCAGCACCCCTTCATGGAACACGAAGGCCAGCCCACCCATCACCAGGGCCAGGGCCGGATAGCGCCAGTCGGCCACCGCCTTGGGCGGGCTGGCGCCGATCAACAGGTCACGGGTGACGCCACCGCCAAGGGCGACGATGAAGGCAATCACCATCACCCCCAGTAGATCGAGCTGGGCGCGCATGGCGCTGATCGCGCCTTCCACGGCGAACACCGCGGTACCGGCCAGATCCGCCACCAGGACGATATTGTCCAAACGACCGGGCACACCCTGAACCCGGGCGTTCACGGTTCACCACGATCGGAGTAGGGAAAGGTTGCGGGCATGGGGCCGACTCGCAAGGCCGGCCGCGAGCGCGGCCAGCGACCCTTTGCTTATAGTCCAGCGCCGGCGGCGCCGCCATCGAGAAGGCTCAGGGCGTCAGGTCGATGCGCCCCAGGGAGTTGCTGTCCAGCTCATAGAGCAGTTCGTCGATCATCTTCACCACATCGGCCTCGCTGCGCAGGGCCTTGAGGCTGAGCCCGCTGGCCACCAGGTCGACCCGGCCGCTGTGGGGCTCGAACACCCGCAGGGTCAGGGTGCCGTCGCCCGCCGTGGTGAAGCTGCAAGCCAGTGGCGCCAGGCGCTGTTCGATACAGGCCCGTAGCTGCGCCTGGGTAATCACCCCGGGCACCTCAGCGACGCCGCAGCAACAGGCCGGCCAGCAGGCCGACACCCGCCAACAACGCCACGCTGGCCAGCGGGCGCTCCCGGGCCCAACGCAAGCCCCGGTCCAGCACCTCGCCGTAGTGCTCCTGCAACTGGCCCGCCGCTTCCCGGGCCATGCCCCGCGCTTGCATCGGCTCATCGTCCAGCAGTTCGCCCACCATCGCCTGGGCCTTGCCTGCCGCCTTGTCCACCTTGCCCTTGAGCTGCTCGCTAGCCATGTCGATTGTCCTTTCGCTGTGGTTGATCGGGCGCCAGGTTCCAACAACGGACCTGCGCACACTCACAGCCTAAGAACCCGTAACGCCCGGCAAAAGGCGCATATGCACTAGCCGCACTAGTGCATGCGCACCAGCTCAGCGCGGCCCGCCCGCCAGGACGCCAGCGAACAGCCCGCGCTCCCGGGCCCAGACGATGGCCTCGCCACGGCTGTGCACGCCAAGCTTGGAATACAGGGTCGCCACGTGGTTGCGCACGGTATTGAGGGCCAGTTGCAACTGGGCGGCGATCTCCTTGTCCGCCAGGCCCTGGTAGAGCAACCCCAGGACTTCACGCTCGCGGGCGGTCAGGTCGGCCGAGGACGTGCCCGGGGCGCCGGGGCCACGGCTGTTGCGGACATTGGCGAGTTTTTCGATCAAGGTCTGGCTGAACCAGGAAGCGTCGCGCATCACCTCCTCGATGGCCCCCACCAGCTCCAGTTCGGAACGCTTGCGATCGCTGATGTCCATCAGCACCAGCAGGTAGCTGGGCTGGTCCTGAATCACCACGGTATCGGCGTAGGCCACGCAGTCGATCAGCTCGGCGCCCTTCTTGCGCACCTTGAGGTCCTGGCCCATGACGTGGCCGCTCTTCTCCAGCTGGCTGAACAACTGCCGGGCCGCCGCCTGCTCGGCGATGAAACCGATGCTGTCGAGGGTCTTGCCCAGCAGTTCCTCGCTGCTGTAGCCGCAGGTGTTGAGGAAAGCTTCGTTGACGTCGACGATCTGCTGCTCGGCGCTGCACACCAGGGTCGGCACCGGGGTCAGGCGGAACGAGCGGGCGAAGCGCTCCTCGCTCTGGCGCAGGGCGACCTCGGCCTTGCGCCGCGGCTCCAGGTCCATGAAGGAAAACAGCATGCAGTCTTCATCGTTGATATCCAGGGGCTGGCCAGCGACGATCACCAGCTTGCTGCCGCCCTCGGGCAGGCGCAGCTCGGCCTGCATCTGCGGAATGGTCGCGCCCTGCCCCAGGCGCTCGATGGCCAGGTCCTTGTGCTCGGCGTCCTCCAGCACATCCAGCTCATACACCGAACGGCCGATCACCTGATCCCGGGCGTAGCCGGTCATTTCCAGGAAGCCCTGGTTGACCTTGATGTAGCGCAGGTCGCTGAGGCGGCAGATCACCGCCGGCGCCGGGTTGGCGCTGAAGGTCTTCTCGAAGCGCTGCTCGGCGCTGGCCCAGTCGGTGGCATCGCTGAGAATCAGCACCAGCGATTCCGGGGCGCCGCCGCGGTCGCTGAGGATCATGCTGCGCACCCGGTGCACCCAGTGCCTGGCTTCACCCTCGATCTCGGCCTGGACCTCCACCACCACATCGCTGAAGGTCTCGCCGGCGGCCACCCGGCTGATGGGGTAGCTGTCCAGCGCCAGGGGATGGTTGTTGCGATAGCGCAAGGCATAACGCTTGGCGTATTCCCGGGCGTTGGCGCCCAGCTGGCTGACTTCGCTGACCCCGTGCATGGCCAAGGCCGCCTCATTGGCCCAGAGCAGGCTCCTGGCCTTGTCGGTCTCGATCAGGATCACCCCGTCGGACAGTCCCGAGATGATCTGCTGCAATTGGCGGCGATTGGTTTCGGTGGCAAGTACGGCCTGGCTCATGGCATCTCCTGAAGGCCACGGCAATGGCCGGGCAAGGGACAAGGGCAACTGCCATTACGACCACGGGCCGGCGCCATCGTGCCCCGGCATTGCGCCCTGGCACTCTGGCCCTATCACTCTGGCCCAGGCACACAGGCTCGGAGTAAGCTGCCCGACCCCGGACCTGGCAAGGAGCGCAGCATGATCACCATCCGTGAAGCCGAACACCGCGATCTGGAAGCGTTGCAGACCATAGGCCGCGCCACCTACCGCGAGCATTTCGCCTCGATCTGGAGCGCCGAGGGCATGCAGCGTTTTCTCGACCAGGACTTCGCGCCCCAGGCGCTGGAGCAATCCCTGGCCGCCCGGCACCAGCATCTGTGGCTGCTGGCCCTCAACGCGCAGCAGGTGCCCATCGGGTTCGCCAAGCTCAACTGGAACCGACCCATGCCCGGCAGCGGCAAGGTCGGGGCCGAGTTGCAGAAGATCTACCTGCTCAAGTCCCAGGCCGGCCAGGGCCATGGCCGGGTGCTGCTGGACCACGTGCTGCAAAGGGCCAGCCAGGGCGGCGCGCGCTGCCTGTGGCTGGACGTGCTCAAGAACAACGCCGGCGCTCGGCGCTTCTATGAAAGCGCCGGCCTGCGCCAGGTCGGCGAAGTACCTTTCAGCACCGACCTGGAACAGATCGGCATGTGGGTCATGG